>JAEEGJ010009274.1_pt1 | contig 26484 bp, 24 predicted proteins | sample 8958761 | NCBI WGS metagenome assembly JAEEGJ01 (sample SAMN16246546, study PRJNA631951) | gut metagenome | biome: gut microbiome; feature: rumen; material: RS-attached | host: Bos | place: Iran: Karaj | collected 2018-10 | reverse complement strand
GGAACAGCTTCACTTCAATTCCCAGATCAGAAGCCCATTTCAGGATACTCTCCTCCAGTTCCCTGTAAGTTCCATTGCCGTAGATCTCAGGCTCCCGTATCCCCAGCATATTGATATTAGGTCCATTTATCACAAGAATCTTTTTCATCTGTTCTCCATTACAGTATCGGCGGCAGCCATGTAGAACGGCAGACGCTTCTCATACATAGTCTCAAGGTCGACGCCCTGGGAAAGAGGACGCCCCTCAGTTGCCAGTTTATTTATGTCCCGCTTTATGAATACCACAGTACCATTCTGCTTCAGATTGCGCACATTTTCAAGGTTCAGGACACTGCCGCCACCGGTGGCGATGACCTGCCCCCCCTCTTTTCCCACCAGAGCCACGACCTCAGCTTCCAGTTTACGGAAGGCAGCCTCCCCGTCTTCCTTAAAGATATCAGGTATGCTTTTACCCGCCTTTTCTTCCACCAGAGCATCGGTATCCACAAACTTCTTGCCCTGCTGAGCAGCCAGCTTTTTCCCAATAGTGCTCTTGCCGCAGCCTGGCATACCTATAAGAATTATGTTCTCCACCTTCTGCCGGGTCTGCTCCAGGGCTTTATGGATGATGCTGTCCGGCCTCTGGATGCCCTGGAAAAGGTCCGAGGCATACTTGGCCTGGGCCACCAGCATGGAAAGGCCGTTTGAGAAAGGAATACCCAGCTCCCGGGCATCCAGGAGGAGCGGCGTATAAAGGGGGTTGTAGACCAGGTCTATGACCCCGCGGCAGGAGCTGAACCGGGAAAGCTCCACCAGCTTTCCCCGGTTCCGGGGATACATCCCCACCGGGGTGGCGTTCACTATTATCTCCGCACCCTTTTCGGCATACACATTCTCATAGTTCAAAGCCCCGGTGCGGGAGACCACCAGCACCTCCGCCGCCCCGGCTCCTGCCGCCGCAGCCTGCACCGCCGCCGAGGCCCCGCCGCTCCCCAGCACCAGCACCTTCTTCCCTTTCAGGCTGATTCCAGCCCGCTCTGCGGCATAGAGGAAACCCTGGTAATCGGTGTTATACCCCCAGAGCCCGTCAGGGCGGCGGACTATGGTGTTCACTGCTCCTATAGCCCGGGCCTCGGGTGCAATATGATCAAGATATGGCATAACTGCCTTTTTATAAGGAATAGTCACATTGAGACCAGCAAAGTCCCCAGCCTTGATAAAGGGTCCCAGCTCCTCGGGGGGCAGGCTTACAAGCTGGTAGGGGCTGCTTCCCAGAAGGCTGTGAATAAAGGGAGAATAGCTGTGTCCTAAATGCTCTCCGATAAGTCCGTATCTCATAGCATATAATCGCAAAGCACCAAAGCGGCGGCTGCCTCGACACAGGGCACAGCCCTTACTGCTATGCAGGGATCGTGCCGCCCTTTTATCCTGAGCACTGTGCTTTCTCCGGTCTCCAGGTTAACGCTCTCCTGGGGCAGTGCAATGGAAGGTGTAGGCTTGAATGCAACCCGGAATGTGATAGGCATGCCTGTGCTCAGGCCTCCCAGGATACCGCCGTGGTTGTTGGTCTTTGTCACAATAGTGCCATTCTTGTCAAAGCACCAGGCATCGTTGTGCTGACTGCCCTTCATGGCGGCGGCCGCAAAACCGGCACCGAACTCCACACCCTTTACTCCGGGGATGGAGAAAAGCATGCGCGACAAGCTGCTTTCCAGGCTGTCAAAGCCGCTGTCCCCCACGCCGGCAGGAACCCCGGTGATGCAGCATTCCACAATGCCCCCTACCGAGTCGCCTGCAGCTTGAGCAGCCTCTATGCAAGCTTTCATCTTTGCTCCAGAAACGCCTCCGGCAGAGACCAGCTTAGCCTTAATCGCCACCCCCTGCTGTCCCAGAAGCTGCAGGCAGACACCTCCGGCAAAGCAGAGGGGTGCAGTGAGACGGCCTGAGAAGTGGCCGCCGCCAGCTATGTCGTTGTAACCTTCATACTTGATAAAAGCAGGATAATCGGCATGCATGGGCCGTGGAACTGCGCTGAAAGCCTTGTAGTCAGCCGATCTGGCATCTTTGTTCTCTATCATCATGGCCAGGGGGGAACCACAGGTTCTGCCATCCACCAGGCCGGAGAGTATTATAGGCTGGTCAGCCTCCTTCCGGGCAGTAGTCCCCTTCTGTCCAGGGGCACGGCGGGCCATGAAGGCCTTGAGCGCCCTCATATCTATCCGGAATCCGGCAGGAAGCCCCTCTATTACAGCTCCTATAGCCTTGGAATGGGACTGACCGAAGATGGTCAGATGAATGTTCTTGCCGATATCAAAGGACATAGTAGGTTCCTCCTAATGCGTTGAAATCCCAGAGAAAGCCGGGATAGGACTTCTTGATGACCTGGGCATCTGTTATAGTGACATTGCCTGTGCAGATTGAGGAGGCAGCCACTGCAGCCATGGCAATCCTGTGGTCATTACAGCTTGATACTGTTCCCCCGGTCAGACTTCCTGTACCAGTTATGATTAAACTCTCCTCCTTCTCCTCTGCATGACCTCCAAGGCCGTTTATAAGGGCTGCTGTGGAGACAATCCGGTCGCTCTCTTTTATCCTGAGCCGCTTGGCTCCGCAGAGCACCACCTTGCCATGGACACGGCAGGCCAGCACAGCCAGTATAGGGAACAGATCCGGATGGGGCGAAACATCTATGGAGATCTCTCCTATCTCAGCCCCTGGAGCCAACATCTCGGCATACTTCTTGATAGCACGGTCCGGCTGGAGACTCTTGGGATCAAGCCCCTGGAAATCGGCCCCGAAGGGATAGAGGAAGGCACAGGATGACCAGTCCCTCTCTGCAGTAAGATCCTCAGGAGACCTGTATTTCTGATTCGCAGGGACTGTAAAGCCATCTTTTGTCCGCTCCACCAGGACTCCGAACTGCCCCATAGTCTGTATGGTCATATCCACATAGGCGGCAGACTCAAGCCTTGATGTCAGCTTGATATGGCTCTCCTCGTCCAGAAGTGGCATGGCCAGAAGAAGACCAGATATGAACTGGGAACTTATATCCCCAGGCATCTTATATGTTCCTGCAGTGAGGAATCCTGAATACTCAAGAGGAAGACGGTCTGCATCTGCATAGACGCCGTGGGCCTCCAGAGCTTTAAGGATAGGCAGTATAGGCCTCCGGGAGAGGGAACCGATTCCGCTGAAAGATGCCTTGCCATAAAGAGCAGCTGCCACCGGAAGCATGAACCGCAGCACTGTAGCACTCTCCCGGCAGTCCAGGTGGGGCACTTTTTCATGCCTGGCTCCCGGCGCCACCTCCAGGGCTGTATCAGAAAGGATAGTTATAGTTGTACCCAGGGCCCTGAGACACTGGATCATGGCCTCCACATCATCACTTATGCAGGTGGTGTCCATATGGAACACCATACCTCTGTTGCACAGGGCACTGCACAGCAGCTTCCGGCACATATCAGACTTGGAGTCCGGTGCCTTGAGCTTTCCTGAAAGCTTATGGGGTCTTACGCATATCTCCATATCAAACTCCTGCGGCTATGTATTCTTCCAACCGGGAGATGGGTATAGACTTAAGCTGGCAGTTCCCGATTCCTAAAGGAGCAATTATGTTAAGGCTTCCATCCTTCATTTTTTTGTCATGGATGGCTGCCTTAGCCAGCTCCTCAGCTGTGTATGGAATGTCAAATTTTATGCCATTTTTTTCAAGTAAACTTTGAATTATTTCTAAAATATTAGACTTTTTATTGTAAAGTTTTATAAAAGCTTTAGTTTCCGCCACCATTCCCATGGCCACAGCCTGACCATGAGGGATAGTGTAACTGCTGCATTTTTCTATGGCGTGTCCTATGGTGTGGCCGAAGTTAAGGAGCTGGCGGCAGCCTGTGTCGCAGGGGTCGGCCATAACGTAATCCCGTTTTATCTCCACATTCAAGGCCACCACTTCCTCTATATCCTCCAGCAATGTGCCGCGGGAAGCAATATCATACAGCCTCCCCCCGGCAAGAACCCCGTGCTTTATCATCTCGGCCTTGCCCTCGGCTATCTGCTCCCCAGGAAGGGTCTTCAGAACATCGGGGTCAAAAAGGACACAGGCCGGCTGGTGGAATGACCCCGCCAGGTTCTTGCCGGTCCCTAAGTCGACCCCGGTCTTGCCCCCCACTGATGCATCCACTGCGGCCAGCAGCGTAGTGGGAATCTGCACAAACTTGACTCCCCGCAGGTACACGGCGGCTGCAAAGCCGGTGATGTCGCCGCACACGCCGCCTCCCAGGGCTATGAAGAAGTCGCCGCGGGTAAGGTTTGCGCCGGATGCCGCCTCAAGGATAGAACCTGCAGTGCTCCAGGTCTTATTTGCCTCCCCATGGGGGAAGATAAAAGTGGAGACATCAAAGCCGCTGGCTCTGAGGGAAGCTGTGACAGTACCGGAAAAGAGGCTGGCAGTCACATCGTCGCATACCAGCATTGCCTTCCGGCTCTTAATGCGCCGGGACAGCAGCTCTCCAGTCAGAGACAACACCCCACGGCCAATAATGACATCATAGGATTCATTCTGTGTCTTTATATTTATACTCTTCATGAGTCCCATATCTTAATTATATCAGTTATCTTTTATAAGCGAAAGGACGAATTCTGGCGATTGATTCCATAAGGCTGCCAAAGGCCTCAGGAGTAAGGGCCTGAGCACCGTCGCACAGGGCATGGACAGGGTCGTTGTGCACCTCGATCATAAGGCCGTCGGCTCCGGCGGCAACTGATGCCATAGCCATAGGCTTCACCAGCCGCGCATTTCCTGTTCCATGGCTCGGGTCCACAATCACAGGCAGATGGGTAAGTTCCTTGAGGACAGGCACTGCCGATATATCCAGGGTGTTCCGGGTGGCTGTCTCGAAGGTTCTTATTCCCCTCTCGCACAGGATAATCTGTCCGTTGCCCCCTGCCATAATGTACTCGGCGCTCATAAGGAGCTCCTGGATCGTGCTGGAAAGCCCCCTCTTTAGAAGTATAGGCTTCTTTGTCTTTCCAAGTTCCTTCAAAAGCTCGAAGTTCTGCATATTCCGGGCTCCCACCTGGATTATATCCACATTATCGAACAGAGGAAGCTTGGAGATATCCATGATCTCGGAGACAATAGGCATACCCAGTTTCTTCTTGGCATCCTCAAGAATCTCAAGACCCTTAGGCCCCAGGCCCTGGAATGCATAGGGGGATGTGCGGGGCTTGAATGCTCCACCCCGGAGAATGGATGCTCCGGCGGCCTTAACCGCTTCTGCCACCTCCAGCACCTGGTTCCTGTCCTCAACAGAGCAAGGACCTGCCATGACCTGGAAATTGCCGCCCCCGATCTTAACTCCAGGGGCAATATCAACTACGGTATCATCGGGATGGAACTTCCGGTTCACATTCTTATAAGGCTCCTGTATACGCTTAACATCTTCCACGATATCCATGGTCTTGATGGAATCGATGTCTATCTTGGATGTGTCCCCTATAAGCCCTATGATAGTCTGCTCTGCCCCTTTTACAATGTGGACATCAAGGTTCTTCTCCTTGAGCCAGGAGACCAGGGAGTCTATCTGTTTCTGGGCCGGATTGTCCCGTAGAATTATAACCATCTGTTAAGTCTTATATCTCAGCCTTGGCTGCAATCTTATCAAGTACGAACTTTATCGCCTCATCCAGCGCCATTCCGTTCATCTGTTGTCCTGTTCTGAGGCGGATGGAAGCCTTGCCTTCGGCAGCCTCCTTGTCGCCGATGATGAACATATATGGGATCTTCTGTCCCTGGGCGTTGCGTATCTTGGCATTCATTCTCTGCTCGCTGGCATCCACTTCTGCTCTGATTTTGGCAGCCTTGAGAGCTGCTGCAACCTTCTCTGCATACTCGTTGAAGGCCGGTGCAACAGGGATGACCACTGCCTGATGAGGTGCAAGCCAAACCGGAAGGGCACCTGCAAAGTTCTCAAGGAGGATTCCGATGAACCGCTCAAGAGAGCCCAGTACTGCGCGGTGCAGCATAACTGGGTGGTGCTTTGCGTTGTCCTCGCCGATGTATTCGGCGTTCAGGCGCTCTGCGCTAGGCAGCTGGTAGTCCACCTGGATAGTTCCGCACTGCCACTGGCGGCCAAGGGCATCAACCAGGGTGAATTCAAGCTTAGGTCCATAGAAGGCACCCTCTCCCGGAGAGATCTCGTATGAAAGGCCAGCCTTCTTGCAGGCATCGGCCAAAGCTCCCTCGGCTCTATCCCATGTAGCATCATCGCCTACTCTGAGCTCAGGGCGGGTTGAGAACTTAACTATGATCTTGTCGTCGGTGAAACCGAAGTCCTTGTACATATCCTTGAGGAGATGGCAGAACTTGGCAACCTCGGAAGGAATCTGCTCCTCGGTGCAGAAGATATGGGCATCGTCCTGGACAAAGCCCCGGACACGCATACAGCCATGGAGTGTTCCGGAAGGTTCGTTACGGGTGCAGCTTCCGAACTCTGCCATTCTCAGAGGCAGGTCCCGGTAGCTCTTGATTCCCTGCTTGAAGATCTCCACATGGCCAGGGCAGTTCATAGGCTTGAGGGCGAAAAGACGCTTCTCACTCTCGGTTATGAACATATTCTGCTTGTATTTTGCCCAGTGGCCGGAGCGCTCCCACAGTCCCTGAGGCATACAGAACGGGGTCCGTACCTCAACATAGCCGTCTGCCTTGATCTTGGCCCGGACATAGTCCTCCAGGACACGGTAAATAGTCCATCCATTCGGATGCCAGAAGATCTGCCCCGGGTTCTCGTCGTCAATATGGAACAGGTCAAGCTCCTTCCCTATCTTCCGGTGGTCCCGCTTCGCAAGCTCCTCCAGATGCTGGAGGTAAAGGCGCAGGTCCTTAGGATTGGTGAATGCAGTTGCATAGATTCTCTGGAGCATAGGGCGCTTCTCGTCCCCTCTCCAGTAGGCACCTGCGATGGAGAGCAGCTTGATGGCCTGGGGGTTGATCATCTTTGTATTCTCCACATGGGGTCCCCGGCACAGGTCGGTGAACTTGTCCACTGTGTAGATGGAGATTACCTCCCCCTCCGGAAGGTCGTTGATAAGCTCGGTCTTATAAGGCTGGTCCTTGAAAAGCTCAAGTGCCTCGGCACGGCTCACTTCCTTGCGGATGAAGTCCTCTTTCTTGTTGATGATATCCCTCATCCTCTCTTCGATTTCAGGGAAATCGTCCATCTTGAGAGGGCGCGGGAGGTCAAAGTCATAATAAAAACCATTCTCGATGGATGGTCCGATCGCAATCTTGGCATCCGGGAACATCTGCAATACTGCAGCTGCCATAACGTGGGATGCGGAGTGTCTGATAGTACTTAATTTTTCGTCTGCCATAGTGCTATAACAATATAATCTTATATAATTATAGTCAATAAGTGCACCGGTTCAGGCCGTCAAATACTATTTCTTGAAGAATTCCATACCCATATCGTAGGACATGGAGAAGTTCTCCAGGGAAAGATTGTTCTCAACCTCAACACCGGTGACTTTCTTCACAATCTCGCCAACTTTGATGATTTCATCTTCTGTCCCTATGGAGCCGAGAATCACCGCCTTCCCCTCCTCAATCTTCACCTCAAGGAAATTGACATCAATTTTCTCTTCGTAGAGTACAGTGTTGACAGCTTTCTGTGCTATGTACAGCTCCTTGATCTTCTTCTCCTGAGCCGCCTTATAGTCATCTTTATCAAGTTCTGCCACAAGACCTTTCACCATGGCACAGATTGCATCCACAGAGAGTTTGTCGGTATTGACGGAGATATCGTAGTTGCTTGGCTTTCCCCAGGTGGCATTGTACAGGTACTTTGCCTGCTCGGTTCTCTCCAGCTCCTTATGAGCCACCATCTTTTTCGCGGCACGCTCATCCACCTGATATCTCTCCATAATCCGCTTGATCTTGACATCCTCGGAGCTTACAGTCCTAAGTCTCAGCAATCCTGGAACATCCTTCAGGAAGAAGGTTCCGCAGCGGCCCATGACTATGCAGTTGGGATTCTTCAGAAGTTTCTCATAGATATAGAACTTAAATAAATTATTATACTTTTCATACGAATTAGTTAATCTAGCCAGCAATCCAGGTGCCTTCTCGTCAAACTTCTCCACCTGGCTCCTGCTTATATCGAACATTTCCGGGAACTCACTGTTTATAGTCTTTCCGCTGATGAATTCATAACCCAACTTTTCCTTCAATGCAAGACCGATCTGCTTGCTGAGGCTTCCTTCTTCTCTTGACAATGTGATTAAAGCCATTTTTTTCTCCTTTTTACATCTTGATTACAGATTTATTCTACAAGAAAAACCGGGGAAAAATCAATTATTTTCTTAAACCTGTCGATAATATAAGTAATAGCTAAAAATAAAAGGCGGTTTTTATGGAACAGATAATCAAATCCTTACTCGATACCGATGCATACAAATTCTCAATGGGACAGGCTATCTTCCACCAGTTCAGCGGTGATCATGCCACCTGGACCTTCAAGTGCAGGAATGAGAATATACACTTCACCAAGGAGATGGTGAGGGAAATCCGGCGTCAGGTGGGACTCTACTGCAACCTGCGCTTCACCGAGGACGAGCTCAAGTGGCTGCCAGAGAAGAATATCTGGATCCACAACAACTACTGCGACTACCTGCGGTTCTGGCACCCCAGGAAGAACGAGATTCATATCGACACAAAAGCCCCATGCGGGCTCAACATAGAGGCCAAGGGAACCTGGGGCAACACCTCCCCTTACGAGATTCCTATCCTGGCCATCGTAAACGAAGTCTACTTCCGGATGGCATACGACTACGACGAGCTTTTCGAGAAGTTCAAGCTCAAGGTGGCAGACATAATTGCAAAGCTCAAGGATGGCACCTACGACGTGGGGGTATTCTCTGAGTTCGGAGCACGGCGCCGCCTCTCCTTCGAGGCCCAGGACTACCTGATCAGATCCCTGGTGGAGGCAAATATCCCAAGCTTTGTGGGAACCAGCAATGTATATCTGGCAAAGAAGTATGGCATAAAGGCTGTAGGAACACTGGCCCATGAGTATGTGATGACCGTAGGACAGGGACACCACGAGTACAACCCTGCCTACTCCAACAAATTTGCAATGGACACATGGGTGAAGGAGTACGGAATCTTAAACGGTATTGCACTTACAGACACCATAACCACCGACTGCTTCCTCCAGGACTTCCAGCTTACATTCGCCACACTGTTCAGCGGTGTGCGCCACGACTCCGGAGACCCTATAGCATGGGGCGAGAAGATAATCGAACATTACAAGAAGCTGGGCATAGACCCAATGACAAAGACACTGCTCTTCAGCGACAGCCTGAACATGGAGAAGGCCACAAGAATCTACCAGCATTTCAAGGGAAAGGCAAAGGTGGCATTCGGAATCGGCACTTACCTCTCCGGTTCCCCTGTCAATCCGCTCAATATAGTGATGAAGGTGACAATGGTGAACGGCCAGCCTGTGGCCAAGATATCCGACGACCCCAGCAAGAGCATCTGCAAGGACTCCAAGTATGTGGATTATCTGAAGCGGTGCATCAACTGGAGAATGACACACTTATACTACAATGAGTAAATCCAGCTGACTGTCGTGGGCTTCGTGAGGAACCTGCTCCACCAGCTGGAAGCTGTACCCTATTCCAATCTTATACAAAGAATTTCCGCAGGAGGCGAAAAAACGGTCGTAGAACCCCTTTCCACGCCCAAGACGGAACTTTTCCTTGTCGAAGGCAAGTCCTGGCACCAGGGCCACGCTGTTACGCTCTGAAAGAGTTTTTATATCAAGGGGAGGAAGCCCAGGCTTGGGCTCCAGTATGCCGAAGGCGCCGGGCGCTGTATCAGCGTCGATGTCGCTTATCCGGTAGAAGATAAGGTTGTCCCCCACCACCTTGGGTACAGCCAGGGTCTTGCCCTGATCCAGCGCCCGTCGGAGGATGCAGGCGGTGTCAAGCTCGTCCTTCATGGAAAGGAACGCCAGCACTGTATCTGCCCTGTTCCACCGGTCGAGCCTCTCCAGCTGCTTCAGCACGCCCAGGGAGGCGAGCTCTGCATCCTCCGCTGGAACTGAGCTAAGTCTGGCCCTCAGGGCGGCTCTGAGCTCTTTTTTCAAAAGCTTTATATCTTCCATCATTCCACCAGCTTGACTATAGTCTTCCCAAAGCCGCCCTCCTCGGGCCGGGCAAAGGTATAGGACTTCACGTTGCGGTTTGAGTGCAGGTAATCCCGCACTCCCTTCTGGAGTATTCCCTCCCCTGTTCCATGTATCACAGAGAACTCCGACAGACCGCAGAGGAGAGCACTGTCCATCTGGCTCTCCATGGCCTGTATCGCCTCATCCAGCCGGTAGCCCCGGATATCCAGCTCCAGCACCGGTTTCCGGTAGCTGGCCATGACTGACTTGCGCACCGAGGTGCTCTCCTCCCGCGCTTTGCCCGGGGAGAGCTCGGATCCATCAACAACAAGCCGCATCTGCCCCACAGCCACCAGGTACTTTCCCTTGTTCATAGCCCGGATGACAATGCCGTCCTTCCTGCTCTGCCCCACATAGACCGGGTCATCCGGCTTGTAGGCAGGGGCATCTGCGTCCCCCTGGGGCTTCAGGCTCTCTACCCGGGCCGACAGCTTCTCCTCCTCCTGGTGCAGCTGGTTTATGAAGGACTTGACCTCCTTGGTCTTCTCTTTGGTTATTTCCCCTTCCCGAAGTTCCCGCACCAGGTTCTCAAGGCGGCTGGAGGTGTCGGCCACCAGATGGCGGAAGGAGCTGGACTCCTGCTTCTTTATCTCGTACTCCTGCTGACGCAGTTGTATCTCCTTGAGGGAAAGCTGCCTGCCCTTCTCCTTGAGCTCCTCCGCCCTCTGGGCTGCAGCGTGCTCCTTATCGTCCAGCTGGGCATGACGGGTGGAGATCTCCTGGAGCAGCTTGCTTATGTTTATCTTCTCGCTGCCCAGATACTCCCTGGCTTTGCCGATTACAGCAGGAGCCATGCCGTTGCGGAGGGCAATGTCGATGCCGAAGCTCTCACCCGGCATGCCGTAGATCAGCTTGTAAAGAGGCGTGAAAGTCTCAGGGTCGTATTTGACCGACACATTCTCGGCCTTCGGGTTTGTAAGGGCATAGTTCTTCACCACAGTCTGGTGGGTGGTGGCCAGCGCCAGGGCCCCCATGGCCACAATCTGGTCAAATACGGCCAGGGCTATGGCAGCCCCCTCATCCGGGTCGGTGCCGGTGCCGGGTTCGTCCAGCAGTATAAGTGACCGGGCAGTCCCCGCTTCCAGGATGTGGGATATGTTCTTCATGTGGGAAGAGAATGTGGAGAGGGAGTCGGCTATGGACTGCCCGTCCCCTATGTCGGCCAGCACATTGTCAAAGAACGGGAGATAGCTCCCCTCCCGTACCGGCAGTCCCAGGTTGAACTGGTTCATAAGGACAATGAGGGCGCAGGTCTTCAGGGCCACAGTCTTCCCTCCCGTATTCGGGCCGCTTATGAGCAGTATGTTTATATCTTTTTTCGCAATGATGTCGATGGGGACCGCCTTCTTGCCAAGCAGGAGGTGGCGGGCCTCGTACAGAGCCAGACCCTCATCTGAGTGGTCTGGAATCACGCCACCGTAAGAGGCGGTGAAGCGCCAGCGGCTGTAGTAGCTGTCGAACAGGGCTATCTTGGCAGAAAGCTCAAGAAGTCCCTCTGATACAAAGCCCACCTTGAAGCTCAAGTTCCTGAGGATCTTGAGGACCTCCCGCCTGTACTCATCCTCCAGCTCCATAAGCTGGTTGTTCTTCTCCACCAGGCCGGAGGGCTCTATGAATATGGTGTTCCCCTTTGCCGAGGAGGCGTGGATTATCCCGGGGACCCGCCCCTTGAAGTTGGCCTTGAGAGGGAGCACTGCCCTGCCGTCCCGCATGGTTATGTTCCCCTCCTGCCAGTACTGCCGGTACTCGCTGTTTATAAAGTACTCCTCGGCAGCCTTGTAGAGCTGGCGGTTGGCCACTGCTATCCGCTTCTTTATGGCCACCAGCTCCTTTATGCCGTCCTCTTTTATCTCGCCGTCGGGGCGGATATACTTGGCTATCTCGTTCCTCAGGTCTATGAACTCCTCAAAATCCCCCAGGAAGGAGACTGCCTCGAAGCCCTCCAGGGAATAGAGGAACTTCTTGAGCACAGCCGCTGATTTAAGGAATGCATGGATCTGAGCCAGCTCCACCGCCTCCAGGACAGAGCCTGGTTTCGCTGCTAAAACTATATAACTTTCTATACTAGGGAATGAAAAGTCTGGAAATTCTGCAACTTTATCAAGTATACTTTTAAAATTTATAAATATTTTCTGCCGTTCCTGCCACTGCTGGAAGTCAGACTCAGGCTCCTGACTTTCAATCAAGGCAGCGCCGCAGGCAGAGACAGAGTACTGTTTCAGACTCTCTTTTATGGTGTCAAAACCAAGAAGTTCAAGAATATTCTTTTCCATAAATCAACGCCGCCTGATCGGTCAGTTCGCTGTAGGTCCTGAGGTATGCCTCATACCGGTCAGGATATATAAGTCCTTTCTCCACTGCCTCCCGGAGGGCACATCCCTTCTCCACAGTGTGGGTGCAGGTTGAGAAGCTGCACTTGCCGAAATATGGAGCCATCTCCTTGAAATGGAGGATAAGCTCTTCCGGCTCTATGCCGTCCACAAAAATCTCCCGGATTCCCGGGGTGTCGATGATACCGCCGCCATTCAAGTCATCGGGGACATACAGGGCGTAGTTGGTCACATGGCGGCCCCGGTTGTACTTCTTGGAGACCTCGCCCACCCGGCGGGACACCTGGCTGCTCAGGGCGTTGAGAAGCGAGGATTTGCCAACTCCTGACTGCCCTGCAAAGGCGCAGACCCTGCCCCTGGCATAGGAGCGGATCTCCTCAAGCCCTTCCCCGGTCTTGGCCGACACCTGGAAAATCCTGTAGCCCATGCTGCGGTATACCTCCAGGCGCTCCGCCACATCTTCTCCTATGCCAAGGTCACACTTGTTCAGAACCAGCACCACTTCGTACTCCTCTGAATACTTGTGGCAGGAGTTGGCAATGACCTTGTCCAGGAACCGGGGCCGGAAGGGCGGCTCACTGGGTGCTGCGACACAGAAAAGGATATCAAGGTTGGCCGCTATTATCTGGCTCATGAACCTTTTGCGGTTCCACCTGGTAAAAGAGTTCCTCCTGGGCATGAGGGCAGTTATAAGACCATCCTCAAACTCCACCTGGTCCCCTGCTGTTATTGGATTGTAGACGTTCTCGCATCCCTTGAGGACCTTTCCCTTGATCCGGCAAAGATGCTCAGCCTTGTCCTGAGTGCGTACAGTATAGATGTTGTTGATTCCGAAAAGGACTGTCCCCTGCATAGCTAAAAAAAACACCTCCATGATAGAATCACAGAGGTGTATAATCCACTCAAAAGCAATAATTATTTTACAGCAGCTTTCAGCTTGCTTCCAGCTTTGAATGTAGCAACTTTCTTTGCAGGAATTTTGATCTCCTTCTTTGTTGCTGGGTTGATTCCCTTTCTTGCAGCTCTTTTCTTAGCAGCAAATGTTCCAAAGCCGATAAGAACTACTTTTCCGCTTTTCTTAATCCCAGTTGTGATTCCGTCGAGGGTAGCTGTAAGAGCGCGTGCAGCAGCTGCCTTGGAAAGGCCTGTCTGTTTTGCAATGAATTCTACCAATTCTGTTTTGGACATAATTTATTCTCCTCTTTTAAAACTCCACTTCCCCTACAGGAAGTGCTTTATAATTGATTTTACCATTATGTTTTCGGATAAGTCAATCATTTTATTCAAAAAGTTGCACATTTTCTCTATGCAATATAGCATAAAAAGGGGTATACTTCCAATGATGAAAAGCCTTTGGTCTATTCTCTTCTTTTTTTTACTCATTTTAAGTCCAATGGCGCAGGAGATAAAGCCTGCCGGAAAGAATCCGAAGGTGATTACTGCGCTGGAAAGAATAGACAGAGCTCAGTTCCTGCCTGAGAGCCTGAAGGGTTACGCCGACATGGACTCTTCCCTTCCCCTTTCAGACGGCGGCCGCATTCCATCCAAGACCGAAATTGCATTCGTACTGGACAGCATATCGACTTTTGAAAACCCTAAAGTGCTTATAATCGGGAACAACACAGGATACTGTGCATCGGTATTCGCCCAGATCTATCCCAAGATATATCTTATAGAGACCAGCAAGAATTCAGAGACCTATTCAAAGATATTCAGCGACAGCAATATCACCAACATCACCGCATACTATGGGAACAGCTACGATTATTTCGCCGGTCAGGGACCTTTTGACATAATCTTTGTGCAAGGTGGAGTGACCACCCTTACAAACCTCTTCACCGACCAGCTGAAGCCACGGGGCGAGCTGCTTATACCTATACAGGATCCACATGGATTCCAGCAGCTTATGAAATACAGAAAGTCGAACGGTAATTTTTATATAACTTCCATGGGGAACACTTTCTTCAGGCTTCTCTACTGATCACCAGCGGGAGACAATATTTATATCGGTCCACTGAACAGCAACAGTGTCATGAGACCCCACCACCTCGGAATAGATGTTCTGAAGCGCATAAAGATGGTACTTGGGCTCCAGTATAAAACCTGCAGGATTGATCTGAGGAAGCTCCACAGTACCCCTTGAGAATGTGACATGGTCTGCACCCAGCGATGCGAAATTTTTATTCAGCGGATCCACAGGAAGCCAGCCTATGCCCATGATAAAGAACTCGGCCCAGTAATGAAGCCTTGCATGATTATCCTTGTCCACCAGAAAACCGCTTACAGGACGGGCTGGAATGCCTGACCTGCGGGCCATATAAGTGAAGAGCATCGCATATTCAAGAGAGCTGTCCCGCTTTAGCCCGATGACCTGGTTATAGATGTTCCTGCTCATGAGATATGGGTTCTTGGAAGCTGGCACCCTCTTAAGCTCCCGGTCGGCACCGGAGGCATTCCGGGTTATGATCTGCTCATCCTTTGTATAATTCTTATAGAATTCTGAATTTGTCTTGTAATCGCGTCTGATATCGGAGGTATCTATCTCCGGTTTTATGCTGTACCGCTGGAAGATAGCTGTGTTATGCACTGTGACAGTGGGGTCAAGCTCGCTTCCCTGGAAGGAGTACAGATTGGTGTCCCGGTAAGAGGCCAGATTGGGCTGACGGTCCGATGTAGTCTCGGTGTTGCGCTGTTCAGGGCCTGTGATGAAATCAGGCATCCACACATGGACAGTATTCTCCTTGTCGCTGCCGAAATTGTGCACCTCCAGATCGTATTCCACCTGGTAGCCGGCAGGAGATACATACTGCTTCTGGTTCTTGGGCTCGTACATCTCCAGATGGAAGGAGTTGCTCTTTCCCGAGGCTGTGACCACACAGATGCTTCCTGCGGTGGCTCCGTCCGGTATGCTCATACGGATCTCGGTGTCGCTCCAGCTCTCGTAGGCATATTCGCCATAGGAGGGGGCAAACTCCCTCACCTCACCTCCAGTCATTCCATTCTCGGGAGCCTTGAGAGGAAAAAGCACATAGCCGCTCCCCTGTTCGTAGCCGAAGCCGGAGCCACGGATAACTATGGTATCCCCAATGGATGGATCCTGACCTGAGACCTGGTCTATATATGGCATTCCAGGGGCATGGAAGGCTGATACTGTCACAGGTATCTCCTGCCGGTTTGTAAAAAGCATGGCATTGCTCTTTCCCTTCTCGGTCTCCACCCAGAGCCGTCCCGACTTTATGTCGGAGGGAAGCTTTATCTCTATCTTCTCATCGCTCCAGAAAAGGTAATCGGAAAGCACCAGACGGCGGCTCCCGATGAATACAGAGCAGTTGTAGGGCTTTTTTCTTTCAGATGAATCCTGGTTCTCCCCGAAGCGCAGGCCCTGTATCTCCAGGATATCTCCTGGGTTGCCTATCTCGGGGGTTATGGAAGTTATCTCGGGAGTCTCCACCTGAAGGTGCTGGAAATAGACATAGACCCCTAAAAGGCCGATGAAAACCAGGAAGGCGAAGATTTCAGAGACAAGACGTTTTACCTGCACAGCTTATTCCTGTGACACAGGCTGCTGTTGCTGATACTTGGAAACCAGCATCTCCAGCATACAGTTGTAACCCGATTTCTCGCCATCATTCAGAACTCCCATGGGGAAGAATAGGATTTTCTCCCCTGCCTTTATAGGGATTGATTTGGCAATCGAGCGCATCTGGCGGTGGCCATCGCTTATAAATGCGATGGTGCTCTGGGTAAGGAGCACCAGGTTGTCTGCAGCCCTCTGGTACAGAGTGAAGCGGACTGCTGCCTTGAAGTTCCCGCCGTTTATGTTAAGCACCACAGGTCTTCCGGTGACAGTCTGATGCTGAGCCTTGTGGTCGGATACCACCTGTGCAGTGGTTCCGTCCTGGATCTTAAGGTCAATTGCCATGTTGTACACCTGGCTGTCGGCGCTTTCCACATTTATAGTCTCGGCAGAGGGAGCAGGGTTTTCCTGAGAAAAGATCATAAGAGGAGATGCTAAGAAAAGGAATACAAAAAAGAGTTTTCTCATATCACTTATTCCCATTCCTGTTCATGAAGTCCACCTCTTTGATAAGAAGCGGTTCCCCTGCGTGGATAAATGTGTTGATAGCAGGAATATCAAATTCGATAGCACTGTTGTCGAAGATGTTGTCATCACCAAGCAGTGCATCTGATGCATCGGTCATGTTGAGCTCAGGGGTTGCGGGGCTCGATGTGGTGTGCTTGCCCATATAGAAGCTTACCACGCTGAGGGAGAGCACCACTATGAAGGCTGCCACAAGGGCTGCTGCTGCGGGGAAGGATATCTGGAAACGGCGCTGCCAGAAGTTCACCTTAGGAAGCTTCTGCTCCTCCTGGTCAATAATATTCATGATTTTGTTCCAGGTGTTCACCTGGGCCATCTTGAAGTCAGGCTCTTCTTCGGCATTGATGGCGGAAGAAATCAGTCCCAGCTCTGCCATTTTCTTCTGGCAGTGAGGACAGGAATCCACATGAGTCTTGATAACTTTCTTCTGGGAATCCTCAAGCTCGTCATCATAGAATGAAGATAGAATCTCTACATCAGGGCACATATACCTCTCCTACAGGTAACAGCTTTCCGAGGGCCTCCCTCGCCCGGAAAATCCGTATCTTGACATTGCTCTCGCTTATACCGAGGGCAGCGCCAATCTCCTTGTAATTCATCCCTCCGAACTCCCTTAATACAAGAGGAGCCTTCAGGTTTTCAGGAAGCTGGTCCAGGGCCTGGTTGACCTTTTCCACAGCATCCTTCTTCAAAAGCTCTTTCTCACCAGTATCATCGGAAAAAGAAGGCTTATGCTTTATCTTGTCAAAAGCACGATTTTTCACCTTCTCATGCTCCAGATAGTTGAAGGACAGGTTCTTTACCACCCGTATAAGCCAGTACTTGGCGTCCTCAACCGACTGGAATGTATCCACCCGGTGATACAGCTTTATGAATGCGTCCTGGCACACGTCCTGGGCGGCATCCATGTCCTTGGTGATATGATAAGACACCTTGATCACCACAGGGAAGATCTCATTATAGAGCTTCTCGAAATAATCCTTCTTTGTCTTATCATCCATAACCTAAAACAACCTACTTTCTGTTTAGTTACATTTTCTGCAGGTTGTACCCTGCGGGGTGTCCTTGATCTCGTACCCAAGTTCCTTGATTTTATCCCGGCACTGGTCTGCGGTGGCAAAATCCTTGGCCTTCCGCGCCTGGTTGCGCTGATCAATCAGGGCCTGCACCTCTGCAGGAATCTCTACAAGGGCCTCATCCTGGGAAGGAAGCGCAGGAACAGAATCCAGCTTAAGTCCCAGAACCCGGTCGAAGTCCAGAATCAGAGCAAGCTTCTCGGCGTCGGAGAGAGCCTCATCCTTAAGGAGAGTCCAGATCCGAGCCAGAGCCCGCGGGCTGTTCAGGTCATCAGATATATCTGCAGTGAATATTTCTATATATTTCTTGGCTGCTTCGGAAAGAGAAGCCTTGTCTGCCGGTTTGGTCTTGTCCATGAGCTCCCGTACAGCCTTGTTCAGGTTTGCCCTTGCCTTCTTTGCCCCGTCCAGGGACTCGAAGCTGAACTGGAGCTGGCTGCGGTAATGGCCGCCCAGACAGAAGTAGCGGTAGTCCAGTGGGTCGTAGCCCTGCTCCACCAGCCGGTCCAGAGTAAGGAAGTTGCCGGCGCTCTTTGACATCTTGGATTTATTGAGCACAAGGAACTCGGCATGAAGCCAGTAGTTGACCCATTTCTCGCCGGTGGCAGCCTCGGACTGGGCTATCTCGTTGGTGTGGTGTATAGGGATATGGTCGATTCCGCCGCAGTGGATATCGAAGTGCTTGCCCAGGTACTTCATGCTCATGGCGCTGCACTCCAGGTGCCAGCCAGGGTAGCCTTTTCCCCAGGGGGAGTCCCAGATCATGGCATGGTTCTCGAACTTGGACTTGGTGAACCAGAGTACAAAGTCGTGAGGATTGCGCTTGTTGCCGTCCACCTCTATGCGGGCTCCGGCCTGGAGGCTCTGCCTGTCCAGGAGGGCCAGCTTGCCATAGTCGGGGAACTTGTCTATGGAGAAATAGATGTTGCCGCCGGATTCGTAGGTATAGCCCCTCTCCTCCAGGATCTTGACCAGATCTATCATCTCCTTGATGTGGTCGGTGGCCTTGCAGGCTATTGTAGGGCGGATTATGTTGAGCCGGTCGGTGTCGTTGAAGAATGCCTTGGTGTAGAAGTCGGCAATCTCATAGACGCTCTTGCCAGTGGCCTTGGCACTTTTCTCCATCTTGTCCTCGCCTTCGTCGGCATCGGAGGTCAGATGGCCTACATCGGTGATGTTCATAACATGCTTCACCTTGTAGCCAAGGTATGTGAGGGTGCGCTTGAGGAAGTCCTCGAACACATAGGTGCGCAGGTTTCCGATATGAGCATAGTTGTAGACTGTGGGGCCGCAGCCGTAGAAGCCTACCTTGCCCGGCTGTATAGGGACAAAGTCCTGAATCTGGCGTCCCATGGTGTTGAAAAGTCGTAATCCCATAATGCACTCCCTTATTTATATAGAATAAAAAAAATCAGCAAAAAAGTAAACCCTACACCCAGGCAATAAGGCATACCTGCTCGTTTCAGTTTAGGAGCTGGGCCAGCTGGGCCAGCTGGGCTGGAAGCAGGGTTTCGGCACGGGTGCTGGCGTCGATGCCAAGGGTCTGGCAGGCAGACTGCACCTTCTCTATGCCGTAGGGGCGGAGGTTGTTGAGCAATGTCTTCCGGCGGGATGCAAACATGTCCCGGATTGCCTTGAGCACCTTTGGTGTGGCGTATTCCCGGAAGCCAGGCTTTGGGGTGAATGTTACAATGCCCGATACTACATCAGGCACCGGATAGAAGGAGCCGCTCTTAAGGTCGCCCTGATATGCCGCATCACAGGCAAGCTGGCAGAACACCGAGAAGGATGAATAGTCGGCAGAGCCGGGCTTTGCAGTTATGCGGAGTCCCATTTCCTTCTGCACAGTGAACACCATACGGGAAGCAAGGCAGTCCCCCTCAATCAGCTGGGTGATCATTGCAGATGCGCTGTTATATGGGAGATTCCCGAATATGACATCAGGCTTTCCGGAAGCCTCATATACAGTTTTCCATGTCTTTACCATATCGCCAGCCACAATCCGGAAGCCGGGATGAGAACCGAACTGTTCGGTAAGAAAATCGATGTAGCCCCGGTCTATCTCGAACACAGTCAGGTGGCCGCTCTGCCCCACCTTCTCCAAAGCCATGGAGGTCATGGAACCAAGGCCGCCCCCTATTTCCCAGACACTGTCTCCTTCCTTTATGTCCACATAGGAGAGCACCTTCTCCCGGGCAGCCCGGGATATCATGAAGTTCTGCCCGAACTTCTTGGTGGGGCGGAGTCCCCGCTCTGTAAGTACGTTGATTATCTCTTTCTGGGAATCGTAGTTCATCGTTTTCCTTTCATTTAATAATAAACTTTTTTATTATTGGTAATCAAGGCACCGGGATAGTTATACCAGGTAAAAAGGCGGCCCAATGCACTATGGTTTGAATCAGGAGATAAAAGAGTGCAAATAAATTCTGCTGGAGCAATCCTATGGCCATGAGCAGCGGAGATGGCACCAGCACACAGGCAAGACCAAGGCACATGTAAAGGGTCACCACCGGAGATATCACCATGGAAGTGATGATTCCGGCCGGATACACCACTCCGAAGTTATAGAAAGTGACAGGGGATGTCATGATGACTGCGGCAATCGAGCAGGCAATACCGGCGACAAGGAATCCGGGCATGGCTCTCTCGAGGGAGGTAGCGACAGGTATGGTGAACAGGATGATCCCGGCTAAAGCCAGGAATGAGAGCTGGAAGGAGATGGAGAAGAAGTATTCCGGGAAAACCATGAGGCAGAGGGAGAATGCGAAGACCAGCACCCGCATAAGGCTGACCTTGGCTCCCATAAGCCTGCCCAGAGAGACCAGGGCAAACATGAACACTGCACGCAGCAGTGACGGAGAGATGCCTGCAATAAGCAGGTACAAGACATTCACTGCGTTCACTGCCAGGATGGAGAGCCGTGGGCCGGCAAACCGGCGGACTATGAAGAAAACAAAGAGAGCTATTATCCCCAGATGCATACCAGATAATGCCAGCACATGGGATACCCCTGCCCTCCTGAACTGCTCCTTGAGCATCGGATCCAAGTTGTCACGGCTGCCTGTCAGAAGCGCCTCTGCCAGGAAGCTTTTCTGCCCATAGACCAGCTGGATCTTGGCAGTAAAGGACTGCACCATGCTTCTGCGAAGGGCAAGCAGTCTGCAGCAGCTTCCAAGATGCACCATCTTCCTGGCAGAAAAGCTTTGCCCATCCTTGCCCAGCTTGACCTTCTCGAACCTGACAGAGTCGCCCCAGAAGCCTTTCCCCCCGTCTGCAAACACAGTCACAGTCCGCCCCATAGTCTGCTCTATGTTATGCATCTCCACCTTCTCAAGCCTCAGCTGGTAGATATAGCTGCCCCGGGCAGTGCGGCGGGCATCGGATGTCAGCACACCCTCCAGGGCGGTGACCCGGGAAAGGCTCTGGGGCGGCAGCCCGGGGTCGGGCACCCAGCGCAATGCAATGACACCTGCGGCCAACGCACCCCAGAGCAGGAACACCGGCAGCTGGTGTATGCGCAGGAAACGGCGGTTGAGGCAGAACAGAGCTGCGGTGAGGGCTGCCAGTGCGGGCAGGGTTATGGCCTTTGGGAAGAAGTACAGCGGTATTATATCCGCCAGGATCACCACAACCGGAAGAGCATGCTTAAATTTATAAATCCATACCTTTTGATATACTGTCATACCCCTATATACGCAAAAAAATTTAATTTTGCTTGGGTATTTTAGAAAAAAAGTAAAAAATTAATCTACGTAATCCAACAGCAGATTAAAGGCTACATCCATCTGGTGCATGGAAACAAGCCGGGCCAAGTCCTTGTTGTCTCCCATTGCCATAGGAATCAGCTTTAGGATTACATTCGTCAGACAGCCCTGAGCTGTCTGATAGTCTGCCATCTCGAAGAGGCCTGTGCAGGAATTTCGGAGCGCTGTATCATCATAAGGAATATGATTCCTAACAAGGATTTCCTTGACATCATCATATATTCCATCTTCATGGGTGAACCATTTGGCAGCTGTCATTATCGCATCATTTTTAAATTTATCTGCAATTTCTTCCATCAGAACGCTGTTACCCAATACAAGCTCTATAGCATAAGAAAGATAAGGCTGAACAGTAGTTATTTAAGGTAGTCCCACAGCATGATCAGGGCCATATCGGGCATATGGAGATAAACCATCCGGCTTAAGTCTTTGTTGCCTGCTACAGCCGAAGGAATCAATTCTAAGATTGTATTGAACAGACATCCGTCACCATTGCTGAAATCAACCATCTCATAAAGTGCAGTGCAGGCCCTCTTGAGTTCAGAATCATCATAAGCGATATGATATTTATCCATTATTTCTTTCATATCTTTATATATTCCATCGCTTTCCAAGAACCACCTCGCTGGAGTTAGAATCGGTTCTTTCTTAAACTTATCTCCTACATCTTCCATAATTTCTGGATAACCTAAAAAATACTGGATGAAATAAGAAAAATAAGGCTGGATGGTAGTTGCAAACTTTTCCCTGGTCTTGAAGCTGTAACCCTTATAAGGATCTGCTATCCCGCCATCTGTCAGGATCAGGTTCAAAAGCCATTCTATTGCAGATTTTTCACACGTTCCATACGGTATTTTACTTTCACCGGGAGTTTCTCCTTTCCTATAGTTGAAAGTTTCCAGTTTGAACTTAGGAATATCCTTTTTATTATCTTTTGCCAGCTTATCTACTCTCGACTCATACCATACTGTTTCGTTTATATTCTTCTTTTTTTCCTCTTTTGTACTCATTCTGGTGTAATCTGAGTTTTGGGGATCGTATATATTGATATCCTTTCCGCACCGGTACATTCCGTATATCTCAGGAGCAATATATGTAACAACATCAGCAGAATTATAGATGTTGAATACATTGGGGAATGCTATTGCATGTTCTGCACAAAGCCCCCTGGGGGTGCCGAATGTATAGGCTGCCACCTGCTTCAGGGGTATATTCAGCTTCTTGACCGGGTCAGCCAGCACAAGGTATGAAAGCACATCGGTCACCGCCGCCCCCCGGGAATACCCGGTCATAAGCAGAAGGATCTTTCCGCTGTCATATGAACTCTTATATTTTGAGTTTATATAAGAGGTGAGTCCATCATAAACCTGGGTGGCTGCCTCGGTGAATCCCTGGTGGTCTCCGCTTGTGCCTATCTTGAAATTGCTGGCCCATTCAACATCATAATCAATGCCTCTGACAGCCACCGCAATTAAATCATATCCCTCAACACTATAATGGCCCATGCAGTAGGAGATGGAATCGGCAGTGCCTTTATCATAATTAGCACTGCATACTATATTGTCAAGTTCCATCTCAGAGAAAAATTTTCTGATTTTCTTCTCTGAACCAGTCTTAGATGCCATTACAAGGCTTATCAGAGCAAGGTCATTGTCAAAGATTGTAGAATCGACAAAAGAATTATTGTCGGCGGCGTTAGCAACAGTATTTATCCTGACAGGAATACGTATTTCCTCGCCTTTGACTTTAGTAGAGATATATGTTTGCACAGTATCGCTGTGACCGCTTTCAAAAATGCTGCAGGCTATAAGACATATCAGCAAGAATGAGGCAACAATGCCTACGATAATATTTCTTTTCATCGTTCCCCCCAAAAATATATTTTTTTATAAGCCTATTTTCCACTTTATGCAAGTATTATTTAACAGCCTTGTTCCAGCCTCTGCTTTGTAGTATTATCTAACCATGGGTGCATTCAAGGCTGTTGCCCCCTACCAGCCCGCCGGCGACCAGACCAAGGCCATCGAAGAGCTGAGCGAGGGTATACAGAAAGGATACAAGAAACAGATTCTCAAAGGGGTCACCGGATCTGGCAAGACATTCACCATGGCCAAGATCATCGAGAAGGTGGGCAAGCCTACCCTGGTCCTCTCCCACAACAAGACCCTGGCAGCCCAACTTTACCGGGAGTTCAAGGACTTTTTCCCCGACAACGCTGTCGAATACTTTGTATCCTATTATGACTATTACCAGCCTGAGGCATACGTCCCTTCCAAAGACTTATATATAGAAAAAGATGCAAGCATAAACGACGAGATCGAGCGTCTCAGGCTGGCCGCCACCTCTGCCCTTCTGGAGCGTTCCGATGTAATCATTGTCTCCACTGTCTCCTGCATCTACGGGCTGGGGGATCCCACCACCTACAGCGAGATGCGTCTTGTGCTGAAAGTGGGTGAGCAACGCAGCATATCCCTTATGGCAAGGCAACTGGTGGATATGCAGTACGAGCGGAACGATGCTGTGGGGGAACGGGGAAACTTCCGTATCCACGGGGACTCCATAGAGATTTTCCCGGCCTACTCCAAGATGGCCTACCGGATAGAGTTCGAATGGGACGAGATCTCGAAGATAACAGAGTTCGACCCCATAACCAGGGCTGACACAGGGGACTATGAGTTCATAACTGTCTACCCAGCCAAGCACTTTGTGGTGCCGCCTGATGAGCTTAAGAGCGCCATGGACAGCATAAGGGAAGAGATGGAGGAACGCTACGCTGAGCTTATGGCAGCCAACAAGGTGCTGGAGGCCCAGCGTATCAAATCACGCACCGAATACGATATAGAGATGATGGAGGAGATGGGCTACTGCAGCGGCATAGAGAACTACTCCCGCCATCTTACCGGACGGAAAGAGGGAGAGCGGCCATTCTGCCTCATAGACTACTTTCCCAAGAATGACTTCCTTCTGTTTGTGGATGAGTCCCATGTGACTCTGTCCCAGGTGCGGGCAATGTACGAGGGAGACCACTCCCGGAAGCAGACCCTGTACGACCATGGGTTCCGGCTCAAGTCGGCCATGGACAACCGACCTCTCAAATACAACGAGTTTGAGTCGCTGCAGGACAAGGTCATCTATGTATCGGCAACACCGGGCCCCGAGGAATATCAGAAGGCAGAGAATGTGGTGGAGCAGATAATCCGCCCTACCGGTCTTCTGGATCCTGAGATTGTGGTGCGTCCCACCAAGAACCAGATAGAAGACCTCTATAAGGAGATAAAAGAGCGGATCAAGGCCGGGGACAGGGTGCTCATAACCACTCTTACCAAGAAGATGGCAGAGGATCTTACCGACTACTTAAGCTCCCTTGACCTGAAGGTGCGCTACATGCACTCCGAGATCGAGACTTTCGAGCGTGTCGAGATAATCAAGGAGCTGCGCACCGGCAAGTGCGACGTGCTGGTGGGAATCAACCTGCTGCGGGAGGGCCTTGATATCCCGGAGGTCTCCCTTATTGCCATAATGGATGCCGACAAGATTGGGTTCCTCCGCTCTGCCACCTCATTGATCCAAACCATAGGACGGGCTGCCCGGAATGTGAACGGCAAGGTCATCATGTACGCAGACAAGACCACCGACGCCATGGCAGAGGCCATAGCCGAGACCCAGCGCCGCCGGGCCATCCAGCAGGCATACAACACAGAGCACGGCATAACTCCCACCACCATAAAGAAGAGCGTCCAGGACATCCTGGTGCGGGTGCAGGAGGAGAAGAAGAAGGCCGAGGAAGTGAATGTCCAGGTTATGCGGGACAGCTTCAACATTGTGGAGCCCAAGGAGCGGAAGAAGCTTATCAAGGCCCTGGAGAAGGAGATGCTGGAGCATGCCAAGAACCTGGAGTTCGAGGAGGCCGCAGTGCTCAGGGACGAGATAGAGCGGCTTAAGGAGATGGGCTGATGGATGCTGTTATCCTGGCCTCCCAGTCCAAGGGCAGGCGCGAGCTTCTGGAGAATGAAGGTTTCTCCTTAGTCCCCCTCCCTGCTGATATAGATGAGAATATTCCCTGGGAGAACCCTGAGAAGGAAATACAGACTCTTGCCGAGAAGAAGGCTCTGGCCTGCCACGCCCAGCACCCTGAGAGGCCTGAGAAATGGATAATAGCGGCCGACACCCTGGTGGTTTTCCAGGGCAAGCCCATAGGCAAACCGGCCGACAGAGCCGAGGCCAAAGCTTTCCTGGAGGCCCTCTCCGGCAAAGAGCACTCTGTCATATCAGGGGTGGCATTCCTGGACCGCACCACCGGCTGCCTCTACTCTGACAGCGATGTGTCGAAGGTCCACTTCAAGACCCTTACAGATAAGGATATAGAAGATTACCTGTCCACCGGTGAATGGCAGGGAGCTGCCGGTGCCTACCGGATCCAGCACAAGGGTGGCGGCCTGGTTGAGAGGATCGAGGGTTCTTTCAGCAATATTATAGGGTTGCCATTATCTAAATTATTTAATATAATGCACGCTGCAGGGTATCCTGCAAATTAATCTTCCGGCTGTCATAGACAGTACGAGAAAAAGAGATGGAGCGGTAAAAGTACCGCAATTTAGGAGGAAAAATGGCAGTAGTAACAATGAAAAATCTGCTGGAATCTGGTGTACATTTCGGACATCAGACAAAACGTTGGGACCCTCGGATGAAGAAGTTCATCTTCGCAGAGCGCAACGGAATTCACATCATCGATCTTCAGAAGACCATCACAGCCATCAAGGATGCGTATGAGTTCATCAGATCAACAGTAAAAGACGGCAAGTCTGTCCTTTTCATCGGAACCAAGAAACAGGCACAGATGGCAGTCGAGAAAGAAGCCACAAGATGTAATATGTATTACGTCAACAACCGCTGGCTCGGTGGTATGCTCACCAACTTCGCAACAATCAAGAAATCAATCAACAGACTCAAGAAAATTGAGAAGATGGAGATTGACGGCACATTCGAGAGCCTGACCAAGAAAGAGGT
>JAEEGJ010009272.1_pt1 | contig 26489 bp, 13 predicted proteins | sample 8958761 | NCBI WGS metagenome assembly JAEEGJ01 (sample SAMN16246546, study PRJNA631951) | gut metagenome | biome: gut microbiome; feature: rumen; material: RS-attached | host: Bos | place: Iran: Karaj | collected 2018-10 | reverse complement strand
AAAGTGAGCATCGCCACAGGGTCGTTCTTGTCGTTATACTTGATGATGGCAGAAGAGCTGTAGTTAGGTGAGGTCAGATAGGTGGTCATAAGATTGAATCTTTCGTTGGATTGTGTCGAATTGATTGGTGTATAGGCCGTGAGAACATCCTCAGTAAAGGAGGAGCTTTCGTCGTATGGACTCAGCACGGTGCTTTCTGTCCAGTTGAAGTCGCTGTCAAGGACGTGATTGACGAATATCACGTTGTCAGTCATGTCTTTGTAAAAGCCAAGGCAATGGTATTTCAAGGGCGTTTCGCTGCTGATGCTGATGTCGGTGTAGAACATGACAGAGTCACTGGTATAGTTGTTGTCCCATGTGCCGCGAGCAATTTCAGGAACGATTTTGTCTTCCATCACCTCAAAGTCGGGGTCAAGCCGAAGGATGTGGAATTTGTCGCCGTTTCCAGTGCTGTAAGGGAAAATGATTTCTTTGTTGGGGTTGATGAAGACGCTGTAGTCCCAAAAGCGATACAGATGTTCGCCGATAGGGATGAGGGCTTCGTTGATGGTGTTTAAACCGGCATCGATGCTCGTGAGCTTGAGGCTGTAGATGTTGCCAGGGTTGTCGATGGAAAAGCCCACGAGAAGGAAAGTGTCGGCCACCGCAGGAATTTCAAGCAGTTGGTATTCGTTGTAGAAAACCACGCTGTCCATGAAAAGGCCTTCAGGGGTCGTTTTGTAAACCACGTATTCGCGGCTGTACAAATTGGTACAGCTTCCGACGAGCAAATGATTGTCGGAGGTTTCCACGATGTCGGAATAGATACTGATGTTGTTGGGCGAAAACTCACTGACAATTTCCTGTCCGTAACTCGTGATGCAGGCGGCCATCAGCAGGCCGGTGAGAAGGGAGTAGAGTTTTGCTTTCATAGTTTTAGTGTTTTTTTGAAGATGAATGATTCCGTTAATTGTGTTTCATGTTGTCAATTTGTTGTCCTAAGCCGCATGTTGTTTAAACTTTTTAATCAAAAATATTCCGTTTAAAGTAGTATTACGGTTGTTTTATATTGCAAATGTACAACCTTAGAAATTTTTGTCAAGCTATTTTTTCAACTATTTTTCGTCACAAGGAATAACCCACTGTGTGACAGCTGAGAAAAAATGCTGATTTTTTTGAAAGAATTATAGTTTAAACCATAAAATTCCTTTTTAATATGAAATATTCCGCTTTAATAAGATTTTATCCCCTGAGAAAAATCATTCAATTCCCTTCAAAGATAATTTGACTCAGCTGCTTCTCGTCGAATACGCGGTTGGCCACTTCAAGGATGTCTTCAGCCGTCACGGCCTCCACCTTTTGAATGATGTCGTCCATGTATTCTATGGGCTCACCCATGATGAGTGAACGGGTGACGCTAAGTAGTTCATTCATGCCGCTTTCGTAGCTCAATGCCACTTGTCCGATGAGTTGCTGCTTGGCGTGATGCAGTTGCAAAGTGCCCAGTTTCTGGGTGCAGAGCTTGTCCAGTTCCTTGTGGACCAACTCTATTGCACGTTCCAGTGAGTCGGGGTCGACGCCCATGTAGACATTAATGAGACCGACGTCGGAATAAGCGGTGTATTGCGACTCGATGCTGTAGGCGAAGCCGTATTTCTCACGGATGTTCAAGCCGAGGCGGGAGCTCATGGCTGGACCGCCGAGCACGTTGTTGAGCATGACGATGGGCATGCGCATGGAACTGCTGAACTCGGGTGCAATATTACCTATAATGCAGTGGCTCAAGTGGTTGTTACGCTTGTCAATGCGGCTTTCAGGTGTGTAGCCTTTGAAGATTTCGCGTTTCTTATTAATAATGTGTGCCGGTTGGTTCCCAAAATACGTCATGGCCATCCGCTCAAACTCCTTGAAGCTGATGTCGCCAATAGAGGCCAAAATCATTTGGTCGGTGCTGTAGTTGTGCGCCATGAAGTCGAGGATGTCCTCGCGATGGAAGCCTTTCACCAACTCTGTGGTGCCCAATATGTTGCGCGACAAAGGATGCCCTTTGAAGACCATCTCTTCAAACAAGTCGTAAATCTCGTCCGATGGGGAATCCAAATAGGAATTGATCTCGTCCAAGATGACTTCTTTCTCCTTGGCCAGCTCGTTCTCTGGGAAGGTGGAATGGAAGGCGATGTCGGCGAAGAGGTCGAGGCTGCGCTTGTAGTGTTGCTTGAGGAAGGTGGCCTGCAAGCAGGTCTCCTCCTTGGTGGTGAAGGCGTTGAGGTCGCCACCCACATTGTCGAGGCAGCTTAGGATATGGTACGCCTTACGGTTTTGCGTGCCTTTGAAGATAGTGTGCTCCACGAAATGAGCGAGGCCGTTCTCGTAGGCCAGTTCATCGCGGGTGCCAGTCTCCACCATCAGCACAAGATGGGCAATTTCGCCTTGTTTTTCCTTATGTATCAGCCGAATTCCGTTCGGAAGGACGGATTCTTTGTATTTGTTTTCCAACATAGGTTAAAAATCGGGCTGCAAAGATACGATAAACGGAAAACATTTCTAACTTTGCAACTTTAAAATCAATTCAAATCGATATGAAAAAACTATTTACCCTATTTTTGATGGCGGTCTGCTGTATGGCAGGCTACGCCCAAGCTTTCATCGACCCGCTGCTGAGCGAAGAAATGAGTCGTCGCAACGATGACGAGCAGATCAAAGTCATCGTTATCATGAAATCGCAATACGATCGTGCACAACTCAACCATCGTGCCGCCTATTTCGTCACTCGCGCAGAACGTCGCGAGTTTGTTGTCAACGAGCTGAAGGCTTTTGCTGACGCTTCGCAGTATGACCTCCGCCGTACACTTAATGATATGGAACGTAGCGGTATGGTCACTGCGCCCATTGTCTTATGGATGGCGAATGCCTTGTGTTTCGATGCCACAAAGGCAGCCATTTCCGACCTTGCCCGCCGCAACGACATTGAGATGATGGGTTTTGCCAAGGAGTACAACTGGATTCCTGAGGACGATATGCCTCGTCCGGCTATGGCTTCGCGCGAAATCACACAAAATGTCATTCAAGTGGGTGCCGATAAAGTGTGGCAACAAGGCTATTTGGGTCAAGGCGTTGTGGTGGCTGTCATCGACACGGGCGTCAACTACAATCACGTAGACGTGGCTGACCACCTTTGGGATGGTGGCTCGGAGTTTCCTCATCACGGCTATGACGTGAAAAACAACGACAACGATCCCATGGACGACCACGGCCATGGCTCGCACTGTTCGGGTACGGTGTTGGGCGACGGCACGGCTGGCTCACAAACGGGTATGGCCCCTGAAGCTACGCTGATGTGTGTCAAATGTCTGGATAGTAGTGGAAACGGTGGCGCCCAAAGCATCTCTGCAGGCATCCAATGGGCTGTGGAGCATGGCTGTGACTTGTTCAGCATGTCGCTTGGTTTGCCTAATTCCAGTATTCCCGATCGAACTTTGCTGCGTCATACCTGCGAGGCCGCTTTGGATGCGGGTATTGTGGCTGCTATTGCCGCAGGTAACGAAGGCAATCAGACCTGGATGTATCCTATCCCGAACAACGTGCGTGTACCTGGCAGTTGCCCTCCGCCTTATATGGATGAGGTGCAGGGCGAGAACCCTGGTGATTTGACTTGCTCGGTTTGTGTCGGTGCAGTCGATTACAACGACAATGCGGCCTATTTCAGCTCGCGTGGCCCCGTCACTTGGCAAAATACCGAGTTTGCCGATTATCCTTATCAGCCTGGCATTGGCCTCATCCGTCCTGATGTGTGTGCACCTGGCGTCGACATCAAGTCGTTGAACTACCAAACCAATACAGGTTACACTTCCATGAGCGGCACTTCGATGGCTACACCTTGTGTGGCGGGCTGCATGGCCTTGATGCTGAGTAAAGATATCAACCTTACACCATCTGATGTCTGTCGTATCCTCGAAGAAACAGCTGTCCCGCTGGCTACGGGAAAGAGCAACACCTATGGCTTCGGTCGCGTGGATGTGAGTGCTGCCGTTGATGCTATCGAGGTGGGTACAGTCCAATACAACGACATTTATAAAATCAATGACGAGGCAGGCAATCAGAATGGTTACTTGAATCCGGGCGAGTCGGTCACGATGGGCGTCGTTATGGCGAATTTCGGCGCTGTGCCGGTGAGCAATATTTCCATGGTCTTGACGACTCAGGATGAAAACGTTACCATTACGCAAAACACGGCTGCTTGTCCCGATCTTGCCCCTGAAGAAGCTGTGATGGTGGAAGATGCTTTTGCTTTCACGGTAAGCGACCAAGTGGTGGCTAAACAGACTATCCGTTTCAATATGGAGGTGTATGTCGATGGCGAACGGACGGGCACCTACAGTTTTGTCGTTACGGTCTTCGACGATCTGTTGGAATACGGCATCTCAGTCGTGCTCAACGACGACAACGGCAATGGCCTCCTCAATCCAGGCGAGACCGCCGACTTGCGCATCTTTGTCGACAACACGGGCAATCAGTTGGCTGAGATGGTGACAGGTACTTTGACTTCTGATTATGAGTTTGTCACAATAAATGAAACCCAAGGAGGTTTCAGCTCGATTGGCGCCGAACTGATGGGTTACGCTGATTTCAATATCGCGCTCGATGCCGCCGCTCCTGACGACTTTACCATTCCTTTCACGCTCGACCTTGTGGACTTCAATGGGAAACATACCGAGTTGACTTTCGGTTATCAGAACACTTGCGATGTCATCTTTTCGTTGCACGATTCTGGTAACAATGGCTGGCAGGACAATTATCTCACCGTGCTCTATTCCGATGGTCAGCCTTCGGAGCAGATGACCATCGAAGAAGGTGGGTCGGCAACATACACCCGTCATTTGGCTTCTGGTTCCAGAATCATGCTTCGTTGGCACAACGGACAGGACACTCCACAATGTAGTTTTGAGGTCGCTTACGAGGATGGCACAGCCATTTTTGAGAACGAAGGTGGCTTCGTTGGCAATAAGCTCTTTGATATCGACTGCACTGTGGGCAGCAGTGTGTCGGGTTTCTGCGAACCTGCGCGCAATTTGACCTACACAATAGAAGGCAACATGGTTCACCTGACTTGGGAGGCTCCCGAAAATGCCGAAGATGTGGTTTACGAAGTGTATAGAGGCACCACTTTGCTCGTGATGAGTCCTGCAACAGCCCTTGACGATGTTGTAGAGGAAGGTGTTTACAACTATTGTGTCTATGCTGTTTATTATGATAATTGCCAAAGCGAATATGTCTGCGCCGAAGTGGAAGTGTCAAAGTGTAGTCCTGTGCAGAATCTGACGCACACAATGACCAGCGACCTTCAGTGCACCCTCTACTGGGAGGCGCCCCAAAACACAACTGGATTGGTAGAATACCAAGTTTATATGGATGAGGAGTTGTTGATTGCGACAAACGGAACGACTTACTCGTTCACCATTCCTACAGGTGAGCATGACATCAACGTGAAGGCTGTATTTGAAGAATGCGATAAAGACGCTTTCATGCATATCTGTATCCTCGATGCGGTGGAGAACTTGTCATATACCTTGGAGGGCAATGTCGCTACCGTGACTTGGGATGCCATCGAAGGCATAGAACAATATGAGGTGGTCGTCAATGGTCAGGTAGGTCCTCCCGTGGCAGAAACGCAGTATGTCTTCGAGGTTGAAAATGGCTTGACATCGGTTGAGGTGACGCCTGTAACGGAATCTTGCTATAAAGTGGATGCCAAAATTGAAATCTGTTATTGCGAACCAGTTGATGACCTTTCGTTTGTAGCTATGGATTACAGCGGTTTGCATTTCGTTTGGAGTGACGTCCCTGACGTGGAGTATTATGAAATTACCTACAATGGCAACACCATACAGAAAACACCTGAAGGCGGTGCCACGGGCTTTTCATTCGACCCAATTGTGGGCGAGAATACCCTCTGTGTGACAGCACATTCCGTCTATGGCTGCGATTCTGAACCCGTTTGCATGACAAAGAATGTTTGTGCTGCCGTGGATGGCTTCGACTATTCCTTCAATGGTAACGAAGTCACAGTGACTTGGAACGGTGATGCTGAAACATATCATCTCCGTATAGATAGCTTTGAGTGGGTTACGGTTGAGACCAATGCCTACACTGCCACTGTGGAAGATGGCCTCCAAATCGAGGTGACGCCTGTGTATGGGGATTGCATGGCTTTGTCGGCTACCTATTGGGTAACAATTACGAACATCGCTCCCGAAATCCATGTCACCGATGTGCATGAAGGCTATATCACAATGGCTTGGAACGAGGTGGATGGCGCCATCGCCTACAACCTCTACCGCGACGACGAACTGATTGCTGAAAACCAGACTGAAACTAATTGCAAGGACACCGAGATGGCCATTGACATGCAGCACTGCTATGCGGTGGCTTCGGTCTTCGAGAAGGGTGTTTCCGACAAGTCGGAGGCCGCTTGCGCCAACTATTTCATTGGTCTTGATGAGAAAGATGGCAATGTCAATATCTTCCCCAACCCGACCACTGACAAGGTGACCATCGAATGTGCAGGCATGACGCTGATTGAAGTCTATTCTGCCGAAGGCAAGCTGGTGCGACGCATCAAGGTCGAAGACGATACCTATCAGATGGATGGTTTGGAGAGCGGCGTCTATACAGTTCGCATCTTTGTAGGTAAGGAAAAGATTGTCCGTCATATCATAAAGATGTAAATAGGTTTTCAACTTTTGTTCAAGGTCGCTTCAATACGAGGCGACCTTTTTCATATTTTTGCACCCTCAATACTATATGACTCAGTTTTTCGTTCAATAAAAAACGAACAATTATGCGCAGAATTTTTTTACCCATTTTGCTTTGTCTTGGTTTGACCGTCGGTGTGATGGCCCAGCAGCCAAAAGACGTCATGAAAGACCCCATCCCAGTGGCGATGTTTCAGGCGACTTACGCTTTCCATATTCCGGGCATGGATACCAAGAAATTGTATGGTGTCAGTCACAATATTGGCGGCAGTTTCGTGTATAAAACCGAATCCAACTGGCTCTTTACAGCCAATGGCAACTATATCTATGGCACGAAGCTCAATATAGACCGTGTGCAGATCTTCGGTGAAGGCATCACTACTGATGTGGGTGAGATTATCGGGAGCGCAGGCAGCTTCACCACTTTGGAAATCAACCAGCGTGGCTTGTTTTTCCAAGGCGAAGTGGGCAGGTTGTTCCCTTTAGGTCCTAACCCTAACAGTGGCTTCTTCGTTCAGGCGGGCTTGGGCTATCTTCGCAGCCGCATCCGTGTGGATTATCCCGTGACCATGCTCAATAACCCCTATCAGGTGGACGGCGACTACAAATATGGTTACGATCGTATGCGCGGTGGTCCAGCTTTGCATTTGGAAGTAGGTTATCTGCTGCTCAGCGATACCCGCCTACTCAATGCCTCTGTCTCATTCGAGGTGAACTACGCCCGTACCCGAGACCTCCGTGACTATGATTTTCGTGTGTTCACCAATTCGGAGACGGGTGTCATGGAGCCTGTTGGCCCCACCGACCCGCACAAACGTTACAACGACCTCTATTACGGCATCCGCCTCACATGGAACATCCCAACCTATCAACGGCAGCCGGAAGAATACTATTATAATTAAGGTGTGCTGATACTGTTTACCATAGGAGTCCTGCTGTATTCGCTCGGCGTTTGGATAGCGTCATTGTTTGGCAACGAAAAGGCGAAACTATGGGTCGAAGGACGGCGGAAACAAAAGCCGGTGGATTGGTTGAAAAGCAAGCTAAGGAAGCTTTCGCATCCTCATGCTGAACCTCAGGAGCCTGATTTGGACTGGATTTGGTTTCATGCCGCTTCTTTAGGAGAGTTCGAACAAGGCCGTCCTGTCATCGAGGCCATTAGAAAACACTTTCCGCAGTTTAAGATTTTACTCACGTTTTTCTCACCTTCGGGCTATGAGGTCAGGAAAGATTATGCCTATGCCGACGAGGTGGCCTACCTTCCTGTCGACACACCTCGTAACGCTGCTCGTTGGGTGAAAAGCCATCATTTCGTGGCGGCATTTTTCATCAAATACGATTTCTGGTTCAATTATATGCGGGCTCTGAAAAAGGCGGGCATTCCGCTGTTCTATATTTCGCTCATTCTCCATGAGGACGATTTTTTCTTCAAGCCCTACGGCAAATGGTTCCGCAAACAATTGCAGACTGTAACCCACTTCTTCGTGCAGGACGAAACCACGGCACGATTGCTCAAAGAGCATGGCTTGAATGATGTCACCATTTGTGGCGACACGCGCTTCGACCGCGTTGCTGACATCGCTAAGCAAGCCAAGCCGTTCCCGGAAATTGAGCATTTCATTGGTGAGCGCAAGTGCATCATAGCGGGAAGCTCTTGGCCGCCCGATGAGAAGTTATTGTTGGATTTCCTCCCCACAATGCCCGACGACTATTGCCTCATTATTGCCCCGCACGACATCTCTGAGTCACATGTGGCACAAATCAAAGCCATGTTCCCCGAAGCGCAATGCTATTCTGATTTGGTTGCCGAAAAGCGGTCAAGGATTTTGATTGTGAATACGATTGGCATATTGTCCCAGCTTTATCAATATGCAAGGTTCGTCTATATCGGTGGTGGTTTTGGAGTCAACATCCACAATATCCAAGAGCCGGTTACGTTCGGTTGCCCAGTGGTGTTTGGTCCGAAATACGAAAGTTTCAAGGAGGCGGTCGATCTGGTGTCGCTGCAAGGGGCTTTTTCTGTCAAAGACTCTGTTGAGTTGAACGCTGTCTTCACCCGGCTGATGACTGACGATGCATTTTATGAAAAGTCTTCTTCAACTTGCCGAAACTATCTCAAATCGCAGGTTGGAGCGACGGAAATCATCATAAAAGGCTTCAAAAACACACTTTTTTTGTAAAAAACGGCCGTTTTTTTTTGTTTTACAATATTATTGTCTAATTTTGAAGTCTGATTTCCTGTTGAAATTCAGCTTAGTAAAAAATTGTGCCTATGCCAGACAATGCTACAACCTCCCAACTTCCTCGGATTGGCCTCAGTCAGGGCGACTTCAATGGCATCAGTTATGAAATCATGCTGAAAGCTTTTTCCGATGCCCGTATGTTCGAAACCTTTACTCCTGTCTTGTATGGCCAGTCGAAGGCTTTTTCCTATTACAAGAAGAATTTCGGCATGGAAAGCCCCAATTATTCGCTAACTCGTGATGCGCGTCAGTCGGGGGATAAGAAGTTCAACATCATCAACATCGTGGAAAATGAGCTGAAGATTGAGCCAGGCACACCTTCGGAGGTGTCGGCGGAGATGTCGGTGCTTTCAATGAAGAGAGCGGCCGAAGACCTTCAAAACAGCTATATCGATGCCTTGGTGACGGCTCCCGACAATCCCATTGTGGCAAAAAGCAACCGCGATTTCCTGCTTTCATTCTATAAGGACTCCGACCCTTTGCAGGTCTTGGTGGGCGGTCAGTTGCGCATCGGCCTGGCCACGGGCGATATCCCTTTGAGTATGGCACTTGAGCAAATCGACATTCGTTTTGTCGCCTCAAAACTGAGCACGTTCGCGCAAGCCTTGAAGACCGATTTTGGCATTGCTTCACCTAAGATTGCCGTCATGGGGGTGAATCCGCATTCGGGCTCCCTCCCGATTGGCGACGATGAAAAGGTGGTGAAGGCCATTGGCGATGCGCAGCACAAGGGCGTTTTCGCCTTCGGTCCATTCTCAGCCTCACAGTTGTTTGTCACAGGTTGGTGGAAGAAATACGATGGCATCTTGGCTTTGCATTATGAGCAGGGCGTGTTCCCGATGAAGTTTTTCTCGTTGGACGGTTGTGCTTATTATTGGGCTGGTTTGCCCGCCGTGTGTGCGGCACCGCTTCATGGGCCGGCTTTCGACATCGCCAATATGAACAAGGCCACTCCCGATGCTTATCGAAAGGCACTCTTCTTGGCTTCAGATGTGGTCAGTCATCGGAAAGAGCAATAAAAAAAGGAGGCAATTGCCTCCTTTTTTGTGTTGAACAAAGTGAATGATTATTTCACAATGAACTTCTGGGTTTCAGTGCCAGCGTTGACGAAGTAAACGCCGCTCATCAGGTTGCTGATGTTGATGGTGTTGGCACCAGCGTGGCCTTCCACAGTCATCACGTTTTGACCCATGATGTTGTAGATCACGATGTCAGTATTTTGGTTGAGGGTGATGTTGAGTTGGTCAACGGCAGGATTGGGATAGAGGTTCATCTTCGTGTTGCAGCTCACTTGCTCTTCCACGGCGTCAAAGCCGAAGAGTTCTTCCAGGTCAAAGCTGAAGGCCTGATAGTAGTTGTCAAAAGCCTCGGTGTCACCGTTGTTGACGGTGTAGGAGTGAGGCTCACCATCCATTTGGCAGGCGACCACGAGGGTGTTGCCTGTGATGGCAGCTTGTGGGTAGACGCATTCCGACATTTCAAACATGAAGTCGGAAGTGAGGTGCTTCATGGGGGTCCATGTCAGGCCATGGTCCATAGTGGCACGGGCGAATACTTTGAAATAGTGAAGGCCGGCGCTGGTCGTATGGTGCTCATCCATGGAAATCCAAACGGCAACAAACAAATCATCGTTAGGTGTCTTAACCAACACGGGCATTTCGCAGACGCCGCCGTTGTATTTACCATGAGCATCGCCGATTCCGTCCATTTCAATATTCCATTCAGTGGCCTCGTATGGGTCGACGAGAGGCTGTTCGGTAGCATCCAGAGGTGTGAGGTAGCCAATGTATTCGCTCCACATGGGGTGAGTGGCATCGCTCCATAACCACCAAGAAGCATAGATATCTTGGTTGATGTAAGCAGAGTCGATGATGAAAGGTTCGCCAGGGCTCATGGGTTTGGGGTTGTTGGGGTCGCAGCCGTATTGGGGGATGCTTTCGCCGTGGTAGGGCATTTCGCTGTTCCAATAAACCACGCCACCGATGCCAGGATAGTAGCTTGTTGAGGTGGCATCACCGGTGCCGCCGCCAAACTCATAGGCTAAGTGCAGGACGCCGCTGTTGTCCCACAATGCTGAAGTCCAACGAGGATACATGTACATGCTTTCGCCGAAATCGACGTCGATGCCGGGGTGGTGATAGTACTCGGTTCTCGTCCAGGTGTCGCCTTCGTCATTAGAAGTCAGCACGACGCCATCGCCACGACGGGTGTTCACCACGATGTTCAGCTGGTTGCCGCCAGTGTTCTCCATGAAGTAGGCATCTTGGCCGCTGCCGTATTGGGGGCAGTAGTCACGGCCGAGGTAGTCGATGGTCATGAAGTCGCTCCAGGTCTGGCCGCCGTCCAAAGAACGGATGTAGTAGTAGGGATTGACTTGGCCGTCAGCAGTTGTCTCGTTGAGGCCAGTGACGAGGATGTGGATGTGATCGTGGTTGGGACCAGTGCACATCACAGCAGGGAAGTGCGGGTTGTGCTCACCATCCATGACGTAGATAGGAGCAAGGTCGCCGTGAGGCAGGTTGTCCTTGTCTTCGATGATGTAGACTTCGCAGGTGCTGCTGCTGGGGTTACGCGAAACCACCACGATGCCGTTTTGTCCGTAGCGGGCGGCGCAGCCAAAGCCGGTCTTGTGGTCTTCAATCAGGCCTTCCGAGGTTTTCCAAGCATCATCTTGGGGATAGTAAATGGCGATGTTCGTGCCACGGTCGGTGTAATCCTGGTCGGTGGCAATGACGTAAGCCATACCCACGCAACCATCGGGGAAGGTCATGGTCCAGTTCTTGCCGGCCGTGTTGGTCTGCCAGTCGTAGGTGGTGAAGTCCAATTCGGCATCCGTGCGGGTCATGTTCGGCAAGCTACCGACATTTTGATACAATTCTTCGCCTGAGAGGGTCATCTCTTGGGCGACTTTCATCTTAGCGTCTTTACTCGACACTTTTTGCACCTGTGCGTAGCTGCCAACAACTACCATCAGGGCCAATGCAAAAGTAAATAACTTTTTCATTTTTAATGGGTTTTGATTAATAATAGGTTAATTTCTTGTGTTTTCTTGATAGTATTTGAAAGCAAAAATAATGTTTTTTCTTTATATACAAGTAGTTTGGCCATTTTTTGCCTACAAAAAAAGGAGACCCTAAGGCCTCCTTTTTTGTGTCGAACAAAGCGAATGATTATTTCACAATGAACTTCTGGGTTTCGGCACCAGCGTTGACGAAGTAGATACCGCTCGTCAGGTTGCTGATGTTGATGGTGTTGGCACCGGCGTGGCCTTCCACAGTCATCACGTTTTGACCCATGATGTTGTAGATCACGATGTCAGCGTTTTGGCTGAGGGTGATGCCGATTTGGTCGGTGGCAGGGTTAGGATAGACGCTCATGTGCGTGTTGTGGCTTATCACTTCGTCCACTGCATCAAAACCTGGGAAGAGGTCGGTCAGTTCGAAGGTCAGGCCTTGGTAGTAGTTGTCGCCAGATTCTGTGTCGTCGTTTTGGACGAAAGTACCAGTGCCACCGTCAAATTGAGCGGCGACTACGAGGGTGTTACCAACCACAGCAGCTTGTGGGTAGACACATTCTGACATTTCGAACATGAAATCGGTGGTGAGCTGGACTTGATGATCCCAAGTGCGACCACCATCATCGGAAGCGGAAGCAAAGAGCTTGAAGTAGTTCAAGTTTGAAGAACCATCAATGTTTAACTCATCTACTGAGCACCAAACGGCGACAAAAGCATTGTCGCTCACCTTGGCCATCGCGGGCATGGCGGTCGGACCGCAATTGTATTTACCGTGACAATTGGAGAGATCTTCAATGCCGAGAGCATGGGTGACATCATCAATTGTGGGACCTTCGGGCTGGCCATTTTCGTCCAATGGGGCAAGATAACCCATATATTCAGGGAACATGTCGTGGGTTTGGTCGCTCCAAAGCATCCAGCTCATGTAAATGTCTTGCATGATATAGGCACTGTCCATGATGAAGGGTTGACCAGGAGTAGTAGGCATGGGGTTGGTTGGGTCAACGCCGTATTGGGGCAGGCTTTCGCCGTGGTAAGGCAGGCTTTCGCTCCAGAAGGCGACGCCACCGATGCCAGGATAGTAGCCACCATCAACGCTGGAAGCTGCATCGTTGGTTCCGTTGAATTCATAGGCCAGGCAGAGTTCGTTGTTAGCGCCCCACTGGGCAGAGGTCCAACGAGGATAGAGGAAAGCCACATGGTCGTCGGGATATTGCTCGAAGGGACCAGGGTGGTGATAGAACACTGTTCTGTCCCAAGTTTCGCCGTTGTCGTCGCTATAGATGACCATGCCATCGCTCCAGCTGTTGTTGATGACGAGGGCCAAACGGTTGTCTTCGGTGGTTTCCATCCAATAGTAGCTGTTGGTGCCCCAGTTGATACCATATTCTTGGGTGAGGAAGGGGAGCTCGACATACTCTTTGTCCCAAGTTTGGCCACCGTCGGACGAACGCCAGTAGCGGATGGGCTCGTAAACGTCACCTTCGTAAGCTCCGAACTTAGCGGCAGCCACATGGATGATGTCACGGTTTTCGCCTGAGGTCATCACTGCGGGATGCGTGTAGGCATCGCTGCCGACGGCGAGTGAATACGGGACGCTGTTAGCTGTCATGTTGTCCTTGTCTTCCACAATGTAGACGCGAAGGTCGTTGGCGGTGTGGGCAGCAACGACGATGCCATTGTCCTTGAAGCGGGCGATGGAGCCAAAACCAGTTCTCTCATTTTCGATACGGCCTTCGAGTGGAGTCCACACGTCGTTTACTGCATCGTAGGTGCCGATGCCGGTACCACGGTCGCTGAAGGTGTTGTCGGAAGCAATGGTGTAGGCGAAGTTAACTTTGCCATCGGGCCAGGTGATGGTCCAAGTGCGCGGGCCACAGTTCGACTGCCAGTCGTAGGTCGAGTAGTCAAGCTCGCCGTCGCTACGCACCATGTTAGGCTCGTTTTGCACGTTTTCGAAAACCTCCATGCCTTTGGTCACTTGCATGGTGGCAGCTCTTCTCTTAGTGTCGTTTGACGACATCTTTCTCACTTGCGAGTAGCCAGCAGTGGCCACCAACAAGGCTAATGCTAAAGTAAATAACTTTTTCATTTTTAATGAGTTTAATGATGAATTTGTAGATTAATTGTGTCTTGTTTGTTGGATATTTGAACGCAAAAATAGTATTTTTTTTATTATTGCAACAAAAAAAGGAGGCGCTTGCCTCCTTTTTTTGTGTCGAACAAAGTGAATGATTACTTCACGATGAACTTCTGGGTTTCGGAACCAGCGTTGACGAAGTAGATACCGCTCGTCAGGTTGCTGATGTTGATGGTGTTAGCACCGGCGTGGCCTTCCACAGTCATCACGTTTTGACCCATGATGTTGTAGATCACGATGTCAGCGTTTTGGCTGAGCGTGATGCCGATTTGGTCGGTGGCAGGGTTAGGATAGACGCTCATGTGCACGTTGTGGCTCACTTCAGGCATGCCGACACCAGCATCCGGGAAGAGGTCGGTCAGTTCGAAGGTCAGGCCTTGGTAGTAGTTGTCGGCGGGTTCTGTGTCATCGTTTTGGACGTAGGTACCGGTGCCACCGTCAAACTGAGCAGCAACAATGAGAGTTGTGCCAACCACAGCGGCTTGCGGGAAGACGCATTCCGACATTTCCCACATAAAGTCGGTGGTGAGCTGTTTTTGTTTTGCCCAGGTGCGACCACCGTCACCAGAATAGCTGGCGAAGAGTTTGTAGTAAAAGTTGGTGCCATTTGAACCATCGATGTGCTTTTCATCCAAAGCGCTCCAAACAGCCACCATGTCGAATCCGTTGCAACCAGGAAGCATAGCTAAGACTGGGAAGTCGACAGGACCACTGTTGTAAGGGCCGTGTAAGGTAAAGTCATCAATGCCCAAACTGTGAGTGACGTCGTCAATCGTGGGGCCTTCAGGTTGGCCGTTTTCGTCCAACGGGGCAAGATATCCCATATATTCGGGAAACATGTCGTGGGTTTGGTCTGACCAAAGCATCCAGCTCATGTAAATGTCTTGCATGATATAGGACGTATCCATGATGAAGGGTTGGCCGGGGGTAGGAGGCATGGGGTTGGTGGGGTCAACACCATATTGAGGCAGGGTCTCGCCGTGGTAAGGCAGGTTTTCGCTCCAGAAAGCGACACCGCCGACGCCAGGGAAATAGGTACCTGAGCCGGGTTCGCCTCTCGTGCCGTTGAAAGCATAAGCCAGGCAGAGTTCGCCATCGATACCCCACTGGGCGGAAGTCCAACGAGGATACAGGCTCCAAGCGTCATCCGGGATAGTGGCGGTTATGCCAGGGTGATGCCAGAAGGTCTTCTTTGTCCAAGTCTCACCATCGTCGTAGCTGCAGAGGACGAAGCAGTCGCTCCAAGCGTTGTTCACGACGAGAGCCAGGCAGTTGTCTTCAGTGGTCTCCATCCAGTAGCACACGTTGCTGCCCCAGTCGAGGCCGCCTTCAGTGCCCATGTAGGGAAGGATGACGTTTTCCTTGTCCCAAGTCAGACCACCGTCGGTCGAACGGAAGTAAATGATGGGGTTGTTGACGCCTTCAGCACCAGGAACATCGTTGGCGCCTGTACCATCAGAGGCATAGGCAGTGGTAACCACATGGATGATGTCGCGTTCGGCACCTGAGGTCATCACATTGGGCCAGCAGGGATCGAAGGTGGGGTCTAAGGCGGAGACACGATGCACGCTGTTGGGGCTCATGTTGTCCTTGTCTTCCACGATGTAGACGCAGCACTCTGAGGCAGTGTGGGCGGCCACGACGATACCGTTTTCCTTATAGCGGGCGATGGTACCGAAGCCTGTTTTCTCGTCTTCAATACGGCCGTTCAACGGAATCCATTCGTCGTTGTTGGAGTCGTAGGTGCCGATGCCGGTACCACGGTCGCTGAAGTTGTTGTCGGAAGACACGGTGTAGGCGAAGTTGATTTTGCCATCGGGCCATGCGATGGTCCAAGTACGTGCGCCGGCATTCGACTGCCAGTCGTAGGTCGTGTAGTCGAGCTCGCCGTCGGAGCGGGTCATGAGAGGCTCGCTCTGCACGTTCTCAAAGCTTTCCATGCCTTTGGTCACCTGCATGGTAGCGACTTTGTTCTTAGCGTCGTTTGACGACATCTTTCTCACTTGCGAGTAGCCAGCGGTGGCCACCAACAAGACTAATGCTAAAGTAAATAACTTTTTCATTTTGAGTGAGTTTAATTAATAAATAGATGAGTTAATTGTGTTTCTAATTTAGTTTAATTAAGTGCAAAGATAGCGATATTTCTATAAATACAAGTGTTTTTTGACAAAAAAAGGAGGCCGAAGCCTCCTTTTTTGTCAAAAACAGTAGTCGAAACTTACTTCACGATGAACTTCATGGTGTTTTCAAAGCCGTTGGCCTTGACGGTCACGAAGTAGATACCGCTGTTCAGTTCGCTGATGTTGATGTTTCTGGTGTTCATGCCCGTGGTGACGTTCACGTTTTGGTTCATCACGTTTTGGCCCATGATGTTGTAGACGTTGATGCTCATCTCAGAAGCCTGTGAGGCGTTCACTTCGATGTTGAGCACGTCGGAGGCGGGGTTAGGATACACGCGGGTGCTGGTCATCGGGTTGATGGCTTCTTGCTCTTCAACACTCCAGCCTTCCAGTTCCAAGGCAGGGATAACCTTCACACCATAGATGTAGTTCTCAGTGAGGACACCGCCGTTATTTGAGTTCGGGCTGCTGGTGTTAGGACCATTGAAGTCCAGATACAAACCAATCTTATCGTCTTCCGAATACATAACCCAGAACTCGCCATTGCTGCCTTGCGAAGCGGTGGTTACAGAGTAAACCTCACTCATTTCATGCATGAAGTCGCGGCTGAGGTTGATGCCGTTTTCATACCAAGCTCCAGTGTAGTCTCTGGCAGTGACATAGCAGCTTCTGTAGTGGTGTGCAGCTTCGTTGTTGACGCGGAGTTCTGAAAGCGTGGAGTAGGCAATGATCATGTTACCTTGTTCATCAACGGAGATGCCAGGCATGGTGGATATGCAGTGCGAACGATAGTGGTATTCGGTATTGTTCCAATAGTCGGTGAAGTTGACTTCGCCGTCGCCATTCTCATCGGGTGCGCTGATGACGTAGAGGTTGCCATAGTTGTTGCCAAGGGTTTCAGCCATAGCCCAGATACGGTCGGCGTTCAGTGTGTTGCTGATGCCGTTGGTGCCGTTAGAGACCATCTCAGGGAAGTTGACATCACCACTCCAGTCGCCAAAGTTCGGGATTTCGTGGGTGCCTTGTTCGTTGGTGAAATTGGAGTTCCAATACACTATACCATCGGTATAAGGCCAATAGGTATATGAGCCATCGTGGTCTTCACTGGGAGCCCAGCGAATCAGGCCGAACGCTACATGCACGGTGCCATTATTGTCGATGGCGATGGAGTGTGAACCGTCGGGAGACCAAATGGAGTCGGTTTCAGCGCTGTAGGTGGTGGTGAGCCAGTCAACTGAGTGGTCGTAAGGATAGTTCCAAATGATTTGCTTTTCCCAAGTCTCTCCGTTGTCATGGGAGATGATGTAGAACAAGTCGTAGTTGAGACCGCCGAAGAGGATGGCGATGTTCTTGCCGTTGGTGGCCATGACATAATCGTCGGCGCCGATGTCGTATCTGTACATGCCTTCGACATCAACCAATGGAGGATAGGCCAGCTCGGTGAAGGTTTGGCCACCATCGGTGGAACGGGCATAATACACATAATTTTCAAGGGTGTTGCTGCTGTTTTGCTCAGCACTTACCAGATGAACATACTGACCATTGTCAGTAGTGGCGATTCTGGGCCAGGTGGTGTTGACGGAGCTTTCCCAGACGTTTTCCCATTCGCCTTGGCCTTTTGTCTCTCTCTTGTAGACTTGAACCTTGCTGTTGGCGTGTGAGGCAAGGATTTCGCCATCGCCCATGGCAGCAATAGAAGGCCATCCAGCTTTAACAGGCTCGATGCGGGCTTCGGGCTCATCACCAAAACCGTCTTCGGGAGAGAAGAAATTGTAACCGGTACCACGATCAGGGAAACTAGTGTTGCCCGAGTGGTCCCAAGTGGCAGTGAAAGCGGCGCTACCATCAGGCCATGTGGCGATACGATTGCTCAAAGCGCTGTTTGATTGCAAATCGTAGTTGGTAGTCATGATTTGGTACTCATCAAAGCGATCATCGCCTTTCGTCACGGTGTTGTTGGAGACGCTAGGAAGAACGAATTGTTGGCCGAAGTCAGTAGCCTGAGTTTCGTTGCCTTTGAGAACGCGAGCGTTCATCTTCACGGGTTGGTTGGCCAAGTCGGTCTTTTTGACGACTGGCTTTTGTGCAAAGCCAGTCATGGCGACGGCCATTGCAAGTGAAAAGAATAAAACTTTCTTCATGTTGTGTTGTGTTTTTAATTAGTTAATAATGATGTTTAGTGTCATAATTTGGGCTGCAAATATAATCATTTTGAAGATTTCGACGCATGAATTGGCAAAATTTTGTACAATTTTCAGAGTTCCGCAATTATTGTGCCAAGAAAAATTCCACACTTGTTGTAAAACAAAAAGGTATTATTCCTAATTTTACGGCGTCAAAAGAGATAACAAATTATAAAATTGAAAATATGAAAAAACTACTGTTACCCGTATTATTGTTTTGCCTCGCGGCATGCAGCACTCAGCCCAGGGCTGATTACGTGAAAGACCCGGCCAAATATGTCGACCCGTTCATCGGGACGGGAGGCCATGGTCACACCTTCCCTGGTGCCACGGTGCCTTTCGGTATGGTGCAGTTCAGTCCCGACACCCGCATGAACGACTGGGACGGCTGCTCGGGCTACCACACTTCCGATAAAACCATCCTTGGCTTCAGCACCACCCACCTCAGCGGTACGGGCTGCTCCGACTATGGAGATTTTAGGTTTATGCCTATCGTAGGTAATGTGAAAACGGACAAAGGTAATGAGGAAAATGCCACTTCGGGCTACCGATCGAGATTCCAACATGAGAATGAAGATGCCAAAGCAGGCTACTATAGCGTATTTCTCGATAACTATAAGGTGAAAGTGGAGCTGACCGCGGGCGACCGGGTCGGTATGATGCGTTGCACTTTCCCACAGAGTGACAAATCCCATATCTTCTTGGATATGGTGGAAGGTGTCAACGATGAATTTGTGTATGAATCCTTCCTTCAATTGGAAGCTCCTAATGCCATCAGCGGTTTCCGTCGCACCAGAGACTGGGCACAAGATCAATATCTGTATTTCTATGCGGAGTTTTCCAAGTCATTTAAGGATTACACCTTCCTTAATTTGGCGGATATCTTGAATGTCGATAGTGTGAAACCCAATAGAATAGAAGGAGACAGCATCAAGGCTTATTTCGATTTCGATACCGAAGAAGGCGAGCAAATCGTCATGCGTATTGCTATTTCTGCCGTCGATGTGGAAGGCGCCAAAAACAACCTGAAAGCTGAGCTCGCCGAGAACGACTTCGACTTCGATGCCTTGAAACAAAAGGCCTACGACAAGTGGAACAAGGAGCTGAAGCGTTACGAGGTGGCCGACCCCAACGAGTCGAACAAGAAGGTGTTCTATTCGGCCCTTTACCACTGTATGGTCGCACCTAACCTCTATAGCGATGCCGACGGCCGTTATCGTGCCCACGATTTGAAGGTCTATAGCTCGAAGCGTCCCGTCTACACGGTCTTCTCGCTGTGGGACACCTTCCGCAGCTTACACCCGCTGTTCAGCCTCATGCAGCGTGAGCGTACCCTCGACTTCATCAACACCTTTATTAATAAGTATGAGACCAACTCGCATCACATGCTACCCATTTGGGAGCTGGCCGCTAACGAGACCTACTGCATGATTGGCAACCATGCTATCCCCGTCATTGCCGACGCCTACTTCGCTGGCATTCGTGACTTCGATACGGAGAAGGCATTGGAAGCCATGGTGGCCAGTTCGAAAGACGACTTCCGTGGCATGGGAGCCTACATGAAATATGGCTACATCCCGATTGAGTTGGAAGGTGAGGCCGTATCCAAGACCCTTGAATATGCTTATGACGACTGGTGTGTGGCGCGTATGGCCGAGGCCATGGGCAAGACCGCCATCGCCAAAGAATTCTATGCCCGTGCTCAGAGCTACAAGAACATATACAATCCCGAGAACCAGTTCTTCCAAGGTCGTCGCAACGGTGGCTGGACACGTCCTTTCGACCCCGCACAGGTCAATTTCACGCTGACCGAGGCCAATTCCTACCAGTATGGATTCTTCGTGCCGCAAGACATTAACGGCCACATCGACTTGATGGGCGGCTGGAACGGCTATGAAGCCAAACTCGACGCCTTGTTCAATGCCCCCTCCAACCTGACGGGACGTGAGCAACCCGACATCACGGGCCTCATTGGACAATATGCCCACGGCAACGAGCCGAGCCACAATACGGTGTATATGTACAACTTCGTTGGACAACCCATCAAGACGCAGTATTATGTGAAAAAAGTGATGGATGATTTCTACACCGATCGCCGCGATGGTTATGCTGGTAATGAGGACTGTGGCCAGATGTCGGCTTGGGGTGTGTTCTCCTCCATGGGTTTCTATCCTGCCACACCTGCTTCGGGTTATTATGTGCTGGGTTTGCCGCGTTTCGAGCGTATGCGCTTGACCTTCGAGAACGGCAAGCGGTTTGAAGTCATTGCCAAGAACCTGAGTGCCAAGAACTGTTATGTGCAGTCGGTGAAGCTGAACGGCAAGCCCTTGGAACGCAGTTACATCACTTTTGAGGAAGTGTTCAATGGCGGCACGTTAGAGTTCGAGATGACCGATCAGCGCAACTCTACTTGGGCTACACAACCCGAGAACTGCCCTGTGACACGCATTTCAACTGAACCGATAGTCATTGTTCCGACGATTAACGCCATATCGGATACATTCTTCGACAGCATTATGGTCAGCATAAGCCATCCTGTGGCTGGGACGAAGATTTATTATACGTTGGATGGTAGCGAGCCCTCGGATACAGCTTTTTTGTATGACCAGCCTATCTGTTTCAGGGATAACACCACGATTCGTGCTGCAGCTAAGCAGGATGGGCGTTGGAGTAAGGTGATTGATGCAGAGTATTATAAGATTGATGCCAGACACAGTGTGAAACTTGAAAACATGTATACCGAACCGTATGATGCAGGTGGCCTCAAGGCTTTGATTGACCATCAACGTGGTGGTGAGAACTTCCGCACAGGTTCGTGGCAGGGCTATTATGGTGTCGACCTCATAGCCACTGTCGACTTGGGTGTTTCGAAACGCATTAACCGTTTGGCAGGCAGCTTCTTGCAGGAAATCTACTCATGGATTTGGATGCCGACGGAGGTGCAGTTTTTTGTCAGCGAAGATGGCAAGAGATTCCGCAATGTGGGTAGGGTGAAGAATACTGTGCCAATTGATGCTGATGGCGCGTTCATCCAAGAGATGGAAGTGCGTACGCGTTGTAGTGCCCGCTATGTGAAGATGGTGGCCAAAACCATCGGTACTTGTCCTGAGGGTCATGTAGGCGCTGGACAAAAGGCCTGGATCTTCTGTGATGAGTTGGTAATCGAATAAAGAGGGATTCCCCTGCGGGGAATGGAGGGTGGTGTCAGTTATCAAGCGACGGCCTTTGGGACCTTACGAACTGATGATACCACAAGCCGTCGCAGAAAACAAAAACAGAGCTACTCCATTCCCGAAGGGAAACTCGATTTTGAATCTTTGAATCTTTGAATCTTTGAATCTTTAAATTTTAAATTTTGAATTTTAAATCTTTAAATCCGATAATATGAAAAATTCCATCGTGATTCTCGCTGGTGGCGGTCCAGCTCCCGGAATCAACACGGTCATCAGTACCGTGGCCAAGACCTTCCTCAAGGATGGTTATCGCGTACTCGGCCTCAACGAAGGCTATAAAAACCTCTTCAAGCCCAACCCCGATGTGGTCGAAATGGACTTCCTCTATGCCGATGCTATCTTGAAACAAGGCGGTTCTGCCCTGAAGATGAGCCGTTATAAACCAAAGAATGAGGAGTTTAATACCGAATTCTTTGTCAAAAACAACATCAAGCTGTTGGTTACCATCGGTGGCGACGACACCGCTTCAACGGCCAACCGCATCTCGAAGTTCTTGGCCAGCAGTGGCTTCCCCATCCAAAACATCCACGTGCCCAAGACCATCGACAATGACCTTCCGTTGCCCGAAGGCAGCCCGACTTTCGGCTATTATTCCGCCAAGGATGCCGGAGTGCATTTGGTGCAGACCATCTACGAAGACGCCCGCACCAGCGGCAACTGGTTCGTGGTTTCGGCCATGGGTCGTGAAGCCGGTCACTTGGCTTTTGGTATGACTTCGGCCTGCCACTGCCCGATGGTGGTCATCCCTGAGATGTTCAACAAGACAGAGGTCACGTTCGATGCCATCATCAAGTTGGTGGTCAGCTCTATCGTGAAACGTAAGCTGTTGGGTGTGAATTACGGTGTAGTCATCATCAGCGAAGGTGTGTTCCACTTCATGAGCGACGAGGAAATCGAGAAATCGGGTGTGGCCTTCACTTACGACGAACACGGTCATCCTGAGCTGGGTAATGTCAGTAAGGCTCACATCTTCAACCTCTTGCTGCAGCAAAGACTGAAAGCTTTGGGCATCAACGTGAAGAGCCGTCCCGTTGAAATCGGTTATGGCATCCGTTGCGTCGAGCCTAACGGCTACGACCTGACCTATTGCTCCCTGCTGGGTTACGGCGTGAAGAAACTCTTCGACAAGGGTGTGAGTGGCGCCATGGTCACGGCCAACCCGAAGGGTGAGATCGAACCGCTCTATCTGAAGGATGTCGAGGACGAGAACGGCAAGATCAAGCCGCGTTTGGTGAACCTCAACGGTCCCAAGGCCGAGTTGATATTCAACGATGGTTTGCAGTACATCATGCCAGCCGATTACGAAGCTGCCAAGGCTTACCTGCCCAATCCTGAGGAATACGACTTCAGGAAGATCTTGAAGTGGTAATTCCTTTGCAGGACTTGTCACATTGTGGCAGCCGCCGGCTTGCATTCGGCCCGAATGCAACAAGCCGCGGCTGCCGTGATACGAAAGCCTTACAGACCCAAAACAGAAAGCCGCCCCGAAACTCCGAGGCGGCTTTCAACAATTATGAAAACAAAAGCTTTACTTTCTTACATTTACCTTCTGCACCATCACACCGTTTTCAGTCTCGATGCGGATGAGGTACATGCCTGATTCATAGCAGCTCAGGTCGAGGGTGGTGCTGCCTTCGGAGGTTGTCTCTTGCAGCATTTGACCCAAGAGGTTAGCGATGCTGATGTGCATCGTGCCTTGGCCTTCGATGTTGAGCAGACCGTTGGTTGGGTTGGGATAGAGGTTGATATTGGCAGTGTTCTCTTCAACATCAGTGATGTCAATCATCACATCCAAATACTCTGATTCGCATTTCTCTTCACCACGGATATACACAGCGTTGACGGAGTAGTAGACATCGCCTTGAATCAATTCGTAGGTGTTGTCGAAAAAGTCATAACTGTTGTTGCCATTGTAAGGGATTTCTGCTATCAGTTCTTCTCTAGACTTGTAAGCACCAATGTTGCGAACTACTTGGAAATGATGAAGGTTAGCGGTGATGTTGGGTCTGTCCCAAGAGATGAAAGCGCCATACTCTTCATTACCATGCCATTGGTATTCGCCTTGCAGGTTCTGCACAGGATAACAGGTCAGCGGACCTTCTTCGCAGTTGTTCTCGTAGGTCATGAAGATACCGTCTTCGAGTTCGCTGCTGGTGAAAAGTTCGTTGCCAGCATAGTCGAGGATGGTGAAGGAGCATTCTCCGTCTGTGTCGTGTTCTGGATAGGCATGATACCAGCCGTGGTTCCAGATGAAGTTGAGGTTACCGCGCAGCAAAGGAAGGTCAACAACCAAGTCTGAGCCCTCGGTCATCGTAATGATGGCGATGCGTTGTCCGTTTTCGGAGGTCACGCTGATGGCGGCGCCTTTCCAGCCGTCGTCACCGTCGTCGTGGAGTTGGAAAACGACGGAGCACTTCTCGCCGACGAGCACGCTGCGGTAGGTAGTGCGGCTGATACCGGCTTCGTTGGTGACGTGGATGGCGTATTCGTAAAGGCCAGGTTCGAGGCCGTTGTCCTCGTATTCCATGTCGGCACCCACTTGTGCATCGGTCAACACGGCGATTTCTTCAAAGTTGCGGCGGATGGTGACGGAGGTGATGCTCGTCAAATCGCTGCCATCGACGGTGAGGGTCGGGTTGGTCCAGCTGAGGCGTACGGCATCCATCGAAGCTTTCTCAACGGCAAGCATGTCGGCCACGCTGTCGGGACGACTGTAGTAAACGTCGCCTTGCGGGATGATGTGCCCCGTGAAGCCGTTCATTTGGTTGAAGGCATAACGAGTCGTGTTGAGGGCACCGATGGGGCACCATGCGTTGTCGCGCCCGCTCCAGCCCCAGTTGAAGTGGAAGTAGTCGTTCTCGTCGTAGCCGTCGCACACAAAGGCGTGACCGCCTGCGCCGCTATCGTCGGAGCCGCTGTAATAAAGCGGGAGGAACTCATCCAAGCCGCCGTCCTTCAGCAACTGGGCCCATTCTTCGTTGCTATAGCCCCAGCCTGGCCACCAACCGCCGTAATTGGTCACATGGTCATCGCAATTGTAACGGAAGTAGTTGCGCAGGGAGTTAGGCACATCTTCTGAGTAGGCGCCGCTGCCATGCCCGCTATACTGCATGTTGACTGAGATGCCAAGGTGGTGCAATAGTTGGGCTGTTTCGAAGTATTCCTCCTCGGTGCTGGTAGAGTCCAAAGTGTTGGGCATCAGCTCAAAGTGGTATTCGGTTTCTCCGAAATTAGCGCTCTGTTGGGTGTAGCCATCGGGATGGTAGGAGTGCGAACCCACACCTTGGGCAGGCCATTCCCAATACTTCATCACCATGCCCATGGCCGTGGCGACGCAACCGGCATACACGTGACCGCCATGGCCTTCGGGGTCTTCCGGGCATTGGCTGTTCCAAGGGAAGTTTTGGTTCCAGAGGGTTTGGCAAAGCGGGCCTACCACAGCGCGGGTCTGGTCGCCGCGGTTGAGGCTACCATTTTCGGCCACTGAACGCCATTCGTTCATGATGTCGGGGGTGGCGCTGAGGTTGTGTTCGCGAACATACTGGATTTCCTCGCGGAAACCATCTAAAGTGAATTGGAAGCCTTCGGCCACGTTGTTAGGGTCGTATTTGCCTGTGGTAGAATAGGCAAGGATGGGCTTCACGCGGTCGTCGCCGGCCACGATGACGAAACCTTCGCCATTTTTGACGTTGAATACATAATAGTCAGTGCCGCCACGTTGCAGGTCAAAGGCGGTTGAGACTAAATTCAGTTGGATGTCAGCGCTTTTTTGGCTGATAGCGGTGGTGCTCAAGAATTTGGCACCGAGTTTTTGGGCTTTCTGTTGGTCAACAGGGCCTGCCAGCAGGCTGCCGAGGGCAGCGATGAGGCAGAGGGTCAATGTCAGTCTTTTCATATTGAGTGTTTTTTGTTATTGTTTCTGAAGCTGCAAAGATAATTGCTTTATTTTAATTAGGTGTATTTATAGGAAAAAAATCACGGGGCATTGAAAATATGATGCCCCGTGATATAAAATGCTAACTTTAGGAATATTTAGTAATTCATTCCTGAATTACTTTCGCTTGGAACTTCTTTCGGGTTGGGTCCCCATTTATTTTCGCCAGGTTGGCTGTCCTTGCACAGCCATACGATAAGCCAAATGGATAATGCAAGAACAATGAAGACGAATAGGCTATGAACGATGAAAACAGTCATGGAACTGCTTTCGTTGGTAGGGGCAAAAATATCAATATACAAGAACGTCAACATAGAGATTAGCAATGTTGCAACCATAAAAATAAGCAGAATCCATCCGCTTTTACCGATGTCATGCAAGCGACGCACAGTTACGGCTGTATAGGGGAGAAAAACACCCAAGCCAAAGAGGATATACAAGTATTTGGCAATAGGAATCCTGATGGACAAAAAGGAAAGTCCAAATGCAACAAGTATGTAAAACAAGTAAAAATACCAAAACTCGGAGCGGCGTGCACGTCCCGAAAAGGTTGCATACTTTTGAAAACACGTTTTAATGGCTTCTCCGAAACTCATAGATTTAGATTTTGAGGATTAATACGCTGCAAATTTAGCAAGTTATTTTTAGAAAACAAAATTTTGTTTTGGAGGCTTATTAGTCGTGTTTTTCATTTTGTAGATAAAGCAGGCTTCAGAAAGCATGTCATTCCAACGTCGGATGTGGGGAGGTTGGAATCTATGCTTTCTGAAGCCGTCTTACTTATATAATTGTCGCCGCCCATAGATTCCAAATCGCACAGCCTCAGCTTGGAATGACATGGGCGGCTTGCTTTGACAAAGCTGATTAATCGCCTTTTAACTTCTTATAC
>JAEEGJ010009269.1_pt1 | contig 26494 bp, 22 predicted proteins | sample 8958761 | NCBI WGS metagenome assembly JAEEGJ01 (sample SAMN16246546, study PRJNA631951) | gut metagenome | biome: gut microbiome; feature: rumen; material: RS-attached | host: Bos | place: Iran: Karaj | collected 2018-10 | reverse complement strand
TGAGGCTCTTTAATGTCGGGAACAGAAAAACATCTCTGTTTGCAGGGCTGGATTTTTGCAAACATATAACTCGGTCAATACTGTATCCTATACCGCCTTTTTCGAAAATCAATCACAGAACCGTCCCTCTGATTGATTTGATTGCATCTGATTGATCGACTAAATTTTTTGTTGACAATAATAAGGTTATGAGATACTATATGACAAAACGAATTGTTCGATTAAGGGAAATTACTATGACAATTGGCGAAAGAATATTGGAATTAATCCATGAAAGAAATATGACTCAAAAGGAATTTTCCGAAAAAACCGGCATACCTCAGAGTACCTTGAGTAGTTGGAAAGGGAAAAAGCAAAATCCATCTATGGATAAATTAAAGGTAATCTGTGATGCATTGGGAGTTGATCCGTTTTATCTTATTTCTGCAACGGAAAGTCAAAATAACTTGAATAACGATTATATAACTGTATTTCGTACAGATAAGGAATTCGAGGTACTTGTTGAATATAGGAAAATGGATCAAAACCAAAAAAACCGACTGATGGGTTATATAGATGCTCTTAAAGCCGAAAAAAGGAAAAATCTATAAAAGGATTTTTTTTACACAGAAGATTCGATATAACGAATAATTCATAATAGCAAATACTGAAAAGTTAGGAAAGATAATATGACAACTCAAATAACTAATTCAAAAAGTAGAGAACTATTCTGTGGAGAATAAGAGAGAAGGGATGGTTGATATGATTACAATGATATCTTATGAAGTATTTGAAAAACATATTTTGTTTTTAAAACGTCAGGAAGAATATTACTTGAAATTACAAAATCTATACCGGGAATATAGGGATGTTGTTGGGGATGCGGAAACTCCATTGGATGGTTCATTTTTTGAGCAGGTAAAAATACTTGAAAAAGTTATCGGGCTAGAAGTTGATGAAGCAGGGTATAGTACACTTACATGGTGGATACAACAAACGGAATTTGGTGTAAAACCTGAAAAACCGCTAATGCTTGATAATGTTGCACCTGGAGAATATTTTGATTTTTCAACAATAAAAGGTATATATGACTTTCTGGTACGAGAAGCAGATTGGACCATCAGGGAAAAACTGAGACAAAGGATAGAAGAAAGTAAAATTGATATAAGGGAAACGAGGCAAGGATTTGTACTTACTATGGAATCAGATATATTGGAAGGGTTAAACAGGATTGCACTTAATGATTATAATACTACATTTGAAGGTATGTTATATGAATTTATTGATTGGGTAGTATCAAAGCCAGATGAATTTAAAAAGTGGTTATATGATTGAGTTCATAAGAAAAAGATTATTGGAAATCGAGGGAGGGATTGTTTGTGAGCAGAAAAGGACAGGCAAAGAAGAGAAAAACTAGGATACTTAGAAATAAGAAATTACTAGAAAGATATCCGTGGATAAGACCGGTGGGGTGGCATTTTGAGAGACTAAAAACATATTTATACACAATGTATGATGATATTCCAATAGGGTGGAAGAGAGCCTTTGGGAAAATCATGTTGGAGGATTATAGAGATGTGCTCATCAGGCATAAGTATCTCGAAAAATTTCAATGGATACAGGTAAAAGAAAAATATGGGACTCTCAGGTTATATTCAAATGCTGCACCTGAAGAGGTACTGGAGTTGGAGTCCAAGTATGACTATATTTCCGGCTATATTTGCATCTCTTGTGGGCGGATAAATGTACCGATTCTTACACAAGGATGGATAGAACCCTTGTGTGAGACTTGTTATAACAAAAGAATTGCTATAGAAAGGCGATGGTATGAAAAGAATTATAAAGATCGAAAGTTTACATATATTCCATACGATAATCTTGAAAAGGAGAATCAGAAGATTAAAATGATTGCAACATATAAGTGTTTTTCTGCAGATCGTGGTGATTATGAAAAGAAATGTGATTACACGGACACAATCAATATGATTATGAAAAGACAAAAGAAATTGTTTGATGTATTAGAAGCTTGAATCCAGACATTGTGATTTTATAATAATATCGAAACCAGAAGAGTTTAAGATGTGGATACCAAAAAACAAAAGATGAATTCAGAACGAAGTAATTAAATCTCTTCAAACCATAAGCAGAACTAATAAGCAGGAGGAACTAAAAATGAGTTATGATATTTATTTAAAAGAACGAGTCTCTGGTGAAACAATAATGTTGCCCAACAAACATATGATGACAGGTGGGACGTATAGGGCAGATTATGATGAAAAAACAGGAACATTTAGCCCTTCGGCAATAAATGAGGCTTGGTTAAACATTACATATAATTATAGCCGATATTATTATGAAGCTGCGGAAGGCGATAAAAGGTTTTACGGAGAGAAAGAATGGCCTAAGGAAGAGGGAGTACATAATCTGGGTATAAGGGGACTGTATGGAAAAACCGGTCTTGAATCACTCTCGATGTTAAAAGATTTAATATCAAGAATTGAGTCAAATTATAAAAAGAACGGAGATTGGATAACCACAAAACGGTCAAAGATAGTTTATAAAGATGATTTCGGAAAAGAATTGGAGTTTGTTGAAATACTTGGGAAAAAGATAAAATATACGGAAGAAAAGATAGATGTTGAAGTATACGAAGGACCTAGTAGCGATTATTGGGCATCTACGGCAGCCAATGCTATAAAGCCATTATATCAGTTGTTGGTTTTCGCGGAACTGAGACCGGATGGAATATGGTATGGGGATTAATCAGAGATTAGTCTAAGAAAAGGCAGGATATGGTAGTATGAAAGAATCAAATTGTTTTAGAGGAGTATCCGGGGGTGAGTCTGGTAAGAAAACGAAAAAAGTAAATGTATTTGATAAAACGCCCCGTCAGATCAGATGTACTGAAAAGATACATGATTATCTTGGTGATGGTAATCTCGTAACGGAAGAGGAACTTGAAATAGGAAAGCTTTATTCATATGTAGGAGGTTCTGCAGAGAGTTATGGAAACATGGTTTATCTTGATGAACTGCCGTCAAGATATGGGTATCAGTCATATTTATTTGAGGAATTGGACTCATATGATGAGGCTATTTTATTTCAGGCTCAGAAGGAATGGCTGATTTCTGAACTGAAAAAAGCAGAAGAGGATATTCGGAAAGGGAGGACTATACCTGCAGAAGAAGTCGAAGAGGAATTGATGACGGAGATAGATTCTATAGAAAATGAAAAAGAGAAAAAGTATATGGGTTCTCGGATTCTTTACTTCATTAAACATAATCCGGATAATTGGGAACGGAAACTAAATGATCGGCTTATCAGGACGAGCCATACCGGGAATCTTGTTTGTTTTAAATATAGCACAGAGGCTGATTTCTCAGACCCTCTTGTATGTGAGGCCAGAGGCATCATTATAGATATAGCACATCAGATGGTTGTGTGCTGGCCATTTGATAAATTCTTCAACGTACAGGAACAATATGCAGCTGATATCGATTGGAAAACAGCCCGAGTACTTGAAAAGATAGATGGTTCGCTCATAAAACTGTACTGGTTTAACGGGAAATGGATTTTTGCAACAAGTTCAACCTGTGATGCGGGTGAAGCCTCGGTAGCAGGGTATAAAGGTATCACATATCGCGACGTTATTTTGCAAGCAGATAATTATGGGAAGATATCTTTTGATGATCTCGATAAAGACTATACTTATCTTTTGGAACTTGCATCCCCGATGACGCAGGTGGTGATAAAATATGATAAGACCACATTATACTATCTTGCTGCCAGAGATAATACGACAGGAGAAGAGGTAGATTTTGAATTGGAAGATTTCAAGAAGCCGAGAAGCTTTTCTCTTAAAACTATTGATGAGTGCCTTGATGCGGCAGTGAAACTGAATAAGGACCCCGAAGCAGACCTGACGGATGAAGGCTTTGTTGTAGTTGATGGAAAACACAATCGTATAAAGATAAAATCGTCTGCATATATTGCACAGCATAGGGTAGTTAATAACAAGATTTTTACCGCCAAACGAATATCAGAACTTTTTCTACAGGGGGCTGATTTTGCTAAGCTTGCTAAAGACTTTCCTAATGAAGCACGGATCATAAAGTATTATGATTGGCAGTTTGAGGAAGTCAGGCATAAAATCATGGTGATGATGGGATATGCAAGGGCACTTTATGAGGAGTATGACCATGACCGGTGTGCTGTTGCAAAAGAGATAAAAGATACACCGTATGCATGGGCGGGTTTTGCGGCTATTGACAATGACAAAATGCCGGATGATCTGATGAAGATGCTAAGTTCATCAAAAATGGAGAAGCTAATTACGGAATATAGTTTTGATAAATAAACGATGCTAAGAGCATTTAAAAGTGACTTCAAGTACCATATTTGCAGTGCTTTTCATAATGAAATACTGTGACTAACAAAGGAATAACGATATGAGTAAAGTGAAAGGGGATAAAATGGGAATTGCAACTTCTCATGATATATTTCCTAATGTGAAGGGATTTAGTATATCAAATCTCGGGTATATGAAAAAGTGGTATTAATTTTATGAGCCGTTTTTGAAGAGAGAAAAACTCCAACAACTTGTTGGAGAGGTTGATAATACTGGAAACATGAGACTTGAGCAGATACAGCAGATAGCACTGGCAGAGGAAGAGTTTAAGCTTAGGCTGGCAGAGGTATGAAAATTTCTTTTATATTGTTATATAGTTGCATTGTTCAGTCAATCAACGGCAATCACCAGGAAGGTTCACTTATTTAGAGAGATATTACCAACCCACGCTTGCAGAATACATGGCTTTAGTTATTGACAACATGGCTTTATCATTGATGAAAAGCGAGAAAATGGTAAATGTGTGAAAAAAGTCTTGAAAAACATAATTTTTCAGAGAAATTTAATTGAAAAAACTTATGTTTTGTGTTATAGTGTTATTAAGGAATAGTATGTACAAAGGGAGGACGGAATATTGCAGGACGAGACAAGCATTTTAATTGACAGTGTTAGGGATGCTGAAGGAAGCATGGATGAAAAATGTCATGACATATTCCTTAATAAAGAAATTCTTGCCCCGATACTTAAGCAGACTATAGAAGAATACAGTGATTTGACTGTGGAGGAGATACAGAGCCTCATAGATGAAGCAAGTATTTCTAAGGTTGAGACTATCAGTGAATATCCGGTTTCTAAGGATGTAAAGATAAAGCCTTTAGATACCGCCCTTAAATCAGTATCTGATAAGACAATTTACTTTGATGTGTTCTTTAAGGCTGCATTACCGAAAGATAAGCAAACAAAGGCGAGTTTTCAGCTATATGTAGATATTGAGCCTCAGGGGGCATATTATGTCGGGTATCCTCTGACAAAGCGGAGTATATATTATGTGGCAAGAAGCCTTTCAAGACAGCTTGGAGTTTTATCATGTGAAACTGATTATGGCAAGCTTCAGAAATGTTATTCCATATGGATATGTTATGATCCCAAGATACCAAAAAAACTGAAAAATACAGCTTGTAGATACAGTTTTACAAAGGAAGATATATTTGGTACAGTTGAAGAAGACGAATCAAACTATAATCTTATGGAAGTTGTCATAGTTATGTTAGATACATCAGCCGATACGGATTTTAAGCTTTTAGATTATCTGAAAGGCGTACTGACATACGATAAAGAAAAGATTATGGAACAGGCAGGTCAACTGTCTCCACAAGCAGAAAAGGAGGTAGAGGCTATGAGCGGTGTAGGATCAATGATAAGAAATTTAGGAAGAGAAGAAGGTAGAGTTCAAGGGGAGAATCTTTTAGCAAGATTAATATTAAAACTAACTTCTTTAGGGAAAAATGAGGATATAGCAAAATGTGCTGCTGATGCTGATTATCGAGAACAGTTATATCAGTTATATGATATAAAAGAGGAAAATCAGAATTGATATAATTTTTTATTAAAATAGCAAAAGGAGTTGACAGTATGTCTAAGGTAGGATACACTTACTTACTTACTTACTTACTTACTTACTTACTTACTTACTTACTTACTTACGCATAGACTGACTGCGTCTTTTTTTGCTACCATAAAACTGAATAATTGTGACACGATAAATGTCGGACATAAGGAGGGTTTCCAAAGTTTTTGAGGGTTTCCCAAAGTTTATGAGGTCAGTCTGCCCCTCACGAAGTTTGATTATCCGTATAACCTAAGTTAATTGAGGTAGATGTTATTAAGTATAATAAACTGTAAGAGTTGCACAAAAATCAATTGGTAATTTTGTGCAACTTTTTTGTCCCTTTTTGGCTTTGGTTTTCGCTTAATATAGTGTAAGATAAAGAACAGTGAAAAGAAAAGACGTCTAAAATAACGATTATCATATGGTAAAAAGGAAACAAACTTATAATGAAGAAATCAAATGATACTCCGAATATCATTTTTGGTGAAATCTATGATAAGTGCAGGCGGAAAATGTTTTAAAATGGAGGAGCGCTAAATGAGAAGAATTCTAGTTATAGTGTTGATGGTTATAATGGTTATAGGCTTTGAAAAACAGAATTTAATATATGGATCTGAAACAACAAAAAATAATATATTCGATGAAGAAGAATCGACAATAGCAAAATACGCAGAAAGTTTTTTGTCGAAAGTATATCCTGACTTAACTCTGAAAATTGTAAAAAGCCAAAAAATATACAATAGAAATGATGAATTGAACGGATACTGCTATGATATAGAAAATCATGGAGTAGATTATGGATATATAATTGTCTCCAGGATGGGAGATATGATTCAAGTGTCAGAATATGCCGTTCAAGAAAATATCAGTAATCCTTTTGAAAAAGTATATTCATTGGCAAAAAAACAGAACTCTAACTTAAAATACTACAGCGAAAATCCTTTTGATTTTTGTGTGTTGGATGTTGACGAAGATACAGCTTATGAATATAATAATGGATATAAAATCATAAACAACTATAGTGATGAAGTGTACTTAGATCGGAAAAATGAGCCTATCACAGCAAATAAAGAACAGGAGTTACTCCGAAGCTTAGATGGATTTTCAGTTATCTCAGATAGTTATGCGGGAACAGTCACAAGCAGCAATATGATTCCTTATGCTAATAGCATAGGTTTTTATGAGGGTAGTTTTGTAACATATATAGGTGCAGATTACAGTTGTGGTGTTTTGGCAGGCTGTAATATTATGAAATATTATAGGTGTATAGGCTATACGAATATTCCATATTCATTTTCAGTATTATACAATGCATTATGGAATTTGATGTCGCCAGATTCCAATTATATGGTTAACAGTGCAGTAGCTGTTCAAAAGGTAAGAGACTCTATTAATTACTTCGGATACAATTGTAGTTATACCCCTTTTATTGTTAACTTATATTACGATTATAAATATGCAATTAATTATGGTAGTCCTATTTATATCGCATATGAAACATGGTTTGGAAATGAATATTCTGGTCATGCTGTTGTAGCGGTGGGGTATACCCAGACTACTCAGAATAAATATTTAAAGGTAGCAGATGGGTGGAATACTTATTTGAGATATTTGACATTTGACGGATATGATTATGATGTATTCTGTGGATATGCATTTGCGGTTACACCTTGAGGTTAAGATTATGTCACATAAATATATAAAAATAATAGGTTTTTTTTTAGCCATATTGTTAGTCATATCTTTATTGGTCGCATTTTTTATTGAGCCAGATAAGTACAAAAATATTTCTTCTCTGAACCAACTTGATGAATTTGGCTTTTTGAATAGTTCTCAAATTGATACGATGATACTTAAGAAAAGTTATGATGATGCAAGATGGATAGTAATTAATGATAAAGAAATGATTGAGGAGATGGTCGGATACCTGAATGAACTTATAATAGTTTTTGATCATTATAAATCAATGAAAAACACTGTTGGGGGCGGTGACTGTGTTACAGTATTCAGAATAGGTGAGGAGGAACATTCAATATCATATCTAAGAGAATGTAATCAAATTGTTATTCACGGCTATTATTATAATATTCAGTCCGATAAATCGGATAATCCATTCCTAAAATTATATAATGAAGGACTGGAAAAGTATGGGATAACCAATCCTTGGAAATAATAAGTCGATGCGAGGAGTCCATATGGACAAGAAATTTTGTTAATGAGCATATGAAATATACTTTGAAAAGAAAAATGTTACTCAAACGAAAAAAATATATATGGCTATCTCTTATGATAATTGCCGTAATGATTATAATGATTAGTTGTAATAAAATGAATGATGAATTAATAATATCTCATAGCGAATTGAAAAAATACAATAGGAGTTTTCTTGAATTACTATCAATAGATAGTGCTAGGGTTATAGAAAATCCGAATTCTGTTTTTGGAACTAATGAGTCTGACAGAACGATGTTGAAAGAAGAGTACACTGATTCTTTAAAAATGACGAAAAACATAGTTTGTGTTGGCAAGATAAAAAATATCACTACAGTTACTTATGAGATGTTTGACCCGACATGGTATGTTTCTTCTGGGGATACCGTTACATGGCATATTTCTACGTTTGACATTGAAATAGATGATTTTGTCAAGAATATTAAAAATATAGAAGAAATTAGAGTTGTTTCTGCGTCAAGATACTTTAACGGCGATTTTATTGAGACATATAATTTTGGTACTTATGGAGATGCTTACTCGGATAATACTAAGGGTCTCTTTATACTAAAAAAAATAACAGATGAAAACAAGTGGTTTATCGGAGTGGGTGAGCAACAAATCAATTTGGAAGATTATGCAGATTATTATCTGGACTCGTATTTCCAAACTGATGGTAATCAGTTCCAGTATTTGGATTCATATATATTAGTAGATGAGATTAGGGGGTAAATATTTGTGAGAAAAATGATTAGACAGATGGCCGCAGTAATTATTTTAGTATCAATAGTGATTATTAATTCAATTGCTGTAAAAGCTGGAAATGAATTGCCGAAGGGAAATACGTTTTTAATAGAGTTTTCTGTTGAAAAAGGAGATGATTCATGTAGGTGTAATCTATCAGGTATTAAAGTTGATGTTTTTTCTTCAAGGTTGACGATGTATGATGATGAATCAAATATGTCAGAGTTCACTCATTCGTTTGCCTTTTCGGTATACTCTGATAAAGATGGTATAGTTTTGTTTGAAAAACCATCTAAAGAGTTTCTTATCATAGTTGATGTATCCTCTTTGCCTTATAATAAAGGAATTGAGGAACAAACAAAATTTTATAGGGGCGATAGATTAAAAGACAAAATAGAGCTAAGAGACATAGACAATATTGAGGTTAGATATGATGAGACTGCGGAAAATGGTATTTCTGTACGGATTTTTGACAAAGCAGGCAGAAAGATAAATGCAGATTATTCAACTAAAGAAGATAAATCTAATAATGATGTTAGAAACTTGATATCCGATAGTATTATGAGTATCAAAGGAGTTGTATATGCTGGAGATAAAATTATTCCATATGAGTACACAAGAGAATATTCTGTAGACCAAAGGCTAAACCTAATCAAGGAAAATGTGGACAATGGAAATATAGACAAGGCAGAGGCGCTTGCCGCATATATAGACATATATGACAAATATGGGAAAACTCAAGAATTGTTTGAATGCGTTTTAACACTAAGCAAAGACAGTGTTTTCATAGAATCACTTTCAGAATTTTATCAAAAAGCCATAAATGAAATACTTTTGGAACCTTCATATAATAAGATTTACAGTTCTGGTCGCTTTGAGATTAGATATACGTCTTCATCGAGTACGACACCGCTTTTTATTACTTCACTTATGATGGCTCTTCAGACTGCAGATACAAGTTTGTGTAGTGGGTTATCACTTTCACAACCAAGATCCAACCCATCCGGAACTGCTAAGTATTATGTATATGTGACAAACCAAACTAATGGAACTGCGCTTGCTTCTTGTTTTCCACAGACCATTTCTGGAGTTAGGACTTCATATATAGTTATATGGGAAATTACAGACTTAAGTGTAAGTTCCACAGAATTTCAAAACGCAACTATATCACATGAGTATATGCATGCTATTATGCATACTTATAGAAATAACCAAGAACTTCCAAAATGGTTTAAGGAATCGTGGTCTGAATGGGCAATAGTGCACGTAAATGGATTATATGATAACACATGTCCGAGCGGTTATGTAAATGCCTATTTAAATAATTCATATAAATCTTTAATTGGGACTGATAATGTATATGGAAAACTGTTATTTCCTTTGTATATCAGGCAGAACCATGGTGGAGATAGTGTAGTGGCTGATGTTGTAAAAAATTTAACTTCAACGAACAATGTTTATACAGCAATAAGCAATGCACTTTATGGAACAAATACTTTTGACTCTATATTTCCCAATTATATGAGGTTCGTGTATACACCAAAAAAATTATTTAATCCTAATTTGAGTTCGTGGAACAATTCCCCTTATTTGCATTATTTTTATGGACTATACAGTTATCCCAATAACGATGCGGGTGGAGATATTGAGCCAGTATCTGCTCATTATAGAGAGTTTGCTGTTCCATCATCAATCCCATATCATTTAGATATTACGATTAATATTTTATATAATTACTCGACTTTTAGCGGCAAGCTTCTTATGACTAATGCATCAGGGATGACTACTAATTGGAACATTAATCCATCGGGATCATTGGTTACCTATTCTACAGATATAACTACTTCCTACATAAAAGGATGCGTGATGTTCGCAAGCACAAATAAAAGTCTACAAACAGGTTATACACTGACAATATCGAGAAGTTAAAAGTTTTTTTGTAAACAGGGACTGTGTTTAAAGAGAAGTTATATAACTAGGAGACAAGTTCATGGAGTGGTTACCATATGTTCATGATGCAATAGAATATATCGAGGATAATCTGCTTACTATTCAGAATGTAAGAGAAGTGGCTGATAAATTAAGCATGTCCGAAGTACATCTTCAGAAGGGTTTTCATGTTATTACAGGTTTCTCGCTGGCAGAATATATAAGAGACCGAAGGTTATATGAGGCAGCAGTCGAGATAGAATCTACGGATACAAGCATAGTAGATATAGCACTGAAGTATGGATACGAGGCTCAGGATGCATTTACCAAGGCATTTATCCGGTTTCATGGCCTGGCTCCGGGTGCGCTGAGAAAAAAAGGGGACGGGTATAGAATATTCCTTCCTATAAAGGTAGAGTTGGTAGTTCATGGTGGCATGAACACAAGCCTTAAGACTATAAATAAATATCCGTTTACCTTGATTGGATATCAAAGAAAAGTAGATTTCAGTGAAAATTCTGAAGACATCAAAAAATTCTGGGAAGAGTTCTATGATAAATACTATAGTGGCTTTGATGAACTGGGCGAGAAAAATGAAACAGTCAGGACTGTAGAAAAATACGGCATAGGGGAATATGGGTTATTATATAAGGATAAAGATGATAAATATACCTATATGATAGCCGGAAAGTACACCGGAGGCGATATACCGGAAGATATGTCGCTTAAAGAAATACCTGCCGGTGTCTGGGCGGTGTTTGACTACAATGGAACGGGGGTTAAATCAGGCATATCTAAAGATGAACTGGACTTTGAAAAGAAAAGGGTAGAGGAAAGCTCAGACTATGTACCAGCCTGCTGCGAATATATAGAATGGTATGAAAGTCTGGATGAAGAAAAAGATAAACCGGGGTATAGAAGCGCATTATGGATACCTGTGGAGAAAAGGACAAAAGAGGATAAAAAAATAAATAAAAAGCTTGGGAAAAAGGTTGTTATAGGAATAGGTAGCTTGATTATTGCAATGATGCTGTTGTTTTTCAATAGAAACTTACCTAAGAAAAATGCGATAGAAATTGAAGAAACCACTGTTTGTAAAAAAAATAATCACACAACAGCAAAGGTTACAGAAGGTGATTCAGAAGAAATAATAGAGTATAAAACTAAAATTGTAAAATACTCGATGAAAGATCTTGAAGAGTATATGATGATACTAATAAATCATAAGGATGATATAGGTATACAAAATATGGCTATAAATGAGCCACTTAATAAAATAATAATTTATGACCGGGGAGAAGTAGATATAGATGAGGACAGAATAAAAGAACTTATTCCTGAAGATGCATACATCATCGAAAAAAAGAAGATTGTAAAAGATGATTGATCTAGTCATACTGTAAAACCCGGTAAAAAACTGGGTAACATCAGTAATAGCAAGTCGGCATCAATTTTACTTCTGCTTTTATTTTAGACAAATTTGTTTTCAAAATGACAAGACATGGTTAGTTATATTTTGATAATATGTATATATAAAAATAACAAGGGAGGGCAACTATGAAATTATATAGTAAAATATGTGTTTTATTTAGTGTAATAGTTATGTCAATATTATCGTGTACATCAGTAAAAGCTTTAGCTAAGGAAGCTGATGATTCGGGTTATGATACATTCTATTATGAAGAGGACATCCTAAATGCTTGGGGGACATTTACTGATGAAGAAAGAGAAGATTATGCTGGCGTATATGTAGATGGAGATACAGTTGTTTTATTGTTTAAAGAAGATACTGATACCTTGATTAATGCGATTACAAGAAATGAAAACAATAAGCATAGATTGATTGATAATGAGAAAAAACTTCAACAGCCTTTAAAGGTAAAATCTGCTAACTACTCATATGATGATCTTATGAAAATAGACGATTACCTGATTAAGAATGCATATTCTGTTAAGGGGGTTTATTCTATAGGAACAGATTACAAAGGAAACTGTTTAGATATAGGGGTTTTATGGGATGCATCTGTATCAGATGTTAAAGAAACCTTGTTCGATATGATTAAGGAAAACACAGATGTGGAAATTGTATCAGATAGTCTGCTTAATTTCCATACGGTAAAAGAGGACGATCTGATTACTTATAAGATTTCTGTAGATGGAAACTCAGAATTAATAACTGGTACAAAGCATTACAGCGCAGCTGTTGGTCACTATAGTAGCACTTATGGTCTTGGATTTATTACTACCGGACATGGCCCGTCAGTAGGAGATCCTGTTAAACTTGGTCTTATAACCGTAGGTTATGTGTCGGCTGTAAATCATAATGGAATTGATGATTCTGCTTTCGTTACATTTGCAGGGAGTCCGGGAACTCATTGGTGGACAAGTATTACGACTCAGAATGAGGCTAAAGCGTCTGTTTCACCGGCACAGGGAGTAACAATAAGAGTAAGGGGATATCAAACGACTCAATATGCAAATGCCATTATAACAGATAACAACTTTAGCTATTACAATAATCAGGACAATATATATTGGAGCGATATGCTAAAAGTGGATTATCCGGTTCAGGATGGAGATAGTGGTGGTGCAGCATACTGGTGGACAACTAATCAAAATGCTACAACAAAAGTGATAGGAGTAATTTCAGCAGGAGCCTCAACCTTTACAGTTATAGTTAAGTCAAGTAATATCAATTACTAAAAACAAATCCGGTTGGCGATTTAGTAATTATTTTGATTTTGTCGAAACCAATGATGGTTGTGTGGATAGCGATAGTGGAGGTCTTGTTTTGATAGCATATGGTGGAAGCAATGCAATAAGCGGAATTAGATTATACAATTAATGGTTATGCATACCTTTCTTGAATATGCTAAAAAAGTGTATTCAAATCACCCAGATTGTGATGTATGTTCAACAACATGCTGTCAAGTATATGACCCGACTTTAGTTACTTTAGCTGCGATGACAGCAACAACTTCAATTTTTTATAATGCTGGAGGTCAGTATAGAACTAATATAGTGATGTACAAACCTACTTCAACGACTTATGACTATATATATGGGGCTTGCTTTTGGTAAAGGAGGGGAAAACGGATTATATTTGGAAATGGGATATGTATTCGGGCAGCATGATGAGGATAGGTTAGGACTTTAAATTCGTTGTGCTGACGGATTATGATAATTGCAATGCTTTTAAAGGTATCCATACGGTTGGTTGAGGGATACCTTTTTACTTTTTTACTCTTGACATCTGTGTTTTAGGATAGTATTATATAGATGTCAGAAGCAAAGAGTACATATTTGAGCAGACATTCACAGGCATTCGACGATTTTACTTTTTGATTATTACTTTATTCATTTTTCTTCAAATTCGCTCTTGCTTTTCCCAAATGATTAAAGCAGGAGTATTGTATTCTCCTGCATGTTTTAGGCCATCGGAGAAAATGGTGCCATTTTAATGATATCATTTAATTCTGAATTATCATGATCGGATATTCATTATCCGTTTTCACAACATGAAGGAGGATTATATGTCAAAGAACTACGCCCATACCATCGATTACAGCGATGTATGGAAAACAAAAACAGGCAGCATTGGGTTTAAGCTTACGAATGATTATCTTTTCAGGGCTCTGCTGCAAAGAGACGAAAAGACGTTAAAGGCTTTGGTAGCCTCATTTTTAAGGATAGACCCTGCAAAGATCAGGGATATCGAAGTCACTAACCCGATAGTACTTGGTGAAGGTATCGAAAACAAGGAATATCATCTTGATGTAAAGGTTTCGGTTGACAACACGACCATAGACCTTGAGATGCAGGCATTACGTCATAAAGGCTGGATAGAACGGACTCTTGTGTACCTGTGCAGGGAGTTTACGGATGTTAACCATGGCGTACCTTACTCCGATGTAAAGGCGGTATGGCAGATTTCGTTTTGCGGTTTTACCCTTTTTGAAGAGAAGCCCGAGTTTCTATCAGAGTATATGATTATTAACAGAAAGGACATGGGGCAGGTTTACAGTGATAAGATCAGGATATCAAATGTGAATCTTACCCGTATTGATTTGGCTGACGAGGATGACGAGCGATATGGTCTCACGGACTGGGCGCGTCTGTTTAAAGCCGAGAAATGGGAGGAATTAGTTATGTTGGCAGAGAAAAATCCCGTAGTTGACCAGGCAGTATCAAGCATATGGTATCTTTCGGAGGACAAGAAAATACGTGATGAGATATGGAGACGCGAGGATAATGAACTTATCCAAAGGAGTATCGACGAGGATCTTGCTAAATATGAGCAGTTGAAGAAAGATATGGATAGCATGCAAAAGCGATACGACAAAACTAAACAGGAATACGACAAAACCAAACAGGAATATGACAAAACCAAGCAGGATAATGAAAAACTAAAACAGGAGTCATTAAATAAGGATGCAGAGATAATCCGACTAAGACAGGAACTTGCAGAATTAAAAAAATGAATATGAATAGTCTATTACGCACCTGAAAGGTTTTCAGGTGCGTATCGAACTTGAAATGTACAGCCTCATTTTGTGGATAAGGTAAGTAGCTCCGTAAACCTTCTTCATCAGGATGAGGAGTTTTTCTTTTAAACCTGAAATTTCGTTCAGGTCCTCATCAACGATATCTTTGTTACTGTAAATGAAACTTTCGTAAGAGTTCATGACAGAAGTAAATCTGGTGATGATATCCGGCTTGTTTTTTGAGATATCACCGATCAGCAGGGCCAGCTTCTCCCTGCATTTCACAGAAAACTCATCCAGGGTCTCATCCTTTGCTTTTGAAATCTTTAACTCTTTGAGTATTGCAAGTAGATTTTTAAACTCTAAACCATATAATTGGTTCGAGGTGAGCTTTTTCTTTTTGACACGGCTGAAAATGAGTGTGGTAACAAGCAGCAGTATCATACTGATGACCACGATACTTACTATGATCAGTATCAGCATACCTGAGACACGGCTTTCGGAGTGAGACTTTAAGTAGTCCTCATCATCTGCAACTATTGGTGCATTATTTGCATCAGGCATATATGGCGATATTTCCTGTTCCTGATATTCACTGTATTTACCGGAATATATCCTCCAGGTGTTATATCTTGCGGTACCAAATCCGGGAGTGGGTTCAAAGGCTATCCATCCCTTTCCTGCAAAATAAACCTCGGGCCATGTATGGCCGTCGCTGTTTATTACAGGGGAGGCTTCACCGGCCGTAAGATCAGCCTTGTATCCCTGTATTACTCTTGAGGGGTAGCCTAAGTATCTGGCAAGCAGGCAGAATGCAGTAGCATAATGCACGCAGTAACCGCTTTTTCTTTCTATTAAAAAGTAATTTAGAAAATCCCCCTCGCTTCTGACATAATCAGGGAGTTCGCCGCCATCCAGGGTATATTCATAGGTAGAAAGCGCATATTCTATGGCTTTCAGCTTCTCATAGTCTGAGGCTGCTGCATTTGTCACTGTATTTACCCAGTTTTGTACTGAGTCTCTTACCATAGGCTTTGAGGTGTAAAATTTATTTACATAATTGCGGTATTCCAGAAGGTCCTCGATGCGTAACCCGGAATATGCAAAGTTTAGATAACTGGTTTTAGCCGCATTGAAAGCATCCGGATTTTCGCCCCGGTCGGAAACCATAAAGTCATAAAACGGTTTGCTGCCATAGTTTAGCTGATAGTATCTTAAGGAATATTCAGTACCGTAGGTTTTGCGCTTGTTAAATAAAATATGTTCATTTTGGGTTCGGATATTATCATCCTCATCTTCGGCCTTGTAGGTATAATAGCCGATTCCCGTGCTTACGGGACTGTTGGGATTTAGCTGGTTGATAGGCAAAAGCTTAGAAGGCGTGAAGAGTATTTTGGTGGTAAAATCCAGATACTTTATGTTTATATCACTTCTTTTCAGGATATCGTTCACGCACTCGCGGTCAAAATTAACAACTCCGTAAAAGGTCTCAAACGTATCGATATTGGAATAATCCCGTGAAGACTCCAGAGTGTTTTTCCAGCCGCCGTCTTCAAACACATTGAATATCTCGCCTTTTAAGTAACAGCTGCCATAGGTACGACTGTCAGAATAGATTTCCATCAGAGTGGATTCACTGCTGTCGTTATCGTAAGACATGCTATCTGTATATCCGAATGAAACGGTCATACCGTCATCCTCCGACGAGGAGAAATACAGGGATATTTCGTGGGAAAGCTTGTTTATTCTTTCTACGGCATTTTCATAGATCCTTACGGCCCAGTCCCAGCTTAAGGGGGTGTCGGGTTTCGGGAGCAGGGATATCATGACCGGAAATACCAGGAGAAAAGGCATAAGATATGTCACATACCTGCGAAGCCTTGCTGAATTTGTCTGGCTTTTGGGGGATTTGACAGGATCCGACGAATAGGAGACAGATGAAGTCTTGCGCCGGTGTTCTCTTACAAAACGTGTCAGGGAAAACATGATATAAAAAACAGCAAGAGCCGGGGATACCGGATATATGTCCATATCCCTTATGAGCAGGATAACCATGTATATGATGAGCCCTGCTGAAAGTATAAGATTTACCGCTATAGAGGTATCCGAGGTCAGGAAAACTATAAATGCTGCAAGACCGATTATCACAAGCTTAAATAACATGCTTTTTAAGATAAGGGATAGATCATCTTCATCCAATAGAAAAGCAAATATGCCGCCTGCAAGTAGTATAGCAGGTATGATGTAAAGATGTATCTTGTGATATATAAGCAGAAGGACATTAAAAGAAAGACTTATCAAAAGGATGGAAATTACATTTTTCCTTACAATAAGCTCCGGATCAATATTATTATAAATCTCCAGAAACAGAAACAGCGCTATGGCGATTGTTAAGATCAGCCTGTAGCAGAAGTCTGTTAATTCTTCTCTTATATCCATAATTATATTATATATATCTATTTATGACAGCTTATATTTATGCCATTCTGAGCAGCAAAGAATCTGAGTATAAAGATTTTATACTTTACAGAACCTTAGCCAGGTCATCCTCAGGATATACAGGTATTACCCTAACATTGGCGAGCTCCATGATATCCTGCACATTGGGATGAACTCCGACGAGATATACTACGATGTTTATCCCGAAAGTAGACAGCTCATACAGTCTTTTGTTCAGTTCCGCATCAGCTCCTGTAATAACCAGGAAAGCTATCATACAGTCCTTAAATACCGAGCCTGCCATAAGGATATCCAGTGTTACTGCAGCCTCTTCATCACTTCTGAACTTCATGGCAGAGACAGTGTTCAAAAAGCTTTCCATCTCATATGCCGCAGAGCATTTGGCAGTCCTTGGTTCGAACTGACTGTAGACCAAAGAAGTAGGTACAGAGTAGTTCGCAAAATAATTGGTAAGAGCCAGCACGATCTCAAGGCATTTGTTTTCAACAGGGATGAATACATATTCGTCATCCGAAATCCTTTTTGTATCAAGAAAAATGGAAATACCCTGACGCTGCTCCCCGTAGGTGATGCGGCTTTTGAGTTTACCTGTTTTGGCAGTGGATTTCCAGTGAATACCCTTTAGAGGATCGCCGGGCATATAGTCCCTTGTCTGGGCGTCAAAATCAGAGCTGAGCCTCGGGTTTTCTTTATATGTGGCAATCACCATTTCAGGTACGCTTTTCAGAGTCTCCAGCTTTATGACCCTTGGCAGAACCACAGCGTTTAATGGCTCTGGTACACGGTAGGTTATCTTGAAAAGCCTGAAGAAATCTACGATAGTGATATGTTTGATACCTACATGATAGTCACCGCGGTATCGGCATATCATGGTAGTGTCATAACGCACGTTCTCACCCGGAAGGAGCTCGTAGGTTTTGGTAAAATCTGTTTTTTTATGAAGGGCTTTAGGCTTGCTTTTTGCCATATCTTTTAAGTTGTCCTGCTGCATTTCGTCTATATACGAAAAAGTAGAATATGTGCTGACACTGATATGACAGAAATTGAGCAGATATTCATTCTGCAGGACGAAATAATACGGTATCGGCTCATAAGCCGTAATATGTTTTGTACCCAGTACCTGATACAGCTTGAAGAAGAAATATACTATGAGCAGGTAAATAAGTGAAACGGGAGTCACCAGCAGTACTCCAAAAAGGATCGAATAAGTTATCGGTCCACCCTTGAAGCTGGCCAGGACTACAGCTGCTATACATAGCAGAAAATAAATGATACGTTTTCTTTTCATGATGATTTATTATTTTGATTGATTGCCATATGCAACTAATTTAGCTTCCCATAAAGGGGAAGCTGTCAGCCGAAGGCTGACTGATGAGGTGATAGTTTAAGCACCTACCGGTACTTCGACCGTAGCTATCAGTGACTTCAGTATCGTCTCAGGATTATCATGAGACATCCTTGCCTCGACCGACAGAGGCAGTCTGTGGAGAAGTACAGGTACATACAGCTGTTTTATATCATCGGGTTTTACATAATCCCTGCCATCCATCAGGGCATTTGCCTGGGCAGCCCGTATGAGAGCCAGCATAGCTCTGGGGCTTGCACCTGTCATAAAACGCTTCTCATTACGGGTTGCAGTTATGATGTTATGGACATACTCTATGACATTGTCCTTGACAACTACTTTCTTTACCATATCCTGCAGCTCCAGCACGTCTTTTTCATCACATACGCTGCTCAGGTTTTCAACCTTACGATCCTCTAAAAACATATGGGCAAGCCCAAGTTCATCCTCCTTGGCAGGATACCCTAAAGACAGCTTCATCATAAATCTGTCCAGCTGTGCCTCGGGCAGGGGGTAGGTACCGGCAAACTCTATGGGGTTTTGTGTTGCTATGACCATAAAGAGGCCATCAATGTTGTGAGTTGTACCATCTACAGTGACTTTTTTCTCCTGCATGGCTTCAAGCAATGCGGACTGGGTCTTGGGAGGAGTACGGTTTATCTCATCTGCCAGGAAAATATTGCACATCACAGGCCCGGGCCTGTAATCAAAGGATTTGGTAGCAGAGTTATATATAGTTAGTCCTGTGATGTCCGAAGGCAGCGTATCCGGTGAAAACGAAACACGTCCAAAGCTGCAGTTGATCGAGTGCGCCAGAGATAGTGCGAGTGTGGTTTTACCAACTCCGGGCACATCCTCTAATAGCAGATGCCCACCCGAGAGCAGGCAGCAGAGCACCCTGTCTATGGTGGTTTCATTACCTGCGAAGGTAGTACAGATATTATCCTTTATTTTTTTGATAAGTTCAGAGGCATTTCCTGTCATTTTGTTTCTCCTGTATTGTGCCTAACTAATGATACCGGATTGTTCGTGCTACGCACTTCCGCAATCCGTCAAACACCTCGAATCCCGCGATTTTACGTTTGAAAATCGCTTCTTCTCGGTGATACTACTATCATTATATAAAAAAACAAGTGGAGTTGCAATAATAAATAATTGTATTATATTGTAAGTATTTTGGTGAAACATCATACTTTTTTCTGATATATTCTTGAAAACTGTGGAATAATTCAGCAATCTGTGGTATAATCCGTCATATGGTGGCATGGCTCTGAGTGAATCTTGGAGTCATAAAATCATGTAGCATATAGTAAGGGGTAAATTTTTACGGAGAAAACAGATTTGGAGGTTAACGCATGAGGAAGCAAAAGGTATTTAAGGCATTTATGGCCGTGGCACTTTGCCTGGCTATAATTGCAGAGGCATTTTTATTGCCGACGACAGCAGTAAAAGCAGCACAGTTTGGCAGGACTGTGACAGTTACCAGCAGTGCATTGAAGAAAGCTAAAGCCAATATTGTTCTTTATGTAAACGGCAATAAGCTTAGTAAAAAAGGCTTTGTAACTACAGGTAAGGTTGACGGCAATAAAGAAGCGGTCGTATATGTACCTGCAAAAGCGTTTGTTGAGGCACTTGGCGGGAAGTACACCCAGAAAGGCAAGAAAGTAACTATATCTGCCGAAGGTGTTAAGATTACTTTTAAGCATGGAAAAAATGCGTACACAGCGGCATATACCGACGAAGCAGGCGATAAGCATAAATACACATTGAAATATGGAAAATCTTCAAAAAAGAGCAAGGTTATCTATGTTCCGATAGAGCTTATGTCATCAGTTGCCATGTTTACAGATAACATGCTTGATTATGTGCTGGACAAAGAGAGCAAGACTCTTGACATCACATTATATCCTAACGGAAATGCTCCTGTTGTGGGCGGCTGGAGTGCACCTGAAAGCATCGAAGTACCTGAAGTTTTAGTAAAATTCTTTGAAAACGGAAATGAAGCCAACAAGGATGACGAGCAGATCATCCCTGTAGCAGTATTGGAACAGCAGGTTGTAGCAGGTATGAACTACAAGCTTCTTTGCAGGATCTCGAATCCTTCAAAGAATATAAAGGAAGTATATGCCATAGTTGTTATTTATGTTGATCTTCAGGGCGAAGTACATGACGTTACCAGCGAGATAAAGACCGATATTGAGACCAACATCAACAATCTTCCCGGTGGCTGGAGCCAGCCTGAGAGCGTGGCATTCCCTGAGGAATACAGAGAAATCTTCGAAAAGGCAGTAGCCGATCATGACGGTGTAGCCTTCAATCCTGTAGCAATACTTGGATCACAGGTAGTTAACGGCGTAAATCTTGCCATCCTCTGCGAGGCAACAGTCGTTTATCCCGGAGCAACACCTTATTATGTGATCATTTATGCATATGTAAATCCTATATCACAGACCGGTGAGATTACAGATATAAAGTCAATCGATGTTAACGGACCTGAGAATATACCGGACGACGGTGGTCAGGGCGGTGATGATCAGAAGGGCTTCAAGATCCAGGGCAGCGAAAATGCCGTAGAGGGCGTTGATTATATGTGCATGTCCGGAAATTATTACGGAGTAACATCCCTCGCAGGTCTCGCTAAGGTTTGCGAAATGGAAGAGCTTCCTACCGGCGAGTTCAAGACAAACATTGCAGGCATAAGAAGTAACATGGTACTTGATTTTGATATCAGTACTATGGGTGAGGTTAATATAACTAACGGTGCTATACTCACCATAGAAAACGGCGGAGTTCTTGAAGCAGGTGTATATGTTGATGAGGGCGCCCAGATTATCGTTAAAAACGGCGGAAAACTCCAGACCACCCAGGGCGGAGAAATCTATAACAACGGTGAGATCATTATTGAAGATGGTGCCGAGCTTAAGAGCCAGATGGGCGGAACTATCTGGAATGCAAAGCCCGGTAAGATTACCATAAACGGTACCTGCTATATCGGATGCGTCGAGTATGCTAACGAAAAGCAGGAGATGGAAAAGCACATATGGCTGATCAATGACGGTAAAATAACAGGTAAAGGTAACGTACTTATCTATGCGGCTTTAGGTAAAGACGAGAATCCTGAAAATCTGGGTTACTACCAGGGCGAGACCGAAAAGATGCTTGGTAACGGAATGAAGGTTGGCATTTTTGAGGAATGATCTATAGAATAATAATATGAAAGCGGCCAATCTGCGGGATAACTGCAGATTGGCTTTTTTTATGTACTTGCTGAAAAAATATGTTTACAATTACAATATTATAGGTTACAATACACAATTGAGTTATTGTGGGCTGCAATTGCTGGATATTAGAAGAACGAAGGATAGCGTAAGATGGTAAATTTCGATAAGGTGACATTTGAATATATACGCCGTGACGAAGAGGGAAATGTCGAGAGCATAAACAAAGCACTTGACGGGATAGACCTCGATGTCAAAAAAGGGGATTTTATCGCCATCTTAGGTGCCAACGGCTCCGGAAAATCAACTCTTGCCAGACATATAAACGCATTGCTTACTCCGACAGAGGGCACAGTATATATAGAAGAAATGGATACTAAGGATGAGGATAATCTGCTTAATATCCGTCAGAAAACAGGCATGGTATTCCAGAACCCCGATAACCAGATCATAGCCAGCCTTGTAGAAGAGGATGTCGGATTCGGTCCGGAAAACATTGGGATACCAACAAAGGAAATCTGGGAAAGGGTGGCATTTGCTCTTGAAAAAGTCGGTATGACCGCATATAGGGAGAAATCACCCAATAACCTGTCCGGCGGACAAAAACAGCGAGTAGCCATAGCGGGTATACTTGCCATGAAGCCGGAATGTATAGTACTTGACGAGCCTACTGCGATGCTTGATCCCAAGGGCAGGCGTGAAGTCATAGAGACTATCACAGAGCTCAATAAAAAAGAGGGTATCACCATCATCCTTATCACACATTACATGACAGAGGTGGTCGGAGCCGATAAGGTATATGTCATGAACGGTGGAAATGTGAAGCTCTCCGGTACACCGCGTGAGATATTTAAGGAAGTAGATCTGTTAAAAGAGTATAAGCTTGATGTCCCCCAGGTGACCGAGATAGCACATCGCCTGAGGCAGCAGGGCATACAGTTGCCCGATTGTATACTTACAGTCGACGAACTTGTCGCAGCATTAGGAGCCGGAATATGTCTCTAATATTAGATAAAATAAACTACTACTACGGAAAAGGCACTGCCTTTGAATCCGCGGCATTAAAAAATATATCACTGGCCATCCCTGACGGTGAGTTTATAGGCATTATCGGACATACAGGCTCCGGTAAATCCACGCTGATACAGCATATGAACGGCTTGATAAAGGCTGATTCCGGAAGCATATATTATAATGGTAAGGATATATATGACAAGGATTTCAAAATGACTGATCTGAGGCGTAAGGTAGGGCTTGTATTTCAGTACCCCGAGCACCAGCTTTTCGAAGCAACCGTTATAAAGGATGTGCTGTTTGGACCAACCAATATGGGCATGGACAAGCTGAAAGCAGAGCTTGCTGCATATGGAGCATTAAAAGCGGTCGGTATCGGGGATGACCTGATAGATGCCTCACCCTTTGAACTTTCCGGAGGACAGAAAAGACGGGTTGCCATAGCGGGAGTACTTGCCATGAGTCCTGAAATACTGGTACTGGACGAGCCTACGGCAGGGCTTGATCCGGCAGGACGTACGGAATTATTAAATCTTTTGAAGGAAATACATGAAACCAAAGGCATAACTGTTATACTTGTATCCCACAGCATGGAAGATGTGGCAGAGTATGCGGAAAGGCTTATAGTTATAGATGAGGGTGAGATAAAATACGATGATGAACCCCGAAAAGTATTTGCGCACGCAGATGAACTTCGAAAGATGGGTTTGGAGATCCCGCAGTGCACCGAACTTATGGGAAAACTTGCTGATGCAGGCTTAAATGTAGACAGAAGCTGCCTGACGGTGGAAGAGGCAGTAAACTCCATAATTGGCGCAATATCGTAAATAAAGGAAAACATAAATGCTTAGAGATATGACCATTGGACAATATTATCCGGTCGAGTCGCCCATACACAGGCTTGACCCCAGGACGAAATTTTTGGGTACTATAATATATGTAGTATCCTTATTTCTGTTCAAAACATTCTGGGGTTTCCTGCTTGCGGGAGGCTTTCTTGTGATGGTCACAATTCTGGCACACATTCCTCCTAAGTACGTTTTAAAAGGAATGCGCCCAATGCTTTTCCTGCTCCTTTTTATGATGATATTTAACCTTTTGCTTACTCCCGGTGAAGTGATAGGGGAGTGGTGGATATTCTCGGTAACAAAAGAAGGTATATATGCAGCGTTATTCATGGGACTTCGTCTGGCACTTTTGGTACTTGGTTCTTCACTCATGACATATACTACGACACCCAACAAGCTTACGAGCGGTATGGAAAGTGTATTTGGATTCTTAAAAGTATTTAAGGTACCGGTGCATGAGATGGCGATGATGATATCGATAGCACTGAGATTTATCCCAATATTATTGGAAGAAACCAATAAGATAATGAAAGCACAGCAGGCACGTGGAGCCGATTTTGAATCCGGCGGACCGATAAAGAGAGCAAAAGCTCTGATACCCATCCTGGTACCGCTTTTTGTATCATCTTTCAGACGTGCAGGAGAGCTCGCCGAAGCCATGGAGGCCCGCTGTTATCACGGAGGCGATGGCCGTACCAAGATGAAGCCTCTGAAATATCATAAGGGTGACTTGATAGCATATATTTTACTTGCAGGACTTGTAGCCGGATGCATATTCATTCCGTAAATCAATCAGAGGGACGGTTCTTTGATTGATTTTACCCCTGTTGAAAAAAGGAAGAAAAAATGGGAAAGCGCATAATGCTCACAATTGCATATGACGGCACGGACTATGTCGGGTGGCAGATGCAGCCGAATGGCATAGCGGTGGAGCAGGTGATAAATAAAGCTTTAAGCGAATTGCTGAAAGAAGATATTATCATCGCAGGAGCATCACGCACCGACTCGGGAGTACATGCTGATGGGAATGTGGCGGTGTTTGACACGGAAACCCGTATACCGGCAGATAAAATATGCTTTGCATTAAATCAAAGGCTCCCCAAAGATATCGTATGTACATCGAGCTGTGAAGTAAAACCTGACTTTCATCCGAGACATGCAGACTGTACCAAAACCTACGAATATACCATATATAATGCGGTCCATCCGGATCCTATAAAGCGCAGATACTCATATTTTGTATATGTACCCCTCGATATAGATGCCATGCGACATGCAGCGGAGTACCTCAAAGGAGAGCATGACTTTGCCAGCTTCTGTTCTGCACATGCGCAGGTGAAAACTACGGTTCGTAACATATATTCACTTGATATCATTCAGGGGGATGAAATCAATCAGGGGGACGGTTCTCTGATTGAAAAAGGAAATAATGAAGATAAGAAAGAAGCGATAGAGATTGATGGACCTCAACGGATATACGTCTCTCACGATATCAAGATCCGCATAAGCGGAAACGGATTCCTTTACAACATGGTCCGCATCATAGTCGGCACACTGGTAAAAGTTGGATATCACTTCTACCCACCCGAATATGTAAAGACCATCCTCGATGCCTGTGACAGGACAAAGGCAGGTCCCAAAGCACCAGCAGAAGGATTAAAACTCGTAGGGATAGAATACAACCCCGAAGATTATAAATGTGTCAATGGGGACGGTTCTATTTGACACATTTTTGTTGTTAAAGCCCCATAGAATAATATTACATTTTTAAAAGCCATAAAAGTAATGTTGAAAATTACTTTTATAGCTTTAACAAAATATTTTTTGTAAATTATTTAAAAAATATTCAATTAAAGCATTGACAAAATAAGAAAATCATAATATACTCTACCCTGTTGCGCGAGAGATCGTGTACAAAATAGATTACATATTCCTAGTGTCTTTACACATGGGAGTGGTATAAAGGCGATTTCGCCGAGATTTAAAACAGGAGGAACAGAAATGGATACAACAAAGAGCTACATGCCCAGTGGAAAGACCATTGAGAGAAAATGGTACGTTGTAGATGCAGAAGGCCAGACTCTTGGACGTCTCTGCTCAGAGATTGCAAATGTATTAAGAGGCAAGAACAAGCCTACTTTCACACCTTTCCTTGATATGGGTGACAACGTTATCGTAGTTAACGCAGCTAAGATCAAGGTTACAGGAAAGAAGCTTGATCAGAAGATTTACTACAACCACTCAGATTATCCGGGTGGACTTCGTGAGACCACACTTCGTCAGATGCTTGCAAAGAAGCCTGAGG
>JAEEGJ010009268.1_pt1 | contig 26495 bp, 16 predicted proteins | sample 8958761 | NCBI WGS metagenome assembly JAEEGJ01 (sample SAMN16246546, study PRJNA631951) | gut metagenome | biome: gut microbiome; feature: rumen; material: RS-attached | host: Bos | place: Iran: Karaj | collected 2018-10 | reverse complement strand
GACGTTGAGCTCATCACTCCTATCGCTATTGAAGAGGGACTCCGTTTCGCTATCCGTGAGGGTGGTAGAACAGTTGGTTCAGGCGTTGTTACAAAGATCAACGAATAATTTAGTTCGTGCTGATTTGATATAACGACTATAGGCGGTCGTGCTTTATGCAGGGCCGCCTTTTTATATGAATATACTTTGTTATAATATAAACAAAAAGACAGGAAGGTGACAATATGGATCACATTCTCCAGACCGAGAATTTGTCGAAATCATACGGCAAGTTCAAAGCTCTTAATAACTTGACTATAAATGTTCCTAAGGGCGCTATATACGGTATGGTCGGTAGAAACGGTGCCGGTAAGACTACGCTTATCCGTATAATTACAGGACTTAATTATCCTACTTCGGGTAGCTATTCTGTTTTCGGAGTGAAGGATAATGACAAGAATCTTCTTGAAGTACGAAGAAAAATAGGTGCAGTTGTGGAAACTCCTTCGCTACATCCTGAAATGACTGCAAAGGATAACCTTATCCAGCAGACAAAGGCTCTTGGTATTTCCGATGAAAAGCTTGATGACATTCTAAAGCTAGTTGGTCTTGCTAATACAGGAAAGAAAAAAGCCAAGAATTTCTCACTTGGTATGCGTCAGAGACTTGGTATTGCATTTTCTCTTGTAGGAGATCCGGAGTTCCTTGTATTGGATGAGCCTATTAACGGCCTCGACCCTCAGGGAATTATGGAAGTCCGTGAGATGATACTAAAGCTCAATCGCGAAAAGGGCATCACTATACTTATTTCCAGTCATATTCTAGATGAGCTATCTCGACTTGCCACACATTACGGATTTATTGAGCAGGGACATGTTATCAAGGAAATGAGTGCGGAGGAGCTTGAAAAGGTTAGCCGACGTTCCGTTCATCTCAATGTCAACGACACAAAGCTACTTGCGGAGGTGCTTGACGGAATGGGAGCTGAATATAGAGTATATTCTCCGAATGAGGCGGACATTTTCACTCCCATACAGGTAACGCCACTTGTTCTGGCACTTAACGAAAAGAATTGTTTCGTTAATTCCATGAGCGAGCATCACGAAAGCCTTGAAAACTACTTTATGGGACTTGTAGGAGGTGCTCGTAATGTTTAATTTACTCGCAGAAGGCTACAGACGACTTTTCAAAGGCAAGAGATTTTATATCGTTTTGGCGGTTATTGTGGGTGTTGCAGCGTTCGTTTTAACCCTTGTTACTATTCTTTCTAGCACTTTCGATGATAGTGCTTCTCCAAAGGCTGACGGAATGTTATTCATGATGACGGGAACTATGCCACTTCTTATAAGTATTACGGCTGGTCTTCTCATCGTCCAGGATTTCCGCAACAATACTATCAGAAACAAGATTATCGTAGGCCATTCGAGGACGAATATCTATCTTGCTAGTCTTATTGTTTCGATTACGGTAGCTGTTATTTATCAGTTTGCATTTTGGCTGACGGTAATTGGACTTGGCAGTATACTTATGGGCTTTAATGAGTTCCCTTCAAAGGCGATATTTGTGAATATGTTTGTTGCTTTGGTTATACAGCTTACTTTTACAGCAGTTATCGTGTTCCTTTGCAACTCCATGAAAAATATTGGTGGATTTGTTATTTCGCTTACAATGCACTATATTGTATCAATGCTGTCAGCATTCCTGCTTTTCGTGAAGAGTGAAAAGGTACAGGAGTTAATTACGGAATTGGTTCCAAGCTATCAGGTGAATATTGTGGAATATGGATATACTGAAGTTCCAGAGCATCTGCCTGTGATACTTCTTGCTGATTTGGCTATTATTGTTGTCACAACTATTGGTGGTATACTTATATTTAATAAGTCGGATTTGAAATAATTATAATAAGAACAGTTATAAGGAAGCTTTTGCTTTTTTGTAACTGTTTTTTATTTTTTAGATTACTGTTTATCTTAGTTTTATATCAAACCTTTCCAGCCAGTAGTTCAGCTGAATGAAATAAGCTATGGTTTGAGGCAGATTCATAAGCTGACCGTACCATTGCACGTTATCCTTGTGGTGGAGAAGTTTTTCAAGTTCTTCACGATTAACGAGCTGTGTTAGTCTTTCTCCGCCATTATCAAGTATACTTTGGAGCTTTTCTGTAACTCCGGCTAAAAATGCAGGATTATGGGTCTTGGGATAGGGACTTTTCTTGCGCCACAGGACTTTTTCGGGGAGCCATTCCTTCATGGCTTCGCGGAGAAGTCCTTTTTCTCTACCTTTGTAATCCTTGTATTCCCACGGTACGTTGTACAGATATTCAGCTATACGATAGTCACAGAATGGTACGCGGACCTCAAGTCCGCTGTACATAGACATTCTGTCCTTGCGGTCAAGGAGAGTCTGCATGAACCAGTGAAAGTTCAACTGAGTCATTTCACGCATTCGGTATTCAAGTGGACTGTCTGTGCTGAGCTTTTCAGCGTAGTCAACGGTAGTCCTGTAAGCGGAGTAGATGTATTCTTCAACATTTATACGTTCAGCATAGTCATCGCAAAGGAACCGCTTTCGGTAGGCAGTGTTCTGAGCCCACGGGAAACCATCCGTCATACGTATATCCTTATCTCTGTACCATGGGTAGCCACCGAATATTTCGTCTGCGCACTCACCCGAAAGTGCCACAGTGCCATGTTTCTTGATTTCACGGCAAAAAAGCAAAAGCGAAGCGTCAACGTCTGCCATTCCAGGTAATCCACGAGCTTCAACTGCCTCATCAAGAGCAGCTATCAGTTCGGGAGTATCTACAACTGTCCAGTGATGGTCTGAGCAGAGATATTCAGCCATGCATCTTATATACTCGGGATCGCTGTCAGGTTGAAAATGGCTCTTCTGGAAGTATTTTTCGTTGTTGCGATAGTCCACTGAAAATGTTGTAAGTTGTTTGCCCTGTTTTTTCATTTCTGTAGCCGCAACTGACGATATAAGGCTGGAGTCAAGTCCACCAGAAAGAAAAGTACAAACCGGTACATCTGATACCAGCTGACGCCTTATTGAGTCGAGAACGAGTTCGCGGACATGTTCGACGGTTTGTTCAAAGTTCTCGTGTAGCTCTAAAGCTTTGAGGCGCCAGTATTCCCAGAGCTTCAGACCGTCAGGAGAGTAATATCCGCACCAGCCGGGTTTCAGCTCCTTGATGCAACGTATAACACCGAAGCCTAAAGTACGTCCAGGGGCCATTATAAGAAGCTCAGCAGCTCCGTATTCGTCTATTTCATGAGGAATTTCAGGATGTTCGAGGAGAGAAGGAAGCTCTGAGGAAAAAATAAGCTTGCGTTCATTTTGGTAGTAAAACAGTGGTTTTACGCCTATCCTGTCACGTGCGATGAATACACGGTGTTCCTGTTTATCATAGACTGCAAAGGCAAAAATGCCGTTAAAGCGTTCAACGCAGGAGCTTCCCCATTTTATATAGCTTTTCAGGATTACTTCAGTGTCAGAATGAGAGGTGAACTCGAATTCGTTTTCAAGTTCCTTTAAAAGCTCATAGGTATTGTATAGTTCCCCGTTGTAAACTATGGTGTAATTTCCGAAGTTCATGGGCTGTCTGCCTCCGTTTATGTCGATGACTGAAAGTCGTGTGTGAATCAAAGCGGCTTCGCGGAACAGTGACATTCCACGTTGATCGGGACCACGATGCAAAAGCGCGTTTTGCATTTTTTCGTAGATTTTCATATCCTCACGCATATCTTCTTTAAAGCTTATTGCTCCTGCAATTCCGCACATGGTTTTCCTCCACCGCTTTTCGGCATACGGCACGCCGTGATTATAAATTATTGTTTTAGCTTGTTTGGGGAGAGATTATTGCCGGTTTTCATAAGGAAGCTGATATCGTTTAATAGAAAAATATTTATGCAGTTCTGCATCTTACATAAGTCCGGTTGCGAATATGCATATTAGGTATCATTTGGTGATTGATGGAACCATTTCTTTTGTCAAAAGTCACTTCTATGTATTTCGAATTAATCTCATTACATTATTATATGAAAATGACCTCTGCCGTGTGACAGAGGTCATTGAGTATCATTGTTGCTTGTGAAGTCCTGATTTTATGCCTGAGATTATGGTTTCCCGAGCTTTTATGGCTTCTGCTTTTGTGAGAGGTGGCGTATCGCCCAACGGGTATTCGAGCCCGAGCTCGGCATATTTTGGCTTTGCCATATCATGATAGGGAAGTACATCAAGAGCTTTAAGGTTATGCAGTGTGGAGAGGTATTCTCCGAGGGCAAAGAGCTCCTCATATTTGTCTGTTATTCCAGGGACAACGACATGACGTATCCATACAGGTATGTCAAGATCGCGGATATGCTCTGCAAAGTTAAGTATATTACTGTTTTCTATACCTGTCAGTTCCTTGTGCATTTCGTTGTCGATGTGTTTTATGTCGAGCATAATAAGGTCAGTATTTTTTAGCACTTCATCTATTTTTTCGGTTTGTTTGGGATTGAAAACTCCTGCAGATGTGTCAAGGCATGTGTGGACGCCCTTGCTTTTTGCAAGGGCGAATAGCTCTGCAAGAAATTCAGGCTGAGCAAGAGGTTCGCCGCCTGTTGCAGTTATTCCACCTGATTTTAGGAACTCTTTGTAGGAATCGTACTCTTTCATAAGCTCCTCAGCTGTAGTTTCAATACCTCCCGAAAAATCCCATGTATCGGGGTTGTGGCAGTACTTGCATCGCAACGGACAGCCTTGAAAGAATATCACGAAGCGTATTCCGGGGCCATCTACTGTCCCGAAGCTTTCGGTCGAATGTATCCTGCCTTTCATTTTTTACACTCCTGTTCCGCGTATTTAAGCAGATCTGCTTTTTCGTTGGGGAGCTTGTCCTCCATGACAAGTTCCAGGAGCTTATGTTGCATTTCTCCTATTTCTGTGCCGCAGAGGCCTATATCGATGAGATCAGAGCCTTTTACGGCAAGCCCTTTGAGACTTCGACACTCATCATTTCGGATTACCTCCCTGCCCATTTTAGCAAGCTCATCAAAATAGAAGTTTTCATTAAGTACGAAATCGTTTTTGGCAGAATTATCACACTTTTTCATCTCCGTAAGTGCGAAAAAAAGTTCATCGCCTATACGATACATCATCTTTTTCACGTCAGATTTACTACGGATTTTTTTGCTGTGATTTGAGATTAGAGCCGCTGCATAAGATATGGATTTGGTATCATAATGAAGTCTTTTCATAACTTTTTCAGTAATTTCTGCGCCGACACGGTCGTGCTGCTTGAAATGGCCTCTGCCTGTTTCGTCGAACTTCATGCAGGCAGGTTTTCCAATATCGTGGAAAAGCAGAGTTCTGCGCATTTTGACATCATCTGAAGGGGCAAAACTTATGGCGCGAGCAGTGTGTTCCCAGACAGTGTACTTGTGATAGGGAGAGCACTGATCAAGGCCGATACTTGGCTTGAATTCAGGGATAACAGCTGTTATAACGTCACTATAGTCAAGGAGTATGTTAACACAATTGCTTCCACAGACAAGCTTGTCCAGTTCATCGCGGATACGTTCGTGCGAGATATTCTGCAGAAGATCTTTCATGTGGTGGACCGCTTCTGAGGTATTTATCTCAATATTAAAGTTCAGTTGCGAGGCAAAGCGGACAGCTCTCATAATTCGAAGAGCGTCCTCAGTAAAGCGTTTTTCAGGTTCGCCGACGCAGCGGATTAAACCGTCTTTCATATCTTGAATACCGTTAAATGGATCAATGATACAGCCATTTATGTCCATAGCTACAGCGTTTATAGTGAAGTCGCGGCGTGCTAGGTCAGCTTTAATGTCTGATGTGAATTCAACGTTGTCGGGGCGGCGGTGATCAGTATATTTGCCATCGATTCGGTATGTAGTGATCTCATAGGGAGTTCCGTTGCACAGGACAGTGATTGTTCCGTGCTTTAAACCCGTTGGTATAACTTTATAGTTGCTGAATACATCAAGCATTTCTTCGGGACATGCGTTTGTGGTGATGTCAATATCGTTGTATTCGCGTCCCATTATAGTGTCGCGGACGCAGCCACCAACCATATATGCCTCAAATCCGTGCTTTTCAAGCTCAGAAAACACTTGCTCAGTGTTTTTATCTACTATCATGGCTGCATCTCCTTTCATTAAAGAAGTTCCTACAATAAATGAATTATGAAGGCGGACAATATCAGTTCATGCCTATTAACAATCACTACAGATCAAATACTAATTACTCTTATTATACATCAAATGAATGGATTTGGCAAGATGTCCAAATGAAAAAGGTATTTTTTGTGCGTTATTCTAAATTGCGTAAATTAATTTAATATAGTATAATAAAAGTATAGACATTATATTAGTGACTTAACAAAATTATGCCCAATCATGGTAATCTTTAAGCAAATTTAAGTTAATTTTAAGGTTATTTCAAGGTGAAGCCATTATAATCTAAGCATAGTCAAACTTGGTTTGACCTTATGATTGGGTGATATTAAAAAGGAGATTTGATCATTATGAAAAACAATGGCTTGAAAAAGCTCATTGCAGGGCTTTCGGCTGCCTGTTTGGCGGCTGCGGCAATGCCTTATATGAGCTTTGCGGCAGAGACTGCAGAGGTCTCGAAAAAGGTTGGAGACTCCAATTGTGATGGCGGTGTGGACATGTCCGATGCTGTTATGATAATGCAGGCGCTTTCCAATCCCAATAAGTATGGCAGGGGCGGTACTGATAAGAACGCTATAACCGATCAGGGCTGGATAAATGCAGACTGCAACGGTGCTAATGACGGTGTTTCAAATAACGATGCACTTGCTATTCAAATGTATCTCTTGGGCAAGGGGGAGCTCAGTAGCGGCAAAACTGATAATCCGCAGGAGCAGCCTGCCGTTGATGCGGTAAAGATACATCTTAAAAATACTTCTATCGATGTAGAAGGTGAAAATGCCACTGTTGAGGATACTAAGGTAACTATAACCCATTCAGGTGAATATTATGTGGATGGTACTCTTGACGACGGTCAGATCATAGTTAATATCGCTGATGAGACTGCTGACCCAGAGACTGTAAAGATATTCCTCAATGGAGCAAATATCACGGGTATGAGTGCACCTGCTATTCTCGTGAACAATGCTAAGAATACTTCTATCAATATCGTTGATGGCACAGAAAATACCATTTCTGACGGCGATACGGTTTATGCAGGCGACTTCGCAAAGGCAGCCGTTATAGAGGCTAAAGACGATATAACTATAAAGGGCGGCGAAAAGGGCGATGGAGTCCTTAATATTAACGCTAACACTCAGGATGCTATTTCCTGTAACAATGATATCAAGATAAACGGTGGAGATATCAAGATTACTACGCTGAATACCGAAAATAAGACGGATGGTATTAAAGCCAAGAAGTCAATCAAAGTAAAGGACGGAAGTCTCAAGGTCGAAGCCGAGGGCGATGGTATCAAGTCCAGCAAGGACGCTGTTACTTTTGAAGGCGGTAAAACTAAGATTAAGGCAGGCAATGATGCTGTACAAGCTGAAACAACTATTGACATCAGCGGTGGAAGACTCGTTGCAGGTGGTGATCGCGGACTTACCGCAGTTTCAGGTATCAATATCACAGGTGGTACAGTCATAGCTACTTCTACTGATAAACAGGTTGATGAAAAGCTTATGAGCGGTACTACACAGACTACTGCTCTTCTCAACTGTATCGATGATCCAACTAACGAGAAGGACGGTACATGGAAGAAGGAAAATGCTATAGTAACAGGCGATGTTGATGTTAAGTATCAGAAGAAGTTCAAGTATGTGCTCTTCAGTGATACTTCCATTAACGGAGCTAAGTCGTGTGGCTTTAAGAACATTTCAACAGGTGCGGCTGTAACTCATACAGATGGTAAGCAGACGCAGTTCCAGCTCAGCCTTATTACTGTATTTGATAATGTAGATCCTGCAGGTATAGCTTCAGACGTAAAGACTGATGCTGAAACTGCTAAATGATTGCTTTCAAGATATTTTCTGAAAAGCGAATGCTTCATATGAAGCTTATGAAACTGTACTAACATTCGGAATGCGATTAGCAGCGATCGTCATAGTGCAGGCTGGACCAAAAAACGACATCTTCATGATCATTCAGATCCTTTTCTCAAAACGCGCCACAGTATCCCAGTACTGCGGCGCATTTCCCTGTTATTAGGTATATTTAATGAAAAACGCCATAGCAAAAATGCTATGGCGTTTTGTAAGCTATTAGCCCTGGCCACCATCATCTATGGTGGTAGGTTCAACTACAGGCGGATTCGTCGGAGGATCAGTTGGTGGATCTGTAGGCGGATCTGTGGGGGGCTCAGTTGGCGGGGCAGTAGTTGTCGGCGGCTGAGTTGTTGTTGGAGCCTGAGTTGTTGTGGGGGCATGTGTGGTTGTAGTTGTATGAGTTGTAGCAGCTTCGGTGGTCGTTGTAGGTGCTTCTGTAGTAGCAATTGCGTTTTTGGAAGCATAGTATACCATGAGTTTCTTGCCAGCGGAGCAATCAAATACTGTTCCTGTAGCTACAAGCTTTCCGTCTACACGGAGTTCAACGATAGTGTCTGTTTTACTGTAGTCTGAGGGGGATTCAAGGAACTGGTAGTTATGGGACGAAATGCCTGCCTTATCAAGGGCGTTTTTGTACTGGGAAACAGTCATTCCTGTAAAATCAGGAATAGTTGCTGAGCCCTTTCCCTTGCTGACATGGATAACAAGAGTATCGCCTTCGGCAATCATTTCGCCTGCTTTGATTTCCTGTTCAAAAATCATATCACTAGCGTATTTGTCGTTATATGAGAATACTGCCTCGAGCTTGAAAGAATCCTTGTATTTATCCTTTTCTAATTCATAGAACTTTCCTACTAGATCAGGAACTACGATGTTCTTTTCCTTTGTTGCTGAAGTTGATACCTCATCAACAATGCTGTCGCTTGTCACTTTGGAACGTCTGCTCGTTCGGCTTACCTCATTTTCCTCATTCTTGGGCAACAGATTCATAACTATGACTACTAACGCCATGAGTATGCCAAGAAAGAGTATTCCTATGATTATCGGCACCTTTATGCGGTCAACCGTGTTAATCTTTTCATAGCTATAGCTTGGATCGCGCTGAGGCTTTCGGTATGAATGAGTACTACGTTGATGTATAACCTCTGTCTCTGGAAGCGGTTGTACAGGCTGTGTTGCATGATATGCAGGGGCAGGTGAAGATTCCTGCTGAATGCCTGGACGGTCGTTAAGAAAGAGGGTGCTGTCGAATTCTTCCTCTTCTTCAAACTTTTCAGTTTCCTCGGAAGGTTGTTCAAATAGTCTTGTTACAAGCTCAGTGATAGTCTGAATACGATCTCTTCCGTTGAGGTTCATACCTTCCATTATGACACGTGACACGTGTTTAGGTATGCTTGAGTCAAGAGTATGTGGTTCGTGAAGGTCGTCGTGATTCTGACGGCTTACGGAATCAACTGGCATACAACCTGTTAAAGCTCTGTAAAGGAGAGCGCAAACTCCGTAAACATCTGTCCATGAACCCTGACGACTACTGCTGCTTGCCGAATACTGCTCAGGAGCTGCATAGCCCTTGAAAAGTTCATATTCAAGACCTGCATTTGCTGTTCTTACGGCAGAAACGCAGAAGCCTGAGAGCTTAAGCTCACCCTTGTCGGTAATATATACCGTATCAGGGCTTATAGCGCGATGTATGATACCTGCGTTATGGAGTATTCCGATAGTTGTGAAAAGAGGAGGAAATATCTTCGAAACCTGCTCCCAGCTGAGCTCGCCTGCGTTTTCCTTGAGGTAGTCCAGCATTTTCACACCCTCAATGTACTCAAATATGGTATAGGTTGTATTGTTTTCAGCAAACATATCAAGAACGGGAGGGATATTTGGATTGTTCCTGAGTCTTGCAAGAGACTTGTTCAACTCAGTATACTCAGCCATAAAAGCCTTATATTTTGCAAGGTTATTATAGTTAACGCTGATTGTTGCTTTGTTTTTTACTCGGGTACAAAGGTTTATAGGCATATATTCCCTGATAAACACCTTTTTGCCTGTTGTTATATCAGAGCCGATATATGTCGCGCCTTCTCCGTTGTATTCAAGAAGATTACCGCATATGTACTTACTGTGAAGTATCGTTGCAGGTGGAACGTACATAGGGTTATATTCAGAGCTTTCAACATATCCGCATGAAGGACAAACATGAAGCGAGCTGTCATATTGTTCCATGCATCTGTTACAATATTTACTGTCTCCCAAAGCAGCTCCTCCTTCTAAAAATAATATATGCACAAATATGGCATCATATCTATTTTATCAATAAAATCGTAAAATGTCAACTATTTAGGGCGGTATATTCTTGATTACTGTGAATTTGTATTTTTTTTGTAATATTTTAAGCGCGAATTTTTCTTAATTGTAACATTTTAAGAAAACAGGTCCGGAAAAGTGGTCATACCTTTCCGAACCTGAGAGTTTTTATATCAGAGATTTCCGTTGTTAACGGAAAGTATCTTCATAGAATTGAAGCGGAATGTTCCGTCTTCCTTTTCTGTGAGTTTGTACTCAGCCTGTTTAGCTATGGTTTTTTCCATCCATTGTGGGAGTTCTGCTACGTAGTCAACAGTAAGAGTATACTCCTTGCCGCTTTTGACTATGGATTTTATTTCTGGAGAATATGTGTGTGTAATGGTTTTTGCCTTGACATTGTAAACTCCATCTGCATAATAGAATCGGGACTCTACGGGGCCTACGGTAGTATGATTAAACTCAGGCAGTTTTTCACCAAAGAGCTCTACTGCGTACTTTTCAACGTCAACATCGGGTATTGAAACGGTATCAAGAGTGAGCTCGTAGTTGGATACCTTGTCCTTGTCCATGATTATCGACCATATTGTAGCGGTGATTATTTGCTCAGAAGTAAGCTGTGAGGGATCACTGAATGGCTCTATATCCATAATAGCGGCAGGATATATCATCTGCGTGAAGCTGTCTTTCTTAACCTCGCCTGAGGTAAAACTACGGAAACATCCTATTGCCCATATTATTGATGAAATGATACCAATAACAGCGAAAGCGGTTAGGACTACGCCAAGTACAGTATAAAGGCGCTTTCTACCGTCTGGGACTGCAAATGTGCTCACAAGACTTTTTTCTGTGTGCTCGCTACGTTGTTCAATGAGTTCTGCAGGATTTTCACTGAGTATGTTATCAAAGTCAGACTCAGTTTTTTTCTGCGTTTTTTCGGTGATATCAGCAGGAGCTTCTGCTATTGAAGTTTCTTCTTCCTGATGATCGCTGATTATTTCATCGATTGACTCTGTCTCTGCAAGAGCTTCACTAAGCTCTTCAATAGCAGGTTCAGGAACAAACTCTTCTTCTGGGATAAAGCTATCTTCAGGTGATTCTTCCACGACAGGGGGAGCAATTGCCCCCATCTGCGATCTCCTCATATCTATAACTTGTCTCTGCTTGTCTGGATCAAGGGCGTCGAAACGTACCTTTAGGTCGGGAGAGAGACCAGCTATTATATCCTCGTCAGTGAGAATATACTGCTTAGGCTCGGAAGTTCCTATATCAGCAATAGCTTCAGTAGCTCCCTCACGTATATTGTCAAGCATATTCCCTACGGGATCTGTCTCAGGTACTGAAGATTCATCTTCAGGGTGATTTATTGCAGCTATAGCAGCATCAATAAGATCTGTAGCTGAAACTTCGCTGTTATCCTGTTCGAAAAGACCATCCCCAGGAGCATTTTTCTCAGCAACCTCGGATTCTTCCTTAGCTTTGTTGATAAGCTTCTTAAAAAAGCCAATCTTCTTCGGCTTTTCAACTTCTTCGGGGACTGCATCTGCAATTTGAGAAGCTTCTGCTGCTTCTCCGAGAGCATCAATAGTCGAGTCTATTTCGTCGGAAATATTATTATCATTAAATCTTACGTTTTCAGGAACAGCCTCTTCTGCAAGGCGCTTCATTTCCTCTATCCTGCGCTGCTGCTCGACTTCTATTGCATGACGAGCCTGTTCAGCCTCTGCAGCAAGACGTGCCTGTTCAGCTTCTGCAGCAAGACGAGCTTGTTCAGCTTCTGCAGCAAGACGAGCTTGTTCAGCTTCTGCAGCAAGACGAGCTTGTTCAGCCTCTGCAGCAAGACGAGCTTGTTCAGCCTCTGCAGTAAGACGTGCCTGTTCAGCTTCTGCAGCAAGACGAGCTTGTTCAGCTTCTGCAGCAAGACGTGACTGTTCGGCAGCTTCTTCGGCTCTGCGTTGCTTTTCAGCCTCAATCTGAGCTATACGGCGCTGCCTCTCAGCCTCTTCCTGTTCCAGTTGTTGTCTTTCTGCTTCTTCTCTTGCAAGTCTGCGCTGTCTGGCTTCCTCTTCTAGACGAGCTCTTTCGGCGGCAGCCTCAGCGGCTCTTCGTGCTCTTTCAGCGACGCGAGCCTCCTCGGCAGCAGTTTCGGATGCCCTTTGAGCTTGTTTTTCGCGCTCCATTTCCTCTCTGCGGAGAGCTTCGTAATCAGGCAGCTCGCCTGTAATAACTATTTTCTTTTTCTTGACGGGCTTTGGCATTTCCTCAGCCGAAGGTATCGAATCAAAAACCCTTGTTACCTCTGCAGATGCTTCCGTGTGCATTACCTCGTTGATGATATTCGGGACGTCTTCATCTTCCGGTGTGGATGAGGGCAAATTATCGGACGGGGGAGCAAACTCCCATACAGCAGGCGGTTCGTCGTTAGGAACGCTAGCTTCATCATCTGTGTGTTGCTTTTCTTCCTCCAGTGCATGGAGCAGATCGTCGACAGACATATTGTCAAATTTGCTCTTTCTTGTGGCACGAGGAGTGTTATGACTCCTTGCGGGAGTACTTCCTGCGTTGCCGCCACCTTCCATAAGGCTGTTGAGCATATCGTCAAGATCTTTTCTAATAGCCATTTCGACCTCCAAATATTTATCTGATCTGTCCGTTTCCGTTGATCAGGTATTTAACAGTAGTAAGTTCTGTGAGGCCCATTGGTCCTCTTGCGTGGAGCTTCTGTGTGGAAATGCCTATTTCTGCGCCGAAGCCAAATTCACCGCCATCTGTGAAGCGGGTAGAAGCATTTACATAGACAGCTGCTGCATCTACTTGCTTCTGGAATTTTTGTGCGTTTTCAAGTGAGCTTGTAACGATACACTCAGAATGCTTAGTGCTGTACTTTCTGATATGAGCAATAGCTTCGTCTATATCGTCGACTACCTTTATGGCAATAATAAAATCATTGAACTCTGTTGCGTATTCGGTTTCTGTAGCCTTTTCGACAGAACTTCCGAGGATAGCTATTGTTCTCTCACAGCCGTAAAGCTTAACATTATGAGATTTGAATCGTTCTGCTATCATTGGCAGGAACTTATCCGCAATATCCTTGTGAACAAGAAGGCTTTCAATAGCGTTGCATACAGATGGACGCTGAGTTTTGGCGTTGTCTGTTATCTCCACAGCCATATTAAGGTCAGCGGAAGAGTCAACGTAGACGTGGCAGTTGCCTGCTCCTGTTTCGATAACAGGTACGGTAGCTGTTTTTACAACAGCCTGTATGAGGTTTGCGCTACCTCTTGGAATTATAACGTCAACATAGCCGTTGAGCCGCATGATTTCATTTGTGGTCTCACGGTCGGTATTGTCCACTACCTGAATGATATCAGCAGGGAGACCAGCCTTTTCAATTGCATTGCGCATTATCTTTCCAAGGCAGATGTTTGAGTTTATAGCTTCCTTGCCACCCTTGAGTATAACTACGTTTCCAGCCTTGAGGCAGAGCGCAGCTGCATCAACGGTAACATTTGGGCGTGATTCGTAGATTATGCCGATAACACCGAGAGGCACTCTTGTTTTGATTATTTGTAAGCCATTGGGCCGGCTTCCACCGCCAACAATCTCGCCGATGGGATCTTTCAGAGCGATGAGCTCATCGACACCCTTTGCGATACCCTCTATGCGCTTTTCGTCAAGCTTGAGTCTGTCCTGCTTGGCTTCTGTCATTCCATTAGCCTTTGCAGCGGCAATATCCTTTGCATTTTCTGCGATTATAAGCTCTTTGTTTTCAAGGAGAGCCTTTGAAATCTCTGCAAGTGCTTTGTCTTTCTGTGAAGTTGAAGCGACTGCAGCTGCTGCCTCAGCAGCCTTGGCTCTTTTTCCCAGTTCCTCTGTATAGCTCATATTTACACCTCTTGTTGTTAAATCTGAATAAAAGCTCTGTTTTACTGCTTTACTGTGCCTTGAAGAGAGTTCCTATCTCCTTATCCTCAAAGAGGTCGTAAAGCTTTTCAGGATCTCTTCCGTTCATTATTATCATGTCTATGCCTGCATTTGTGGCTATTTTTGCAGCATTTATCTTTGTTGACATACCACCTGTGCCTAACGGTGAGCCTGCACCACCTGCCATGGCCTCTATCTCAGGTGTGATTCTTTCTACGATAGGTATAGGTTTGGCATCTGGATTTTCACGAGGATCTCCGTCATAAAGAGCATCGATGTCCGAGAGTATAAGCAACAGATCTGCTCTTGAAAGTTCCGCAACAAGGGCGGAAAGAGAGTCGTTCTCGCCAATCTCAAGTTCTAGCTCGTCGATAGCGATAGTGTCATTTTCATTAACTATCGGGATAACATCCATATTCACTAGCTTCTCTACAGTATTCATGAAGTTTTCACAGTGATTTGGGTTATTTATAATGGTTTTAGTAAGCAGTATCTGCGCTACTGTAACACTGTATTTTGCGAACATATCGTCGTATACGTGCATGAGTTCACACTGACCTATAGCAGCAACTGCCTGCTTGGTCTTGGTGTCCTTCGGTTTCTCTGGGAGACCAAGCTTTCCGGCGCCGAGACCGACAGCTCCCGATGAGACCATTATAATCTCACGTCCAGAGTTGTGCAGATCGGAAATGACGCGGACAAGATTTGTCATGCGGCGTATATTTAGCTTGCCTGTTTTATGGGCAAGGGTTGAAGTTCCAAGTTTTATGACGATACGCTTTTTTTCGGATATATTTCTCATAAGTGTATCTTCCTTCAGTTGACTTTATTCTGCGGACAGCCTTTCTGCCATGCTCTGAGGTTCTCACATACTATGTCTACAAGGCGTTGTCTTGTCTCAAGGGGAGCCCATGCTGTGTGGGGCGTGATAACGCAATTTTTCACACCCTTGAGTGGGGTCTTGGGAGACATCGGTTCCTTTTCCAGCACATCAAGGTATGCAGCTGCGATTCTTTTGTTATTTAAAGCCTGAGCAAGGTCGGCTTCGTTTAATACTCCGCCACGTGAAGTGTTTATCAGCATTGCAGATGGCTTCATGTGAGAAATGAGTTCGCCGTTTATCATTCCTGCAGTTTTATCTGTAAGTGGGCAGTGAAATGTGAGCACGTCAGCTTTTTCAACAGCAGTGTAAAGGTCTGTGACCTTGTAAGGGCAGTCTTTAGGCTGTGTTCTTGTGTTTACGATAATATTCATGCCGAATGCAGATCCTATCTCTGCAACCTTGCGTCCGATAGAGCCGAATCCGACTATTGAAAGAGTTTTCCCCGAAAGCTCATAAGTAGGTACAGGAAAGTAAGAAAAAGTAGGTGAACTCTCCCATTCACCGTTCTTTACTGCAATATCGTAGTCCCTTATCCGATTAAAATGGTCAAGTATGTATGCGAATATTTGCTGAGCTACAGAATTTGTAGAGTATTGTCCTGCATTGCAGACAGTTATTCCCTTTTCAGCGGCATAGGCGATATCAACATTGTTGAAGCCTGTTGCGAAAAGTCCCACATATTTGATGTTTGGGCAGGCGTCAATTATTTCCTTTGTGATAAGTACCTTGTTACAAAGCACGATATCGGCGTCGCCTATATTTGCGGCGGTTTCCTCGGGCTTTGTGAGCGGTATTATCTTAACGTCACCCAGCGCTTCAAGCTGAGTTGTTGGAATATCACCGTTTATAGTGACTGTGTACCAGTCCAGGACTGATATCTTCATAGCTTAGTTTTCCTCGCTTTTGCTTTCCTTATCGGAAGCAGCTGTTTCTTCGGTTTTCTTAGGTTTGCATATTATTGATGATATGAAAGCAGAAAGGATAAGGATAAACTCTATAATTCCAACTGTGTAGAAAACCGTTTTATTTTTTGAGAGCAGCAGTAGCAGTGCTATAGGAGCTGCTATTGCGAAAATAAGCTGAAATGGTTTTTTCTGTACAGCAAATCTGTAACCAAAAAATATAACAGAAGCTATTACTACTCCGATAAGCATCCATGAGGGAAATGGAAAAATAGATGGATCCTCAACATCTGATATTTTGGCGATAGCTGTAAGCATATTTGAAAAAAGCATTATTTACTCCGATCCTCCGCCGTATACATTTATATTTTGAAGTCTGAATAGGGCGGAATTATATAATTATGCAAAAGTCTGCACATTACAGTATAACACAAACGACTTAGAAATTCAACTATTTTTTAAAAAATGCACAAAAAATTTATGGCGCATTCTACCGTATTTTCGGCTGTTTTTAACAGGGACTTGAATTTTTTCAATTTTAGACGTATAATTATATATTAATAGTAGGTATGACAAGTGTATGTTAGAATGAAACAGACTTTGCTTGTGATTGGTATATGGTAGACAGATCTTTAATTGTAATACTACATTCGGGACACCCAAAACAATGGTGGAATATGATCTGTCCTCACAGGAGGTGTGATAGATGATTTATATGCTTGAAGATGAATCAGGAATAAGGAATTTCGTGCTTTACGGTTTGAGAACCTCGGGTATGGAGGCGGAAGGTTTTGAAACTCCATCTGAACTCAGGGAGGCAATGGAAAAGCAGCTTCCCGACTTGCTTCTTCTTGACCGTATGCTTCCTGAAGAGGACGGCCTCACTGTGCTGAAAAAGCTGCGATGTGCTTCTGAGACAAGGAAACTTCCAGTAATAATGCTTACTGCAAAGGGATCTGAACTCGATAAGGTAGAGGGACTTGACAACGGAGCTGATGATTATATTGCAAAGCCTTTCGGAATGCTTGAGCTCATATCGAGAATAAAGGCACTTCTTCGCCGGACTTCAGATACTCCGACAGAGAGTGAAAGACTGGAACTCGGAGGAATTTGCATATTTCCTTCTAAGCATGAGGTTTTTGCGGACGGAGAAAAAATAACCCTTACGCTCAAGGAATACGATATGCTGTTGTTTCTTATCAGAAACAGAGGAGAGGTCTATTCGCGCGACAGCCTTCTGAAAGAGATATGGGGCTACGATTTTTCAGGCGAAAGCCGTACGGTAGACGTTCATATAAGGACTCTCAGGCAGAAACTTGGCGGCTGCGGAGATATTATTCAGACTATCCGCGGAGTGGGTTATAAGGCAGGTGACGAAACAGGTGACTAAAAAAATATTCCTTAGTATTATTTCGATATGTATTATGACCTTGCTTGCAGCGATATTTCTAATTACAGCTGTGCTTTCGAGCAGGTCTGCAGAAATAGCATCCGCAGAAGTAAAAACCAATGCAAGACTTATAGCTTCGGCAGTAGAGCAATGCGGAGGCAACTATCTCGATAAAACTGATTTCGGTGGAAATATTCGCGTAACATGGATAGATTCGAGTGGAAATGTAGTATATGACACTGATGAGGATCCGGATTCTCTTGAAAATCACTCTGACCGCGAGGAAATATTACAGGCTTTTGAGAGTGGCGAGGGCAGCTCTTCAAGATATTCAAGTACAATAATGCAGAAAACCATAAATCATGCCATAAGGCTACGTGATGGCTCCGTTATAAGAGTTTCTGGTGGGCACAGTTCTCTGACGGCGTCATTGTTAAACATTCTGAATCCGATGCTTGCAATACTTATCGCAGTTGTGCTTTTTTCGGTTCTTGCGGCTTCAATGGTATCAAGAACCATTGTAAGGCCGATAAATAATATCGATCTTGATCACCCCAAAGCCAAGAAGAACTACAAGGAACTCACACCGTTGCTTGAAAAGCTTAGCACGCAGAACATAAAGGTCAGCAGACAGATGGACGAGCTGCAAAGCAGCCGAGAGCAGTTCAGTCTTATGACTGAAAGTATGGAGGAAGGGTTAATAATAGCCGATCCTAAACTTATTGTTCTCACTTGTAATTCCAGTGCTTTAAGGCTTCTGGGGGCAGGTTCGTTCAATCAGGGACAAAGCATTTACGCCCTTAATAATTCTGACGTTTTCCGTCGATGTCTTCTTAATGCTTTGGGTGGAAGGCGTTCTGAATGCATACTGCGTACTGGTGATGGACAGAGAGAGGTCATCGCAAGCCCTGCCAACAGTATAGATATGGTCTGCGGAATCGTAGTTTTTATCATGGACATTACAGAAAAGCAAGAGCTTGAAACTATGCGCCGTGAATTCACGTCGAATGTTTCTCATGAGCTGAAAACACCACTCACAACCATCTATGGTATCGCGGATATGTTGGCCAACGGTATGGTGCAGAGTGGAGATGTGGCTGAATTTGGTGGAAATATCCGTAGCGAATCTGAAAGACTTATAAATCTAATCAATGATATAGTTTCGCTTTCAAAGCTAGACGAGGATACTGCTCCACGTGAGAACGAGAGTATCGAACTCTATGCTCTTGCTGAAGAAGTTCTTGACAGATTAAAGCTGAATTCCGAAGAAAAGGGTGTCGTTACATCTCTTTCGGGTGAAAAGGTGTCTGTAATGGGCAGTCGTACAATTCTAAGTGAGGTCCTTTACAATTTATGCGATAACGGCATTAAGTATAATGTTAGCGGTGGAAGTCTCAGCGTGAAGGTATCGCATGTTCCTCAGAGAGTGATAATTACTGTCAGTGATACGGGAATTGGAATCCCAAAGCAATATTTAGGCCGCGTTTTTGAGCGCTTCTATCGAGTGGATAAAAGTCGTTCCAGCAGGATAAAAGGTACAGGCCTGGGACTTTCAATTGTTAAGCACGGTGTTCTTTACCATAACGGTACTGTTCGGGTTGACAGTGAGGAGGGAAAGGGAACTGTGTTTACAGTGGAGCTTCCTATTGAGAAAAAGCAACATAATGAAGAACAAGGAGTGTTTTGATGAGCAGAGGCATTACTGCCGAGGAGCTTGAAAGGCTTGAAAGTTCTGAGTATTTATTGATAGATATCCGTGACAGTTCAGCTTTTGAGTACGGTCATATTGACGGAGCAGTGAATATAGCACAGGATAAGCTATGTGCTGAGGAACTTCCAAAAGATAAAAAAATCATAATCTGTTGCAGAAGCGGAATCATCAGCGGACAGACCGCAGAAGAACTGTGTGACAGTGGTTTAGATGCATACGACCTGTTGGGCGGATATGTAGAATGGCTAAGGATAAAAATGGCTGACCGTCAGGTTACTGCTGATGTGGAACTAAGCTTACGTAAGAAGTTTAAGAAGTCTATATGGTGCAAGTTTACAAAGGCGATTAATGAGTACGAGTTGGTAAAACCAAATGATAAGATAGCCGTCTGTATTTCGGGCGGAAAGGATTCCATGCTTATGGCAAAGCTGTTTCAAGAGCTGAAAAGGCATGACAAATTCCCCTTTGAGGTGGAGTTTCTTGTTATGGATCCAGGTTACAGCCCAGAAAATCGCCATGTTATCGAAGAAAATGCCCGTTCAATGTCGATACCCGTGCATATATTTGAGTCGGATATCTTTGATTCTGTTTATAATATTGAAAAAAATCCCTGCTATATATGTGCCAGAATGAGAAGAGGCTACCTTTACAGCCACGCCAAGGCACTGGGATGTAATAAAATAGCCCTTGGACATCATTTTGATGACGTTATCGAGACTATTCTCATGGGAATGCTTTACGGCGGACAGGTACAGACTATGATGCCTAAGCTTCATAGCACAAATTTTGAGGGGATGGAACTCATTCGCCCTCTTTATCTTGTTCGTGAAGCTGATATAAAGCATTGGCGAGACTATAACGGTCTGCATTTCATACAGTGTGCTTGTAAGTTTACGGATACATGCACCACCTGTGCTCCGGACAGTCGAACAGTTTCAAAAAGAATGGAGATAAAGAACCTTATAGCGGAGCTGAAAAAAATCAATCCTCAGGTTGAAAAGAACATCTTCCGCAGCGTTGAGAACGTTAATACGAATACGGTCATCGCATATAAGGACAATGAAGGAGTTCATCGTTTCCTTGATACATATGACAAAAAAACGGACTTGAAATGAGTCCGTTTTTTTGTTAAACGTAGTTTAGAGATATGAAATAACAAGATAGATGACATTTTTGATATCGACGGCGTCTTTTATTTTAGATTAGTTAAAGAAAGTAGTCGAATAAAATGAAATGTCAGCGTATGTTATTGTTTTTGATAGTTATCGTGTAGGAGTCGTTCTTTTTTTCACCTATCTCAATGGTTAAACCTGTATCTATAGTTTGTCTTCCATTATTGTCATACCAGTGAAATCCCTCAATGTTTTCGTTAATGACAGATCCTGTCTTGTATATGTTATCTGACCTGGTATCGTCTATGAGTCTGATAAAACGTCTGCCTTCGTAATTATCAGTAAATTCTGAGCCGCTTGCATAACGGAAAGATGTCCACCAGCCGTTATTGTAAAGCGAAGCATCAACGTGATATATCCGTATTCCTTCACCCATTGATACATACCACGGTGGAGAACTGTTATTAGCTTGTTTGGTGGTGTATTCTATCATCATGTATTCACTATGGTAACGGTTATCGAGTTCCCCATATGGGATAATAATTGTATTACCTTTCGAAGTCTGAGCATTATGTAGAGTAAAGGTTTGTGTTACTGATGAAGGATCATAAACCTGTACCTGATTCGTTTTGTACCATCCAAGGTGCAGTTTTGATACGCAGCTAAGATCACCGCCTGTGTCGTCCATAAGCTCGCTTCCTGCAGTTCCATGAAGTCCGTCAGCGTCTTTGCTTTTATCATATCGGTAATAATCAGGAAGGCCCATACAATGACCTGTTTCATGGGTAAGAGTTGACACAAAATCCCTATAGTCAGAGGAAGAATTGATTTGACAGTTTCCTGTTATCATGTGACCAATTTTCATTCCGTCGTATATATATTTGTCATTTCCAAATTGAACTGATGCAGGCCACCATGTGTCATTACTTGCCTGTCCTGGCACTATAAGAACAAGAGTATCTATGTAACCATCGTTGTCACCGTCGAAATCTTTAAAGTTAATCTCACTGTCAAGTGCCTTGCATGCCTCGGTCAGTAGCGCTTTCTGTCCTTTGACCTGTTGATAATTGTTGACAGAGTTTCCTGTGCTGTAGTGATAAGCTTTTCCACTGAGTTCAAGAGCACCTTTTGAGGAACGTTTGAAAAATGCTGATACGCTTTCCCATGGGTATAGTGGGCTCTCTTGTTTTTCCTCGCCGAAAGCAATTTCTTCTATTTCGTCTGTGGTCGGGAGATAGCTGAACTTACAGTCGGCAAAATCTGCATAAATAATAAGCATTCTTCCGTTGCCTTGTGAAGGCATAAATTTATATACATCATTGACTGAAGCTCCGATAAAATCTCCGTTCCCTTCAAGTGGATCATCTGAGACAGTACTTTCATTTTGCCATTGCCATACCCAAAGGGCACTGTTGTTTACAATATCTTTTCTGAGATGAATATAATCGAAGACATCGATTGCCCCATCCTGATTTATGTCCGCTGTGACAAAATATTCTCCTGCCTGAAAACCGTCTGCTCCGTGAATTCCGATAAATGAATTATTAACGTGATAACTGTTGCTGTCGTTAATCGGTTCAATACCGAGCAGATGTCGTTTCATTATAACAAGGTCGGCCATGTTTAGTTCTTTATCATTGTTCAGATCGCCCATGAAGCCAATATGTTCCCAATCAGCAAAAGCTGATAGAGGAATAGCAGATGAGATAGCAAGCGTAGCAGAACAAAGAAATGTAATTGCACGACGAAAATTTAATTGCATATTAGACACTCCTTTTATAGATAAGTGAAATATCCACCTATATTATAAAATAATAAATATCAAATGTCTATAGCAACTAAAAATGTTTTATTGTTAACCATATTATTGTGCTGAACAGCCGAAAATAGTTAAAAGATTGCCCTTAAAGCAGTGGAAATAGTGCTTTTAATAAACAAGATTAATCATTATTGTTAATATAATTTTTTTATTTAACAAGTCATTTGGCATCGTTATTTTTAGGGGGGGATAATCTCTCGCATTATTATGTCTATGGTTTCAGAAAAAAATAGGACTATAATATAAGCAACAGTGTGAAACTAACGAAGGTTCGCCAATCAAAAATAAAACAGATCAATTTAATGTAGTTTCTAAATATCGGTAAATATATCATAAAACCGGTAGATTAGATTAAGTGAGAACATTTCAAAGCAGCATAAAAGTATTGACATTTTAGTTGAAAAGTTATATAATATCATTTGATTAAACTGTAATATGGTTTAATCAAATGATGGCGGGATAAAAGGGTCTATATTATGAAATGGGGGTCAGTGCTGCTTACATTGTCTGAAAAAATAATGTAATGTTATATGATATGGAGGAAATCATTTACAAAACTTCAGATTTATGATTGTTGCAAAAATACATAATAATCGAACCATATTAAACCGGGTTAATGATTTTAGGAAAGTAATAAACAATATTTTAATTTATTAGCAATAATTGGAGGTAAAAATGGAAAACGAAGTATCTATATTGAACTGGATAAACGGCTGGCGTGAAGCCAAGGGTTTATCAACTGAAGAAAAACTTACAGAAGAACAGGCAAAGGCTTTTTTAGCAGAATTTAAAGAAAATCTAGTATTTACTTCAGATAATACAGCTAATGTTCTTATTTTTAGTGAAAATCCTGATTCTGACAGGATAATTGAGCTGAAAGAAAAATATGAAGAAGGAAACGTGACTGTAATAGACGAACTTGAAGAAGTTCAACTTATAAACAGCGAAGATTTTTGTAATGCAGTCGCAGCAGCAGTCGGCGAAGAATGGTTTGCAAGAATCTACAAAGGCGAATCTGCCGATGGACTTAAAGTAGGCGAAACATTTGAAAATCAGTTGGCTATCAGAGATTTTGTTTACGGAAGTATATTCAGAAACAGCTCTGCGACAGAAGTTATAGCGATGGTCTCACCTGAAAATGAAGATCACGTATGGGAAAATACTCTTATTCCTTTGGTTCTTGGAAACAAGAACATTTCATCAATAAATGGCGTTGAAAAGAACGAATTTGTAAGAATGTCTGTATATAATATGGAGTTTCTCGGTTATACTCCTGAAAAAGCAACTCAGGTCATGAATCAGTATATTAGTTTCATGGGTGATGTATGTACAGATGAAAGCTTTGCATCTTTGGGTGAAGAATATGATGATACAGAATTACTCACCAAAATGGCGCAGAATGGATTTGCTGAAAAATATAAGATGCTTATCGATTACGAAAATGAGGTAAATACTTTAAAAGCAGATTCCATTTATTTTTATTCTGAGTATTCAGAGTATCTTGATGAAGCGTCTAAGGAGAAACTTGTATCAATCATAGGACGTAGTTATGATGATTTCAAAAATGACATAAATACTCTTAAATTCTTATACAAAGATGGGTATTCATATTCTTCACAATATATTTTAAACTGTCTGGATACTGTTGAAAAAGTTATAGATGAACAGAGCGCTTCTGATGAAGAAATATTTGATGATCATACAAATACTGTAACGGAAAATCCTGATAATTATTCAGGTGAAACTTCATCTGAGCACAAAGATGAAGATAAAGGGAGCAATATTGAGCCATCACAAGATAGTTCGGAAGACGAAACGATATCTGAAGTTGTTTCCAATTCGGGAAATAATGGACAAGAATCTAATGATTCGCCGTTCTCAGGATCTTCATCAAACAGCGGATTCAGAACTGTTTCAATAATTGATTCTAATAATTCATCACTTCCCTGGATGTATGCTGATACTCTTATTTATGAACCTTCTTCTGTTATACCTTCTCCCAGCAATAATCAGCCATCAGAAAGCAATTATTCATCAACTCCTTCAAGTGATGGAGTAGATGATTCAGGTGATGATAAATATTCATTCTGGGATGGAATGAATGATGCTGTAAATGCAATTTCTACTATCAATGATTTTGCGGATGAGCTGACTGATTGGGAAAAACACACTGAAGATTTTAAAAAATATTTTAAAGGATATAAAAAAGGAGTTGGTATTGCCGGTGGTGCAATAACAGTTTTGCAGTCTATTTCAAACGGCGAAGATCTGGATACTGCTCTTAAAAACGGTGCAAGATACTTTGCTGGTTGGGGGATGAGTGAGTTCGCTGGAGAGGCTGTTTCTACTGCAATAACTGGCTTTTGTGCTGAAATCGGTTTAGCCGGTGGTTGGGCGGCACTCGCTGCATTTGAAGTAGGATTTATTTTTAATGTTCTCGGTGAAACAGCTTTTGATTTTATTGATGGACTTATGAACGGTGAATTGATCAATCCATTTGAGAACTTTGCTGACCATTGGGTAGAAGACGGAGAAGATCTTCTCAGACTATTACATATTACAGATCTTATTGATTGGTGGATAGGTTCTGAATCTGCAAATTACGTTGTAGATCCGCTCATATTTGATCTTGATAATGACGGCTTCAGCATCATTGACAAGTCAGAGGGCGCATATTTTGATAAGGATAACAATGGCTATAAGGAGCGTATCGACTGGACAGTTTCAGATGCATTTCTTTCACTTGACCGCAATAAGAATGGAGTGATCGATAATGGTTCTGAGCTGTTCGGTGATACTACATACATCAATGGTGAAGATAAGTATGCCGAAAATGGATTTGCTGCACTAAAAGAATATGACGAAAATGATGATGGAGTAATTGACAGTCAGGATTCTGTGTTTGAAGATCTCAGATTATGGGTGGATGCAAATGGAAATGGTATTTCTGAAGCTTCAGAAATAAGTACACTTGCAGACCATAATATCACAAGTATTTCAGCTGTTGCAGATGAAGAAAGGATAAGTACAGGCACATCTGCCGTTATAGACGGAACAGCTTCGTTTGAGTATGCGGATGGATCAAACGGCCGCTTTGGAGCTCTTTGGGCAACTGCAAATTATTATGATACAAAGGAAGAAAATGAGGCTAACACGGAAGAATTTAATATCCGACATATAGGAAATATGCCTTCACTTGCAGCTGCACTTGCAAATGATAACGGTACTCTTCAGGGATTCATTAATGCTTTTCATAATGCAGAAAACCAAAACGAAAAAATGGAAAGCCTTGACAACATACTGTTTACAATGTCAGGGGCGCTTGATATAGATGCAACATCAAGAGGATCAAATATTGATGCACGAAGGCTGCATGTTGTAGAGACTGTAATGGGAGAAAAGTTTAATGGAATAAATGGAGCAGATCCTAATCCTACTGCAGCTAATATGTTGAAAAACATATATAATAGAATTACAAATTCGTATTATACGATTTTTAATGTTGAAACAGTTAAACCTTATGTAGATCTATTAGTGACTTATGAGGCAGAAGATGGAAATAATAAGGTCTATACTGGGCTTATGTGTATGGCCATATATAAGAAAATAGAAGAAACTCCTGATTCTACAATTCTGAGTGACGTTTGCAAATATCTTTCAGTAATCGGTATAAACGGTCAAGTAGATTATAATATTCTTATTGATATCAATACATTCTTCTCATATGACAAAAAAACAAGTAATATGGTTAACAAGGAATTTTTGTCTAATAATATTTATCTTGGAACTACAGCTGATAATATAATGTACGCTTCTGGAAATGCAGATACACTTATTGGTGGCATAGGGAATGATACTCTTTATGGTGGCTCAGGAGACGATACATATGTATTCAATCTTGGAGACGGACAGGATACGATTAATGAGCAATCCTCTGGTTCAGCCTATGACAAGATAGTATTCGGAGAAGGCATCATGCCTGAGGATATCACAGTAACCAAGGATGGAGATGATATGGTGCTCCTCGTTGGCGGTGACGGCGACAGCATAAGAATAGTAAACCAGTATTATGATGCTTATTGTTTTATAGAAAAAATTGTATTTGCTGATGGTACTGAGTTAACATGTGACGATCTTCTCGGAACAGCACTCAATATAAGAGGCGATGGAGAAATATCAGATCCTGGAACCAATTATGGTACAAGAAGCAATAATCTCTTCGGCGGAGACGGAGATGATATACTTTACGCATATGACGGAGATGATACACTCACAGGCGGCGCTGGTAACGATATTCTTTATGGTGGCTCAGAAGACGATACATATGTATTCAATCTTGGAGACGGACAGGATACGATTAATGAGCAATCCTCTGGTTCAGCCTATGACAAGATAGTATTCGGAGAAGGCATCATGCCTGAGGATAT
>JAEEGJ010009267.1_pt1 | contig 26495 bp, 23 predicted proteins | sample 8958761 | NCBI WGS metagenome assembly JAEEGJ01 (sample SAMN16246546, study PRJNA631951) | gut metagenome | biome: gut microbiome; feature: rumen; material: RS-attached | host: Bos | place: Iran: Karaj | collected 2018-10 | reverse complement strand
TCGGTATGCTCGCTACTGAAAACGTCGATAACGCTCAGTACTGGGATATCCACAACGACATCACTCCGGAAGGCGGTGACTACGGTTACTTGACCCGTTCTGGTGAAGAATGCATGAACTGCCCGCGTCCGAGCTACTGGGCATTCCAGATGGCATCTGACGCTCTCCGCGGCAAGCTCATGAAGACCACCATCAAGGGTGACGAAGACGCTCTCCTCACGGCTTACTGGACCGAGAACGGCAGCAAGAAGCAGTTGCTCCTCGTGAACAAGAGCCCGTACAGCGATTTCGACATCAAGCTCGACATTCCGGGCTTCAAGGGCAAGGCATCCGTCCAGACTCTCGACAAGAGCTCTGAAAAGCTCAAAGAAGGCTGGGCAAATGATCCGTCCAAGAAGGCTAAGACTGTCGATATCTCGAAGGGTATCAAGGTCGGCAAGCGCACCCTTACGCTCATTACTTTGCAGTAAGGTGCAACAACGTCATCCTGGAAGTAATTCCTGGGCGACTGCGTGAAAATGTCATCCTGGAGCGCTTGGCGCGATAGGATCCACAGCTTAAAGCGAACCTCGTCGGAAACGGCGGGGTTCGTTTTTTTATATCACGGTATAATCATTCTATATATCTCTGGCGATTTTTGACAAATCAAATACCGCTTGAGCCGTAATTTCGCCATTCTAACATTGCGATTTCTATCTTTCTTTGCATGCAAAACGAAAATTTTGAAGATAAAATCAAGGGTAACCCGATTGCCCTTTTGCCGGTCGCCGTGTTCCTGGTGCTTTATCTGGGACTTGGCATTACGTTTGAATATGTTCTCCATATTTCGATGGGGTTCTACAACATTCCTATCGTGGCGGCGTTCTTGATTGCGATTTTTGTGGCGTGCATGCAGAATCGCAAGCTGAATTTCGACAAGAAGATGAACATCATGGCGGGGGCGCTGGGCGACCGCAATATTTTCTTGATGATTCTCATCTTCCTTTGTGCGGGCATTTTCGCGGGAATCTTGGGGCGTTCGAGTGCATCGGCGGCAGCTTACTTGCTCTTGGACTTTATCCCGGCGCAGTTCGCGGTGGTGGTGCTGTTCGTGGTGGCGGCGTTTGTCTCTACGGCGATGGGGACTTCGGTCGGGACGATTGCTGTTGTTTCTCCGATTGCGGTCGAGGTGGCGCAGATGGCGGGCTTTGGCGTTCCGTTCTGCGTGGCGACGGTGATTGGCGGTGCTATGTTCGGCGACAACTTGAGTTTTATTTCGGATACGACGATTGCGGCGACTTCGACGCAGGGCTGCAAGATGAAGGACAAGTTCCATGTGAACTTTATTATTGCGCTCCCGGCGGCACTCCTTGCGGTGGCGATTATCACGGCGATTTCGTTTGCGACGGAGGCTCGTGCGGTTGCCGAGAATTCTTACAGTTTGGTGCAGCTGATTCCCTACGTTTTGGTGTTGGCGTTGGCTCTCACGGGGATTAACGTGTTCACGGTGCTTTTGGTGGGGATTGTCGCGGCTGCGGTCATTATGGTTGCTTTCGGGCCGCTCGATATGATAGGCTTGTTGCAGAATATCGGGAACGGTATTTCGGGCATGTACGAGACGATTCTCGTGGCGGTGCTGGTGAGTGCCTTGTGCGGGCTTATCCGCATTCATGGCGGTTTTGCGGCTCTGCTCGACTTTATCCACAAGGTGTTCAAGGGGCATCGCAGTGGGCAAGTGGGTGTCGGTCTTTTAGTTAGTGCGTTGGATGTCGCGACGGCGAACAATACGGTGGCGATTGTGATGGCGGGCCCGATTGCAAAGCAGATGGGCGACGAATACCGCATCTCTCCCAAGAAGACGGCTTCGCTTTTGGACATTTTCAGTTGCGTGGTGCAGGGCATTTTGCCTTACGGTGCGCAGATGCTCGTGGCGCTTGCCGCGATTTCTACGGCTTTGCCGGATGCTCGCGTGAGTGCGTTCGACTTGATTCCCTACATGTTCTATCCGTTCCTTTTGCTGGTGAGTGTACTCGTGTTCATTGCGATTTCTCCACGGAAGAACAAAGACTAGCGTTTTTTATAACGTATTGGGGGAGGGAAAATATTGTGCAATATTAAGTTTGTACAAATGTTTTTTGCTATTTTATTTGCGTTGGATTTTCTGTTAGGATTTTAGGGAGGTCTTGTATGGCTAAGTCATTCCGTCATTCCATCGCAATATTTATACTTGCTTTATCGCTTACCGCATGCGGTGGTGATAGCGGAACCTCCGCAAAAGAAGAATCGTCCTCGTCATTTGTCATCCCGGCCGGAGCCTGCCCTGAGTGTGCCGAACGGGTTCCGGGATCGGTATCCAGTTCTAGCAAAAAAGAGTCCTCCAGCAGTCGAATGAATTCCGTCGGCTCTTCAAGTGTTGGCAAGTCCTCGTCGTCGAGTTCTGTTAAGAAAACGTCAAGTTCTTCTGTATATGTGGAAGCTTGTACAGAAGAGGGACATCTGATTCAAAGAACGATTCGTGGGACTCGTGAAAAGGAATGGTATGTTTGTGAAAACGGATATTACGTTTTGTATGTACAATCTAGCTCGTCCCAAAAGGTTTTGACGTTCAAGGAACGCTTTAAAAAAGACAGTGTCTTTAATGACCAAATAGAATATGGGCTTTTCAAGGATCCTCGCGATGATCAAGAATACAAGACCGTCGTTATAAAATCGAAATATGAAGAGTTTGAAGTGTTTGCGCAAAATTTGAACTACGGTACACAAATAAAACTCGGAACAACGGAATTTGACGACAAAAAGGTTGAAAAGTATTGCTATGACGATGACCCGTGGTATTGCGAAAATTACTTTGGTGGCATGTACAGTTGGAGCGAGGCTATGGGACTCCCCAAAACGTGTGACAGCGTGTGGACGGGAACTACGCCAGAATGCCCAGATTCTGTAGCAACTGGGATTGTTTATGATTCTGATTGGGACTATGTTCAAATTCAGGGGGCCTGCCCGGAAGGTTGGCATGTGATGAACGCGTTTGAATGGCGAACCATGATTGGTGCGAACGAATCTATAGGTCACCTTTTGTCTTATGTGTCTTATCGTAACGGTTTTTCTAATGTAAATGGTTTTTCTGCTCTGTTAACTGGAATAGGTGGGTGTAGTGATTCGTATGGGTGCAAATTTTATGTTTTTGCTGAAGAAGGTGATTTTTGGTTCCCGAAAGAAACCGAAAAAGAATGGGCCGGATATATGCTTTTAAGAAAAGACCGCTTTACTTATGGAAATACAATGTCAAAAAGTAATGCAATGCCGATTCGTTGCGTAAAGGATTATAAAAGGGCTGACGATTAATGTTTTTTCGTCTTTGTGGCAGAACAGAAAAAGGCTGGCGTTCACCAGCCTTTTTAATTACGTTTTTTGCTGTTGAGTGCAGCGATGCTGCTACTACTTTTCCAGCTTGAAATACACGCCAGCAAGTGGCGGAAGCTTGATGTTCAAGCTGCAAGCACGGTTTTGCCATGGAACGTCCTCAGTCCAGACTTCGCCGAGGTTCCCGACGTTGCTGCCACCGAATAAACTAGAATCGGAGTTGAAGATTTCTTTCCAAGCTCCGCGAGCGGGGGCGCCCAAGCGGTAATTTTCGCGGACGACCGGCGTGAAATTGAATACGCACAAAATCATATTGCCGTGGTCGTCTTTACGTACAAAGCTTACGATGGAATTGTCCGCATCGTCGCACCAAATCCATTCGAAACCGGTGTAATAGTGGTCGATTTCCCAGAAGGGAGCGTTATCCTTGTAGATGTGGTTCAGTTCCTTCATCATGGCGAGAAGCTTGCCGTGGCTCTCCCAGCTGACCAAGTGCCAGTCGAGCGACTGCTTTTCGTTCCATTCGCGGAACTGGCCAAATTCATTGCCCATGAAGTTGAGCTTTTTGCCCGGATGCGCGTACTGGAATGCGTAGGTGAGACGGAGGTTAGCGAACTTTTGCCAGTTGTCACCCGGCATTTTGCCGAGCATGGATCCCTTGCCGTGGACTACTTCATCGTGGCTGAAAACTTGTATGAAGTTTTCAGAATAAGCATAGACCATGCTGAACGTGAGCTGGTTGTGGTGGTACTTGCGGTGAATAGGTTCGTGCTGGATGTAGGAGAGGAAGTCGTTCATCCAGCCCATGTTCCACTTGTAATGGAATCCGAGGCCGCCCTGCTCTGGCGGGCGTGTGATGCTCGGGAAGCTCGTCGATTCTTCGGCGATGAGAATTGCATGCGGAGTCAAGCGGCCCATGATGCTGTTCAGGTGCTTCAAGAATTCGAGCGTGTCGTAGTTGATGTTGCCGCCGTCTTTGTTCGGAACCCACTGGCCGGGGCCCTTGCCGTAGTCGAGGTAGAGCATGGAGGCGACTGCATCGACGCGCAGACCGTCGCAGTGGAATTCCTTGAGCCAGTACATCGCGTTTGCGATGAGGAAATTCTTGACTTCGTTGCGGCCCAAGTTGAAAATGTAAGTGCCCCAGTGCGGATGTTCACCCTGACGCGGGTCGGCGTGCTCGTAACAAGCGGTGCCGTCGAAACGTCCGAGTGCATGTGCGTCCTTCGGGAAGTGTGCCGGTACCCAGTCGAGAATCACGCCGATTTCGTTCTGGTGGCAGAGATCGACAAAGTGGCGGAACTGGTCGGGCGTGCCGTAGCGGCTCGTGGGGGAGTAGTAACCCGTGACTTGGTAGCCCCAGGATTCGTCGAGCGGATGTTCTGCAATCGGCAAAAATTCTACGTGCGTGTAGCCCATTTCCTTGAGGTAAGGAATGAGACGTTCGGCGAGTTCGTCCCAGTTGAGGAAACGGTCCGGGTTTGCTGGGTCGCGACGCCAGGAACCGGCATGGACTTCGTAAATGTTCATCGGCGAGCCGAAAACCTTCGTTGCCCAGTGCGTTTTCATATAAAGGTCGTCGCCCCATTCATAACCGTCGAGGTGCGTCGTGATGGAGGCTGTTGCCGGGCGGACTTCTGCAAGCTTTGCGAGCGGGTCGATTTTGACGTGCAAGTTGCCGTCGGCACCATGAATTTCGTAACGGTAAAGCTCGCCTTCGCCGAGGTTCGGAATGAAGATTTCCCAAATGCCGCTAGAGCCGAGCATGCGCATCTGGTGGCGGCGACCGTCCCAGCTGTTGAAGTTGCCTACGACAGAAACGGCATTGGCGTTCGGTGCCCAGACGGCGAAGTGAACGCCCTTGAATCCCTGGTGTTCGATGATGTTAGCGCCAAGTTTGCGGTAAAGTTCGTAATGGGTGCCTGTCGAAATCAAGTGGCGGTCAAATTCAGAGAGAACCGGCATGAATGCGTAGGGATCCACAACGGCGTATTCGTTGCCGTCGTCCTGCTTGATAATGAGCTTGTAAAAGAACGGCTCGAATTCCATGTCCAAAATGGCTTCGAAAAATCCTGTGTTGCCAAGCTTTACGAAATCGAATTCTTCGGAGCCGTCGCATGTTTCTCCGCGGACAAAGCTTGCTTGCGGCTGGTATGTGCGGATGACGGTCTTGATGCCTTTATCAGTTTCGAGAGGGTGGATGCCTAAAATGGAGAATGGGTCCTTAGTTTTGAAGTCCCAAATGGCCTGCATGTTTTCTGCGGTCAGGCTTGTAAAATCATTCAATTCCATATATGTTCTCACTTAATGTTTTAACGTAAAAAAAATAAAATAATAATTAAAAATGTGTAGGGATATTCGCTAAAATAAGGCTTTTTTGTTCGATGGTCGTTGTTTGTCGGTCTTAATCCTTAGCCATTGGTTGAATATTGATGAATTGTTTGTCGGAGGAAGGTGCTTTTTGTATCTTGCTAAATCATGGACAACGCTATAATGGATTCCTTGATGAATTTTTTTTTCAAAAAAATCTTTTTTGTTTTGATTACTTTGTTGTTAGTGTCTTGTTGCTCTTTCATGTATTCTTCGACGCCTCCGTATGATACTTCTGAACAATGGCGAAACGAAGTTAATCAACGTGAAAAAATTAAGTTCCGGGTTGTAGCCCCAGGAGAGCAGAATGAAGATGCTTTGTGGGTGATCAGAAGAATGTCGGAATTGCTAAATAAATCGGGGACTTTTTACTGTTTTTTATGCCGTAATCTCTCAAGCTATGAATTTTCTTTTGTGGATTCTTTTGAAGAGGACTACAATCATCAAGATTATGTGCAAAAGCAGTATGCTTATAAAGATCAAAATCCTGAAGAGCGTTACTATCGCGATGCTTTTTACTTAAAAGTGGATGCTTTGGATCCAGAACATTTTTTGGTAAGGGATACGACCATAAGTTATTATGTCCCTAAAGAACATGAGAAAAATGAGGCTCATGTTTTTACCATTGCTTTTACAAAATGCGATGTAAAGGGGAATGATCGTGATTTTCATTTTGATTGCCGTTATTCAATCTGGGATTCAAAGAATGAGGCGTTCTATGCTAGAGGTCAGTTGGGACAATATTCAGGTATGACCAAATTTGATGTAGCGAGCAATATGGCCGATCATTTGGCGATAGCTCTTGGCCTACGTTAGGCAGGCTTTACTACATTTGCAGCCATGAAAACGTTTGAAAAAATTTCCTTGGCCGCGTATGTCGCTGTGCTTTCTTCTGTCTTGAGTTTGTTAATCGCTTGCAGTGATGACTCCGGCAGTAATTCTAATTCCGACAACGGGGAGAGAGGGGCTGTCGAATGTTCCGATGATTTGGATGAAGCTCGTCTTTTCTTGATGAAATCGCAAACTTACTATGTCTGCGTCGATGGCAAATTGGTGCCTGTAAATGGAATTTCGTCGTCTAGCGAAAAGTCAAAGTCCTCTTCTAGCATTAAATCGAAATCCTCGTCCAGTGCCAAAGCGAAGTCGTCTTCGAGTGTGAAAACTGCTGCTTCATCCAGTGCCAAAGCGAAATCATCTTCAAGCGTAAAAAAAGCTGCGTCATCCAGTGCCAAAGCAAAATCATCTTCAAGCGTGAAAACGGCTGCGTCGTCCAGTGCCAAGGCGAAGTCATCTTCGAGCGTAAAAACGGCTGCGTCATCTGATGCCAAAGCAAAATCGTCTTCAAGCGTAAAAACGGTAGCGTCATCTGATGCTAAAGCAAAATCGTCTTCAAGCGTAAAAACGGCTGCATCGTCCGATGCTAAAGCAAAATCATCTTCAAGCGTAAAAACTGCTGCGTCGTCCAGTGCCAAAGCAAAATCATCTTCAAGCGTAAAAACTGCTGTGTCGTCCAGTGCCAAGGCGAAATCGTCTTCAAGCGTAAAAGTGGCTGCATCCAGTTCGTCGGAAAAAATTTCTGCGAAATCCAGCAGTTCTATTTATCTCACTCTTTGGAGCTGCGATGAAAATTTAGAAGGCTCGTACATTTACCTCGAAGATACGAAACAGTATTTTGTTTGCAATAATTCCGAATGGAAAGAAACCGATAAGGCGGATCTCGATCTCGATAAAATTCATTGTACAGGTTCCTCTAACGATTCTGTAAGCTGTTTTGTGGATTTGTCTAGCAGTTCTGCGGAGTCTTCGTCAAGTGTCAAAGAGTTTGATGCTTCAGTAGGGGATTCTTTTACGGATGCTCGCGACAAGCAGGTCTATAAGCAAGTCCTTATTGGCAATCAGTTGTGGATGGCTCAGAATTTGAATTACAAAACATCGACGAGCGTTTGTCCGCAAGACAGCTTAGGCTCGTACTGCGACGAGTATGGCAGACTTTATCCGTACGATGACGAAAATTATCATGTCGTTTTGAATGATGATTTGTGCCCTGCGGGTTGGGCAATTCCTTCGGAGAATCAGTGGCTTGAACTTTTGAGCTTTGTTGAAGCGAACAACGGCGGCGAAGGCGTTGGCAAGAGCCTCAAATCAAAGAATGGCTGGTTTTCTGCAGGGTCTGTTTATAAGCCGAATGCTGGTGCTGCTAGGTTTGCTGTTGCGAGTGGCGATGATCCGTTTGGCTTTACGGCGCTCCCTGCCGGTAGCCGCTGGGGCGATGAAATTTACACGCATGACGAGACTCGTTTTTGGACCAAATCGACAAAGAATCTGTATGGGAGTTACCAGAAAGGACCATTCTACTATGTGGGTTACAAATTGTCGTTTGATTCAGATGATGTGAAAGTCGATTCTAGCAGCTATGCTTCGAAAGGATTTTCTATCCGCTGCATCAATATGAATTATGGCGTGGGAATTTATGAAGGGTACTGCACCGAAGAACGTGATGGCGAGATGGTTAATATTCATGGAGATCTTGCCGTTTGCGATAAAGGTCTCTGGCGGTATGCGAGTGCTCGCGAATTTATACTTGGAATTTGCGATGATAGCAAAGAAGGAAAGTCCAAGGCTTTCTTGGATTCGTCTCTGAATCAAAGTTCTTATGAAAATATGGAATACTACACGTGTGAAAATACTCGTTGGCGTACGGCTACAGAAAAAGAAATTCAAATAGCTGCGATTGAAGCTTCGGACGGTGCTTGTGACGCTAAAAAATATAATAGGCAATCATATGCAAATTATTACGATACAAAGAATAGGCGCTTTACGTCGGCCTTGCTTATCTGCGATAAGGACGGATGGAGAGAACCTTCGGATATTGAACGTGATCTTGGATTGTGCTATCTGAATAAAGTAGGTACGATAGATGCTTACGGTTATGGTTATCCGCGAAAATATGCAGTCTGCGAAAAAAGCGGTTGGCGTGAAGCGACTTTGCAAGAAGAAATGGATTACCGTTTTGGCGAATGTGCGGCGAAGAGTCAGGATTCTGTGGTGTTCCGCGGTCCTTCGTACTACCTTTGCAACCGCAAGGTTTGGCGCGAAATCACTGTTGAAGAAAATATGAAGGGCTTGCCTTGCGTCATGAACAATAAATTGGTGAGCGGCAATTACTATGGATACTATGTATGCAAAGCGGATTCCTTGGTGCCTGCAAGTGGCAACGAAGTTTATTTGGATAAAGGATGCTCTAGCATCAACGAAGGCGATTCTGTGTTCAATAAGCAAAATGGTGTTGCCTACGATTACTACAAATGTATCGATGGAGTTTGGAAGCGTTATGATACTGTTGATTCGACTGCTTTTGGAAAAATCAAGGATGAACGTGACGGACAAACTTACCGCACGATTAAGATTGGCGAACAGACTTGGCTTGCAGAAAATTTGAACTACGAAATGGAAGAGGGGAGCTACTGCTATAGAGATTCCTCCAAATATTGCGAAATATATGGCCGACTTTACAGCCAAGAAGCAGCATTGACTGCATGCCCTGTCGGGTGGCATTTGCCAAGCACTGCTGAATGGGAAGAATTGCCCGATTCTACGAAATCTATTCTAGACTTGAGAGATTTTTCTTGGGACGGTTCGAATAAGTATGGGTTCTCGGCATTGCCTGCTGGCTATGGAACTCATCTTTCTGAATACAGTTCTCTTGGAGAATATGCAGGATGGTGGACTTCGACAAATTATTCTTCGACGAATGGCTATATTTTTGGCGTGATGCAGAATGGTAAAAAGCTTTATAATTACAATAAGAATTATCGATTCTCGGTCCGCTGCGTCTTGAATACTGTGATTGAATCTAGGGATACGACTACGGTCGTTAATCCGAAATCGGATACAACTACGGTGATGGACCCGTAATGATAAGGTGAAGTTTTATTTGTAATAGGAGATTGTATGGCTGTTGCGATGGAAGAAAATGCGAACCCGATGAAGTTCGAAAAGCTTTTCAAGGTTATGCCTGAAATGATTGACGATAACAAGCACATGAACAATGTGTGGGCCGTGCAGTGGGTTCAAGATATTTCGATTGCTCATTCTGATTCTGTCGGTGCAACGGATGTCATGTATCAGCTCGGTTGCGGCTGGATGATCCACACGCAGTTTGTGGAATACAAGAATCAAGCTTTTTTGGGTGACGAAATTCGCGGAACGACGTGGGTCGCTAGTTACAGCAAAGTGATGAGTGTTCGCAAGTGCCGCTTTGAACGCGTGTCCGATGGCAAGGTCGTTTTCGAATCCGAAACGCAATGGGTGCTGATGGACATGAAACGTGGTCGCCCCTTCGCAATTCCCCAAGAAATCAAGGACCGCTTCCAAGTGAAATAGGTTGTAGGTGTTAGGTCTTAGGTTTTAGGGTTTTGGTTGTTGCGACGGCATCGCTGCGTGTTAAATTGATTTAATCCATCGCAGAACTTTTTCGGTGATGCTTTGGATTTTTTTGTGCATGTTGCGAAGTGTACTACCTTGTTCGTAGTAGGGGGCATGAAAATATCGTACCGCATCGATTCCTTTTTGCTCCATGATGTTGCGTTCGTGGCTGAACGCTTTGAAACCGTAAAAACCGTGGTAATTGCCGGTTCCGCTCATGCCTACGCCACCAAACGGTACATCTAAATTCTCGATTTGGATAATGGTGTTGTTGACGCATGTGGAGCCGGAAGTGGTTTCGCTAAGCACACGGTCGATGTTGCGTCGCGATTTTCCGAAAATGTAGAGAGCTAGCGGCTTCGGGCGGTTTTGGATAAATGCGATTGCTTCGTCTAGCGTCTTGTAGGCGACAATCGGGAGAATCGGCCCGAAAATTTCGGACTTCATGATTTCCATGTCGGGCGTGACGTTTGTGAGGACTGTAATGGGTGTGTAGCAGTTTTCGATATCGCTTACACCACCGATGACTTGCGTTGCGCCTTTTGCTATTGCGTCCTTGATGAGTGCTGCGTGGCGTTCTGTGGCTTTTTTGTCGATGATGTGTACAAAGTCATTGCTTTCGTGCCGCTTGGCCTCGGTATCGCCGTACATTTGTTTGATTTCGTTTGCAAATGCTTCTGCAAATTCCTGTACTTTGTCTTGCGGACAAAGTGCGTAATCGGGGGCGATGCATGTCTGGCCTGCGTTGAGTGTTTTGCCCCAGGCGATTTGCTTGATGTGCTTTTCGATGTTTATGCCGGGGAGTAAAATTGCAGGCGATTTGCCGCCGAGTTCAAGCGTGATGCTTGCGTGTTGCTTTGCTGCCATTTCTGCAATATGCTCACCGACTTTCGGGCTTCCTGTAAAGAAAATATGGTCGAAGGGTAACGCTAAGAGTTTGTCTCCAATTTCTGAACCGTTCCCTTCAAGAATTGCGATTTCGTCTTCAGGAAAAAGTTCTTTGAACATTTTTGCTAGAACGGCGCTTACGTGTGGAGTCTTGAACGAGGGCTTCGCGATGATGACGTTCCCTGCTGCAATGGCAGAAATAATAGGATTCACAAGCAACAAAAACGGGTAATTCCATGGTGCGAAAATGAGCACTCGCCCCTTGGGTTCGTAGTGAAGACTACTCCTAGTTGTTGGCAAAAAGAACACTCGACTCGCTTTTTTATCTTTCATCCAACGTTTCAAGTGGCTGATGTTGTAATCGATTTCTTCGATTGCAGGGAATATTTCGGTAAGCCATGCCTCGAATTTTGGCTTGTGAAAGTCTTGCCAAACGGCTTCGTAAAATTCGCTTTGATTTTGGACAATGGCTGCTCGGAGCTTTTTCAGCTTTAGAATTCGTTCCTTAGCTGTCGTTTGCGCGATTTTCCAACGGTTTTGCCCTTGCTTTTCGAAAATCCGTTCGATGTCATTTGCGTTTATTTCTTCCATATTCTGTAAAATAGCACATATTTTTTTGAACGTTGACAATCCGTCATTAAAACAATGCTTTTTTAAAAGATACGGTGTATCTATTTTTCATTTAATTTTATAAATTGAAATTATGGCTTCCTTAATTAAGTATAAAGGTAAAACGCCTCAAGTGGGCGAGCGGGTCTTTTTGGCCGAAGGTGCTTGCTTGGTGGGCGATGTAAGCGTAGGCGATGATTCGTCGGTATTTTATAATGCTGTTTTGCGCGGTGATTTGGCCGAAATAAAAATCGGTAAACGTACGAATATCCAAGATAATGTGAGTATCCATGTCTCGACAGGCGTCGGTGTGAATATCGGCGACGAAGTGACTGTTGGTCATGGAGCGGTGCTTCACGGTTGCACGATTGAAGATAACGTTCTTATTGGCATGGGAGCGATTCTGATGGATGGTTCCTTGATCATGAAAAATTGCATTGTTGGTGCTGGCGCTCTTGTGACAGCAGGGAAAAATTTCCCGGAAGGCTCGCTTGTGATGGGTTCCCCTGCACATATTGTTCGAACTTTGACTGCTGATGAAATCAAGAATGTAAAGATGGGCGTTGAACATTACTTGGACGCAAAGGATGAACTGCTGAAAAATGTATAAGTTCTTTTTCCTCATAAATCCGGTAAGTGGCGGCGGCCAAGGAAAGGTCATTCACAAGTTCTTGCCCGAAATCATGGAATCCATGAATTACAAATCCGACGATTGGAAATCGGAATTTACGCGCAAGGAAGGGATGGATGAACAAGTTCACGAGGCAATCGCATCAACGGAAACGCTTATTGCCGTAGGCGGCGACGGAACGGTTTCGTCGGTGCTTTCCATAATGCTGGAATCCCAGTTTGCGGACAGAGTGCAGATTGGGCTTATTCCACTGGGAACGGGGAACGATCTTGCCCGCGTGCTTGGGCTGTACAAGCCGTTTGTCGATAAGGGATTACTTTATCTAGTGCGTAGGCTGTTGATGGCGAAGTCCAAACCGTTTGATATTTGGACGGTGAACGGCAAGTATGCGCTTGCGAATTATTTTTCGGCGGGCATTGACGCTCGTATCGCTCACGATTTTAACCATGACCGTGCGACTGGCGTTATTTCATCGAACTCAGTAATTGCAAATAAACTTCATTACGTCAAACGCTTTTTTGCAGACCGGGCGTACCATCTCAAAAGCGGTTGGCTTTCGATGATTGAAAATACGCCGGAACTTATTGAAAATGTCGATTTGACGGGGCATACGACTGTGATTGTCGGGAATATTCCGAGCTTTGCGAGTGGTGCTAATCCGTTTTTTGAGTCGAATGTGTCGGATGGCTATTTGGAAGTTGTCTGTGTGCCGAACATGCTGAATTTTTTGCTTGCGATTGCTGTAGGTAACATTCCGCTCGTGGGCTATTTTCTGAAGAAGCATTTGCTCAAGTCCAGGAAGGTACGTTCGTTGACGCTTGATTTAACGGATGACGAATATATTCAGCTTGATGGCGAAGATTTAAGCGGAAAACTTGGCAATCGCGTTACAATTCAGTTTGCGTGCCAGGTTCGGATGCTTGTACTGGAGGAATAATGCTTTCGGTGAATTTATCGGAAGTTTTGAAACAAATGAATTTGAAAATGCCTTCGGACGAGGGCGTTTTAAATTTTGAACTGACTGGATTTTCTTCGCTCGATCAAGCGGGGCCGCATGATGTCTCTTTTTGGACGGGTGATGCCAAAACGGAAACGGGGCTTGCCGGGAATGCCGGTGGCGTAAGTGCCAGTGCTTTCGCTGGCGTTACGGCGGGACTGCTCTTTGTGCCAAGTTTGTACGAATCGTATTGCACGGATGGTTGTTCGGAGCTTTTGCCGAATGTGCATTTTGTATGCCCGGTCGAAAATCCGTACCATGCGATGGTGACGTTTATGCGTGAGTTTGTGGAACGTCGTGAAACGTTTGATGGCCCGCGAATTGCAGCTTCTGCACAAGTTCATGCATCGGCGGTCGTCGAGGGTGTGGTGGGCGAGAATGCAATCATCGGCCCGAATTGCGTGGTGATGAAAGGGGCTACGATTGGTGCTGGCTCGGTGCTTGAAGCGAATGTGACCGTTTATCCGCGCGTGTCAATTGGCGAAGACTGCGTGTTCCAGGCGGGCGTTGTCGTGGGGCCGCGAGGTTTTGGATTTTACGAGTACGATGGCAAACGACGCATGGTGCCGCATTTGGCGGGAGTCCGCATCGGGAACCGCTGTAGCTTTAGTGCAAACGATGTTGTCGCCGCAGGATTCATTTCTCCGACGGTGATTGGTGACGATTGCCATTTCGATACGTTTGTGCAAATTGCTCACAATTGCCGCCTTGGAAACAACATCATGATGGCTTCGCAATCTGGCGTGGCGGGTTCCGTGGTGATGGAAGACGGTGTTGAATTTGCGGGCGGCGTGCAGTCGGCGGGGCATTTGACGATAGGGAAGGGCGTTAAGGTCGCTGCCAAGGCTGGCGTGACGAAGAGCCTCAAGGCGGGCAGGGTTTACGCTGGTTACCCAGCTGAAGAAATTGATGTCTGGCGTCGCTCTGTCGTGAAACTCCGGATGATGGGAAAGAAGTAGGGTGTGGGGTATGGGTTCGCTCGTAAACTCGCTATGGGGACGCTACGCTTTGGGCTTTAAAAATATTGTTTTATGCCCATAGCCCATAGCTCAAAGGACCGTAAGGTCCGCGCCCATAGCTTAACATGCTCTAAGTTCTAAGTTCTTAACTTTCAAGAGTGCAATATTTTTATAAATTCCCGTTATCTAAATGAAAAAAGATTCTCGTAAAAGCCCGCGTGAGTGGGAATTTCGTTCTGCGTCGTTGTCATTCGGCAGGGCGAACGTAAAAATTGAAGTCCAGGAGTTCAATCCTCAGTTGCAGCCTCGCGTAGAATGGCGTGTGGGCGGTCGTCCTTTTTACAGTACCGATTGCATCAAGTGTTTCACGGATTTGAAGTTCTGCGTGGCACGTACTGCAATTTATGAATCGGGCGAAGGCGTTCATTCGTTGGTGCTTGCGTCCCCGGAACATCTTGCACCTGTTTTTTTGATGTGGCCATCTCGCCGTTTTGTGGTGGATGTCTCCTGCAACGAGGAAAGTGATAAGGGCTGTTTAGCTGAAGTTCCGATGATGGATGGCAGTGCGCTCCCGTTCTTTAATACACTCCGCAGAAATGTGGGGATTCCCGAAGAACTCGCTTTTTATGATGCTCCTGTGCATGCGGCGTGGGACTTGTTCCGCACGGATGTCACTGATGCAGTCCAAATTCAAAAGCCTTATGGTTCCGTGAAAATTACACCGAGCGAAGCTTTTGAAGTGGAATACATTTTGGAACGTAACGAAGGCGGTCGTGTCTTTAAGTCGGCGGCGAATGTTTCCATTTACTCGGCAGAAGACTTGTACAGCGTCTTTACCGCGAGAACTTTTATTCTGAAAAACGAATTTGACGAAGCCCGCAAGGCAGGTTTGCTTGGCGGGGTGGATGAATCCTGTGGGCTCTTGCTCGATGATTCTGCGGAGGCTGTTGCTCCCGCGTTTAGAATTGAGGGCGAACCCGCTCGTCATAAAATCCTCGATCTGTTGGGAGACCTTTGCTTTGCAAAACCTGTACTCCCGAAAGTTCGTCTGGAAATCATCAACGGTGGCCATTTGAGCCACAGAACAATCTTAGAAAAGGTATTGCCCTATGCTTTACAATGAAGAACAAGTACATGCCCTCCTCCCTCAGAAGGCTCCGTTTGCTTTTGTGGATGAAATCCTTGAATTGAATGAAGGCGTCCAGCCGTCTATCGTTGCTGTTTGGCACGTGACAGGCAAGGAAAAGTTCTTTGACGGTCATTTCCCGGGCAATCCTGTGCTTCCGGGCGTGATTCAGATTGAATCCATGGCCCAGGCTGCAACGCTTTTGACGATGATTGCGAAGAAGGCCGATGTGGAAGGCAAGCGTCCGGCATTCATGGGTGTCGAAAATTGCCGTTTCCGCGCTCCGGTGATTCCGCCGCAGGACTTGACTCTCAAGGCTACGCTTGTAATGGCACGCCATGGCATCTACAAATATACGGGCGAAATCTGGCAGGGCGAAACGCTTATCTGCAACGCCTCCTTTAGCGCTGCAATGGTCTAATTAAGGCTGTGTTATGACGCGAACTAACGATAAATTGAACGTGTTGATTCTAGCGGCTGGGCTTGGCACAAGGCTGAGACCTTTGACGTCGGAAATCCCGAAGCCGTTGGTTCGTGTTTATGACAAGAGCATTCTCGAAATCCAGATGGAGCGGGCAAAGTCGCTTGGCGATGTCCGCTTGCACGCGAATGCACATTACCTGGCCGACCAGATTGTAAGCGAAGGTGAACGCCTTGGCTTTGAAAAAGTCTGGGTCGAAACGCCAGAAATCCTCGGAACGGCAGGCCCGTTGCGCCGGATTTATGCGGCGGGGTATCGCGGTGGCCTTTTGATTATGAATGGCGATGCGTACTGCAATTTTGACTTGGGTGCGTTTGTGCGGAATGCACGAAATGCATACGAGGCGGGAAAGGCCGATGGCTCGAACCGCTGTGAGGTTGCACTCCTGGCGGTCGATTTCCCGAAGGTGAATACGTTCCGCGTGGGTGCGGATGGTTGCCTGGCGGGTGTTGCAGGGCGTTTCGGTGCTGATACGGGAACGGCTGCGACGTTCTCTGGGATTTCGTGGTATAGCGATGAAGCGCTGGCGAGAATCCGCGATGGCGAGTTTGATATTCGTGAATTCTGGAAACAGGAAATTGCGGCAGGCCGTGCGCCATTTGTTGATATGAGCCAACTCCATGCGACGTGGATTGATATGGGCTCGCCTGAAGGCCTTATGGCTGCGGTTGATGCTCGCAAGCATGAATTTGGCCACGATAAAAATGAAGCTGTTGTGGAACCCGGCGTGAATATTCCTGAAGGTGTGATAATCGCACATTCCGTGATTTTTAAAGGCGCTGAAATACACTCCGGCGAGACCATCGAAAACGAAATCCGCGGAAAAGGTTTCTCTTGGCAGATCCCGCCTAACCACTAACCACTGTCTACTTCCTACTTCTAACTTCCTACTACCTAATTATGCGTAAATTTAGAGTTGTACTTGTTGAACCGGAACACCCGCACAATGTGGGGTTTGTCGCACGTGCCATGCACTGCTATGCATTGCCGGAACTTTATATTGTCTATCCGAAACGCGATAAAGTTTTGGACAAATCTTACCATACGGCAGCAAATAGCCATGACATTCTGGATAACGCTAAGGTCGTCCACAAGTTCGAAGATGCCATTGGCGATTGCTCGTGTGCGGTCGCATACAGTCGCCGCATTTTTGCAAGCTCCATCAAGCATACGATGGTGCAGAACTTGTCTGACATGCTCCCCGAAGACGGAACAATTGCGCTCGTGTTCGGTCGTGAATCTTGCGGGCTTGCGCTCGAAGAAGTGAACGCCTGCACCTACCAGTGCGAAATTCCTGTGCCGGGACTCATGAGCTTGAATCTTGGGCAAGCTGTCTCGATTAGCTTGTACGAGCTTTGCCGTTCCGGGGCGCTCGCGAACGGCGAGGGCCGCGCGAAGCGCACAACGCGGGGCGTTGCCGAAACGGGTCCTGCAACCATCCAGCAGATTGATGGCTTCAAGAAGTTTCTGGACCGCTATTTGACGGGCCAGTACCACGATCAAGCTTGGCGCGACAGCTTCCTCAATACGCTCTTGCAGCGCTTGCATCCGACGCGTAACGAACTTTCTGCATTGTTCGGCTTGCTCCGCAATTTGGCTGGCAAGCCCGCTCGTTTGGAACATGCTGCTGAAAAGGCTGCAAAGCAGGCGGCGCAGAATGCTGAGCAAAAAACTGCTCAAAATGCGGATGCCAAGGGTTCGCAGAAATCCAAGTAGCAACAGTGCTGGAGGTGGACATGTACGAAATTTTGCCTTATAGCCATGAACTGGAATCGCGTTGGGACCGCTTCGTTATGGAAAGTTCCATGAACGGAACGTTCTTGCAGACGCGCAAGTTCTTGAACTACCATCCTGAAGGTCGGTTCAAGGATGCTTCGTTCTTTGTAGAGAAAAGCGGAATCATCGTGGCTGTAATTCCCGGCTGTAACGTCGAAGGCGAATTCGTATCGCATCAAGGTTCCACTTTCGGCGGCCCGGTCATCTCCAAAGATTTTTATTCGGGCAATAAGATTCTCGAAATCGTCAAGGCTATTGATGATTATATTGTCCGAAATTTTAAAAGCGTAAAGCTGAAACCGACATCGCAAATTTTTGCGACGATGCCGACGGATTTGCTGGATTATGCGTTGGAACATGCGGGCTACAGCCGCCATACGGAACTCAGCTGCTATACGCTTCTTGAAAAAAATGTTGATCCGCTTGAAAATTGCAAACGAGAATGCCGCCACAATTTTAGGCAATCCGAAAAATTGAACTTGACTTACGGCGAAATCCCTGATAGCGAAATGGAAAAGTTTTACGATTTCCTCGTGCTGTCAAAAGCTCGCTACAATACCAAACCGGTCCATTCTTTAGCGGAATTACGCAACCTCAAACAGAGATTCTCGGAAGAAATATTGTTTCGCGGCATTTGGCAGAATGGCGAATATTTGTCGGGGATGATGATTTTTTATTTCAAACAAGCGAAGGTTTTCCATTTCCAGTACCTTGCTCCCGATGATTCCAAGCGTGAAACGAACGCAACGACTGCTTTATTCGTAAATGCCATGCGAGAGGCCGCACAAAGAGGCTGCGAAAAATTCTCGTGGGGAATATCTACCGAAGACGGTGGTGCGTATTTAAATGAAAATCTCTATCGCTTCAAGGAATCGTTCGGTGCGCTCCCGTGTGTGAACGCGAGATACGAAAAATAATCAGGTCACAGGTTGTAGTCGATTGTATTAGGGAATAAGTTTCGCTCTACCTTTTTTTTGACGGCAAAGTCGCAAATTTAGTCTTATAAACTAATCCCTATTTACTTCTTTCACAAAATCCTCATATTCGTAAATGTAATCGGATTCGTCGTAGTGTTCGGAGGCGAGCACCATGCAGACTGCGCCCGAAGAGAAGTTCTCGATTTCGCGCCAGTGCATTGTCGGGATGTAAAGTCCGTGATAAGAACGGTTCAAGGAGTACTTGGAACGCGTCTTGCCATCGTCCAGAATCACGTCAAAGCTACCGCTTGCTGCGATAATTAACTGACGGAGCTTGCGGTGGGCGTGCCCCCCGCGAGTGGTTCCGCCGGGAACGTCGTACAGGTAGTACAAGCGCTTGATATCAAACGGGATGAGTTCGCCGCCTTCGACAACGCTCAAGTTGCCTCGCTGGTCATGTGCGATAGGGATATCAATTAAACGCGGTTCGTTAAGTTGTTTTTCGTTCCATTCCATGCCCTTAATATAACAAAACCTTTTTGAAATGAAATGATTTGCTTGAAAAATATAATGTATGGCGCCCCCGGAACAAATGCGAGTACGAGAAATAATGGATCCCCTCCCTGACGGTCGAGGATGACGGGGCCGGGGTGACAATGTGAGCCTACTTATCTCCAGTGCTTCAGCTGCGACAAGTGCGAATCGAAGAATTTGCGGCGTTCGGCATCGGGCGTGTTGTCGGGATTTGGCATGTGAGAAAGCAAAAAGTCAAGCAGCGTATCCTTGTTGGTGTAAGCGAATTTCCCGTCGGTATAGCACCATTTGCAGTAATCTTCGTTGAAGGAGCCGTCTATTTCGCGGCTAATCATCGCATCGTCGCCGAGCGGCATGCCGCAGCATTGGCAAAAGAGCTGGCGCGGAGCACCGAGCAGCGTATTGATGGAAACATTGAATTCCTTTGACAAGACTTTGAGCATTTCAGTGTTCGGCTGCGTTTCGCCAGTTTCCCAACGGCTGACGGCTTGGCGTGTGACGTTTACGCGTTCTGCAAATTGTTCCTGAGTGAGGTTGTGTTTTTCGCGAATGTTCTTTAAAATGTCTTGAGTCGTCATAGAATCTCCTTTGTTTGATTACGGAGTCAAATATATTAACGCTCTAGCGTAAAATCAAGAAACAGGCTGTTGCTTTCTGTAAAAAGTGAATGGGGTGTATTGCAAATTTCTAGGATGAACTGACCATAGATTTTGGGATTATGTAAAATGAATTTTTAGAGGTTCCCTTATATAATTTCTTGTTTCTATTTTTTGTAGTTTATTGGAGAACCTTTTGGAGAAAATATGATTTTCTTTAAGAAAAATGTACTTGCTTTATTTGTTGCAACGGGATTGCTTCTCGGCTGTAGCGATGATAACGGCAGTTCTGCAAATGCGGAAGAATCTTCCGTTGAAAAGACTGCTTTGTCTTCGTCTGTTGTTCCGGATAACGGTAGCCGCGATATTTTTTTCGGCGATTCCCTTGCTCAGAATTTGGGCGATTTCTCCACTGTCAATAAATGTTATAAAGAAGGGATGGCTACAATTACGGTTATGATGGCCGAAAAAATCAAATACACATGCCCAAATAATGCGACGATATACAATGTTAGTACAGAATGTTTTTACCATTGCGAGGGCGATACCCTTGTTGAAACCTATATGCCTCCTTGCGGAGAATGAGCGTGTCCGTGACTCTAGCCAGTAACCTCTGATCTCTGGTCTTTACTCTCTAATCATTAACTGCGACTGGATCCTTCCTTCCTTTGGTCGTCAGGATGACGCAAAAAAAGTCCGTCGTCATTCTGAGCAACGCGAAGAATCCAGTCATTTTTTTCATCGCAATTCAAGACTTTACTGGATCCTTCCTCCCTTTGGTCGTCAGGATGACGCGTTCTTCCTACTGCCTACTTCCTACTGCCTACCGCCAACTACTCCAACAAGTACGCTTTTGCGATTTCTGCGGTGTACGCCATGTGTATGTCGCGCTTGCCGTCGGTTTTCGGGTAGAATTTTTCAAGGTCGTTTGCGTCAATGGCTTTTTCGTCTTGCAACTGCTTATAAACAACCTTGCATTCAAGTACGAGCGGATATTCTTTGACTGCGGGTACGTTTACCGTTTCGCAAGTCACGTAGTTGAAGCCGAATGTTTTTGCCTTGTCCATGTCGCGACTGCTGTTGGAACCGCATTCGGCGATTAGCTTTTTCGGGGAGCCTTCACGCGGAATGCTGATGGTGAATTCGCCGTTCTTTTCGAGAAATTCATAAGTGTAGCGGCTCAGTCTCACAAAAGTCGTGAACAGCACGCGGTTCCATTCGATGCCGAGCGAACCCCACGAAATGCTCATGGTGTTCGCTTTTCCGTCTGCGGAGGCGGTGAGCAGCACGCCGCTCTTGACTGCGTTCATGATTTCGCTTGCGTAATCCAGGACGTTGATTTCTTTTTTCAAGTTTAATACCTTCTTTTTCAAAAGCATTAGTCTTCAAGCGAAAAATCGATGGTCGTCACGACGCGGACTTTCTTGATGAACGGCGTGTTTTCGTCGCGGTCGTTAATGGAAAATACGCCTTGCGATGCGGTGCGGATTTTGCCGAGCTTGCTTTGGGAATCTTTGGCGAATTTTTCTGCGACAGCACGTGCGTTGATGGTCGCTTTTTCAATCATTTGCGGCTTGATTCCATTGAGTCCGGTAAATTCGTATGATGCATAGTTGTTGTTGATGACGATGCCCATGTCAATCAAGTTGACCATCTTTTGTTGCAAATTGCGAACCGCATCGACTTTATCTGTAGCGATGGTGAGGTTGGAATGGCTGGAGTAGCGGAAGCGTGAGTTGTTTTTAGAATAAACGTTCGCTTCGTTATCGTTGATGCTTGGCAAATTGAAGGTGATTTCATCGGCTGCGATACCGTTATCGACGAGGAACTGCTTGATGGTGTTGTTGTTCTTCGCTATTTCCTTGAAGAGTTCCTTCATGTCGTTTCCGAGCAGGCCGTAGCTGATGTTCCAGAAAACCTTGTCTGCAGGGACTTCCATTTCGGCGAGGCCGCGCACATGCACGACTCGACCGCGGTCGCCCGCTTTTTCGATGCCGAAATAGACGAGTACACCGAATGTAACAATGGCGATGGCGAGAATAAATGCTTCTGGGATTCTTGTTTTCATTATCATAGCTCCTTTTTTGAAAAAGATGGGGTAAATAATTTCTATTGCTAAAATATGAAAAATTCTCATTCCCTATGGTGTGAATATAGTGCTAATCACAGTTTAAACGCCATCATTGATGAACTCGTTAAGATTAAAAAGGCGAAATAGACGTTTTTTGAACAAGAAAAACTAGTTCCGCCATTTGCTTTTTTCTACATTGTTATTGTGAATTCTATGCGTTTTTTTAAAATTTATCTCATTTCTGCTTTTGTGTTTTTTCTCCTCGCTTGTTCAGACGATGATGACGAGTCTGATTACATGTTTGACAGGGAAATTTCCGAATATTCCGTCTTGAAGGAATGTAGTCCGGGAGTGCCTGAAGGTTCGACGTGTTTCAAAATCCGTTATCGTTATCCGATTACGACCGATGGTTATTCCGGTTTGTGCGTCTGGCTTGATACGACTGTCGTGGATTCCTCGATATTGTCCGTAAACAGTAAGCAAATAGAAAAGGCTCACGAGGGCGTCGATAACGCTTTCTTTAGGGAGTTTAAAAGATCGTCGAGTTACTTTGACACGTTGGACCTTACTGATAAAGTTTCTGAATTCGTGAAAAAAGGTTATGACGTTCTTCAGGTCGCAATGGTCTGCGAGTATGACGATGGTGGTGAACCTGGGGCGGTGCAGCGTGTTTTCTTGCGTCTAAAAGATGACGAGCCGCCTGCCATTGTGGAACCTCTCAAGGATTCCGTATGGGCTACTGGAGCCATGTTCGAATGGTACCGTCCAACGGATCGCACCGATTTTCATACACCGGGCTTTATTTCGGGCAAGATTTATGGTTATAATATTTTGCTTTGGGCTGAAGATCCGAACGAGGACATTCGTGACCTCAAGGTTACAGCTGTTACACCCGATGGGGCAGACAACAAAGGGAACAGGTTCTATAAGCGCCATGCTCGCATCCGCTCAAACAAAAGAGTGGTCCGTGTGGATTCGGTTTCTCACAGCGACAAGGACAAGAATTATCTTCATCTTGTGGTTATGGACGGGAATGGCTATGATACATTGAATGCCAACAATAACTTGTTCCGTTTGTATGTTGAAGGTCTCCGTACGCAAACACCGACTAAGAAGTTCAAATACACTGTTGCCATATCTTCTTGGGATGTAGTTGGCAATCGCAGTGGTTCGGAAGCTGATCAGGAAACTCCGGTCGATGTTTACCAAACGGTTTATACGACAGATTCCATAGCGCCATTGATGCCTACCAAAATTTTTACAGTGGAAGATACTTCATTTCCTGGATTTACAAAATTGGACAGCAATAACAGAGTTGTTATTTATTGGAATCGTAGTGTTGATCCGCTTAAGTTCAATCATGGAATAAAGGTTGATTCTGTTCTTAAAATTCCTGAAGATTGTAAGGAAAACTCTTGTTATGAAGTTGTTTCTCGCTATATAGTTGAGTTTTATGACAAATTAAATAAATCTTGGAAGAAATATACTTACTCCGGAGGCGAAAAGAGTTATACGGATCACTACAGTCGAGAGGACGATGGAAGCTTCAAGCTGAAAGTGGGAGGGGCGTTTGAGACGGATACCGTCCGCTGGGTCGCTCCGGGGGATACTTTAGTTTTGCGAATCCGAGCTGTCGATAGCTCTAGGTATTATTCCGTGGCTTTAGTAGATTCTATCTTTGTTTCACCGGGGGCGATTGCTGCAAAACTCAATTGCCCCGAAGGATTCATTGCCGTTACGGCTTCGGATTCGAATTCGTTCTGCATGGAGCGTTTTGAACATCGCGATAAAGCTGGAAAGTTTATGACAAATGTTCTACATTCCGAAGCTATGGCAGCATGCGAGGCAGTTGCCGCAGATGGCTTTGATGTTTCTCTTTGCCGTGAACGCGATTGGGAGCTTGTTTGCCTGTCGGATGGTTCGTTATCGTATGGTGTTATCGAAGAGGACGGCTCGAAAGCGTCGTCGTATTTGTTCGGTGATTGCAATGTGAGTACGGGGGATTCTGCGATTGCTGCTGATATAGCCAAGCGCAATCCGAGATGCATGAATCCCATGGGCGTGAGAGATTTGCCCGGACAATACCAAGAATGGGTGAGAGGACGTTCTGACGATACTGTTGCTGTATTAAAAGGGGCTAGCTACAAAAGATTCGAGGGCCTTGATAGAGAATCTATTGCGTATTGCACCAACCGCAGTTTCCCGTATTACACGCGTCCAGGCTATACGCAGGATTCGGTATATCTTTATCGTGAAGGAACCAAAGTTGATACGGTCTATGTCGCTGATACTTCGAGAACTTTGCATAAAATATTGACCAAAAAAGATTTCAAGGATACGCTTCAGTTTTTTGATGTCGTTGATGCTAACGGCAAGGTGATTGGCTCGGACTACTCGCTTTATTCGGAATACAAGAAAGGCGGTAAATCCTGGCTTGATACTCTTGCGAAAGGTCTCACGTATAAGCCGTCGAAAAAAGAAGCCGTGTTCTTGACGGGCGAGAAAGTTTATTACCGCGAGGTATCGTCGTTCTACAAGTCGCCAACCATAGGCTTCCGCTGCTGCGCATACAAGAAATAAGTAGGAAGTAGGCGGTAGGAAGTAGACTGTTGGAATTTTAGGGGCTAGAGGCGAGAGAACGGGCTTCGCCCTACAGACGAAAGGTTTTTACAGTCATCCCGGCTTTATGCGGAACGGATGGCGAGAGAGTTTGGACTTTTGCACTTTGATGAATTGAAGTTGTCATCCTGGAGGCTCCCTGGAGCCGATAGGATCCATTGCGAAGGCGTTATGGAACATGGCAGAACGCTGCTGTGATAGGAATCATAAATTAATTCGTCATCTTTGAAAAAGTGAAAATTTGAAAAGAAGCAAACGAAAAATGAATACCGATGAATTTTTAAATGTTGCAAAAGACCTTGCACGCAAGGCCGGTGACCTATGCTTAGAACTTCAAAATAACTTGGGCGATGTGCGTTACAAATCCGCAAAGGATGTCGTGACGATTGCTGATGTCAGCAGTGAAAAACTGATTGTCGATGGACTCCGCAAAGTGTTCCCGACGCACTCTATCCGCACTGAAGAAGCGGGCGTCATTGAAGGTGCGGATCCGCGTTACCGCTGGATTATCGACCCGGTCGATGGAACGGTGAACTTTAGCCGTGGCATTCCGCTGTGGGGAATTTCGATTGCGCTTTTCTTTGAAGGTAAGCCGCTTGTCGCAGTCGTGAACTTGCCGAAGCTCGGCGAACTCTACACAGCTGCGAAAGGGCTGGGTGCATTCATGAACGGCAAGTCGATTCATGTGAGCCGTGAAACGAACGCCATGCATGCGATTGTTTCGAATGGCGATTTCAACGTTGGCGATGCTGCAAAAATCAATGTACAGAACTCCCGCAATTTCGCACGCGAAGCCGAAACGTTCGAACGCGTGAAATGCTTGGGGTCCGCTGTAATCGAAGGCTGCTTTACGGCATGCGGTCGCATCGATTGCTTTGTGATGACCATGAGTTACCCGTGGGACATCGCGGCTATAGCGCTCCTTGTCGAAGAAGCCGGTGGCAAATCCACGCACATTGACGGGACGCCCATGCAGTTCGTCGATGGTGAGCAGGTCATCTTCAGCAATGGCTTGTTGCACGATGCGCTTGTGAAAACGCTCGCTTGAAGAACTGTTTCACAACATCTTCATGTCACGCCGGCCGCTGAGCCGGCTTTCTTTCTTCAGAGCTGAGGGGTTGAAATGGCCAAATTTGCAAAAAAATGATACCAATTCAATGAAAAAAGCTGATTTGGTATCAAAAATTTTAAACAAATTAACAAAAACGGGATGGAATTCGAGCCTGTTTGCAGTGCATGTGATACCAAAATTGAAAAAAATGCTGATTTGGTAACACAATATACCGTGTTTTACTCAAAATGAATATGGACAAAGTAGAAAAAATGATACCAAAATTGAAAAAAATACTGATTTGGTATCACAAAATGGCAAAAAAAGCACTTTAAGCTACCCATAATAGCCTTTTTTACCCTTTCGCAGCCTTATTTTACGAAAAATCCCGATTCCTGCGACGGAACCGGGACATTTTCATTTCTGACGGCTTTTAGCATTGTCCAATGACTATTGACGATTCTCTCGTCTCTAGTCTTTGGATTATCGCTTCGCTCTAATCCCAAATGCTGGGCTCGGTCATGAGAATCTGCAAGCAGTTCTCGCGACGCTCGCCTTACGCATTTGTCGTCTAAATTACAGCGGAATATTTCCGTGCTTCTTCCAGAGAATCGCCTTCTTCTTGTTCTTCAAGTTTTCGAACGCAGATACAAGGCGGTCGCGAACGCTCTTCGGTTCAATGACTTCGTCGATGAATCCGTTACCGGCGGCGATGTAGGGGTTCAAGTACTTGTCTTCGTATTCGGTGATGTATTGTTCGCGGAGCTTGGCTGGTTCAGCAGATGCGGCAATTTCCTTTCTGCGGAGAATATCAACAGCGCCTTCAGCACCCATCACGGCGATTTGTGCAATCGGGAGGGCGAACACGCAGTCTGCACCGAGGTTCTTGCTGTTCATGGCGATGTATGCACCACCGTATGCCTTGCGGAGAATAAGCGTTACGCGCGGCACTGTTGCTTCGGCGTATGCAAAGAGGAGCTTTGCGCCGTGGCGGATAATGCCGTTGTGTTCCTGCTTCGTGCCCGGCATGTAACCCGGAACGTCTTCGAGCGTAAGGATAGGAATGTTGAAGCTGTCGCAGAAGCGCACGAAGCGGGCTGCCT
>JAEEGJ010009265.1_pt1 | contig 26501 bp, 12 predicted proteins | sample 8958761 | NCBI WGS metagenome assembly JAEEGJ01 (sample SAMN16246546, study PRJNA631951) | gut metagenome | biome: gut microbiome; feature: rumen; material: RS-attached | host: Bos | place: Iran: Karaj | collected 2018-10 | reverse complement strand
CAAGGCCCTGCCCGCTTGTGCCAAGGAGAAGGGTATCAACTTCATGACACCGACGGAGATCTGTAAGGCCTGCAAGAGTGTTGGTCAGATCGACGTGCCCGATACCCTGTCATGGGTCGACGAGGAGCGTGATGTCAGTTGCTGGTTGGGTAACGCCATGCAGCGTGAGGCCTTCAACAAACTCTACAGTGTGGCTGACCGTCTGCGCATCGCCAATGATCCGCGCATCAATCAGGACTGGGATTATCTCCAGGCTTCCAACAACTTCCGTTTCATGACCACCAAGCCTTCTAACGTAGGTCTGGACCGTGGTATCTACAGTGGACCGTTCGATGCCTTCACCAACTATATGAATATCCTGGGTGACTTCATCAACAGAGTAAATGCCCTCTATCCGCTCGATATCGACAACGATGAGTTGGAGGGTCTGCTGACCACCATCAAGAACCAGGGTGATGAGATCGAGATGAAGGATAAGGAGATTACCCGTCTGAAGGCTCGTCTTGAGAAACTGGAGCCCGCAGAGAAGAAGCCTGCGGCTAAGAAGAAGGCAGCGCCGAAGAAGAAAGAAGCTGCAGAGAAGAAATAAGTCGAAAAATCTCATAAACTGGAAGAAACAGGGCGTCATAAGATGATGACGCCCTGTTTTTAAGACCAACAGAAGACTACTTAATAATAATGAAAAAGAATCTACAAACAAACAGATGGCTGTTGACAGCCTTTCTTTCGTTGCTGTTGATGGCTTGGATGCCCGTCACAGCACAGAATCCTTTCAAACAACTCATGCGCAAGACTGATCCTGCGTACTTCAAAACCGATGAGGCCCGTCAGGTGGGTGATCAGTTATTGCTCTATCAGCGCGTGACTGGCGGATGGCCCAAGAATATTGATATGGCTCGTCCGCTCTCCAGCGATGAAGAGGCACAACTGTTGATAGACAAAGAGAAACCTGATGACTCCACCACCGATAATGATGCCACGAACATTCAGATGATGTTCCTGGCAAGGCTTTATCAGAACACGAAAGATCTCCGTTATCGGGAGGCCTTTCGCAAAGGTGTGGAATATCTGTTGAGCGGACAATATGAGAATGGCGGCTGGCCGCAGTTCTGGCCCGAGATGCATGGCTACCAGATTCATATCACCTACAATGACGATGCGATGGTGAACACGCTGAAACTGTTTCGTGACATGATGGCTCAGAAAGAACCTTATCAGGGAGACTTGACGGATCAGGCGTTGCGGAAACGGATGGCAGAAGCCTTCGACAAGGGTATCGATTGCATTCTGGCGACGCAGATCGTGAAGGATGGAGTGCCGACAGTCTGGTGTCAGCAGCATGATCGTGAAACGTTTGAACCTGCACCTGCTCGTGCTTTTGAATTGCCTTCCTATTGTTCGATGGAAAGCGTCTCACTGACACGTCTGCTGATGGAACTACCCAATCCTGACGATCGTGTGAAGAAGGCAGTCCATGCGGCCATGCGTTGGTTTGATAAGTATAAACTTACGGGCTATAAGATTGTACGTGTAGGAAGTCGTGGCAGTTATGATCAGGATACGCGTCTGGAGAAAGACCCACATGCAGAGCCGATCTGGGCCCGTTTCTACGATTTGGATTATTGTGAACCTTTCGTCTGCGACCGTGATGGTGTGCCTCGTCGTCATCTGTATCAGATCGGTTCCGAGCGTCGTAATGGCTATAGTTGGTATAATACCCTTGCAGCGAGTCTCTATCCACTTTATGAGAAGTGGGCAGAGAAATATGATCCTGCCCATAAGGTGGCTATCAGTCTCCATACGAAGGGTGCCAATGAGAACGGTACCATCGATTGGTTCCGTAAGCCTGTCGTCAACGCCGCAGATTTCGATGCTGTGGTGAATCCTGGCGATAGCATTCAACTGGCTATTGAAAAGGCACCTGCACAACCTACTGATCCCTATAAGATCCTGATTCGCAAGGGTACCTACCATCAGAAGGTTATCATCGACCGCCCGAACATCGTGTTGGTAGGGGAGGAACGTGATAGTACGGTGCTGGTATTGGCAGAGACTGCCAAGACACAAGCCATCACTGAGTATCACGACAAACCAGTAGGTAATGGAGTCATCGTATTACAGGATGGCGCCGACGACTGTGTCATCAGTGGACTGACCGTTTATAATAACTATGGTACGGTGGTAGAGCCGGGCAACACAACGCATCAGATGGCGATCTTCGGCAAAGCCACCCGTACTATCGTCATCAATTGCAACGTGTGGGCCGATGGTAATGATGCCCTCTCGCTCTGGGCACCGGAGGAACGTAACGGTATGTACTACCATGCCGACCTCAATCTGCGATGCCCTGGTGTCGATTTTCTCTGTCCACGTGGCTGGTGTTTTGCTGTGCGTTGTCATTTCATGGGTGACAGCCGTGCCATCATCTGGCATGACGGACGAGGTAACAAGGATAGGAAACTGGTGATCAAGGATTCCTATTTCGATGCCAAGTCGCCCACCTTGCTCGGTCGTTACCACCATGATTCGCAGTTCTTCCTGTTGAACTGTCGGCTGTCGAAGCAAATTCTCGACACGAATATCAGTTATGCCTACAGTGACAAAGTGCTCGATCCCTGTCCGTGGGGTCTCCGTACCTATTATTATAATTGTAGTCGTGAGGGAGGTCATAGCGGATGGTTGCGGAACAATCTGGAAACATCAGAAGAGGCTCCAGAGTTCCATGCCGTTACCGCCCAATGGACCTTCAAAGGTCAATGGGACCCCGAACAACGGATTCGAGATCTCTGGTCTGTCTTGGCTTATTAAATTGTAAATTCACTGAATTTACTCACCAAATTCAGTGAATTTGGTTGGTAAATACACTGAATTTGGTTTGCAAACACACTGTGTTTAATTATTGACTCATTGGTATTAAAGAAAGCACATGTGATTTCCACATGTGCTTTCTTCTATTTGAGATTGATAGTAATCTTCTTCTGATCTTGGTCGGCGCTACTGTTGCCGACCATGAGTTCGTACTTGCCTGGAACGACGCGCATGGTGTTTGTCTGAGTGTCCCAGCCCTCGAAACTGCTGCGGGGCAGGTCGATGGCGATAGTCTTGGCTTCCCCTGGAGCCAACTGTACCTGCTGATAGGCTCGAAGAGTTTTCAGCGGACCTTCCACATCTGCTATATTACGGATATACACCTGAACGGTCTCCAAACCAGCCATTGCACCTGTGTTCTTGACACTTACCTGTACCTTGTTGTTCTTATATTCTGGCTTGCCAATCTCAAAGTTTGTGTAACTGAGACCATAGCCGAAGGGGAACAGGGGCTCCCCTGTGAAGTAACGGTAGGTGCGGTTCGTCATCTTATAGTCAAGGAAGTCGGGCAGGTCGTCAGTGCTCTTGTAGAAGGTTATGGGCAATTTTCCACTGGGGTTGTAGTCGCCGAAGAGAACCTCTGCCAGAGCCTGACCACCAGATTCTCCGCCATACCAAGCCTGGATGATGGCGTCGCAGGATTCGAGTTCCGGCAACAGCCCCATGGCTGAGCCAGAGCAGTTTACGAAGATCACCTTCTTGCCTGCCTGATGGAGCAATGCGAGGGTTTCGCGCTGCGCCTTGGGTAACTCGATACTGGTGCGGTCGCCGCCCTTGAAACCTTCTTCGTTTACACGCATCTCCTCACCTTCCAGTTTGGGAGAGATACCGCCAACAAAGACTACGGTCTCGGCATCGCCGATCTGAGCCAACAGCTCCTGATGGGTAGGTGCCACCTTGTGCTGAATGTCAAAGCCCAGAGCGGCAAAGTCGTTCTCTTGTACATAGTCGATCTGAATACGGTAGTGCTGTCCGGCCTTGACATCCATCTCTTTCTGGGCACCTTGGATACGATTGCGTACCTGCCAGATATTGACGATGGTGTCGCCATTGACGATGAGTCGCATCTTGTCATCGCCTCCGATACTGAAGATGACGGTCTCATCCTTTTCGGGAATGAAAGTGGCGTCGAAGCGAGCCGAGAAGTGGTCGAGATTCACACCTGGGGCAAACACCGTGTTGCCGCCATTGCTCAGCATGATGGGTGAGGCGATGTTTACCGTGGCAACAGGGGTGCCCTGCATTTCTGTGTTGTTGTAATAAACGGCCTGAATGCCTTTGTTGCCGAGGGGCGACTTCAACTGTCCGAAACGGCTCTCGAACACTTCGTTGCGGGTCAGGCCGCAACCGTTGACATAGCGTGCCTGAGGAGCCAGTTGCCGGATGCCTTCAAGGGCGGTGATGGTACGGGTGGCGAAACCAGAGTAGTTGCCCCACATCATCACGGAGTCGATGGCGTTGGCTCCGAGCACGACCACCTTTTCGCTTTTGGCGAGTGGCAGCAGGTTGTTGCGATTCTGCAGCAGTACGATGCTCTTACGAGCCATATCGAGTGCCAGTTGCTTATGGGCATCACAGGCAATGACGCTCTCCGGAATCTTCGTCCAGGGGTTCAGGTCATCGCTGTCGAAGTCACCCAGTTCAAAACGGGCTATTAGCAGACGGCGCAGACTCTTGTCGAGATCAGCCTCCTTCACCTCCCCACGGTGCACGGCTTCGGGCAGGTTCTTGTATTCTGATCCGCACTCCACATCCGTACCGGCGAGTATAGCCTGGGCTGAAGCCTGTGCAGCATCCCTGGCAGTGTTATGCCATTGGGGCAGGAAGTCGCGGATGGCACCGCAGTCGCTGGTGATCAACCCCTCAAAGCCCCATTCGTCGCGCAGGATCTGCTGCTCGTAACGTGTCTGTGAACAACAGGGCTGTCCATCGATACGCTGGTAGGCGCACATAATCTCAGCCACCTTTCCCTCCTGTACCAGAGCCTTGAAGGCTGGCAGGTACGTCTCCCAGAGGTCACGCTCGGGCAAGTTCTCCACGTTGAACTCATGGCGGTTCCACTCTGGGCCGCTGTGTACGGCAAAGTGCTTGGCACAGGCAAGCAGTTTACGATACTTGCTCACGCCCAGATCCTCACCGTGATAGCCCACGCCCTGCAGCCCGCGCACCACAGCCAAGCCCATCTTGGCAGTGAGGTAGGGATCCTCGCCGTAGGTCTCCTGTCCGCGTCCCCAACGGGGGTCACGGAAGATGTTGATGTTCGGTGTCCAGAACGACAGACTCTGGTAGCGCTTGATATCGCCCGAACGCTTAGCCTGCTGCGCTTTCACACGCGCCTCGTCGCTCACTGCGGTGAACACGCGGTGGAGCAGGGCATCATCCCATGAGGCTGCCATCCCCATCGTGATGGGGAAGACCGTCGCAAAGCCGTTGCGCCCGATGCCATGCAGGGCCTCGTTCCACCATTGGAACTGTGGGATGCCTAACCGCTCGATGGCGGGCGAGGTGTCCATCATCAGACTTACTTTCTCTTCGAGTGTCAGTCTGCCGAGCAGGTCGTCGGCACGTTGTTCCGCACTCAGACTGGCATTCTGGTAGGGTAGGGGTTGAGCCGCAGCCATCATGGCGCATAAGCTCAAAACGGATGTTAAAAGATGCTTTCTCATATGCTAAATAATTATCAGTTTTTGTTATGGTTACAAAGATGCTAAGGGTTCCACGTGTCATGGATGGCAAAGACAGCCTCACGCGTAATCATCTGAGCCTCTTTCTTAGTGAGTTGGCGACTCCATGAGACACGCTTGTCGGTAGCAGCACCATCACCTCGGTTGTTGTACTCCAGATAGCGGGCAGTCTTGACGGCCTCAGGGCGCCACTGGTGCCAGCCCTCTGGCAGAATCTGACGGGGCAGCTCGCAATTCATGAAGAGGGTATAGCCATAGTCGCGCCATGGACGCCCCAGATAAACCTTGTCAACATTGGCATCAGTTGTGATACGGCAGTTGTTAAAGATGTAGCCGTAAGGAACGTCTTGTGGGGTTGAGGCAGCAGTGATATAGGAGTTGGCCTTGCAGAAGATGTCGCAGTTCTCAAACCAGGCTGTGGAGGGACCAAAGATAAAGTCGGTGGTACCTTCGATGTAGCAGTTGTTGAAGAAGAGGCGCGTCTTGGCATTACCTGTATAAACGGTGTCCTGATGACCCAGGAAACGGCAGTTGATAAAGGTAAGACAGTCGCCTTCAGTATGCAGGGCAACAGCTTGTCCCAGCCGGGCTGCGTTGTTCTCGATGGTGATGTTCTTCAACGTGATATGGCTGCCCTCTATCTTGAGGGTGAAGGTGCGGAAGGTACCTATCTTTTTGACATCGCCCTGAGCTGTCAGTGGGGTGATGTCAGCTAGGATGTTGGCGTGATCGTCCCATGTGATGATGGTGTTGTCACGATCTTCTCCGCAGATCTCGATGTTGGTCAGAAATTGAGGGACAACAAGTTTCTCCTTGTAGATGCCTTTCTTGACGAAGATGACCTTATGGTATTCCATAAAGGCACGACATACCTCAATGGCGTCGCTGATATTGCGGAACTGTCCTGTGCCATCGCGGCTAACCACGAGCGTGTCAGGGTTGTCGTACTTGTTTTGGGCCTGTACGCTCACGATGGCAATGAGTGCACAGATTGTGCAGATAATTTTCTTCATTTTAAATGTTTTGATTGTCGCTGCAAAGATACGGAAAAACGAGAGAAATGCAAAAGAAAAACTTGTTTTTCTTTCATTTCCGAGTGCATGGTAAGTTCGGTGAAGGAAAAGAATCGCCGAAGTCAGGAAAATATTATCTGCCACCACTCTGTAAGGCCTTTATATAAAGGTGTTTTCAAAGAGTGGTGGCAGAGTGGCGGATAATCTATAATTGTAATGTAATACCCATCAGACCGATGACAATGTCATTAGACAATGTGCGCACGGTCAGACTTTTCAGTGTCTTCTTATTGTTGAGTGGCATATCGAGGATCACACCAGCACCCTTTTCGAAGTTCCTCTGCAGGTAGCCATAGCGCTCACCCATTGGCATGAGCTCACGGCTCACTTTTGCTGTTGCGAAGTCAATGCGATAAGGTCGTGGATGGGCAGCATGAAACTGAAGACCGTCCTCGAAATAGTCCTGTTCGATGGGGCACCAGTTGTGAGGATTCTGCAAGGGCAGTTCATCGGTGCTACCGTCGGTGTAGGTTACAGTGATGATACCATTGTCGATACGGCTCTGCATATGGTTGGTAGAACCTGCCATCAGCAGATAGGCATGACTGGCATTACCTGTCAGGGGAAAATCTATGGCGTCGGGATAGTTGTCCCAGAGTGAAGTATAGGCGATATTTCTGTCATTCTGACCGATGCGGAACGGGATGCCTCCTTCAATATCTACGGTAATGGTATTATCCTTGGCTTTCTGCAGAAGCCCTTTCTCTTCAATGGTTGCCGTAAACTCCGGATGACACCACTCGCCGATGCCATGAACTGGTATCATCAGCGTCGTACGTTTCGGACGCGGCGACAGGTAGAAGTTTTTGAAGATGTCACTCACCTTGCTGTTATACTTCGAGTCGATATTGACGGTTCTCATCTTGTCTGTCTGCACATCGTTGAAATTGTTACCCCATGCCTTGCCGTCAATGCGATCAGAGGTAATCATCGGACGTGGTGCGGGCTGCCGCTTAGCATGTGTCACGACTATGGTCTGTTTCTTTTCCGATGTACCAACAGTCTCGATATAACCGTTGCCAGTGTTCTGTCTGAGCACAATCCTCAGGGGTTGGGCAAAGTTCTGCTCAATCTCGTAAATCTCTTTGTTACCTTGACGTTTGAAGGTATATTTCATGTAAGGTGTGGAGATAGAGGCATGATCCCACTCTGCAGGGAATCCCGGACGGATGACGCAACAACCGTTGAGGGCATCGGGTACGATACCATAGAGCCCCTGGATGAAAGCGCGTGAGGAGATACCGGTATTGTCGGAGAAATCACGGTACAGCTCACCACGGGCACGGTCATAGTAGCTGATTTGTCCGAAGTTGCCTGGACTGCCTCCCAGATAGGCCTGATCCATGATGTTGGCCTTGAGCAGTGAGAAGCCTTCATTGGCACGTCCTGCCTGGAAATAGGCTAGTGCCGTGTGCATTACCTCTGCTGCAGCTACATTATTGATACTCCAGTCGTAGGGATGCCAGTCGGTAGTGGAGAGGGTATAAAGCGGCTTTTCTTTCTTCGATAGCTTCATACCTTCATAGATAACGGGGATATGGGGTATGCAACTGTCAACATACTGTGTGGCGCGGATGGCCTGTTCTTCAGTAGCCATACCACAGTCGATAGGGGTATAGATACTCCAGAGCGCAGCATGCTCATGCTTGCGCTTCAGGCCCATCAGGTCCTCATACTCTGCCCAGTGTCCACGGTTCTTCAGCCACAAGCGTCCATTCATCGCTTTCAGTGTCTTCTCGGCCTCGTTTTTATAATAGGTGGGATCTTCCCCGAGAATCTCCGCTATACGGGCAGCCATACGGAAAGTACGGTAGTTGTAGGCTGTGGAATGACTCACGGCACCACCGTTGTAGTAGAGCGCATCCGAAGCCCAGATACAGCAATAGGCATCATACAGACCATCGTCATCAGGGTCGAAGTTGCGTTTCTCCCATGCCAGATGCAACTTGATGACCGGCCACATCTTCTGAAGGTACTCCTTATCTGCATCATACTGGAAATGCATTAGCAGCTCATCGATATAGTTCAGGTTCATATCGTAGTGATGCATGATATCCTTACGGTTGGGGTATCTGACGATATAACCGTTGGAGTACATCTGTGTGCCCCATGTCTTGGCCTCACGGGCCAGTCCTTTCTCCGGGTCGGGAGTAGGGGTGGGGATGACAGGTTCCACATCTGTCAGCTGACTGGCAGCATAGGCCGAGAAATGAGACTTAGCCCGTTCCGGCATACCTAGCAGGTCACCGAGGAAACCGGCTCTCCAGCCATTCAGTTGCATACGCCAAACGATGGCTCCGTGTAGCCACACCAGTCCGTCCCAGGCACCATCGGCTGCTGCCATGAGAGCACCGCCTAAAGTGTTGATATATGGATCTGGGGTGTCAAAGACAATCTGGTTGGCCAACCACTCATGGTGTTTCATAGCCTTGTCGTAGAGTTTCTGAGCCTTAGCACCTGTCGGGGATGAGAGTTTATAAGAACCGTCGTTGCAGTCTAAAACCGCATAGGTGGTTTCTGTACTAAGCTGCCATTGGTGAGTCTGTTTGTTGGGTTCACCTTCGGCTGGCTCGAAACTGTCTGCCGGATCGGAGTTCATGTCACCACTACGGTTGAACTTCGGACGCCGGATATCGCAGACAATCATTTCCACTTTTGTATCGTCAGGCATATCTTTTGGTTCGAATTCCCAGATGGCCGACTCTGTATCAGGCTGCATGAGCACTGTGATGGTAAGCGTTCCTTTACCCCACGATTTGTCGGTGAGTTTATAGGTGCGTTTGCCTGCATAGTAACGGGCTTCCGCAAACGAGGTGCTCTCTAGAGACAATGTGTTCCCGTTTGCCGTCAGACGGAAACGGATGTTCTTGTGCGCCTTCCTACGGTAGGTGGCAAAGATCGGGCGGTCGCTTGTTTCCAGCCTGAACTCCGTGTAACCGCCATAAAGGGCTCTGTTATAACGATGATTGCCGTTCACGCATACTATATCTCTCCCGTCAGGGTGGTATTGCATCACCCTTGCTTTTGTCTCTGCCTGTGCGGATACAGCCAGAAGCATGGCAGCAGAAAAGATAGATTGTTTTAGTTTCATAAATCAATTAAAAAACGCCAGCCATGCAGATTTTGCATGACTGGTGTTAGTATGATAGTGGTTATTGGATTAATAACCAGGATTCTGCCACATACCCTCCTGTGCAGAGGTGTACTGCAGTACGCCGTTGGCATCCTGTGATACGCTGACGGTGACACGGTTGGTTACTGACTCCAGCTCGTTCAAAGGAATTGGACGATAGTAATGCTTCAGTTCAATGTTACCAGAAGCCTGTGCGTTGTAAGCCTTCACGTGGCTCAGCAACGTGTGTGTACGTTTCAGGTCGAACCAGCGCTGGTACTCACCGCAGAGCTCGAGAGCGCGCTCACGAAGAATGGTCTCGATGTCAACAGTTCCGCTGATGGTATTGTTCTTGCCGCTGATGGCACGGGCCTTGCGCAGTTCGTTGATGGTAGCCAGGGCATTGCCGCCGGTAGCGAGCTCTGCCTCTGCCTTGATGAGGTACATCTCAGCCAAGCGGAGCACCATGATGTCGCGGTAGCTCAGGTCGTGAGTAGGATAGCTGGGGTTGTACTGGTCGTCGAGGAACTTCTTGATACAAGGATATGAACGACGGCCTTCGATCTTCTCGCTCTTGTAACGGTCGTCACCATAGACATCCGACTTGGCCTTACCACCCTCGGTGGGCAGAGCGGTCTTAGGATCGCCAGAGGTGTAAACGGGGATGTCACCACCGTATGCGAACTGCAGACGATACTTGTCCTTAGCCGCAGCCTGGAGAGCCTGACCTTCAGCAGAATTACCATCGAGGATACTATAGAGGATAGCGATACCACCACCATTGAAGTAGTTACCGTCTTCCTTGTAGGCCTCTTCGTAGTCCTTGAACTCCTGCTCAGACATCTTTGGATACTTCACGGGGTTCTTCGACAACTCGTAGGGGATACGGTATGCGGTGAGCAGTGTTCCGTTGTAGCGCTGGTCGGTCTCCTTCACGCTCTCCAGCAACTGCCAGAAGTAAAGTGAGGGCAGGTAACGGGTGAATCCACGTCCGTAAGGAGAGTAATACTTACCGCACTCGACATTCTCACCAGTCATCTTACTCTTGATGGTGGTCTTACCGGCAGCCATACGGAAGAATACCTGAGTATCCTTCTGACCGTTACCGCCCAGGTCGTCTGCACCGTTGTTCCACAGCGAGGGGAACATCAGCAGCGATGCGCTACCACCCTGACGGCCATAGCCTGTACGGGTGATCAGAGAGTTGTACTGACCAGTACCGTTGTCAGAGAAACGATAAGGTACACAGTTGTCGCGACCAGCCGACAGATCATTGGTGTAGTGAACGGCAAACAAGTTCTCTGTGTTAACGGTAGCCTCCTCGTTGTTCATGTTCCAAGTGTCGCTGTAGCGGCTGTAGAACTTGGCACCCGAGTTGTTGATCACGTCGGTAGCGGCTGCCAGGGCTTCGTTGTAGAGGTTGTTCTGGCCCAGCCAAGAAGCTGCATAAAGAGCTACGCGTGCATAGAGGGCCTCAGCAGAGTAGTAGTAGGCACGGCCTGCAGCAGTGGCAGCCTTGGAGGACATGATGTTAGCCTTTTTATAGTTCTCCATCGAGAGCTTCAGGTCGCTCAAGATATTGGCATAAACCTCCGACTCTGGCACACGTACCGGGTTGTTGTTGATGGAGCTGACAGGCTCGCTGTTGTAAGGAATCGGACCCCACATGGCTACCATCTGAGAGTAATACAGAGCGCGCAGGAAGTAGGCGTCGCCCAGATAGGCAGCCTTCTTGTTGTCGTCAATGACAGTGCACTTGGGCACATACTTCAGGGCGTTGTTACAAACATCTACGCCTGCATAAAACATCTCCCAGTACTGGTCGAGACAGGGGTTGTCTGCCACGTTGTTACCAAGTGCCTCGGCAGAGATGTCATACTTCAGCATCGACTTCTGCTTGTTGTCGTAACCGAAATAGAACAGGTCGCTACCCATCTCGGCGAGTCCGAGTGACGGCTCCTTGCCCCACCAGCCGTGAGTATAGTCATAGGCTGAGGTGATCAGTCCGTCGATACCCGATATGGTGTTGTATGCCAAATCGGCAGTCTCACCAGTCTTGTTGTCCTCCTCCAGGAAGTCTGAGCAGGAGGTTGTGCCCAGCGCGAAGGCTGCGGTCACAAAGAACATACTTAATATCTTTTTCATATCGATTCTCATTAATGATTTAGAAAGTTACGTTAAGACCAATCACAACCTGTTTCATCAGCGGGAAGTTCACAGAACCGCCACGCTCAGGATCGTAGTTGTCGAAGTGGCTGAATGTGAAGAAGTTCTTCAGAGAGCCGTAGATGCGAGCGTTGCTGATGTAAACCTTCTTAAGAAGAGTCTTCGGCAGATTGTAAGCCAGGGTGATGTCCTTAATCTTGAAGTAGTTAGCCTTCTGAATCTGAATAGAACTCTTGTAGAAGGTAGGTGTAGCACCTGCACAACCTGGTGAAGGAATGTCGGAACCCTGATTGTCGGGAGTCCAGTAACCCAGGTCGCTCAGTTCGCCCCAGTTGGCGTTGTCGTAGAGGTACAGGCCATAACCAGCGTAGTCAATATAACCACCGAGACGAGCCATCGTCTGGACGCTCAGAGAGAAGTCCTTATAGGAGAGGGTTGTACTCAGACCAAGGATAGCCTTCGGGCTACGGTTGTATATAATCTTATCGCTATCGTCGATCTTGTTGTCACCATTGGTGTCGATTACCTTCGGTGTACCAGGATCGCCATAGTCGGCCTGAGGCTTCTCGAAGGTGGGGTGTGCGACCATATACTGGTCAAACTCACCGATGCCCCAGCAGCCGTCCATGTCGTATGCATAGAATGCTGAAACAGGCTCACCAACTTTCAGAATGCTGGTACCACTTACAAACTGCTCGATACCGTCGGCCAACTCATCAACCTGGTCCTTTGAGAAGGTGGCTGATGCGTTCAGATCCCAAGTGAAGTCCTTGGTCTTAACAGGTACTGCACCGAGAGAGAGCTCAAAACCCCTACCACTGGTCTTACCAACGTTAGAAATCGTGCTGGTGAATACTGATGATGGAGGAGCTGTCTTGTAGTACAGCAGATCATATGTCTTACTCTGATAGTACTCAATGCTACCGAAGATACGGCCATTGATGAATGAGAAGTCGAGACCGAAGTTCAGGGCTGAGGTCTTTTCCCAAGTCAGATCAGGGTTAGCGATAGTCATAGGAGCCTTATCAGTAGAGTTAGGCACGATAGATGAGATCGTTGCCAGTGTCTGGTAAGCATCGATAGCGGCGTTACCAGAGAGACCCCAAGATACACGGAACTTCAAGTTGTCGAGCCAAGACTTTGTACCTTCCATGAATTTCTCCTCAGAGATACGCCAACCAGCGCTGACAGAGGGGAAGTAACCCCATTTGTGACCATCAGCGAGTACTGAAGAACCATCAGCACGTACAGAGGCCTGCAGCAGATACTTGCCATCGAAAGAATAGTTGGCACGTGCAAAGAATGATAACATAGCTGTCTTTACATAAGAAGAGGTAACCAGTGGAGTACCGATCTTGCTGACATCGTAGAACGAACTCTGCTTGTAGCTCTCAGCTCCTGCGTCACCAGAGATGCTGCTTGTTTCCTTTACACTCTGTGACATTTCATGACCGAGCAGGAATGTCATATCGTGCTTGCCAATCTCCTTGTTGTAGTTGGCGGTGTTCTGCCATACATACTTGGTGCTGACGCTCTTGTCATTAGCAATATAAGTGGTGGTTGGCGACTGATAACGGGCCTGGCTGTGGTAGTCCTGATAGGTACCTGTGCGAGAGTCACTGCGGTCGGCGGTGAACTGAGACTTCACGACGAGACCCTTGATGGGGGTCAGCTGCACATAACCACTACCGAAGAAACGGGTGCTCTCAATGTTACGCTGGTAGGCGCCGTCCTCGTCGAGCAGCGGCGAGCAGTGTGCTGGATACCAGGGGTTAGGAGTGGCATAGATGCTACCGTCTTTCAGATAAGCGTGGGTGATAGAGGTCATCTTCTGTGCCTGGTTGAACACACCACCGTTACGCTTGTCGTTGTCCTTATAAGCATAAGAAATGCTGGCACCAACCTTCACGATCTTGTTGATCTGGTGGTCGATATTGACACGGCCGGTGTAACGCTTGAACTTATCGCCCTTCAGCAGACCCTTGTCGTTCATGGCTGCCATAGAGACGTTGAAGTTGGTCTTCTCGCCACCGCCCTGAACAGCTACCTCGTAGTTCTGAGAAACGCTGTTGTCGATGATCATGTCGAGCCAGTCGGTATAGCTCTTGTCATTGTAGATGTCGAGTGTTGGAGTGCCATCTTCCAGATTGAAGGTCAGCACGTCAGTAGGTGTAGCCGTGTTGGTGAAAATCCAATCGTTGGCTGCTGCATCCTCGTAATTCTTCTTGTCAAGAAGACGTTGTACCTCCTTGTCGCCGTACATGGGCTTCACGATACCAGTAGGGCTATTGAAAGAAAGATAACCGTTGAAAGTTACCGTGGTCTTACCGGCCTTACCGCGCTTGGTGGTGATCAGGATTACACCATTAGCACCCTTGGTACCATAGATAGCGGTAGAAGCAGCATCCTTCAGGATATCCATAGACTCGATGTCGCTGGCAGGGATGTCGAGGGTAGAACCGTACTCCACACCGTCAACGATTACCAGAGGTCCATTACCGGCCAACAGAGAGCGGTTACCACGGAGGGTCATGCTCACGCCTTCACCGGCCTGACCACCGTTAGCTTGCTGGAGGTCGACACCAGGAACCTTTGCCTGCATGGCTGCCAAAGCGTTGGCGCCTGTCACCTTCTGGAGGTCGTCGGTTTTCACGGTGGAGACAGCACCCGTCAGGTCTTTCTTCTTCATGGTGCCGTAACCTACGACCACGATTTCCTCGAGACCTGTAGCGTCCTCTTCCAGAGTGACTTTGATACTTTCCTTTCCGGCTACAGAGACTTTTTGGTCCTTGAAACCGATGTAGGAGAACTTGAGTACGCCATTGTCGGGAACATTCTTGATGGTGAAGTTACCGTCAAAGTCGGTTACACCGCCATTGGTGGTGCCATCGACCATAACGCTTACACCAATCATGGGCTCACCTGTAGCGTCCACCACAGTACCTGTGACTGTCTTCTGAGCATAAGCTACGAAGCAGAACACAGACAAAAGCATAGCCATAAAGGCTCTTTTGATTTGATGTTTCATACACGTTTGTTTTAGTTAAAAAAAATATTATAAATATTATAATTGTTTATTATTAATTATTTAAAGTTGTTCATTTCGGGTACAAAGATACATAATAATTGTGAAATAATTGCTATTTGGGGTTAAAAAACGCTGAAAACGTTTACGCTGAATACTGGATACTTGTTACAGAAACCAGACTTGTCGTAAAGTTGTCGCTTGTTGTTTTAGTCAGACGCCTGCAAAGATAACTATATTTCTTGAGATATGCAAGTTTTTACCTTAAAAAATGATGTTTACTACTGCATTTTTTGCAATCCTTCCCAACGTACGTTCCATTTGCCGTCTTTAGGGAAACCAGGATTCAGAGGCTCCTTGCAACCGTCCCAACCTGCACACATCATGGCGACAGCCGTGAGCAGGGCACCATTGCCTGGCAGGTAGATGCGCAGGCGGTCTGGCGTCTGGAAGTTATGGCCATTAGGCAGATAAGTGTTCTTCTGGGTGTCGATGAACAGGGCTCTCAAGGCTGTCTCTGGATCGCCGAGACGGGCAGCGCACATGGCTATCATGCCGTAGTCCCAGCCCCAGGTGGTCTGCCAGTTCCAGTTCGCCATCACCCAGTCGAGTGTACGTTTCATCTTTGCTTTATTATATAATAAGGTATAGGGCGTGTGTCCTGTCGGCAAGAGACCACAGGCTCCTAAGACGGCAGGATGGTCGTTGCGGCATTTGTCGGCAAAGCTTTCCTTAGATGTTGGTTTCGTCTCTTTTCCGCCTACGGTGTTAAAGGGATCGAAGGATTCCAGTTGATCTACTTTTCCAATGGGGAGGCCTGCGGTATAGATGTCGCTGGCTACAGGGAGCGGGGAGAGTCTGTTGATAATGTCATCCCACTGCGTATTGCGTGGCTTGCCTTGACGGATGCGCCACGCTTGTGCCTTGCTGAGGCCGTATTGCCAATAGGCCAGTTCGAAGGGGTGGTTGTAGCTGATGTCCTTTGTCATGCATTCTTGCATGGCTGTTACTCCTTTCAGTGTGTAGCGTTTGGTCTTGGCGTCGTATGTGACGAAATCTGCCATGAACTCAGCTGTCGCCTCAACCTGCTCGCCGTATTTCCTCAGTGTCTCAGCAGTAGGCTTGCTGCGATAGATTTCTTCTGCCAGATAGATGTAGTGAGGTTGTTGCCAAATCAGGAACGAGCCTGTGTTGGAGGGAGCCTCACCAGCCCAGGGGTCAGTCATCTTCATCCATCGGATACCCTTGAAACCTTGGCGCTCTGCAATCTGTCGGGCCACAGGGTAGGCGGTGGTGTTATACCAATCTAATATCTGCTCCACGACCGCCGGACGATTCCAAAGCGCAAAGTCAGCAACATGCCACCACATCATCTCAAGATGCGGACGTCCGAACCAGGTATTATAGGTGAGCCCGGATTCCTGTGGAGGCATGTTGTTGGCGCAGTTGATCTGTGTGAGATATTGTGAAAGGATCACTCGGCGCTCTAATTCCTTGGCACGAGGGTCAGTACACTGACTGAAATCGATGAAGGCGCCTTCTTTCCACCAACGGCTCCAGTGGCGCAGGGTGGCCTTGTGGTATTGGTCGTATTCGAAGCTGATGTCGTCTGCTTGATGGCTGTTTGGTTTGTTAGGCAGGTATTCTGCTGAGAAAGTCAGTACATCATCTGAAGTGGCGAGTTCGAAATGGTGGTTGCCGCAGGTCTCAAAGGTTGCTTGTCCTTCCCATTGTATGCGGACATAATATCTGGTGCTGTCGAGGGTGCGCTCGATGAGCGCGGAGTGGTTGTCTTGAGCGATAATAGTCGAATGGTGGCGCTCAGACTTTGTCCAGTCGTTGGCATCGTCAGCATGTCTGCCAGTGGGGTAGGAGAAACGGATGGCAATCGTGGCGCGCTGGTCTTTCAGCAGACGGCTGTTGACTCTGGCATAGAGCGCATCCTTGGTGGGGTGGACCCCTGTCGTGACTTCCGCCTTCTCACCGTCGGCTGTAAAGACAGACTCAATCTCGCCGTCCCAGAGTTTCTGCTCCTGATGGATATCTTTCAGCTCCTTGAGAGCGAGTTGACGCCCTTCCTTGTCTTTGAGGTCGAAACCTATCGTACCGAGATTCAGACGGTGTGGGTTCACGCGGAAATATTCTGTTGCCTCCTTATGACGCCTGTCCTCTGCTTGCTTATATTCCACTGCATAGACTTCCTGATGCCCATGACCGAAGTCGAAGCTCTTCTCGCTCTCTGCAGGCATCAGATGACTGGTGTTTTCGAACTTGTGCCATCCCCAGTCGGACATGGCGTTCAGGGGCACACCTGCCCCATAATCAAAAGGGAAGCTCTGCAAACCTGTGATGTCAACCGTTGTGGCAAAGTGGCCGTTTCCGACGGTGAGGGATGCCAGGTCGTTAGCTTCAGTGATGACGGGGTTGTGCCTATTTACAACAGCGTGACGGTCTATAGAGGCCGTCACGCTATTTACATCGTATCCTAGTTTCTCAAATTCAAGCGAAGCCCAGATAAACGGACCTACGCCCTTGGCATCGTTGTCTCGGATAGGTTCGGAGAGGTAATAGGCATAGCCTCCGTCTCGTCGCTTGTTCTCTTTCACGCTGCCCTTGGGGTTGATTTTCTTCATGGCTGCAATGACCTGTGGGGTGGCAGCAGGACCAAGTCCAGCAACCTCGCAACACTGTGTCAGCGAGATTGTCTTGTCAGCATTCACGCGGATGAAGTTCTTGATGATACCCTGATAGGCCTTGATGCCTGCATCGCGATATTTTGTGCCGAGATAGCCTTTGTTATAAGCCTTGAGCAGGACATAGGCGAACATCGAAGTACAGGTTGACTCCAGATAGTTGCCTTCCTTGCCTGGAGCATCCATCACCTGATACCAGGTGCCTGTCTCCTTGTCCTGCCACTTGATGACAGCGTCAAGGTCTTTCTGCAACAGTTCGAGCACCTCACCTCTGCGGCTGTAGTTCTCAGGCAGTGCATCAAGCACCTCGATGAGTGCCATCGAGAACCAGCCTTGGGCACGTCCCCAGCAGTGCTGTGAGAGTCCTGTCTCCTGATCGCTCCAGAAGGCGTCGCGCGTCTCATCGTAGGCATGACGGTTCAGGCCGGTCTTGGGGTCAAGGGTACGCTCATAGGTGATCTTCAGCTGATTCACGGCATCGTCGTAGATCTTGTTGGCGTCTTTCGGCTTCAGCTGTGTGGCAGCTGTCAGGCAACGGAAGGGCAGTCCCATGAAGATACCGTCGAGCCACACCTGGTAGGCATAGATGGCCTTGTGCCAGAACACCTTATCGGCAATGGTGCGCGGCTGGTTCTGCAGCTGCTTCATCATCGTGTTGATGGCCAGCTTGTTCTTGGCCTCTGGATAGAGGTTGTACATACGTGTCACGAAATGACCTGTGCGGATGTTGTCGAGATTATACTCGAGGATGTCGTAGCCGCGAATGTCTCCTTTCTCATTGATCATGGTGTCGGTATATTCCTGGCAGTACTTGCGGATATCCTCACCGCCATAGGCCAGATAAGTGTCGAGCATGCCTTCAAGCTCGATACCCATGACATAGCTCCATTTGGGCTTCTTCGAGAAGTCGAGCAGAAAGCTCTTCGGCACACGTTTCATCTCTGAGTAGGTGAGCCATTCTGAGTAATGCTTATAAGGTGCTTCCTGTAGTGAGAGACTACCATTGATGAACAGATTGTCAAATTTCACGTTACGGGTCTTGCCGCTCATGAAGTTACCGTCCTTGACACCATTGAACTTACAGTCCTTGACGGTGATATCATAGACGTATGTGTCTTCCTCCAAACCGATAATCTGCACACCATATTGTGATTTCTCGCTGGTGACATTCTCCATATAGACATTGCGGACGGTCGGATAGAAACCGCGACAGCAGATCTCGTTGTGCTCGTAGTCGAGGTTGATCTTCAGCACCGATTCCTTGCAGACACCGACTTTCACGTTGCGCATGTTGATATTCTCGATGATACCGCCACGGCAGGAGTTGGTCTTGATGCGCAGCACGCGCTCCAGCTCCGGAGAATCCATCACGCAGTCGTGGGCATATACGTTCTGGCAACCACCAGAGATCTCAGAGCCGATCACCACACCACCATGTCCGTTCTTCATCTCACAGTTGCGGATGATGATGTTCTTTGAGGGCATGTTACGCTCACGACCGTCACGGTTTCTTCCGCTCTTGATGGCGATACAGTCGTCGCCGGTATTGAAGTAGCAGTCCTCGATGAGTACGCGGTCACAGCATTCGGGGTCACATCCGTCACCGTTAGGACCGTCGTTGATCATTTTGACACGACGCACCGTGATATCCGTAGAGTGGAGGGGGTGAATCACCCAGAAAGGCGAACGGAGCAGGGTCACATCTTCCAGCAGGATGCCTTCACACTTGTTGAAGCTCACCAGCTGCGGACGAAGACCGTCTTTAGGACCAAACACGCGCTCGGGCGAGCGCTCACCTTTTTCATTATACATAGGGATACCGTCTTCACCGTTCTTCAGCAGACGGGGACGTGACTCGATGCGCTGGCTGATCATACCTTCCTTCCAACCGAAACGGGGATTACCGTTCCAAGGCCACCAGGTGTCGTTGGAACCGCCACCATCAATCGTACCTTTACCTGAGATGGCGATATCCTTTGCCTTGAAGGCATAGATACATGGTGAGAGATTGAAACACTCTAGTCCTTCCCATGAGGTCTCCACGATGGGGTAGAGTTCAGGCTGGAACGCAAACTCGAGTGTTGCACCTTCCTCGACAACGAGGTTCACACCGTCCTTCAGTGTGATGGCTCCCGTAAGGAATTTCTCTCCAGTTGGGATAATCACCTTACCGCCGCCTTTCTTAGAACAGGCATCGATAGCCTTTTGGATAGCCTTCTGGTTTTGTGCAGCAGTGTGAGTTGTTTTAGCGCCGAACTTAGTGATTGGAAAGGTCTTTTCCGCAAACTTCGGCATACGGATACTTTGCTCAATCTGCTTATACTTTACCTCATCCCAGCCTTGTGCGACTGTGATGATGGGTGCCAGCAGAGAGCACACACACAATACTAATAATTCTTTTTTCATATTTAGTTCGTAGTTCATTTTGAGCACAAAGATAAGCATAATAAATGAAACTACGAACTAAATCCTGCAAAAAAGTTACGCAAACGTTTACCTTGAAAGTGCGTCGAAGAGTTTATCAAGTGCCTCGTCGGCATCCTTGCTCTCATTTAACAGCGTGACAAACTTTGAACCGATGATGGCGCCGGCAGCATTCTGCTGGGCGGCCTGCAGGGTTTGCTGATTACTGATACCAAAGCCGATCATCCGAGGATTCCGCAGTTGCATGGCATTGATGCGACGGAAATAGGCCTGTTTGGCATCATCGAAGGATTTCTGAGCACCTGTGATGGCCGCTGATGAAACCATATAGATAAAGCCGTCGGTATGTTCGTCGATAAAGCGGACTCGCTCCTCACTGGTTTCTGGGGTGATGAGCATGATGATACGCAGATCGTAGCGGTCTGCCACAGGCTTCACGATGTCGAGATAGTCCTTGAAGGGCAGGTCGGGGATAATGGCACCGCTCACACCACTCTCGGCACAACTCTGGCAGAAGGCCTCGATGCCGTAGTGTAGGATCGGGTTCAGATAACCCATGAGTACCAGGGGCATCTTGACATCGTCTTTGATGCTCTTCAGTTGCTCGAAGAGTTTCTTCAGGCTCATACCGTTCCGCAAAGCCTGGGTAGCAGCACTCTGGATGACAGGTCCATCGGCCAATGGGTCGCTGAAGGGGATGCCTACTTCCAACATGTCGATACCTCGACGCTGGGTGGCCAGGATAATATCTGTTGTACTCTCAAAAGTCGGACAGCCCGCACAGAAGTAGAGCGAAAGCAGTTTGCGGTCCTGAGTATTTGCGAAGAGTTGATTGATTTTATTCATGATACAGTTGTTTTATGAAATTTCTAAGTTTTGAGATATCTTTAAGGGCAGGAGCCTGCTCGAAGCGTGAGTTCAGGTCGATACCGATGCATTTGGGATGACGGAAACTCTTAATTGCCTCCACATCGTCAGGACCGATTCCCCCACTGAGCAGGAAAGGTGTCTCCCCGTGGTAGGATGAAAGCACGGACCAGTCGAACTTCTCTCCGTTGCCGCCAACCACCTTTCCTTTAGTATCAAAAAGGAAATAGTCAACGATGCCTTCATACGCCTTTGTCTGTTTGAGATCCTCAGCATCGGCGATATTGAAAGCCTTGATAACAGACAGTGGCTTCAGTGCTTCGGCAAAGGCAGGCGTCTCCTTCCCATGCAGTTGGATGAGATCGAGCTGATAGTCGCTGACATGCTGACGGATATCCTCCAGGCTTGCATCGACGAATACCCCTACACGGCGTACCTGCTTGGGTAGATAACTTGGCACATCGGTTACAAAGCGGCTCGATTTGGGCCAGAAGATCATACCCATCCAGTCAATACCAAGCTGTTCCACCGCCTGGATGTTGTCAGCATCCCGCATGCCACAGACCTTGATCATCATAGTTGAGAGATAAATTGATTTAGTGCCAGACCAGGTTCAGGCTCCTTCATGAAAGTCTCACCAATGAGGAAACCCTGATAGCCGACGGCTTTGAGTTGACGGATGGTATCGATATCGCTGATGCCACTCTCACTCACCTTGACTGCTTCTGCAGGCAGACGTTCAATCAGATTCAGTGAGTTGTTCACATCAGTAATAAAGGTCCCGAGGTTACGGTTGTTGATGCCGCACATATCCGGTTCCAACTCTGCATACTCTGTCTCTTCCTCTGTATGCATCTCCAACAGCACTTCAAGGTTCAGTTGGTGAGCTTTGTTGATGAGGTTCCTGCACTGGTCCTTACTGAGACAGGCGGCAATGAGTAATACGGCAGAGGCACCACAGACCTTGGCCTGATAGAGTTGATATTCATCGATAATAAAATTTTTATAGAGAATCGGAATATATACCTTCTCTTGTCTGGCCAGTCGGATGTGGGCATTGCTACCTCCGAAGAATTCTGAGTCGGTCAGGATGCTCACTGCGGTCGCACCGTTTTGCTGATAACTGTAGGCCGTCTTCTCCGGTGAGGCATTACGGGCGATCCAGCCTTTGGATGGCGACTTGCGCTTAAACTCAGCAATGATACCTGAAGTGGAGTTCTTTAATGCCAGTTTCATGGAAACCATTTCTGATCTGCTGAGAATCTCAACGCGACTCTCCAGAAATACCTGTGAAAGTTCTTTCTTGAATTTCTCAACTTCCTTCTGCTTGTAAGCTACAATCTCTTCTAAAATATCTCCCATAACCTTAACTATTTAGTTCTACAAATTTCTTGAATGTGGCGAGTGCCTTACCGCTGTCAATGCTCTCTCGGGCCATCTCGATGCACTCCTCGATACTCTTCTGGCCTTTCTCCAATACCTGGATGCCGAAGGCGGCATTGGCCAGTACGATGTTCTTCTGTGCAGGCAGGGCTCGGTTCTCAAGCACACTGTCGAAGATATGGGCGGCTTCTTCCTCAGTGGCACCACCCACCAACTCCTCAGGTTTGGCAATGTCGAAACCTAAATCAGCGGGGGTGAACACACGTTCATATTGGTTGGTGGTTACCTTGAACGGACCTGTCAGTGAGATTTCGTCGTAACCGTCGATGGAGTTTACGATACCATAGTCGATGCCGATCTTCTGATATACATTATTATATAAACGCATCTGGTCGAGGTTGGCGACACCGAGCAACTGACATGGGGGCTGACTGGGATTCACCAGCGGACCTAAGAGGTTGAAGATGGTCGGGAACTGAAGGGCCTTGCGGATTGGGCCGACAAACTTCATAGCCTTTGCGAAGAGTTGGGCGTGCAGATAGACGATACCTGCTTCGTCGAGCGAACGGTTCAGACGATCGATGTTGTCGGTGAACTTGATACCATGATGCTGAATCACGTTGGAGGCACCACTCACGGAGGTGGCGGCATAGTTACCGTGCTTTGCAACCTTGTAACCTGCGCCTGCAATGACGAAACAGGCTGTCGTGGAAATATTGAAGGTATTCTTTCTGTCACCGCCTGTGCCCACCACATCGATATAGCGGTCAGCCTTCAGCAAGGCGGGTACACCTGTCTCCAGGATGCCGTCACGGAAACCGAGCAGTTCATCTACGGTGACCCCACGCATCTGTAAAGCGGTGAGCAGTGCCGTAATCTGTTCCGTCGGATAATCCGAGTGGGTGATACCAATCAGGATATTCTTCATCTCCTCACGGGAGAGTTCCTCGTGGTTCAACATTCTGTTGAGTATATCTTTCATTGTCTGTGCCATAACCTCAATATTTTAATGTTTAATCTTTAATGTTTAAAGGAATAACCAGTTCTGTAGCATCTTCCTGCCATCGGGTGTGAGAACACTCTCAGGATGGAACTGGATACCTCTGATGTTTAATGTCTTGTGGCGGAGGGCCATGATCTGTCCTTCATCGCTCTCTGCGGTAATCTCCAGACAGTCGGGGAATCCTTCTTTCGAAACCACCCAAGAGTGATAGCGCCCCATCGTGATACGCGTAGGCAGACCGCTGAACAGAGGATCGTTGCCAAACTGCGTACCTTCTGTAGCCACACCATGGAACACATCACTCAGATTCTCCAGCTTTCCACCGAATACCTCGCCGATGGCCTGATGACCAAGACAGACACCGAGGATCGGTTTGTGTCCTGCATACGTGCGGATGACATTGCAGAGCAGACCTGCCTCCGAGGGAATACCGGGGCCTGGAGAAAGGATGATCTTCGAATAGGGCTCCAATTCGGACAGCTCGAACTGGTCGTTACGCAACACAGTCACTTCTGCTCCCAGTTCTTTTACCAGATGACTCAGATTATAAGTAAACGAGTCGTAGTTGTCGATTATTGCTATTTTCATCGTCTTTATGATTTGTCTGTTCAGTCTTAATTACATATCTTCTGCCATCAGGATGGCTCTGCGCAGGGCACCGAGTTTGTTGTTTACCTCCTGTAACTCGTATTCCACGTCGCTCTTAGCCACGATACCACCACCGGCCTGGAACCAGAGTTCACCGTTTCTGGCTACAAACGTACGGATGGTGATGGCTTGGTTCAGTGAGCCGTCCAATCCGATATAGCCGATACAGCCGCCATAGGCACCTCTGTTGTGTGGTTCGTATTCAGAAATCAACTGCATGGCTCTCACCTTGGGGGCACCACTGAGTGTACCAGCAGGAAAGGTGTCGATAAAGGCTTTGATAGGATCTGCGCCTTCGTCGAGCGTTCCGCTCACACGACTCACGAGATGGATCACGTGAGAATAGTATTGCAGATCTTTATAGAAGTCCACCTTCACACCATGACAGTTACGTGACAGGTCGTTACGGGCCAGATCCACCAACATCACGTGTTCGGCATTTTCCTTAGGATCGCTTCTCAGGTAGTCGGCTCCCTTTCTATCAGCCTCTGCATCACCCGTTCTCTTGGTCGTTCCTGCAATCGGGTCGATATAGGCCTTCCGATCCTGAATACGACAGTGGGTCTCTGGTGAGGAACCGAAGATGCGGAATCCGCCGAAGTCGAAATAGAAGAGGTAGGGTGAGGGATTGATACTGCGCAGTGCACGGTAGAGTTTGAAGTCGTCACCCTCATAGCGCTGCTTGAAGCGACGGGAAAGTACGATCTGGAATACGTCGCCTCTCAGACAATGCTGGATACCCTTGCGGATATTCGCCTTGTGCTCTTCATCAGTGAGAGTGCTTGTGGTGTCACCCACGGGATGGAAATCATAGGTCTGTATGTTGGATCGGTTCATGGCTTTCTGCAACTGATCTAGTTCTTTTGCCTCACCTAATGTCACCAGCGTCAGCAGATTGTTGAAGTGGTCAAACACAATCACCTCTTTATAGAGAATATAGAGCATATCGGGTGCATCGTTTTTGGCCTGTGTCTCATCCTTGACTGCAATGTTCTCGAAATAGCGAACGGCATTGAATGAGGTATAGCCGTAGAGACCGCAGATGTTAGCTTGTTCTCCAGTCACCTCGATATGGTCAATGAGTGCATGGATGGCCTTGTCGCAGCCGTAATCGTTGTTTACAGCGTGATGCTCTTTACTACCGTCCGGGAAACTGATGGTAGCCTCACCGTGTCCGATAGCGACAGAGGCAATGGGATTGATGCCGATAAACGAGCGGGAGTTGTCCTTCTCGTGATAGTCGGAACTCTCCATCAGGGCACTCTGCGGATAGAGGTCTCTCAAACGCATATACACGCCTACTGGTGTATAAAGGTCTGCCAGAATTGTCCGACTATGAGTCGTATATTTAAAAGTTTCCATATTCCTTAGCCATTAGTTTGTTGTTCAGATAGGTCTCTACATCCTTGTCACCACGACCGCTGACGGTCAGCACCACTACATCTGTGGGTTTGAAGTTGAGTTTTTTCAGGGCGGCGATGGCATGTGCCGACTCGATAGCTGGGATGATGCCTTCCATACGTGTCAGTTCGTAACCACCGTAGATAGCCTCGTCGTCGTTGATGCTCAGCACCTCCGTGCGACCCTTCTTAGCCATGTTGCAATGCATCGGACCCACACCAGGATAGTCCAGTCCTGCAGAGATGGTGAAGGCTTCCTCTATCTGTCCGTCCTCGTTCTGCATCACCAGCATCTTGGCACCATGCAGGATACCTGTTGTACCCTTATGGATGGTGGCAGCTGTGTGGTTGGTCTCCCAGCCATGTCCGCCAGCCTCTGCCAGAACGATCTTCACGCGCTCATCGTTCACATAGTGATAGATGGTACCAGCTGCATTCGAACCGCCACCGATACAGGCGATGAGGTAGTCGGGATAGTCGCGTCCGATCTTCTCCTCCAACTGCCACTTGATCTCTTCGGAAATCACACTCTGCATCCTGGCCACCAGGTCGGGGTAGGGGTGCGGCCCCATCGTCGAACCTACAATGTAGAAAGTGTCTGCGGGATGACAGCACCAGTCGCGGATGGCCTCAGAACAGGCATCGCTCAGGGTCATGTTTCCCGTCCTTACGGGATGTACTTCTGCCCCCAGCATCTTCATACGCTCCACGTTGGTGTGCTGACGCTCCACATCGGTGGCACCCATAAACACCTCACACTTCATGTTCATCAGCGCACAGACGGTTGCGGTAGCTACACCATGCTGTCCTGCACCAGTCTCGGCGATGATACGGGTCTTGCCCATCTGTTTGGCGAGCAGAATCTGTCCGATGGTGTTGTTGATCTTGTGGGCACCAGTGTGGTTCAGGTCTTCACGCTTCAGATAGAGTTGACAGCCGTAGTGCTCACTCATCCGTTTGGCAAAGTAGAGGGGAGATGGACGACCCACATAGTCCTTCAAGAGGGCATGATATGCTTCCTTGAATTGTGCCGACTCGATGATGGGCAGATAAGCCTCCTGCAGATCGTGTACGCACTTGTAGAGTATCTCCGGCACGTAGGCACCTCCGAATTCTCCGTAAAAACCTCTTTCATCTACAAAATAGTTCTCTTTC
>JAEEGJ010009263.1_pt1 | contig 26507 bp, 19 predicted proteins | sample 8958761 | NCBI WGS metagenome assembly JAEEGJ01 (sample SAMN16246546, study PRJNA631951) | gut metagenome | biome: gut microbiome; feature: rumen; material: RS-attached | host: Bos | place: Iran: Karaj | collected 2018-10 | reverse complement strand
GCAAAGAACATTACTGACATTACAGCCCCCTCCCCTGCCCCTCCCCTTGAAGGGAGGGGATGGCTGCGCATAAATCCTTTCTGCAAAGGGTCAACTGCTATATCATTGCCTTTTTCTTTAACTCCAAAACTTGCGAAAGTTGAATCTGTAAAGAAACCGCCCCCTACCCCCTGCTGTCTGAGGGGTAGGGGGCGGAGGCAGGCGGGATAATCATCGTTCAATAACCATGATGAATGACCCGCTACCGCAGAATATGGCTTACAGCGTCTGCTTCACCTCTATCTCCTGGAAGGTCTCGATGATGTCGCCCTGCTGTATGTCGTTGAAGTTGACGAGCGAGATGCCGCACTCGAAGTTGGTGGCCACCTCCTTGACGTCGTCCTTATAGCGCTTGAGTGCGTTGATGGCACCGGTGAAGATGACAATGCCGTCGCGTATGAGGCGTGCCTTGTCGGTGCGGTGCACCTTGCCCTCGGTGACCATTGCTCCGGCCACGGTGCCAATCTTCGAGATCTTGAATACCTCGCGCACCTCGACCTGTGCAGTGACCTCCTCCTTGATGACCTTGTCGAGCATACCCTCCATGGTGGAGCGCACGTCCTCGATGGCATCGTAGATGATGCTGTAGGTGTTGATTTCCACTCCCTCGCTGTCTGCGAGCTTGCGTGCTGCCGACGAGGGACGCACCTGGAAGCCGATGATGACGGCCTTGGATGCTGAGGCCAGCATGACGTCGTTCTCCGAGATTTGTCCCACGGCCTTGGCGATGACGTTGACCTGCACTTTCTCGGTAGAGAGCTTGATGAACGAGTCGCTGAGTGCCTCGATGGAGCCGTCGGTGTCGCCCTTGACGACGATGTTGAGCTCGTGGAACTCGCCGAGTGCGATGCGGTGGCTGATGTCGTCGAGACCGATGGTGCGCTGTGTGCGCAGTCCCTGCTCGCGCTGCAGCTGCTCGCGCTTGTTGGCTATCTCGCGTGCCTCCTGCTCGGTGTCCATGACGTTGAAGGCATCGCCTGCTGTCGGGGCGCCGTTAAGACCTAGGATGATGGCTGGCTGTGCTGGCTTTGCCTCCTGTATGCGCTCGTTGCGCTCGTTGAACATGGCCTTGATTTTTCCGTGGCTGGAGCCTGCGATGACGACGTCGCCCACCTTCAGCGTTCCGTTGCTGACGAGGACGGTGCTGACGTAGCCGCGGCCCTTGTCGAGCGACGACTCGATGATGCTGCCCGTGGCCTTGCGGTTGGGATTGGCCTTGAGGTCGAGCATTTCAGCCTCGAGGAGCACCTTCTCTAAAAGGTCTTCCACGCCGATGCCTTTCTTGGCACTGATTTCCTGACACTGATACTTGCCGCCCCAGTCCTCGACGAGGAGGTTCATGTTGGCCAGGTCTTCGCGTATCTTCTCCGGATTGGCTCCGGGCTTGTCTATCTTGTTGATGGCAAACACCATAGGCACGTTGGCGGCCTGTGCGTGTGCGATGGCCTCCTTGGTGGTGGGCATGACGGAGTCGTCGGCCGCTATGATGATGATGGCGATGTCGGTGACCTGTGCACCACGGGCACGCATGGCGGTGAACGCCTCGTGTCCAGGGGTGTCGAGGAAGGTGATCTGTCGTCCGTCGGGCAGGGTGACGTTGTAGGCTCCGATGTGCTGGGTGATGCCGCCCGCCTCGCCTGCTATGACGTTGGTCTTGCGGATATAGTCCAAGAGCGAGGTCTTACCGTGGTCTACATGTCCCATGACGGTGACTATCGGTGCGCGCGGCAGCAGGTCGTTCTCGTCGTCGGCCTCCTCATGTATGGCGTTCTGCACCTCTGCGCTGACATATTCGGTCTTGAATCCGAACTCGTCGGCCACGATGTTGATGGTCTCTGCGTCGAGTCGCTGGTTGATGCTCACCATGATGCCGATGCTCATGCAGGTGCCTATGACCTTGACCACGGGCACGTTCATCATCGTTGCCAATTCGCTGACGGTGACGAACTCTGTGAGCTTCAGCGTCTTGCTCTGAGCTGCCTCTGCTGCCATCTCCTCGCTCATGCGCTCTGCCACTGCGTCGCGCTTCTCCTTGCGGTACTTGGCGCCTTTCTTGGTCATGGCGGTCTTCGACGTGAGGCGTGCCAGTGTCTCCTTGACCTGACGTGCCACATCCTCCTCGCTCACCTCCGGGGCGATGACCTTGGCGTTCTGCTGGCCTTTCTTCTTGTTTTTCTTGCCCTCCTGGTTGCGTCGCTGTGCGTTCTGGTCCTGTCCGAAGCCTTGGTTGCCATTGCCGCCGCCCTTGTTCTTCTTGGCATTGTTCTGCTGCCCGCTGGCGGCCTTGGCTGCCTCCTCTATGTCGACGCGTCCGGAGCGTATGCGCTCGCGCTTCTTCTTCTCGCCGCCTTGTCCGCCCTGTGCGGCACGCTGCTGGGTGGCTTTCTCCTCGCGCTGCTTGCGTTTCTCCTCCTTCGACTTCTTCTTCGGTCGTGTGCTCTGGTTGATGGCCGAGAGGTCAATCTTGCCCAGCACATTCACCTTGGGTGCCAGCTTCTCCTCGCTCTTCAGCGTGAAGATGGTGGGTGAGGCGGGAGCAGCGGGTGCCTCAGCCTTGGCCTCAGCGACCTCCTCCTTGGCGGCAGGAGCCTGCGCCTTGACGGCCGGTTTCTCTGTGGCTTCCTCAGCCTTGGGCGCCGGCTTTTTCTCCACCTTCGGTGCCTGGGGTTTCTCTGCAGCCTTGGCAGCCGGCGTCGTCTCAGCCTTGGGCGCTTCCACAGGCTTCGTGGCGGGTGCTTCCACAGGCTTTGAGGCCGATGTTTCCGCAGGCTTTGCAGCCGTTGTCTTCGCGGGATGTGCTGCCTTTGCCTCGGTGGCGGGCTTCTCCTCTTTCTTCGTTGCCGGTGTGACGGCCGGCTTCACCGGTGCCTGTGCCGATGTAGGCTTCTCGGGTGCGGCAGCTGCCGACCTCGGCTTGTTCAGGCTGCTGAGGTCAATCTTTCCCAGCGGCTTGAACTGCTGCCGTTGCAGCATCTCCTCCTCGGTCTTGGTCTTCACGGGGCCTGTCTCTGCCTTCTTCTCCTTCGGCTTCTTGGGGAAGAGCTTGTCGGCCTGTGTCTTCACGGCTTTGTCAGTGCTGAACGCCTCGACGAGCGCCTCATACTGCTGGTCGCTGATCTTGGTGTTCGTGGTGGCATCGTCGCGTACCTCGCCCAGGCTGGTCTTGTTCTTCAGATAGTCGATGGCCGTCTGAAGACCAATATTCAGTTCTGTTAATACTTTATTTAATCTTATTCCCATTCTTATCAATGCTTAATTCTTAATGCTTAATGCTTAATGCTTAATGATGTGATGTTTGCGTTTCTTAATGCTTAATGCTCAATATGCCTAATGCTCAGCGCTTTCATGGTGTAGCCGATTAAGCATTAAGCATTAAGCATTATTCAAACTCTGCCTTCAGTACGTTGAGCAGATGGTCGACAGTCTCTTCCTCGAGGTCGGCCTTCTCGATGAGCAGCTCGCGCGGGGCGTTGAGCACCTCCTTGGCGGTGTCGTAGCCCAGTGCCTTGATGGCGTCGATGACCCACTGGTCTACCTCGTCGCTGAACTCGTCGAGATAGATGTCTTCGTCGGTCTCGTTCTCGTTGACCACGCGGAACACGTCGATGGTGTACTCTGTGAGCATGGAGGCCAGCTTGATGTTCATGCCTCCCTTGCCTATGGCGAGGCTCACTTCGTCGGGCTGCAGATAGACCTCTGCCTTGTGGTTGTCCTGGTCGAGGGTGATGCTGGTCACCTTGGCGGGCGACAATGCACGCTGGATGAAGAGCTGCATGTTGGTGGTGTAGTTGATGACATCGATGTTCTCGTTGCCCAGCTCACGTACGATGCCGTGCACGCGGCTTCCCTTGACGCCGACGCATGCTCCCACGGGGTCGATGCGGTCGTCGAAGCTCTCCACGGCCACCTTGGCACGCTCGCCCGGCATACGTGCCACGCGGCGTATGGCGATGAGGCCGTCGGCAATCTCGGGCACCTCGGCCTCTAAGAGACGCTTCAGGAAGTCGGGGCTGGTGCGTGAGAGGATGATGCGGGGATTGTTGTTCTCGTTGGTCACTTCCTTCACCAGTGCGCGCACCGTCTCGCCCTTGCGGTAGGAGTCGTTGGGTATCTGGTCGCTCTTCATCAGGTGCAGCTCGTTGCCCTCGTCGTCCATGAGCAGGACCTCGCGCTTCCACATCTGATAGACCTCGGCGCTGATGACGGTGCCCACCTTGTCCTTGTACTTCTGATAGAGGGCGTCGTGGTCGAGCTCCAGAATCTTCGATGCGAGCGTCTGACGCAGGTTGAGGATGGCGCGGCGTCCGAACTTGGTGAAGTCCACCTCTTCGCTCACTTCCTCGCCCACCTCGTAGTCGGGCTCTATCTTCAGTGCTTCGCTCAAGGCTATCTCCTTGTTCTCGTCCTGCACCTCATTGTCGTCGACGACGATGCGGTGGCGGTGAATCTCGAAGTCACCCTTGTCGGGGTTCACAATCACATCAAAGTTCTCGTCGGAGCCAAACAGCTTGGCCAGCACGTTGCGGAAACTCTCTTCCAACACGCTGACCAGTGTGGTACGGTCGATGTTCTTTGTCTCTTTGAATTCCTGAAAGGTCTCAAACATGCTGGGGCCTTTCGCGTTTTTCTTGATTGCCATTTATTTAATACTTTTTTCTTAGTGCTTCATTCGTTATCCCAGTCTTCCGTTACTTGAAGTCGAGCAGATAGCGTGTACTCTTCACCTCGTCCATCGAGAACTGGCAGTCCACGTCCACCTTCACGGGACGCTTCTTGCCCTCGGGCACCTGTTTCTCCTGCGTGGTGACGGTAAACAGTCGTCCGTCGACCTGCTTCAGTGTTCCGCTGAGCTTCTTGCCTTCTGCGGTGACCACCTCCACCTGGTCTCCCACGTGGTTGATGTACTGCTGCTCTACCTTGAAGGGCTGGCCCAGGCCGGCCGAGCCCACCTCGAGCTCATAGTCGCCCAGCTCGTCGCCCAACTGCTCCTGCAGGAAGCGGCTCAGGGCGGCGCAGTCTTCTATCCACACGCCGTCGGCGCAGTCAATCTCGATGACGATGCGGTCGTCGCCGCCGTCCATCTGGATGTCTACCAGGAAGTAGTCGCCTTTCTTCAGCCACTCTTCCACTTGTGCTTGAATAATTTCTTTTGTAATCATCAAAATACTCTTTTATGAAAGAATGAGGAGCTCTCTCGGAGCCCCTCATTCCTCTGAACGGCTGCAAAGGTACGCTTTTTTTGCCGTTCCGCCAAATAATTTGACAATAATCTTTAAAAAAAGTTACAGTGTGTGCTCAACCTGGCCCTATGAGCCCTATGAGTCCTATGGGTCCTATGAGTCCTATAAGACCTATAAGTCCTATAAGACCCATAAGACCCATAACTCCCATTTCACCCTATGTTGACCGTCTGCGAACAATAGTCGACGGCTGCCATGCGGTGGGTGACGATGATGACGGTGCGCTGCTGGTCGCTCAGAATGTTGTGCAGCACGCGGCGCTCGGTGTCGGCATCGAGGGCGCTGGTGGCCTCGTCGAGCAGCATGATGCTGCCTGGCCGCAACAGTGCACGGGCTATCGCCAAGCGCTGAGCCTGGCCCTCGCTCAGGCCCCCACCCTGCTCGGAGAACTCAGTATCGATGCCATCGGGAAGGTCGAACACAAAGTCGGCACACGCCAAGCGAAGCACCTCCTCCATCTGTCCCTCTGTGGCCAAAGGATTGGCTAACAGGAGGTTCTGTCGCAGCGTGCCACTGAGCAGCGTATTGCCCTGAGGCACATAGACAAAGTTGCAGCGGTGGCAGGGCTTCAGTTCTTCGTTCCACGCATTACTATATATAGAGATGTGTCCCTCGGTGGGCTTCACCAAAGCCAGGAGGAGGCGTATGAGCGTGGTCTTGCCCGAGCCCGTTGGTCCCATCACGGCGGTGCAGGTGCCGGGAGCGAAGTCGAAGTCGGCATGTTGCAAGGTAGGCCGCTGGCCAGCAGCACCGTAGTTGAACGTGACATCGCTGAAACGGATGCCGCAGGGAGTGGGTGCCGGGTGCGGGTCGTCCAGCTCTTCGGCAGGCATCTCGTCCAGCTCCATGAGACGCTCGGCGGCGGTAAAGACACTGACGAAGGCGGGGGCCAGACGGGTGATGTCGCGCGCCGGACCCTGGATGCGGTAGACGAGCTGCAGGAATGCCGTCATGCCGCCAAAGCTGAGCGTGCCGGCATGGAGGCGCAGCGCTCCCCAAAGGAAGGCAATGAGATAGCCCGCCGAGAAACCAAAGTTGAGGAAGAAATTGCTGATGACGGAGAAGAGCGTGCGCTGCTTCACCCAGTTGCGCAGCGTGTGCTGTTTGTTTTCCAGCCGGTCAAGCATCTGCGGCTCGGCCTCCATCGTCTTCACCAGCATACGGTGCTGCATCGTCTCGGTCAGCAGGCTCTGAATCTGGCTGTCGGTCTGGCGCACCTCGCGCGAATAGCGGCGCATGTGAGCCACATAAAAACGGCTGACCAGGGCGAACAAAGGCAGGATGGCAATGGTGATGCAGGCCAGCCACACGTCCATGCGCAACAGATAGAAGAAGGCGCCGAAAAACATGGCCAGCGTGGAGAGCACCGACGGCAGCGTCTCGGTGAGGAATGTCACCACCTGCCTCACGTCCAGCTCCAAGCGGTTGATGATGTCGCCGGAGTGCATCGCCTCACGACCCTGCCACTGCTGGCGCAAGAGGCGGGCCACAAGCTGCTGCTGCATACGGTTCTGGGCCTTGATGCCGAGGATATTCCTGATCCAGACGCGCGAGATGCCTACGGCGAACTCCGCCAGGATGATGAGGGCCATCACACCAATGGCCCAGTAGATGGAGCCGGGGCGCACGCCGGAGGCGGTGTCGATGGCACGCTGCATGGCCCACACCGTGAGCAGCGAGAGGCCCACGCCGAAAAGACCCACGCAGGCATTGAGCGTGGCCTGAAGACGGTTGCCGCGCAAAGCCTGCCACAGCCAGCGCGCTATCTCGCGCCAGTTATACTTGCTCTCAGGCAAGTGGAACAGCATTTTAAACTTCATCATCTGCTAAAAAAGTAATCATGCCATCACTCTCGCCCGTCGGCTCCCCACATCATCTTCTGCCTCAGCGTAGCAAAATAGCTGGCTGAAGCACGCTTCACCACACGCGCCACATAGGGTGCACGGCTCAGGCGAATGGCGGTGCCTTCGGGCATCTTCTGCGAGCGGCCGTCGATGGCCACGAGGAAGGTGTGACTGCGGCTGCTGACGGTGAGTTCAACGACGGCACTGTCGGGGATGACAATGGGGCGCACGTTGAGCGAATGGGGCGCCACGGCGGTGAGCAGCAATACGCCGGTGCGGGGCACGATGATAGGGCCGCCGTTGCTGAGCGAATAGGCTGTAGAGCCTGTCGGCGTGGAGACGACGAGGCCGTCGGCCTGGTAGGTCGTCAGGTATTCGCCGTTGATGCTGGCGCGGATGCTGATCATCGAAGCGGTGTCGCGCTTGAGGATGGCTACATCGTTCAGCGCACAGGGACGGCCGTCAATAACGGCACTGCCGCGGCCATCGGTCTCCACAAGGATAAGGGCACGGTCCTCAACGCTGTAGTCGCCACGGTAGAGCGCATCGATGGTGGCTTCCACATCGCCCGTGCCGGCATCGGCGAGGAATCCCAGCCGACCCATGTTGAAGCCGAGGATGGGTGTCTGTCGCGGGCCTACAAGGCTGGCGGTCTTCAGCAGCGTGCCGTCGCCGCCCATCGACAGGGCGAAGTCGGCCTCGAAATCACCGCCGGAAAAGGTGGAAACAGAAGCCGACGGGCCGACGAGACCGAGCGAGCCGGTCAGCTCGTCGGTGGTCAGCAGCTCAGAGCAACACAGGAAATCATAATACTCCTCTTCTATCATGATGCGTGCACCGCGCTCGCGCAAGCATAGCAGCACATCGCGCACCGCAGCACTCTTCTCATGCTGGTAGACATTGCCGAAAAGGGCAAAAGTGAGGGTCTGGGATGACATATTCTGCTTTTTTCTTTTCCGTCTGAAAAACTTTGTGTATATTTGCAGCTGCAAAAATACACATTTATTTTGAAACAATGGCAAAAGTTTATGTTTTTCTTGCTGACGGCTTCGAAGATGTCGAGGCCCTCATCCCTGTCGACGTGCTCAGACGCGGCGGTCAGGAAGTGGTAACGGTGAGCGTCATGGGCGACTCACAAGTGGTGGAATCGGCTCACGGCGTGCAGATAGTGGCTGACACACTGTTCGACGACGTTGACCTCAGTGATGCCAAGCTGCTGCTCCTGCCTGGCGGAATGCCCGGCGCCAGCAACCTCTACGACCACGAGGGGCTGAAGGAGGCGCTCGTGCGTCACTGCAAGCAGGGCAAACTGACGGCAGCCATCTGCGCAGCGCCCGGCGTGGTGCTGGGACAGCTGGGGCTGCTGCGTGGAAAGCGAGCCACATGCTATCCGGGCTTTGAGCAGCTCTTGGGCGGCGAATATACGGGCGAGCTGTGCACCGTCGATGGCAACATCGTCACGGCTGAAGGTCCTGCTGCTGCCTTCCCATTTGCCTACAAGCTCTTAGAGATGCTGGCCGGCGAAAGCGTGTCGCGGCAGATTGCCACGGGCATGCGCTACGCCCACCTGATGAATTGGTAGAAAACAGAGCGAAACGATGACGCTGAAATATGACGTGGTGGTCATCGGCGGCGGTCACGCAGGCTGTGAGGCGGCCTGCGCCGCTGCCAATATGGGCGCAAAGACGCTGCTGGTGACCATGGATATGAACAAGATTGCGCAGATGTCGTGCAATCCGGCCATCGGCGGCATTGCCAAGGGGCAGATAGTGAGAGAAATCGACGCTTTGGGCGGACAGACAGGCATCGTCACGGATGCCACAAGCCTGCAGTTCCGTATGCTGAACGTAGGCAAGGGGCCGGCGGTATGGAGTCCTCGGGCGCAATGCGACCGCGGCAAGTTCATCTGGCAGTGGCGCACACAGCTCGACGCCACACCCAACCTCGACATCTGGCAGGACCAAGCCTGCGAACTACTTACTGAACCGACTCCACCTACCAAGCCAACCTCATCCCTCCCCCGCGTCACCGGCATCCGCACCATCTGGGGCGCAGAAATCCTCGCCTGTTGTGTCATCATCACGGCAGGCACCTTCCTCAACGGCCTGTTGCACATAGGAAGGAAAATGATTCCTGGCGGGCGCATTGCCGAGCCTGCCGTCGAAGGTCTGACGGAGAGCATCACTCGTCACGGCATACGCACAGCGCGAATGAAGACGGGCACGCCGGTGCGAATCGATAAGCGCAGTGTGGACTTCTCACTCCTCACCGAACAGCCCGGCGAGCAGCACCCCTACATGTTCTCCTACCTACCGTCAGGTTCCGCCTTCATCAATGAAGACTCAGCGTATGCTGCGGCACCGCCGCAGCCCTCCCGCCGTCTCCGCCAGCTGCCCTGCTGGACGGTGAACACCAACGCCGAGGTGCACGAGGTGCTGCGCAGCGGCCTCAAGGACTCACCGCTATACAACGGACAGATTCAGTCCATCGGCCCGCGCTACTGCCCGTCCATCGAGACAAAGCTGGTCACATTCCCCGACCGCGAACAGCATCCGCTCTTCCTCGAGCCAGAGGGCGAGGAAACCAACGAGATGTACCTGAATGGCTTCTCTTCTTCACTGCCCATGGAAACGCAGATAGAAGCCCTGCGACACATTCCTGCCTTCAAGCATCTGAGAGTTTACCGGCCTGGCTATGCCATAGAGTACGATTTCTTCGACCCAACGCAACTGAAACACACGTTGGAATCGAAAGTTATTGACGGTCTCTTCATGGCTGGGCAGGTCAATGGAACAACAGGCTACGAAGAGGCGGCAGGACAAGGACTGATAGCTGGTATCAACGCCGCATTGAAATGCGTTGGAACCAAAGAATTCATTCTGCATCGCGACGAGGCATACATCGGAGTGCTCATCGACGACCTGGTGACAAAGGGAGTGGACGAGCCTTACCGCATGTTTACTTCGCGTGCAGAGTTCCGCATCCTCCTTCGGCAGGATGATGCCGACCGCCGACTGACAGAGCGGACCCACCAGATTGGGCTGGCTTCACAGCAGCGATACGATTGGTGGATGCAGAAGAAAGAAGCTATCGGAGAAATCGAGCAATTCTGCTACAACTTCCCCATCAAGCCCAAATTGATCAACGACGCTTTGCAACAGCTTGGCACCACCCCGCTGGTATTTGGTACGAAGCTGGCCGACCTCATTGCCCGCCCACAGCTCAGCATCAAAAGCCTGGCTCCATTCATCCCACAGCTGCAGGAGCGCATCGACCGTTTGCCCAACAGAAAGGAAGAAATAGTGGAGGCAGCAGAAATCCGCATCAAATACAAAGGTTACATCGAGCGCGAGCGCATCGTGGCAGAGAAGATGCACAGGCTGGAGAATATCCGCATCAAAGGTCACTTCACCTACGCCGACATCCAGTCGCTGAGCACAGAGGCACGGCAGAAGCTCACAGCCATCGACCCGGAGACCTTGGCACAGGCCAGCCGCATTCCGGGCGTCAGCCCCAGCGACATCAACGTGCTCCTCGTGTTGATGGGACGATAGGTTTCACATGAAACAATCTAACAATAACCAACGAATAAATCACTCATTATGAACAACCAAGTATTATTAGACCATCTGAGGTGCATCCCGGACTTTCCGAAGAAAGGCATCAATTTCCGCGACGTGACAACCCTCTACAAGGACGCCGAATGTGTGCAGATCATGCTCGACGAATTAGAGCGCATCTACAAGGACAAAGGCATCACAAAGATTGTTGGCATCGAGAGCCGCGGCTTCGTCATGGCCTCAGCTCTGGCCGGACGCCTCGGCTGCGGCATCGTCCTGGCACGCAAGCCCGGCAAGCTGCCAGCCACCGTCATTAAGGAAAGCTTCTCGAAGGAGTATGGCGTTGACACCATTGAAATGCATTTAGACTCTATCACCGAGGACGACGTGGTGCTCATTCACGACGACCTGCTCGCCACAGGCGGAACAGCCAAGGCTGCCTACAATCTCGTGCAGCATTTCAATCCAAAGAAGACATACATCAACTTCATCATTGAAATACGTGACGAAGGCCTGCACGGACGTGACCTCTTTGACGGCATAGAACTAACGACGCTGCTGACCGTTTAGAGCAGACGTGTTTCACGTGAAACAAACAACGAATGACGAGAGAAGAAAACGATAAACGACTGGCCTACCTGAAAGGCATAGTAAGCCGGCTGCCTGAGAAACCGGGCAGCTACCAGTTCTATGACGAAGCACACATTATTATATATGTAGGCAAGGCCAAGAGCTTAAAAGCACGCGTGTCGTCCTACTTCCACACGGAGGTAGACCGATACAAAACAAAGGTGCTGGTGTCAAAGATATTCGACATCAGCTACACGGTGGTCAACACAGAAGAAGACGCACTGCTGTTGGAGAACGCACTCATCAAGAAATACAACCCACGATATAACGTATTGCTGAAGGACGGCAAGACCTATCCGTCCATATGCGTGACCAACGAATTCTTCCCTCGCATTTTCAAAACACGAACCATCAACAAGAAGTGGGGAACCTACTTTGGCCCTTACTCTCACATTGGTTCGATGAACGCCGTGCTCGCTATTATCAAAGAGCTGTACAAACCACGCACTTGCCGCTTTCCCATCACGAAGGAGGGTGTGGAAAGCGGCAAGTACAAGGTCTGCCTCGATTATCACATCAAGCGCTGTAACGGGCCGTGCATGGGAAAGCAAAGCTACGAAGCTTATCAAAAGAACATCCAACAAGCTCGGGAGATACTGAAAGGTAATACGCGTCAGATTCTGCGTGAGATGCGGGACGAGATGGAACACCTGGCAGAGGAACTGCGCTTTGAGGAGGCAGAGGAAATCAAGCAAAGATACATCGCCTTAGAGGGGTTCGTCAGCCGCAGCGAGGTGGTTAGCCATACCATCAACAACGTCGACGTGTTCAGCATCACCAGCGACGAAAAGATGGCTTACATCAACTATATGCATGTCAACAACGGCAGCATCAACCAGAGCTTTACCATAGAATACAAGAAGCGGCTCGACGAAAGCGATGAAGAGATATTGCAGTTAGGCATCGTGGAGCTGCGCGAGCGATTCAAGAGCGACGCAAAGGAAATTGTGGTGCCGCAGGAAGTGGATGTAGCATTGGAAAATGTGAAGTTTACCATACCGAAGTTAGGCGACAAGAAAACGCTGCTCGAGCTGTCGGTCATGAACGGCAAACAGTATAAAATGGACCGTTTGAAGCAGGCAGAGAAACTCAATCCAGAGCAGAAACAGGTACGACTGATGAAGGAGCTGCAAGATAAATTGCATCTCCCTACCCTACCCTATCAGATAGAATGTTTCGACAATTCCAACATCTCAGGAACGGATGCCGTGGCTGCCTGCGTCGTCTTTAAGAAGATGAAACCGTCGAAAAAAGACTACAAACACTACAACATCAAAACAGTGGTCGGACCCGACGACTATGCATCGATGAAAGAGGTGGTGCATCGTCGGTACACTCGCCTCATAGAAGAAGATCAACCCCTTCCCAACCTCATCATAGCCGACGGTGGCAAAGGCCAGATGGAAGTGATAAGAGAAGTGATACAAGACGAGCTGAACCTCGACATACCGATTGCAGGCTTGGCGAAAGACGACCGTCACCGCACTAACGAATTGCTCTACGGCTTCCCGCCAATGAAAATTGCCCTCAAAGTAGACAGCGAGCTCTTCCACGTACTGACGCAGATACAGGACGAAGTGCACCGCTTTGCCATCACTTTCCACAGAGATAAACGCTCTAAACGTGCGCTGCACAGCGAGTTAGAAGAGATAAAAGGCATTGGACCGAAAACACGTGACCTCCTGTTGGAAAAGCTGAAATCGGTGAAGAGAATCAAGGAAGCAACAGAGTCAGAGATTGCCACCATCATAGGCGCAGCAAAGGCCAAGATCATCTTAGAGCATTTCCATAGCCAAGAAACAACCGCTATCAAACATTAACACGAGCTTTTTGTCCGAAGCCTTCGGACAAGTTGTCCGAAGCCTTCGGACGACGAGTCCGAAGCCTTCGGACGGAGCGTCCGAAGCCTTCGGACGATTTTGGGGGTCTTGTGTAGCGCACTATACTAACAATATAGAAATGTGTATTACCGAGTAAATAATAAAAACCAGAAAAATATTGTCAGATTTATGTCTTTGGGTTTGGAGAATTGAAAAGGAATATGTATTTTTGCAGAAAAAAAGAAGAACATGAGAGCAGTGATACAGCGCGTGAGCCACGCCAGCGTCAGCATCGGCGGGGCAGTTCATTCCGCCATTGGCGAGGGCTATCTCATACTGTTAGGCGTATGCGACGAAGACACAGCAGAGGACGTGGAATGGCTCGTAAAGAAAATAGCCAACTTACGCGTATTCAACGATGAGAACGGGGTGATGAACCGCAGTATCATCGAGGTTGGCGGAGAGGCGCTGGTAGTCAGCCAGTTCACACTCTACGCAAGCTATAAGAAAGGCAACCGTCCCTCCTGGTTCCGCGCAGGCAGCCACGAACACTCCATTCCGCTCTACGAATCGTTCTGCGCACAGCTGGGCGAAGCCATAGGTAAACCCGTAGGAACAGGCGAATTTGGCGCTGACATGCAGGTCAGCCTCCTCAACGATGGGCCGGTGACCATCTGCATGGATACTAAAAACAAAGAATGATGAAGGAAAATAAAAACAAAGCATTGAAAGCGCTGTTGATATACAGTGTGATTTGCTTGATAATCCTATTCATATTACCCGCATTGATACTGAATATACTTGGATGGCATAAATTTGATTAAGATGACGATAAAAGAAGCGCAACAGGCAGTAGACCAATGGATTAAGGAATACGGCGTGAGATATTTCTCCGAATTAACCAACATGGCAGTTCTTACAGAGGAGGTTGGCGAGCTGGCACGCGTCATAGCCCGCAAATACGGCGACCAGAGCTTCAAGCCCGGTGAGAAAGACAACCTCGGTGAAGAGATGGCCGACGTCCTCTGGGTGCTCCTCTGCTTGGCCAACCAAACAGGCGTCGACCTCACTACAGAGTTCAACAAAAGCATCGCAAAAAAGACCCAGCGCGACGCGTTGAGGCATATAGAAAACCCGAAACTCTTAGCTTAAATACCCAAAATTTGCCTTGATCATACACTGTAAAGTTAGATTAAGGAGCAAATGGGAAGATGAAAAATGGAAAAACACCCTCAAGTCAATTATATTCTCCCCCTTGAAAAGGGGGAGTTAGAGGGGGATGCATCTGCGGAAAAATAATCCCCCCAGTCCCTCAATACAAGGTATACATAAGGGGTAAACATTACTTCTACTGCGGCTACAAACAGATAAACATAAAATAAACACCTTAAAGTTAAACAAATTCTCACTCTATAAAAGTTGGTGTTAGAAGGGATAAAAGCGCAGAAAATGGAACAATCAAAAGAAAAAGTATTCACAAGGAATGACAAACTAGAAGAAAGAAGAACACTCCGCAATGAATCTACAGCGGCTGAAAGTACATTTTGGAAAGCCATAAAAGGTAGACAAATAGAAGGTATAAAGTTTCGCCGCCAACATAGTGTTGGTGCCTATATCATGGACTTCTATAGTCCAGAAATAAAACTTTGCATCGAATTGGATGGGGAAATACATAATGAAAATTGGTCATTCACTCACGATGTTAGCAGAACAACTTACCTCAATGACAAGGGCATTACTGTATTGAGATATAGCAATGATGTCGTATACAAGCATATCGATGGGATTATAGAAGACATTAAAAGGTTTCATAAAGAACCAAAACTAATTAGAGGCTACATAAAAAATGGTATTCGTGAGGGTGGCATCCCCCTCTAACTCCCCCTTTTCAAGGGGGAGAAAAAGTTACAAAAAGAGCATCAAAAGAATAATATAAAGCTAATGAATAAAAGGCATAGCTATTTCGCTCAAAACCATTTTATTACTCTCCTGGAGAAGGTGCAATAAAAGAAAAAAAGTCTGTTTCAATAACATCTTAAAAACAAACAATATCATTATGGCAGAACAACACAACCATGAGCATCATCATGCTCAGCCCATGAGCCGGATAGAAGAGGCTCTGAAGAAGTATAACCTCGACATCACCGACGCAGAGGTGAGCGAGGCAGTGAAGAAAATCATCGCTGAAAAGGTGCCAGAAAACGACACAGTGGAAGTGAAGAAATTCCTGATGGGCAGCGTAGAACTGACCACACTGAAGACGACCGACAGCGACACCAGCGTCATGGCCTTCACGGAAAAAGTGAACCAGTTTGAAGAGGCCTACCCCACCCTACCCCACGTAGCCACCATCTGCGTCTATCCTCGTTATGCCAAAATTGTGGCAGACACCTTAGAAGTGGAAGGCGTAGAAATAGCCTGCGTCAGCGGCTCGTTCCCCAGCAGCCAAAGCCTCATCGAAGTGAAGACCGTGGAGACCTCACTGGCCATCAAGGACGGAGCCACCGAGATTGACATCGTCATGCCCGTCGGCGCGATGCTCGAGGGCGACTACGAGACGGTGGTCGACGAGATTCAGCAACAGAAGGAGGCCTGCGGCGAGCATGACATGAAGGTCATTCTGGAAACAGGTATGCTGCAAACGGCCAAAAACATCAAGACAGCCTCGCTACTCTCGATGTATGCCGGTGCCGACTACATCAAGACCTCGACTGGCAAAGAGAAGCCTGCCGCCACACCAGAAGCCGCCTACGTGATGTGTCAAGCCATCAAGGAATACTACGATGAAACGGGCATTATGATAGGTTTCAAGCCGGCCGGAGGCCTGAACACCGTGATGGATGCCCTCATCTATTATACCATTGTGAAAGAGGTGCTTGGCGAGAAATGGCTCACCAATAAGTTCCTACGCTTAGGCACCAGCCGCCTTGCCAACCTGCTGCTCAGCGAGGTCATAGGCGAAGAGGTGAAGTTCTTCTAATTCAAGTTTGCAATAGTAGGAGTTAAAGGAGTTAAGGGAGTTAAAGGAGTTAAAGACAATACCATTACTATGGATTTCAACCCATAGACAAAGCCTTATTTTGGAAAGTCATTTGTCTTTAACTCCTTTAACTCCTGAAAAATAAAGCTAATCGCCTAATATTGCCGCTTCATGACATAGTCGAGGTACGTGACCAAAGCGTCGCGTATCACGATTTTCTTTACGCTTTCATCTATGAAAACCATGCTCTGGTCATAGAAGTCCTGCATGCACTGCTCAGCATACTCTATGCCGCCCTGCTGCTTCGTATATTCCACTAATACAGCGATTTCATCGGAATTGATGGAGCCAGCCTTTACCTTTTTGGCAAGGTTGATCATGGCCGCATAAGGCGCTGTACGAAGGGCATAGAGCACGGGCAGCGTCAGCTTGCCTTCAGTCATGTCATTGCCAGTGGGCTTGCCTATCTCGCGCGAGTCATAATAATCAAATATGTCGTCACGTATCTGGAACATCATGCCCAAGGTCTCACCGAAGTGGCGCGCTTTCTCGATTTCGCTCTCCCCTACCCCAACAGAAAGGCATCCTAAGATGGCACAAGACTCAAAGAGCGACGCCGTCTTCTTATGGATGACATCGTAGTAGACTTGCTCGGAGAAATCGGGATTCTGTATGTTCGACAGCTGCAGAATCTCTCCCGCAGCGAGCGTGCGGCCCAGCTGGGAAAGGTTCTCCACAATGCGTTGATTGCCCGTCTTCGACACATGCAGAAGCGCGGTGGAAAGAATATAATCACCCACCAACACTGCCACTTTATTATTAAAAGAGGCGTTGACGGAAGCCTGCCCGCGGCGCTCTGCGCTCTCATCAACGACATCATCGTGCACTAAGGAAGCGGTATGCAACAGCTCCAGGCCTATAGCCGCATGGAGGGTTACATCGCTCACCTCCCCATAGTTCTTTGCCATCAATAAGGTCAGCAACGGGCGCATCCGCTTGCCACCACGCTGGCGGATATGCGTCAGGGCGTTGCCCAGCAATCCTTCATCGTGCGACATCGATGAGTTAAACATTTCCACAAACTGTGTAAACTCACGCTCAATAGGCAGCTTAATCAAAGAGAGAGAATCCATTTTCAGAAATTTTGCAACAAAATTACTGAAAATATCCGTATGTTGCGAATTTTTTTAGTAATTTTACACCAAAATTCTTTAACGACATGGAAAAACTCTTCTTACTCGACGCCTACGCGCTCATCTATCGCGCATATTACGCCTTCATCAAGAACCCACGCATCAACTCCAAGGGACTGAATACCAGCGCCATCATTGGCTTCGTCAATACTTTGCAGGAAGTCATAGAGAAAGAACAGCCGAAATACCTCGGTGTAGCCTTCGACCCCCACGGCCCCACGTTCCGCAGCGAGGCCTTCCCCGCCTACAAAGCACAGCGCGAAAAGACGCCCGAGGACATCACCCGCGCCGTGCCCATCATCAAGGAACTGCTCGAGGCGTGGCATATCCCTGTGCTGCAAGCTGACGGCTACGAGGCCGATGACGTCATTGGCACGATGGCGAAAAAGCTGTCAGCCCCGCCTTCGTCCACCGAGGGGGAAACAAATGTCAAAGGTCATGATGCCCCCTCAGGGGCAGCAAGGGGAGCCTCGGTGGAAGTTTATATGCTCACTCCAGATAAAGATTATGGTCAGTTAGTGTCAGAGCATGTCAAGATCTACCGCCCTCGCCACGGCGGCGGCTACGAGGTGATGGGCCCGGCAGAGGTGTGCGCCAAATACGACATCCCCTACCCTACCCTCGTCATCGACCTCTTGGCACTCATGGGCGACTCGGCCGACAACTTCCCCGGATGCCCCGGTGTCGGAGAGAAGACCGCGACGAAGCTCATCCATGACTTCGGCAACGTCGAGCAACTCCTCGCCCGCACCAGCGAGTTGAAGGGCGCATTGAAGACAAAGGTAGAAGAACATGCCGACGACATCCGCATGAGTTACTTTCTCGCTACCATCAAGACCGATGTCCCCATCGACGTCAGCCTCGACGACTTGGTCCTCCAAGAACCCGATGAGGAAAAATTGGGAAAACTATTCGCCGAACTGGAGTTTAAGACGCTCGCGGAGCGAATCCTTAAAAAAACAGAAAAGAAACAAAAAAAAGCCAACACAGAGCTCTCGTTATTTGCAGAATTTTCGACCGAAGAGGCAGGCGCTCCAAAATTTTCAAGTTTTGAGACCCTTAAAACGGTGCCTCACGACTACCAACTCATTGACTCTGAGGAGAAAATGCGCGAAATTTGTGATTTTTTCTTGACAAAAGATTTTCTCAGTCTAGACACGGAGACCACCTCGACGCAAGCCATCAACGCAGAATTGGTGGGTTTGAGCTTCTCAGTCGAGCCTCACAAGGCATTTTACGTGCCCGTGCCAGACAAGCGTGAAGAGGCGGTAAAAATCGTTAATCTTTTTAAACCGCTCTACGAAGACCCCCGTATTCTCAAGATTGGACAGAACTTAAAATACGATTTAGAAGTTTTAAGAAATTATAACGTTCAGTTACAAGGGCCGATGTGGGACACAATGATAGCCCATTATCTCATCCAGCCGGAGCTGCGCCACAACATGGACTACATGGCGGAAGCCTACCTCAACTACCAGACGGTTCACATCGACGAGCTCATAGGACCCAAGGGGAAAGGGCAACGCTCCATGCGCGACCTCTCCCCTACCCTAGTATATGAATACGCGTGCGAGGATGCCGACATTACGCTACAACTGAAGAACGCATTGGAGCCGGAGTTGAAGAAGCACGACTGCGAGCGGTTGTTCTACGACATCGAGATGCCCCTCATGCCCGTATTGGCTGAAATGGAGATGAACGGCGTGGTGCTCGACACCGAGGCACTGGCACAGACATCAAAGGAGCTGACGCAGCGCATGAACGAGATAGAAGCGCGCATCTACGAACTGGCGGGCGAGCAGTTCAACATCAGCTCACCGAAGCAAGTGGGTGACATCCTCTTCGCCAAGATGAAGATCATAGAGAAGCCGAAGAAGACCAAGACAGGGCAGTTTGTTACCAGCGAGGACGTGCTCACCCAACTGCAAGGGAAACACGAGATAGTGGCCGACATCCTCGCCTTCCGCGGACTGAAGAAGCTGCTCAGCACTTACGTGGACAACCTCCCTACCCTCATCAACAAGCGTACTGGGCACATCCACACCTCTTTCAATCAATGTGTTACGGCAACGGGACGCCTATCGTCGTCCGACCCCAACCTGCAGAACATTCCCGTGCGCGGCGAGGACGGCAAGGAGATACGCAAGGCCTTCGTGCCCGAGCCGGGATGCCTTTTCTTCTCGGCCGACTACAGTCAGATAGAGCTGCGCGTCATGGCACATCTGTCACAGGACGAGCACATGATCAGTGTCTTCACTGAGGGCAAAGACCTCCACGCTGCCACCGCTGCCACCATCTATAAGAAAGCCATCGAGGATGTGACACGTGATGAGCGCACGAAGTCGAAGCGTGCCAACTTCGGCATCATCTACGGCATCACCGTCTTCGGCCTGGCCGAGCGGCTCGACATCACACGCGACGAGGCGAAGCAGCTCATCGACGGCTTCTTCGACACCTTCCCCAAGGTGCACGACTACATGGAACAAGCGAAGGCCGAGGCGCGACAGAAAGGCTACGTGGAGACGCTCTTCGGCCGGCGGCGCTATCTGCCCGACATCAACAGCGGCAACGCCACCGTGCGCGGCTTCGCCGAGCGCAACGCCATCAATGCGCCCATCCAGGGCACAGCTGCCGACATCATCAAGGTGGCGATGATCCGCATCCACCAGCGCTTCCAAAGCGAAGGCATCAAGAGCAAGATGATCTTGCAGGTGCACGACGAACTCAACTTCAGCGTTTTGCCGGAAGAGAAGGGTAGGGTAGAGGCCATCGTCCTCGAGGAGATGCAACGCGCTCTGCCTCTGAGCGTTCCCCTCGTCGCCGACAGCGGCTTCGGGGCCAACTGGCTCGAAGCACACTAACGCTCCTTCCCGCGGCAAGCCAAGCCAGACTCAAGCTCAAGCACTTGCGTCTGGCTTTATCATATATGGTTGGTTGTAAGCAGGGCACCGCCCCTGCCACCCGCTTTTTCGTGCAGGTCAAAAAAATTCTTGCTAATCATGTAGCGGTTTACCTATTATTTCCTACCTTTGCAACATCAAGAACCACACATCATGCGAAAACGTAAAGCTACACTTTTGTCCTTGCTGGCCTGCTTCCTGCTGGCCTGCACGTCGCCTGCTGAGAAGAAGGGCGGCACCATGTTCATTGCAACCGAGCAGGAAGATGCTGAGACACAGCTGAAGACAGCGATGGAATACGACAGGAAGGGCCGCTACGAGGAGGCTGCCGAGTGGTACAGGAAAGCTGCCGAGCAAGGCCTTTCGGTGGCACAGAACAACCTCGGCGTGATGTACAAGGACGGGCAGGGCGTGAAGAAAGACTATCGCGAGGCAGTACGATGGTTCAAACTTGCCGCCAGTCAGGGTAACGTGCTGGCACAGTCCAACTTAGGATGGATGTACCAGCGGGGTAGGGGAGTGACGCAGGACTATGACTCCGCCCGCTATTGGTACTCGCAGGCCGCCCTTCAGGACCATGCCGCCGCCCAGAACAACCTCGGCACGATGTATCGCGACGGCCTGGGCATGAAAGCCGACACCGATTCCGCCCGTTACTGGTTTGAGCAGGCAGCGCGCCACAACCTGCCACAAGCCCAACACAATCTGGAAAACTTGAGGCAATCCATTTCTACCCCTTGAAAAAGGGATGCACGCAAAGCAAAAAAAGCGAGAAGTTCTTGCCAATTCAGCAAAAAATGGGTACTTTTGCCCTCTCTTTCAGCAGAACAGAGCCGAACCTTGCCAGGATAAACACTCTAAACCAATAATAATAGTATGAAAAAACTAATGATTACAATGCTTGTGGCACTGCTCAGCATAGGCGCACAAGCACAGGAGAAAGGCGATTTCGCCATTGGTCTGCACACGGGCATCACAAGCAACAAATTTGAAATCGAGGGCTTGCACATCAAAGAGACCACCACACAGTTTGGACTGGGTGCCTTCGGCCAGTACAATCTGTCAAAACACTGGCGCACAGAGCTGGAAGGCATCTACCATTTCAAGAAAAACAGCGTCTCTGACTTCCAGGTGGGCCTCAACTTCCACTACCTGTTCAACATCGGCGAAGTCGTGAGGATTTATCCTCTGTTGGGCTATGCACTGTGCTTCGTACATCAGGACGAGATCAAGGATGGGAACGTCACCGTCGAAGCCGACAACGACGTCGACGGCGGCATACAGCTGGGTGCCGGTCTGCAGGTTAACATCACCGACAACTGGTTCGCCACAGGTGAATACAGGTGGCAGCCGGGCATCTTCGGCGACGGCAACGTCTTTATGTTAGGCGTAGGCTACCGATTCTAACCTGCCCAATAAGTTGCGGCGCAGCCATTCTCACCTTTTCCAAAGATTGAGAATGGCTGCGCTTTGTGTTTGTAGAAATCACTTCCTTTCAACAACTTACTCGCAACCTCAATCCTTTTTCTTCGCATCCAAATGGTAGGTAAAACTTATGCCGACATAGTGGTGGCGGAAGTCACTCCATGTGGAAGTGTTTTGAATAATCACAAGTAATTGTAAATCAATAGACAACAAGGTATATCCAAAATTGAAAGGTACAAAAAAGTGTAATTTGCGATTTGCCGTTTTTGGTGCCAACACAAGCAGTTTTTATGTCATTATAACTATACAAGATTTAACAATTTGTTAATGTTTAACAGGTGAATTTTAGCCATTTTGAGCTTTTGACAACTTCGGTGAGCAAAGACAAAGGATTTTTGCCAGTCAAAAGAGAGAAGACAAAGCATCGAAATGGGGTCATTTGTACCGACATTAACTTCGTTTTCTTCCGTCACGACTCGGCATAACTCAAACGAGTTTGGTTCTGCTCTCGCTGTTCCGTCAGTTGTACCTCGGTTGCGCTAAGTAACTGTGTAACAAGGTCGGTTAATAATTCAATGTCCGCTCCAGCTCTGCTGGCTTGCAAGGCAAGCGCTCGACCTCCGGTCGCTTTGCAAAGCAAAGAACTTTGGCTATTTCAGTGCGTATTTTATGGGAAATGTGCTAAAATGCTTACAAATTCACGTTAAACTCTACAAATCTTATCGTTAATTGAAATAAAAGTTGTACCTTTGCAGCCGAAAGGCTGCGAAAGCGATAAGACAGGAGGCATGGAGCAAACGCTGTTCTCCTTTCGCTGGTATCGGTCAACATTATAATTGATAATACGAAAGATTATATAACTATGGCAACAGCAATCAGAGCTATCCCGACACTCTACGGCGAGACAGCCAAGTCGTTTGAAAGCGAAGCCAAGCGAACGGAACAGAATCCAGGTACGCAGGACTATCGCCATGAGGCGAAAGTTGTTTCTGACTTTCTGAAAACTACCAACGTGCTATGACTGTAGAAGAACTGCTGGCACGATGTGAACTTGTACGCGCTTCAGAGAAAAGGCTGGCTGAATGTCAGCCTTTCAGATGTGGGGAAAACGACCTTGACGAGTTTTTCGCCAAGGATTGTCTTATCAACCAAAGTCGTCTGCTTGGAAAGACCTATCTGTTTTGCCTTAAAGAGCAGCCAAGCACCATTGTCACCGCTTTCTCGCTATCAAATGACAGCATACGCCTGACCAACCGCATCACCGACGAATATAAGGAGCATTTTCTTGATGATACAAACTTGCACGATAAATCGTTAAAGCGTTTCCCTGCCGTGTTGATTGGTCGTTTGGGAACCAACAAAGACTTTGCTGGACAAGGCTATGGTACTGCCATCATGGACTTCATCAAGGTGCTCTTCCGCACCAACAACCGCACTGGTTGCCGCTTCCTTATTGTAGATGCGCTGAACCGTCCTGAGACACTTCACTATTACGAAAAGAACGGTTTTCACTATCTTATTGATGACGAACGACTCGAAGCCAAGTATATGGGTATTGGCGTTGGTCGTTTGCCCCTCAATACTCGTCTTATGTACTTCGATTTACTGAAGATTAAAGTAAATGAAGAATGATATTCTAACAGATATATCACCATACATCAAGGATTTATGCACCTCAGAGAGATTATAATAAATAATGTTAAGCGAGAGAAAAGAATGGCCGATTTCTTTGGTCATTCCAATGATTTGATTACTCTCTCTCTTTTTCTCTCTCTCAGGTACTCACCTACAATAGCTTATGTCACGTCGGGGTCAGGATACTTCGTGACTGTCACAGATTATCCTGTCCCTCGTGTGACACATCAAAAAGCCCCACTGCCGTAATAGCAGCGAGGTTCGTATAACAAAAGAACCGTCCCGATGTTACATTGGAATGACCATATATGGTTCTGTAGTCTCGTCACCAATATTTCCCTGACTGGCGATTTTTACGCACTTAAGGTCAAATTGATTATTAGTCAAAAATATTATTCTATAGGCTAACATGTATCTATGTTCACCTGAAACACCATCCAAATTCTTATTCTGTTTCAGTTGTAATGTGTCCCAGTCACTACATGTTTTTATTAACTTGTGAGAAAAAGAACAAATATCTGGATCGTTTTTGATAAATACGGAATCACTATTTTCTTTCATCCCTTCATTCAAGATGCCCTTTTTCTGATATCTCATATATCTATATTCGTAAACTCTGTCAGTTCCATAAACATCGTCTGACTTTTTATTCCAAAAAGCAAATAAAACAGTAGAAGTATAACTGTTGATTTCTTCTAAAATGTATACGGTGTCACCAACATTATATAAAGGAGACAATGTGCTGAAAATCTTTTGCTCCTTATTAAGTTTGCAACCTTTCTCCAATAAAGGGGAATGTTGATTAGGCATAAGTTTTTTCCCGCATGCTATCATGGAGTCACACAATTCACACCAGCGTTTATAGAGGATTATGGATTTTGGATCCGTTTCCTTGATCTTCTCGGCCTCTATTAAGAATTGTATTGTAACATTCTTTGAGACGGAATCCATCTCTCCTAATGATTTATGGCTATCATATAATACATGTAGAATATTATACACATCTTCATAAGCAGGCAAATAATGATATTGTTTGGCCATTATTATTGAATAGAACCAGCATTCTTGAAGGAGGTCTTTAGACATCTTCAATTTCTTCAGATTATTATATGCAATAGTGTCGCCATATTGAAGAACTTTAATTTCAAGGCTGTCTTCATAAGGCAACTGTTCATTAATCGACATTATCGAGTTATAATAATGCTTGCCTGCCTTGCCAAACAACATGCCAACGCAGAAAAGTATTATTGCAAAAAGCAATTGAAAGAAAAGTGAACTATTTCTTGTTTTCATATTTTGCTTCTTCTTGTAAGATCTGCATTATTTGCTTCCCAAACAACTTCACATCATCATTCGGTGAAAAATATTCCGAGCTGTCCGTTAGTGCTTTATATATAGAGTGGTGGAAAGGTATCTGTTCATTCCGTGCAATAGGATTCGTAAAAGAACTATCTTTAAGTACCCAGTAATAAATGAAGTTTGTATAATCATAATCAATACACATACACTTAAGAGTATTCTTTTCTATCTTATTGAAATTATCTACTGATGGTGACTTCCAAAAAATCTGTTTTAATGTGTAAACATCTTCTACAGAAATAACGATTTCGTTCTCTGTTAATGCAGAAATAATAAGTGAAAATATAACTCCCAAAACAAAACAGGAGGAGTATATAAGATAATTTCTTTTTTTTCTCATATTGTGATTACTAATTAGTAAAAAAGTTTTGCTTATATAACATGGGGATTTTTAAGACGGCTCTGTTATACCAGTGACTCACGGTACCTATCCCCTCTATGGGTCTACAACGATTAGCCGATACTTGATTGCAAAGATAAGAATAAATCTGGAAATAAAGAAGGATTTAGCCAGAAATCTCAAAATTACTACGATTTTTCTTGGACAATTAAAACAAAATGCTTATCTTTGCAAATGTATTTATTAACTAATTAAATTAAAGACTATGGTAAACGTAAAGCAAAACAAAGTTGAAGAATCGTCTATACGGTCTATTTTGTGTGAATTAGGTTACATTTTTGCAAATTTATTTGCAGATTTGCAAAGAAATTACTAATTTTGCAAACGAATTAGAAGATGATAATTGCTAATAAGGAACTTTTGGATAAGTTCGTGCAGAGTCATGCGCAGTCCGCAGCCCCACTTAACAACTGGGTTGAGAAGGTGAAAGCAGTAGTATGGAAGAGCCACGCTGAGTTGAAACAATCGTTTCCTTCAGCAGACTATGTTAAGAATGGTCGCTATGTGTTTAATATTGGTGGTAACAACTATAGAATTGTTGCAGTCGTGATCTTTGTAGGTGGAGTCATGAACATTCGATTCGTAGGAACCCATTCAGAATATGATAAAATTGATGCATCAACAATATAATATAAGGTAAGAATATGGATAAGAAACTGACATCAAGACAAGAGTATGATGAGGTAAAGGCCATTGTCGAGGCCCTGATCGCTGAGGCTACCGAAAAGGGTATGCTTGAGCCGGAGATGGATAATGAATACACGCGCCAGATAGCAGAGTTAAGCAAGCAGATGGCTCAATATGAGGATGAATACATGGATATCATGCCTTTGCGTGAGAAGACGCCACTTATCAAATGTATTGAAGACTATTTCTATGCTAGGAACATGAAGCAGAAGGATGGTGCCAAACTTCTTGGTATCAACGAATCTGTCTTCAGTCAGATTCTTAGTGGAAAGCGACGTATCACGATGCCTTTGGCAAAACGCCTGCACTCAAAGCTTGGAATCGACTCTGATCTGATTCTGGAATATGCATAATATTCACGAGAGGTCTTACACCAGTCGAGAAAACCATTTACATTTTTAATTAAACCAAAAGACAGGCTTAATCATTATGGTTTTTCGCATATCCTAAGGAACAAGTGTTTTCTGCCTAGGAAATTTTTGCTGCCTGCCTAGGGCGCAAAAACGGCATAACTAGGCAGAAAATGTGAGCATGAGAAGAGTGTAATGAAAATTCTGTACAATCAGGCTGAAGTTCTTTAGCGGTGACAAGAGTCTCCTATCTCCTGACTTCGTCGATTTTTGTCAATTAAAATTTTACATACTGATTATCAGTTAGTTGCAAGTTTAAATTTGGGTGATTTGGGTGACTCGCTTATTTTTCGTACCTTTGCGGCATGTTTGTACGCAAGAAGAAAAATCGTTCAGGTTCGGTGAGCATCGTCGTGGTTGACAAGAGCCGTGGCCGTTTCAGGGA
>JAEEGJ010009262.1_pt1 | contig 26511 bp, 18 predicted proteins | sample 8958761 | NCBI WGS metagenome assembly JAEEGJ01 (sample SAMN16246546, study PRJNA631951) | gut metagenome | biome: gut microbiome; feature: rumen; material: RS-attached | host: Bos | place: Iran: Karaj | collected 2018-10 | reverse complement strand
CACACTGTGGCAGCCGCGCATTCGAGATAACCAATGGAATCAACAGAAATATTCAAGAAAGTCCGCAAAATCGAAATCAAGACGCGAGGCCTCTCGAACCACATCTTTTCGGGGCAATACCACAGCGCCTTCAAGGGGCGTGGTATGACCTTTAGCGAGGTGCGTGAGTACGAGTTTGGCGATGACATCCGTAACATCGACTGGAACGTCACCGCCCGTTTCAACAAGCCTTTTGTCAAGATTTTCGAGGAAGAGCGTGAACTGACGGTCATGTTGCTCATCGACGTGTCGGGTTCCAACGATTTCGGCTCGCAAAGCCAGTCGAAACGCGACCTGACTGCCGAATTGGCAGCCGTCTTGGCATTTTCTGCCATCCAGAACAATGACAAGGTGGGTGTCATTTTCTTCAGCAGCAAGATTGAGAAGTTCATCCCCCCGAAGAAAGGTAGCTCGCACATCCTGCGCATTATCCGCGAAATCGTCGATTTCAAGCCTACAGAGCGTGGCACCGACATTGGCGAGGGCCTGCGTTTCCTGACCTCGGCCATCAAACGCCGCACTACAGCCTTCCTCATCTCTGACTTCATGACGGACAAGAGCTTCGAGAAGGAAATGCAGATTGCCGCCAACAAGCATGATTTGGTGGCGTTGCGCATCACCGACCGCCGTGAAATGGACATTCCGAAGGTGGGTCTAGTGAAGTTCCGCGACTCGGAAACAGGCAAGGAACGTTGGGTGGACACTTCCAGCCGTGCTTGGCACGATGCCTACCTGCAGATGATTCAGTACAAATCGGCAGAGCTGAACCGTGAATTTACCAAACATGGCATCGACAACTCGCTGATTTACACGGATGAAGACTATGTGAGGCCTTTGATGCAACTTTTCAAGAAAAGGGAGGCAAGAAGATGAAGAAAACCATTTTGTTTTTGATGGCGACATTCGCCCTGTTTGGCGGCCTCAAGGCACAAAACGTGGAGGTGGAAGGTAAGGTCGAAAGCACGGAGGTGCAAGTTGGCAAGCCTTTTACGCTCGATTTGAGCCTCAAAGTACCCTACGGCTGGTTCGTGGAATGGAACGATTTCGCTATCGACACGCTGTCGGAGCAAATCGACATCCTGAAACGTGGCGATGTGGTTCGCACCGCCGACGCGGACAGCAATGTCATCGTGCAGCAGCAACTGACACTGATGACCTTCGACACAGGACAAATCCAGTTGCCCGCTGTAGGTTTGACATACGCTAGGTCGTTTGAAGACCCGATGCGGATGAAGGCATTCACGGAACCGATTGATTTGTATGTCACTACGATAACGGTGGACACATTGCAGCCTTACAAACCTATCGTGGAGCCTATTGCAGCCCCTATTCGGATGAAGGATGTTTTTCCGTGGATTCTCGCCGTGTTGATTGCGGCTTTGCTCGTCATCGGCATCGTATATTTCTTGAAACGCCGCAAGATGAGTGTTGATGAAGGAGGTAACGTCATCAAAGGTCCTGTCATCCCGCCTTACGATAAGGCTGTTGACGACTTGAAGCGTTTGCGTGAGGAAAAGATATGGCAGTCAGGCAAGGTGAAGGAGTATTTCTCCTCGCTGACCGACATCGCTCGCGAATACATTGAAGGTCAGTTTGGCGTGAATGCTGTCGAGATGACCACCGACGACATTTTGGAGGAAATCAGGCCGTTGCGCTTCCCGAAGGAGACCTACGACAAGCTGAAAGATACCATGGAAGTCGCCGATTTGGTGAAGTTCGCCAAGTATTCAGCTTCGGCATTTGAAAGCGACACTGCCTTAAACAGCATGACGGACTTCGTCAATGAGAGCTATGCGCAATTCCAAAAACGTAAAGCCGAAGAAGAAGCAAGACTTGTCGAGATGAAGAAACAGAAACAAGATGAGACTGCAGGAAAGGAGGAAGTGAAAGATGTTTGAAAACATTGAATTTGCGAATCCCAAGTTGCTGTGGCTCTTATTGTTGGTACCTGCACTGATTGTTTGGTATGTATTGCGTCACAAGAAACAGGAGGCGGCGATCAACTTCTCTGACTTGAAGGGAATGGTCAAACTGCCCAAGACCTGGAAGGCATACTTGCGTCACCTGCTTTTTGCTTTGAAGATGGCGGCTTTGGCTTTGCTCATTGTGGCCTTGGCACGTCCTCAAAGTTCGTCGACCAATTCGACCTCCAACATCGAAGGCATCGACATTGTCATGGCCATGGACGTTTCTGGCTCCATGCTGGCCCGCGACCTCAAGCCTGACCGTTTGACGGCCGCCAAGAATGTGGCTTCCGACTTTGTGAAAGGCCGTCCTGGCGACCGTATGGGTTTGGTCATCTTTTCGGGCGAAACCTTCACCCAAGTGCCGCTGACCACTGACCACGGCGTGATGCTCAATATGCTGGCCGAGATGAAAAACGGCCTCATCGACGACGGCACCGCCATTGGCGATGGACTGGCCACGGCCATCAGCCGACTCAAGGATAGCGAAGCCATCTCGAAAGTGGTTATCTTGCTTACCGATGGCATGAACAACGCTGGTTCTGTCGACCCTTATACCGCTGCAGAGATTGCCAAACTGTACGGTATCCGTGTCTACACCATTGGTGTGGGTACCTACGGTACTGCACCTTATCCCATGCAGAATCCTTTTGGCGGCACTGTCATCCAGCAAGTGAAGGTCGAAATCGACGAGAAGTTGCTCACCACCATCGCCAACTCGACGGGCGGAAAGTATTTCCGCGCCACCAACAATCAGAAGTTGGACGAGATTTATCAGGAAATCGACAAATTGGAACGTTCCAAGATTGAGGTGACAGAATTCCGCCGCCTTCATGAAGAGTTTTATCCTTTGGTGGCATGGGCTTTGGCCTTGCTGCTGCTCGAATTTTTGTTGCGTAAAACGGTTTTCAGAACTTTAACTGATTAAAGCCATGGAAAATGTATTGCGATTCGAACACCCAGAATACCTTTACTGGTTGATTGTCATCCCAGTGCTGGTTCTTATCTATATTCTGTTCCGCGTGGCACAAAAGAAGCGTTTTGAGCGTTTCGCCCATATCGAGATGCGCGACAGCCTCGTGCCTGCCTATTCTTCGCGCCGAGCCAATTTCAAGTTTGTCGTTTTCTTGTTGATGGTTGCCTGCGTCATTTTGGCTTTGGCCAACTTGCAGAGCGGCAGCAAGATGGAAGAGGTGAAGCGCGAGGGCATCGACTTGTATATTGCTGTCGACGTGTCCAACTCGATGAACGCCGAAGACATCGTTCCAAGCCGTTTGGAACGCTCCAAGCAGGCCATCAACAAACTCATCAGTGAGATGAAAGGCGACCGCATCGGTGTCATCGTTTTTGCAGACAAAGCTTTCGTGCAACTGCCTATAACAACTGACTATTCGGCGGCGAAGATGTTCCTCTCGACAGTCAACACGAGCCTCGTGGCCTCGCAAGGTACGGCCATTGCTGAAGCTATCAATCTGGCTGTCAAGTCGTTTTCCGAAGAGGAACATAGTAAAGCCATTGTCATCATCTCTGACGGTGAGGATCATGAGAACGATGCCGCCGTGAAAGCCGCCCAAGAAGCTGCTAAACAAGGCATCCATATCTATACCATCGGCATGGGCTTGCCCGACGGCGCACCTATTCCGCAGTACAACCAATACGGTCACCAGACAGGCTACCGAAAGGACAAGCAAGGCAACACCATCATTACCAAGCTCAACGAACAAATGTTGCAGCAGATTGCTGCTGCCGGCAACGGTATTTACGTCCGTGCCAGCAACTCAAATGTTGGTTTGGAGAAAATTTACGACGATATCGAGAAACTTGACAAGGCCGAAATTGAGGCCAAGGTTTTCACCGACTACGAAGACCAGTTTCAGTGGTTCGTGGGCGCAGCTATCGTTCTGCTGCTCATTGAGCTGCTCATCTCGTCGGGCAAGAAAGGCTGGGAGAAAAGGTTCAATATTTTTGAGAAGAAACCATGAAAACAAAAAGTAAATATCTGATAGCCATTGTATTGTGTTTGTTTTTTGCCTCGGCTTCGGCGCAGACTGACGAAAAACTGATTCGCAAAGGCAACCGAGACTACCATCGGGGCAACTATACCGAGGCGGAGGTCAACTACAAGAAGGCTTTGGAGGTGCGACCCAACAATGCCAACGCGCAGTTCAACCTCGGCGATGCTTTGTTTGCGCAGGAGAACTATGATGCGGCTTACGATGCTTTCCAGAAAGTGGTCGAAATGTCGCCGGATGCCAAGCTAAAGTCGATGGCTGTGTTCAATATGGGCAACTGCCTACTCGCGCAGGACAAGTTCTACGACGCCTTTAATATATATAAGGTATCGTTGAAGTTAAACCCTGAAAACGAAAACGCTTTGTACAATCTTGAGTATTGCCGCGCCCATCTTGTCAAGAGCAAGATTTGGGTGGTGCAATCCGAGCATGGCACGGTGGAGGCTAACGAGAAGGAAGCCTTTAATGGACAAAGAGTTACGTTGAGTTCAAAGGCCGATGACAATTTTGCATTGTCGCAGTATATTGTCGTGAAAGCCGATAACCAGGAAGTGCAAGTGCAGGTGAGCGGTAACAGCTTCATCATGCCAAAGTTTGACGTTCTTGTGACGGCAGAGTTTAAGAAGGCACACAAGATTGACATCGATAAGAACATCAAACAGGGCCGCATCTGGGCTGACAAGCAACGCGCCATCGAAGGACAACAGGTTGTGCTGAAAGGTGAGGGTGAGGACGGCTATATGGTCGATAGGTTTACCGTATACAAGACGGGCAGCCGCAACGACACCATCGCAGTCAACGACACGGTTTTCTCGATGCCCGATTTCGACGTGACAGTGACAGCCACATTCCGTACTGCTTTGAAAGTCAGCATTGATAGTGTCTCGAATGGCATGATTCAAGTGACCGACAGCCTCGTCAAGCCTGGACAGAATATTGCCATCATTGTGAAGCCCGACAAAGGTTTCCAATTGGGCGATTTGCAGGTAATTAGCAAGGATGGAACGGAATCGGCACCGATTTCAGATGACAATATTTTCCAAATGCTCGACTCCGATGTGACGGTGAAAGCCAATTTCGTTGAGGCGACAGACTATTACAAGGTGCAGGCCGACACAACCCTCGAAGGCGGCCATGTGCTTTTGGATGTCAATGACGCTACACGCCGTGAGACGGTGACCTTGCGCAATGCGCCCGAACCTGGTTATCAGTTCAAGGAATATGTCATTCATCAAGTGGGCGACACTTCAGTGAAAGTGCAGCCTTTGGGTAGTTTCTTCACCATGCCCGATTTCGACGTGGAGGTCTCCGCTGTTTTCGAAAAAAGCGAGGGCCAAGACCAACAGCAGCAGCAACAACAAGACCAGCAACAGCAGGACCAGCAAGACCAGCAAAGCCAACAAGACCAACAGAGCCAGCAGGAACAGCAACAGCAGCAGCAACAGCAACAACAGAGTCAGGAAATGTCGAAGGAGGATGCCCAGCGCATGTTGGATGCCCTTGAAAATCAGGAGAAACAGACCATGGAAAAGGTCAACGAGCAGAAAGTTCGTCAGCAACCCAAAAAGAAGTCCGACAAGGATTGGTGATCCGGTAGAGACGCGATTCATCGCGTCCCCATTATAAAATGTATTATTTTTGCAACGTGAAAACAATGAATCAATGAAGAAGATATTCAGTTTGTTATTGTTCATCGTATGTGTGGCACCCATGACATTGCGGGCGCAGGACGACCCCCAACTCACCGTCTCCGCCAAGAAGCAAGTGATGGTGGGGGAGCGTTTTCAAGTGGTGTTTGAGGCCAATGCCGAAGGCAAGCATTTCACCGCACCCTCGTTTGAGGGATTCAACGTATTGGGCGGTCCTTTCACTTCGACGAGTTCGAGTGTGCAAATTGTAAATGGTTCAGTGAGCCGTACTACCAAAAACACCTACACCTTTGCGCTTCAAGCCGCGCAGGAAGGCTCGTTTCGCATCGGTTCGGCCTCGTTGACCGTCAAAGGCAACAAAGTCACCAGCGAACCATTTGAAATCAAGGTCATTCCCGATGATGGCAGCAACGCCTCGTCGTCAGGCTATTCAAGCGGTGGCGGCAATTCATCGCAAGGCCGCTCTTCGCAAAACACCAACGACCCGCAGGTGAGTGGCAAGGACTTGTTCCTCAAGGTCATTCCTTCGAAGCGGTCTGCCTATGTTGGTGAGCAAATCGTGCTGAATTACAGGCTATACACCAAGGTGCCTGTCAGTTCGCTGTCGGTCGAGAAAGCACCCTCGTATGCAGGTTTTTGGACCAAGGACATCACTGACAACAATGGCGGTTCGCTGCGCCAAAGCTACGAAACCGTCAATGGGGTGGAGTATACCACCGCAGAGATACAGAAAGTCATCGTTGTGCCGCAACGCGCGGGAAGCCTCAACCTCGACCCGATGACCATCGAATGTGTTGCCCAGATTCGTACCCAAAACAATAGCCGCCAGAGCAATGACCCCTTCGACATCTTCTTCAACGACCCCTTCTTTAACCGTAATATTACTAATGTTCGCAAGGAGTTGTCATGCAGCAATCTGACAATTGATGTAAAGAACCTGCCCGACAATGGCAAGCCCGCTTCTTTTGCAGGAGCCGTTGGCAACTACAATTTCAAGTCGGACATTGACAAGACGCAACTCAGGACCAATGAGGCTTTCACTTTGACGCTGACCGTCAGTGGTACAGGCAACATCGAGCTGTTGCAGATGCCCGAACCGACTTTCCCGCCTGATTTTGAGGTATATGACCCGAAAATCACCACTTCAACGAGTAATGGTGCCAACGGTATGAGCGGCACGAAGAAAGCCGAATATCTTGTCATTCCGCGTCGCGCCGGTAACTTCGACCTTGCCTCCATCGCGTTCTCGTATTTCAATCCGAGCAACGGCACTTATACGACTTTGCAATCCGATGCTTACAGCATCCAAGTCGAGAAAGGTGCAGGCGGCGAGGGAGGCGAGGGAAGCATCTATGCCTCCAACCAAGAGGGCATCAAGTACCTTGGTAGCGACATCCGCCACATCATGACAGGCGACCCGCGCCTGAAACCCGTTCATTCCGCCTTCTTTGCCACCATACCTTATTTCATCATCCTGTTGGCGATGTTGTTGGTTTTCATCATCTTGCTTGCCGTTTCGAAGAAACGCGAGGAATTGAAGCAGGACAATGCTGCCAACCGCAACCGCAAGGCTGACAAGGTGGCCCGTGGCCGACTGAAGAATGCCAACCAATACCTGAACACCAAAGATCAGGACAAGTTCTATGTGGAGATGTCGCAAGCCCTTTGGGGGTATATTGCCGACAAGCTCGGTATCGAACGCTCCAAGCTTTCCATGGATACCGTCAGCGAAGCCATGCGTGGCAAGAACGTTCCCGACGACCTCACCCAACAGTTCGTCGATACGCTGAACAGTTGCGAGTTCGCCCGTTTCGCCCCAGGCAACGCCGAGGAGAAGATGGATGACCTATACCGTCGTGGCATCGAAGTAATCACCAAAGCCGAAAAAGTTCTGTAAGAAAGGAGAAAAAAGATGAAACGCTACACCTTATTAATAATATTGTCGCTTGCCAGTGTTTTTAGCCTTAGGGCACAGGAAGTGGAACAATGGTTTGAGCAGGCCAACGCAGCCTACAATGTAGGCAATTACGATTCGGCGGTGGCATTGTATGAGCAAATTCTCGCCACCGATGTGGAATCTGTTTCGCTTTACTACAACATGGGTAACGCCTATTACAAGAAGAGCGAATACCCGATGGCCATTTATTACTACGAGAAGGCTTTGAAACTTGACCCGAGCAATGATGACGTGCGCACTAATCTGGCCATCGCTAACCTCGCCATAGTCGACAAGATAGAACCTGTGCCGCAGTCCTTCATCGTCAAGGGTTGGAACGGGCTGAAGCATTGTTTTTCCGGTGACCAATGGGCATATGTTTCCATCGTTGCCTTTGCCTTGCTGCTCGTCTCGGTGTGGCTTTTTGTCCGTGCAAGAAGGACAGGCTGGCGCAAGGTGGGCTTCTTTGTAGGCATTATCGTCGCCCTCGCGTTGGCCCTTTCCGTGTTGTTTGCCGCACAGCTGAAAAATGCTTCGTTGAAACAGGATCAAGCCATCGTGATGACCCCCACGGTAACTGTGAAAAGTTCGCCCAACACGGCCAGCGTCGACCTCTTCGTTTTGCATGAAGGCACCAAGGTAAGCATCCTTGACGAGGCCGACGGTTGGAGCAAGATAAGGATTGCCAACGGAAGCGTCGGATGGCTACAAAGCGACTTCATGCGCACTTTTTGACGCTTAAAAACACAAAAATCCAAGTTTTTTTGAAAAAAAGTGAATTTTTTTTCGTGTTTTTGTATTTTCTTTCAGATAAAGTCCTATATTTGCAGACCATATCTTTGGTGAAATAGAATATCAAAAATAACGGAAATTATTATCAAACAGATAGTTAATTAAATTTCGTGATATGAAAAAGAGATTTTTACCTTTCTTGATGGCAATCTTGGTTCTTGGCCAATTCGCCATCGCTGACAACGGCGGTCACTATGTGCCGCGCACCCAAGGAAATGAGACTGCCAGCCAATTCATGGGTAGCCTCCGAGCCAACCAGCACACCGGCCTTATCGACCCGGCCTTGATGCTGCAAGCCGCTCAAAACCAAGACAAGGCGACCGCTGCTAACGACCTCTATTGGATTAGCATGGGTCCTGACAACATGGGTGGACAGACCACCGCTGTGGTGTACGACACCTTGAAAAACGTCGTTTATATCGGTTCGAAGGGCGGCGGTGTTTACAAGACCTACAACCAAGGAGTCACTTGGCATCAGGTGGGTAAGCAAGACCTCATGGTCAGCTGCATGGTACGCGATGATAACGACGGTACCATTTATGTGGGTACGGGCGACGGTGCTGCTGCTGCTACCTACAACGGACTCGATCAACAAGGTTACGACAACGGCTTCATCGGCTCGGGTGTCTGGATGCTGAAGGGCGACAATCTTGAGCAGATTGCCACTACCGCTCCTACACTCAACAATGTCACCGCTTGGTCGTTCGTCAACGACCTCGCTATCTCTGGCGATAACCTCATTGCTGCCACGGGCGGTGGCTTGAAGTACACCTCTGACAAAGGCCAGACTTGGCATAATGCAAAGTATATCGACGAGAATGGTGAAGCCCAGCCTCTTGAAGGCAATGCCGTTGAGGTGAAAACCTTGAGCGACGGCACTGTCATGGCTTCCGTTGATGGAGCTCTCTATATCGGTAAGATTGGCCAATTGGTTTGCCATTCGGTGAATGGGACCAACCCCACCTATGACACCTTGAACCAGATTATCGCTCTCCCGACGGCGGCAGGTCTGCTCGACATTGCTTTTGCTCCCACAAACGAGAATGTGATGTATGCCTCCTGTATCAATACTAACGGTCTTCACAGCGGTATTTATGTTTCGTACAACAAAGGCAACACTTGGGAAGTGGCTCTGCCTGCTGTTACTTCCAACATTCTCAGCAACAATGTCTACGGTTATATCAACGGTGCTTCCGTTGTTGGGTGTGGCCTTTATAACCATGGTATCGTGGTTGACCCCAACGACGAAGGCCGTCTCTACATCCTTGGGTACTACCTTTGGAAACTTGAAAAACCTCAAACTTTTGGAGGTTATTACCTCTGTGAGGAAGTAACAGGTCTGTCAATGTATATATTGCCTGATTATCTGCATGTCGGTCTCCATGCCTTGGCTTTCAACCCGAAGCATAATAGTAACGAGTGCTACTTTGGCACCGATGGCGGCGTTTATAAGGCTACAGTATTCAACGGAACCTTCTCCTTCAGCTATTGCAATCGTAACTATGTGACCACTCGCGTGTTCAGCGTGGCCATGTCAGGCAAGGACACCCGCGTCATGACCGCCTGCCTTGACCACGGCGTGGTGCTCATCGAAGGCGACGAGAACCTCAATAGCATCGGCCATGGTGACTGGATTAGCCTTGGCTCGATGAGTACCTATGGTATCTTCGCCGAAGCCTATCAACCTGGTCCTTGCGCTATCTCTAACATCAACCCCAAGACTATCTTTGTGACTTACAAGTCGGGCGCATTCGAGCGTTCCGAAACGGCTGGTGAAGACTGGGTGTCGACCAACTTCCTTGAGAACTTGACCGTCAGCACCTCGTCGTTCCGTATGCCCATCTATTTGTATGAAAATTTTGACGACGAACTCAATCCCGCCACGGTATGGTACAAGAACACTACAGGTAGCGACATTCCTAGTGGTACCACTATGCAGATAATGAGCAACAACAACTATCCGTTTGACTATAAGTTGAGCCATGTGCTCCACAACCTTGATTCCATTGAAATCCACGACCCCGTCAGTGCACGTCTGTATGTGACCTTCACGGGTGGTGTTTATGTGACCCGTGGCGCTCTGGAGTTTGCTGCAGCCCCCACATGGTATCAACTCACCAACAGCGCCGCCGGTTTCTCGGGCGAGCCGCTCTGCATGACGGTCTCGGCTGATGGCGATCACCTGTTTGTCGGTACGAAGGAAGGTAAATTGTTCCGCCTCTCTAACCTGAACACCGTCATTGACGACGCTTCTGGTTCGTTGAGCGACACCACGGGCGCATTCCAAGTGACCACCACAGAACTCGTTCTGCCCACCGAAGGACAATGCGTGACCTCTGTCGCCATCGATCCGACTGATGCCAACAAGATTATTGTCACCCTCGGCAACTATGGTAACGACACATACGTCCTGTATTCTTCGAATGCCCTTGCCGATGAGCCTACTGTCGTCTCCAAGCAAGGCAACCTGCCCAAGATGCCGATTTACTCCTCGGTAATTGCATACGATTACTCTGTGGATGAGCATAATTCCGGTGACGCAGAAGGACCTTATTTCCTGCTGGGTACCGAACATGGCATTTACACGTCTCAGAATCTGAACTCATGGTCAACCGATAGCCACATGATGGGAGATGTGCCGGTCATGGAACTCAAGCAACAACTCCTCGAATGGGATGACCAATTTGTGGAAATCGTTGATGAGAATGAGGGTGTTATCACCACCGTTTATCCTGGTGTGCGCAACAAGGGCGTTATCTACGCTGCCACTTATGGTCGCGGTGTGTTCCGCTGCGAAAACTTCAAACAGTATTATGCAAGCGTTCCTGAAAACTCGACCACAATCGCGACGAAGGTTTCGATGTACCCGAATCCTGCCCAAGGCCAGGCTACGGTCAGCTTTGAGGTGAAGGGCAATGACATGGTTAGCTACCAAGTCTATGACCTGCAGGGCCGTATGGTGAAGAGCCAGACCCTTGGCCGTTACACCGATGGCAGCTATGAGTTCAATGTTAACCTCGAAGACTTCAGCGCGGGCACTTACATCATGCGCGTCAGCCAAGGCAACAGCAGCAGCTGCACGAAGTTCTTGGTGTATTAAATGACATTCAAAACAAATTTGGGAAGGCAATCTGTAAAGGTTGCCTTTCTTTTTGTATTTTTGCGCTGTCATTAATATAAATATGAATAGCAGAAAAATCCATAGGGTGTTAATTGCCAACCGAGGTGAGATAGCTGTGCGCATCATTAAGACTCTGAAAAAGATGCATATCGACAGCGTATCCATCTTCGCCGAAAACGATGCCAACGCGCTGCATCGCCGCATGGCCGATGAAGCCTGTCCCTTGGGCAGCGGTGCGCTGAAAGACACTTATCTTAACATACAGAAAATCATCGACGCGGCTTTGGATGCAGGTGCTGATGCCATCCATCCGGGCTACGGATTCCTTTCCGAAAGTCCTGAACTGGTTGAAGCCTGCGAAGCCAATAATCTCATCTTTATCGGCCCCGATGTCAACTCCATGCGACTGATGGGCAATAAAATCGAGGCCCGAAAAATCGCCATCGCAAACGACATTCCTGTGACTTTGGGTGTGACAGGGACGCAAGAGGAAATCATGCGGCAAGCCGACACATTGCCTTATCCCATATTAGTAAAGGCGGCTGCGGGTGGTGGTGGCAAGGGAATGCATATTGTTCACCATAAGGAGGACCTGAAAGACGAGTTGGAACGCGCTTCCCGCGAGGCACAAAACTATTTTGGCGATGGCACCGTTTTCATCGAGCAATACATCGAACAGCCTCGACATATTGAGGTGCAGGTTTTGGCCGACCATCATGGTAATGTTATTCATTTGTATGAACGCGAGTGTACCATCCAACGCCGTTACCAAAAAATCATTGAGGAGTCGCCTTCTCCAACGCTGACCGAAACGAAGCGGCAGGAGATATGTGAAACTGCAGTAAGGCTTTGCAAAGCTATAGGTTATCGCAATGCTGGAACGGTGGAATTCATCGTCGACAAGGATTTGAACTTCTATTTTTTGGAGATGAATACCCGCATTCAGGTAGAGCATCCTGTCACCGAGATGCGCACGGGCATCGATATCGTGGAAGAGCAAATTCGCATCGCCCAAGGCAAGGTAATGGGCTGGACACAAGAAATGATTCAGCCGCAAGGTCACGCTATCGAACTTCGTATCTATGCCGAAAATCCAGAAAATGGTTTCTTGCCCACTCCGGGGAAGGTGACCGCCTATCATGAGCCGCAATTGCGCGGGGTGAGAGTCGATAGCAGTATTGATGGAACTTGTGTGATTTCAGAGGCATACGACCCGATGATAGCCAAGTTGACCTGCCATGCCAAGGATCGCCAATCGGTCATCGAGAATGCCCAAAATGCTTTGAAGCAATTCATCATACAAGGTCTGACCACCAATAAGGCTTATCTTTGGGAAGTGATTAAGAATCAGTACTTTGCGGAAAACAAGATAGATACTGTATTTTGTTCCACTCACCAAGAGGCATTGCTGAAGGCGTTGAATGAGAGCAGGAAAGCCTTGTGTGTCAATGGTATAGCCCTTTCGTTCTTGATTTATGACTTTTGTAAAAGACAGATTGAAAGTCGAACCGAGAATGTCTGGGAACAAATTGGCTATTGGCGCTACAGGATGCAACTCGTTGTGGACGTGGAAGACAGGAAGATTCCTATTAGCATCAACGAGGCCACGGCGGGTAAAATCAAAGGCGTGATAGGGGAGAAGCCGTTCTGTGTTGAGTTCCTTCAATTTGAGAATAACCAGTTGAAAATCATGCTGAATGGTCGGCCTGAAACAGTGTATTGCTCCGTCAATGACGAACAGAAGACCATTGTCAATTACCACGGACTCAATTTCACTTGCTTCCGTACCGACCAACTGAACGACACGACGGACTATGCCTGCAAGGAAACGGTGAATGACAAGTCGAAACTGGTGTCGCCCATGCCAGGTAAGGTGGTGAAAATCAACGTGAAGATAGGCGATGAGGTAAATGAGGGAATGATTATGATGGTGGTGGAAGCCATGAAAATGGAGAACAACATCGTTGCGGCAGGCAAGGCCAAGGTAAAGAAGATTCTTGTCGCCGAAGGCCAGATGGTAGACAATAAAATGCAGTTGATAGAGTTAGAATCTTGAAATTTGAAATCTTGAAATATATGAACTTCGACCTCACAAAAGAACAGGAAGCCCTCCGCCAACGGGTGCGCGACTTCGCCGAACAGGAAATAAAACCCGTTGCCCGCGAAAACGACGAAAACCAGCATTTCGATGTTGGCTTGACCCTCAAAATGGCTGAACTCGGCCTGTTGGGAATGACGGTTCCGAAAGAATACGGCGGCCAAGGCCTTGACAACCTGACGTATATCATCGCCGTGGAAGAATTGGCCCGCGTCGACGGATCCACTGCAGCCACCATTGCCGCCGACAATTCTCTCGGCATCGGTCCCATCAAGGACTATGGTACCGAGGAACAGAAACGCCGCTATCTGCCCAAACTGTGCAAGGATCGTCTCTGGGGCTTCGGACTAACCGAAGAAGACGCTGGTAGCGACTCTCGTGGAACAAAAACCACAGCCCAATACGACGGGACATTGTGGCATCTCAACGGCTCCAAGATATTCATCACCAACAGCGCGACACCGATTTCATTGGGTACGACCGTGCAGGCCGTATCGGGTGAGAAGGATGGCAAACCAGAGTTCACCGCCTTACTTGTCGAGAACAAGAGGGACGGCTTTACCCAAACGCCTATGCACGACAAGATGATGTGGCGCGCCTCCAACACGGGTAAACTGGTTTTTGATGATGTGCGCCTCGGTGACGACTGCATCCTCGGCAAGCCGGGCGAAGGCTCCCACATCATGCTCGCCACCCTCGATTCAGGTCGCCTATCGATTGCGGCTATGGGATTGGGATGTGCACAAGGTGCCTACGAGATGGCCTTGGCTTACTCGAAGAAGCGCGTGCAGTTTGGTAAACCTGTGTGCAAGTTCCAGGCGGTGAGTTTCAAGTTGGCTGACATGGCCATGAAGATTGAGGCTGCAAGGAACCTGCTCTATCATGCTTGCTGGCTGAAAGACCAGCATCGTCCTTTCGGCAAGGAAGCTGCCATGGCCAAGTTGTATTGCTCCGAGGTGGCTGCCGAGGTCTGCGATAAGGCCGTGCAGGTGATGGGTGGTCACGGGCTGTTGAAGGAGTTCGACATGGAGCGTTTCTACCGCGACCAACGCATCCTGCAAATCGGTGAAGGCACCTCTGAAATCCTCCGTTTGGTGATTTCGAGGGCGATAGGGTGCTGAAAATGAGTGGAGCCGCGCCTTGGCGCGGCTCTACGGTATGTTACATTTGGTTTTATTATCGGAACCGTAGGGGCAGACCCGCGTGTCTGTCCTTTTTAGATATTTCGTTTTTGTGATGAAGGGCGAACACACAGGTTCGCCCCTACGAATTCCCAATTTATTGAATGACAATCTTCTGCGTCTTCACATCGTCGCTTTGAATGAGGCGCAACACATAAACGCCTGGTGCCATTCCTGTGGTAGAGACGGTGTGCACACCGTCTCTACAATAGACGATGCGCCCCATCGCATCAACGACCTGCAACGTGGTATTCTCGCCGTTGGCGACGACCCATTCGCTGCCGTTGTAATAGGCGAAGGTCTCATTGTCGCTGTCTGCGTCCCCGCAGGCAGAGAACACGAGACGGAAGCGCGAAGCGTAATCACTCGTTTTGGCCTCGAAGGTATAACTCGGTTCAACCAACAAATCTACATCTACACCGGTGAGGTTGTCTATTAGATGCAGATAATTGAACTCCAAGCCATTGGTATTCACATTGATAGTATATTCGCCATTCTTTGCAGCCTTGAAGTTGACCGGTTGCTCGTTGCCCTCGCAAGACACAATTGCCATTTCCTGATGGTCTTGAATAGCGAAGAGTTTCGTCCTTTGATTGTTCAAGGAAAGTTTCTCCAGACTTTGCCCGTCTTTCTTCACAATCAATCGGTCGATGAGTTTGCCATTGTCCGAAAGTTCCACGCGAATAGTCCTGTTTGGACTTGCCGTTGCGTCGCGATCTGGATTAAAAGTGATGGATGGGCTATTCCTCCATGTGGCCTTTACGAAAAAGCCTTCACAGGGTTTCAGTGGGTTCTCTTCTGAAATCTCACTCACAATCAGGTTGCTCCTATCTTCATTCATCACATAGCAGCCGTCAGCAACATAATTGGAGGCATACGAGGTGACATTATGAACAAAGGGATTGCCAATAAGGTTGAAGCCTTTCAGGTTGATGCCATCTGTGTAGCTAAGCAGAATGAACTTCCTATCAGAACCGCTACTAAATTCTCCAGCAAATTCCAAGGTAACCTCTTCACTATTTGCATAGAGATAGCCTCCACCAGTAAAATAGCTATTTGATGGGTCTTTATAATTAATCCAATAATGAGTAGGTTCGTGGTAATAATACAGGTCGTAATTGTTGCTGAGAATGTTGGCTACAGAGGTTATATTTACTAAATTACCAAAAATATCGCCCTCCAAAGGCGAAGTGATAAGATACCAACCGTTTTTGTTCGTGGTATAAGGCATGATGCTCTTCTTAACTGTACCTTGCACACCATCATTATGATGTAACAGCTGACCGCCTTCTTCGATGACCAAACCTGAAGCTACCGTGTTGGTCAAGTTCTCGGAAACAGTCAAGATTTGCCCTTCTTGAATGGTCAATGACTTTCCCACAGCTACGGTCAGCGAGGCGACAGTAACGCTTTGGTCGAGAAGGCAAATGCCGTTGATGAGGACTGTGTCATTCAATTGTGGCATAATATTACCTTGCCAGTTGTCACTGTTCGACCAATACTCATTCTCATCGCCCTTAAAAATGCAAAAATCGAGATGTACAACGAGTGGGCCTTCCCATGAACTGAATACAGAGTTACCGCAATTGGAACGTACCCATACATAATAACCGTCGGTAAGAGGTGTTAAGTTAGAAATGACAAAAGGATTTCCAGCCGTTGGAAGTTCGATAGTGGAGCCGACAATATCATCATTATCGGGTTCTTCTGCGGTTAAGGTGCAAGCCACTTCATATCCCTCGGCTTCGCCAGACCAAATCAATTCGATGTCTCCCCCTGAAAGAGTTGCGCTAAAATTGGCTGGTTGAACGCACAAAGGTGTAAAATCTAATGTGATATCGTCAATATAGATATCGTCTTGCCACCAGCCTATATTCGGTCGAATGGCAATGTATCTGGGGTCTCCTTCATATTCACCGAAAAACACCTCATAGCAATAATAGGAATTAGATGGATCTATGGTTTTCACCGCAACGAAAGTGCTGTTATCATGGGGATCTGTCACGTAACCCACGCTGAATGTCGGATTATGCGACCCTCCATTCCGAGCATATAACGACAGCATCTTGCCATTGAGCGTTTCACCCAATTCAGGCAGTACAGCCACTGCTCCTCCGTATTGTCCATGAAAATTTAGCCAATGTTGTCCAGAATGAGCATAGTTTTGAGTGCCATTTCCATGTTTAATTTGACCAGCCATTTTAGTCCAACAAGCTGGCCATGGAGATGAGGATGTGCCACCAGTGTTGTTCACTTCGAAGTCCCAACTGACTGGGAAATCTGTGATTAAGCATGGTGCGGACGGTTCTTCACCTGGGGTGTATTCGAAATAGATTTTTGGCAGGAACTCTATTTCCTCATACGTTGAGCCTGAATTGTATTCATTACCGTATGCCGTGTAGTCAGATTGGTTAACGCCATACCAGCTACAACTTGCATAACTGCCAGAAGTTATTTCATCAAATCCGATTAATAGGTTGCCTCCCCTATAATAGTAAGGTGTTGTGAAGATGACTACCATTTGGTTTCCACTGATGAAGAGATTGCCAGTATACACTTCCTCCATGCTATCCCAGTTGAAAAAGTCATACAAATACATGTTAGTTGCTCCTACTTCGCTCATACGTACACTGAACACGGCATTTCCCCAATTCGCACTTGCGTTTGAGGCAAAGAAAGTCATCCTGAGGATAGTACCCCATTGCATATTGGACAGGTCGGTAGCTGGGATAATGAACTGGCTCTTGGATGTTTCATCAACATAATAACCATAAATGGGAACCATTTCGTTGGTATCCGTTCCGTCATTCACAGTAAGGGTATACGCCTCAGTAGGGATGAAGGGCACAGTGTTGCTCCATGCACTTACTTCCTGATTGCCACAGCAGGCCCTTACTTTGGCAGTATAGGTCATTTCGGGAGTAAGGTTTGAGAGCGGAAAAGGATTCGTGTTGGCATCGATAAGTTGAGTTTCATCGTCGTTAATGCAAATCTGCCATACGGTGGCCGTACCGTTCTCCGTCCAACTTAAAGTGGCAACGGTTCCATCGCCAGGAGTGAGAGTTGCTGCTAATTCAGTAGGTTTGGAACAAGAAGCGGGGGTCATGAAGCTGAAGTCGTCAAGAAAAAGGTAATAAATATCGTCACTCATATACTTAATGGCCACATACTTCGTTCCAGCTGGAAATGTGTTTGTGTATTCTGCCCAAGAAGTCGATGCGGTAACAATAGTGCCATACGTAAAATCACTTGGGTCAGTAACATTCTCATCGGTGGTGTAGCCTACACAGAATTGCTCATCGCCATACTGATTAGAGTACTCTGCGTAATAAAAACTCACATCAACACCATTATCAGTGCCAGTAAGCAAAGGTGACATTAGGTATGCGTTCACTTCAAAATAATTGAACGAAAAACCGTAATTACCATCATGGGCTGCAAACTCTTGGATACCGGAATACTCATGGGTGATTTGAGCAGTCCAGCCCTCTGAATCGAGGTCATTGTTCTCAAAGCCATACGAATAAGGTAGGGCTTTTTGTGCATTAGCTGCCCATGGCATAAATAGAGCCAAGAGCAACATCAGAAAAAGTGTTTTTTTGTCATAATTTGATTATTTTAATAATAGTACTTAAGTGAAGGTTTTATTCTCTATTTTTTTTCGTTTTCCCAATAGGCCAATAAAACTACGAAGGCTTTACTGTAGATTTCTAGTCGGTTAATGAGGCCTACCATAGCCTGACAGCACAACTAAATCAGTAAAGCCCACGTGAAAACACGTGAGCATTGGCTTACTTGCCTATAGTGTCATCAAATGTGGTAGTTTCGAGAACACAAGCTGTTAAGCTAACGCTATTTCGTTAAATATGCCTTGAGGGTTATTGATTCATTGGCGGTTGTTTGGTTAGACTTTTGGGACTGTTTTGTTGGGGGCAAAGATAATGAAAAAGCGGAAAAGCACGACAAGTTTGGCGAAAATTTGTAATTTTGCAGGCGAGAAAGGAGAAGAAAAATATGTCGTATAGCGAAATGGCGCAACTGGAATTGATGAATGCCATTAACAGCATTCGTTCGGAAGCCGAACTAAACGAGTTCAAGGATTTGGTGGCAAGGTATTTTGCCGCAAAAGCCCAAAAGGCTATAGATGCCTTGTGGGACGAAGGTAGTATCAATGAAGAAATCATAGAACAATGGGGCGCAGAACACATGCGCACCCCTTATCGCTATGCGGCGCATCGTTCTTGATACTAACTGCCTTTTGCAGTCTTTGCCGTCCAAAAGTCCGTATCATAAGATATGGACAGATGTGTTGTGTGGCAAGATAAGCCTGTGTGTGAACACGGAGATTTTGGACGAGTACGAGGAAATCCTTTCTCAAAAAACTAACAGCGTGATTGCAAGCAATGTAGTGGAAGCCATCGCACGGCTACACACCACGGTTTACCAAGAAATCTATGTCCATTTCGGCCTGATTCAAGATGACGAGGACGACAATAAGTTTGCAGATTGTGCGGTAGCTTCCGGTGCCGAGTTCATCGTAACAAACGATAAACACTATTACATCCTAAAAAGGACACCCTGGCCAGATATTAAAGTTACGAATATCAAGGAGTTTATAGAATTGTTATAGCCTCTTGATGAAATAATCCTCAAAATTTTTCGTAAAACTGACATTCTAATTCATTCATCAAAAATAAAAATCAAATGAACATCAAACATTTAGCCATTATCGCAGCTGTGGCACTCGTCGCTACAGCCTGCAACAACACTAAACCCGAACCGCAGCAAGAGCCTGCACCACAGAAAGCCTTGGCCGACAAGTACGCCGAGTACACCCTGACGACCGACATCAATCACTTGAGTGACAACGAGAAAGAAATGCTTCCGCTGCTCTTCGAGGCCGCCGACATTATGGAAGACCTCTTCTGGAGAGAGAATTGGGGCGACCGTGATGCCCTGTTGGCTCAACTCACGCCCGACCAACAACGCATGGCCCGCATCGCCTACGGCCCATGGGATGGTCTTGACGGCAACAAACCCTTCGTGGAAGGCATCGGTCCGAAACCTGCCGGCGCACAGTTCTATCCCGCCGACATGACCGAGGAGGAATGGAACGCCTTCGATGACCCGAACAAGACTAGCCAATACACCATGATTGTCCGCGATGAGAACGGTGCACTGAAGTGCGTGTGGTATCATGACTATTTTGCCGAACAGATCAAGAAGGCCGCCTCGCTACTTGACGATGCCTCCGAATTGGCTGGCGACGAAGAGTTTGCCGAATACCTGCGCCTCCGTGCCAAGGCTCTCCGTACTGATGACTACTTTGAGAGCGATATGCAATGGATGGACGTGCGCAACAACAACATCGACATGGTGATTGGCCCCATCGAGAACTACACCGATGCCCGCTATGGCATCAAAGCTTCACACGAGGCTTTCATCCTTATCAAGGACCAGGAATGGACCAAGCAACTAGCCCGTTATGCTGCCTTTGTGCCCGAGTTGCAGAAACAACTCCCCGTACCTGCCGAGTACAAAAAAGAAGTGCCTGGCTCTGACGTTGACTTGGCTGCCTACGATGTGGTTTACTATGCCGGCGACTGCAACGCCAATAGCAAAACCATTGCTATCAACCTTCCCAATGATGAGCGTGTGCAACTGCAGCGTGGCACCCGTAAACTACAGCTCAAGAACGCCATGCAAGCCAAGTTCGACAAGATTCTGGAACCCATCTCCCGCGAGTTGATGACCCCCGAGTCGATGGAGCACATCAAGTTTGACGCCTTCTTTGCCAACGTGATGTTCCACGAAACTGCTCATGGTATGGGCATCAAGAACACCATCACGGGCAAGGGTACCGTTCGTGAGGCTTTGAGCAACCAATACAATGCTCTTGAAGAAGCCAAAGCAGATGTGCTAGGCCTCTATCTTGTCACGAAATTGGCCGAGATGGGCGAATACACCAACACCACCATGGAAGACAACTACACTACCTTCATGGCGGGCATCTTCCGCTCGGTGAGATTCGGTGCATCGAGTGCACATGGTAAAGCCAATATGCTTACCTTCAACTACTTCCAGAATGAAGGTGCGTTTGTGCGTAACGCCGATGGCCGCTATGCCATCGATTTTGAAAAGATGAAGGTGGCCGTTGAAAAGCTTGCTGGTGACATCCTCCAGCATCAAGGCAATGGAGATTACGAGGCCACAAAGGCTTGGATGGCTGAAAACTGCGTCATCTGTCCCGAGTTGCAAGCCGACCTCAACCGTGTGAACGCCGCTGGCATTCCTGTCGATATTGTTTATAACATGGGGCCACAGGTGCTCTTGGGTAAATAAAAAAATGAGCGGCTTAAAAACCGCTCATTTTTTTTTGTCATATCCGCTCCCGCAGTAGTTCCATCGCCTTGGGCAGACCATCAGCATTGCGCCCACCAGCCACGCAGAGTGTCTTCTGTCCACCGCCGCCGCCTTGGATTTCCTTGGCTACCTCGCGGATGAGTTTTGTGGCATCTAAACCTTTGGCATCGGCAAAGGCTTCAGGTAACAGGAGGCAGAGCGCAGGCTTGCCTTCCATGACGGAACCTAAAACGGCAATGGTGTTTTCGTTCGTCTGTTTGAGCATCAATGCAATGTTGCGTAATTGCTCACCTGTGACGTTCAGCTTTTCGACGATGAGTTGGCAACCTTCGTGTTCGGTGGCTTTAGCCAAGAGTTTTTCTGCCGTAGATTGCGCTTTTTCTTGTAGCAGATGTTCCACTTCTTTCTTCAAAACGGAGTTCTGCTCGTTCAACGAAGTCACTGCTTTCACCAAATCGGGCGATTTGACGCACTCGCGTAGACGGCCAATCGTGTCCAATTGTTCGTCTAAGTATTGTTCCACAGCCTCGCCAGTGATGGCCTCGATACGGCGGATGCCTGCAGCGATGGCTCCTTCCGAAACAATCTTGAACATACCGATATTACCTGTGGCGGAGGTATGGCAGCCGCCGCAGAGTTCCATGGAATAGTCCTTACCGAAGACCACCACGCGTACCTTGTCGCCATATTTCTCACCAAATAAAGCCGTGGCTCCCATGGCTTTAGCTTCGTCGATCGGGATTTCGGCGTAGGTCACGTTCGGGATGTTTTCTCGAATCTTTTGGTTGACAATCTTTTCCACCTGTCGGATTTTCTCGTTGGTCATCTTGGCGAAATGGCTGAAGTCAAAGCGGAGGCGTTGATCATCGACCAAAGAGCCTTTTTGTTCAACATGGCTGCCCAACACTTGTCTCAAGGCCGCATGCATTAGGTGGGTCGCACTGTGGTTGTTGGCAATGCGCTGACGGCGTCTGGTGTCGATGGAAGCGGTGAATGTCACTTCGGGCTTCTGAGGAAGCTGCTCGGTGATGTGGATAACCAGGTTGTTCTCCTTCACCGTATTAATAATAGGTATGATCTCGTTTTCAGAAGTTAAAGTGCCAGTGTCGCCTACCTCGCCGCCCATCTCGGCATAGAATGGGGTCTTGTCTAAGACGATTTCAAAGTGGGTCTTTTTCTTGGTCACCACCTCGCGGAAACGCAGGATGTGACTTTCGCAGCTCATGTCGGTGTAGCCAACAAACTCGGTGGGTTGTTCGCTTTCGTTCACCACCACCCAGTCGCCGTTGGCTTTCTCGGCGGCCTTGCGTGAACGGTTCTTCTGTTCTTCGAGGTTGACCTTGAAGCCTTCCATGTCGACGTTGATGCCTTTTTCGTTGGCCATGAGTTGGGTGAGGTCGATGGGGAAGCCGAAGGTATCGAACAACTCGAAGGCGAAGTTGCCGTCGATGTCCTGCTTGGGATGTTGCTCCACATAACCCTCGAAGCGCTTGATGCCTTGTGCCAAGGTGCGCAGGAACGCGGCTTCCTCCTCACGGATGACCTTGCCGACCAACTCCTGTTGCGTCTTGATTTCGGGGAAGTTGTGTTCCATCTGCTGCACGAGGATAGGCAACAGGTTGCAGACGAATGGCTCATCGAAACCTAAGAAAGTGAAACCATAGCGCACGGCGCGGCGCAACACGCGACGGATAACATAACCCGCACCGTTGTTGGAGGGTAGCTGTCCGTCGGCGATGGCGAAGCTGACGGCACGGCAGTGGTCGGCGATGACACGCATGGCCACGTCGGTCTTTTCGGCCTTGCCGTATGTAACGCCTGACATCTTGGCAATCTCCTGGATGAGGGGTTGGAAGACGTCGGTGTCGTAGTTGGAGGTCTTGCCTTGCAGCACGCGGACGAGGCGCTCGAAGCCCATGCCCGTGTCAACGTGTTTGGCAGGGAGTTCTACCAAGTGACCGTCGGCCATGCGATTGTATTGCATGAACACAAGGTTCCAGATTTCAATCACCTGTGGGTCATCCATATTGACGAGGTCGCGGCCGGCAACTTGTTTGCGGGCGGCATCATCACGCAGGTCGATATGGATTTCGGAGCAGGGGCCACAGGGACCTGTCTCACCCATCTCCCAGAAGTTGTCCTTTTTGTTGCCGTAGATGATGCGGTCTTCGGTGACATGCTCTTTCCAGTAATCGTAGGCTTCCATGTCAGGGGCTTGACCGTCTTTCTCGTCGCCTCCAAAAACAGTGACATAGAGCCTGTCCTTGTCGATTTTCACCACTTCGGTGAGATATTCCCAAGCGTAGGCAATGGCTTCTTTTTTGAAGTAGTCGCCGAAGGACCAGTTGCCCAGCATCTCAAACATGGTGTGGTGATAGGTGTCGTGGCCGACTTCCTCCAAGTCGTTGTGCTTACCAGAAACGCGCAAGCATTTTTGTGTGTCGGCGGCGCGTTTCCATTTCGAGGGTTGGTTGCCCAAGAAGATGTCCTTAAACTGGTTCATGCCGGCGTTGGTGAACATCAGTGTCGGGTCGTTCTTGATGACGATGGGTGCCGATGGCACAATGGCGTGTTCCTTGGAACGGAAGAAATCCAAAAAACTATTTCTGATTTCGTATGCGTTCATATCCAATTAGTTATGTGTATTATCTTTAAAAACTACTATAAAAAACGGTGCAAATTTACGCTAAAAATGTAATTTTGCGCAATAGAAATTTATTGTAGGCGTTATTAAAGCTAATTTTGGTCGGAAAATGGCGAAACAAGAGCATTACATATTCAACCAACTTACCCAAAATTTTGAGGTGCTTGAGACTTCCAAATCAAGGAAGTTTCTGCGAAATACCTTGATGTTTCTTGCTTTTTTGGGCATTGCTTTCCTGTTTGCCATCCTGTTGTTTACGTTTTTCCGTTCGCCAAAGGAGAAGATGCAGGCTCGTGAGTTGGAATACATGAAGCTGCAATATGAGATTCTCAACGATCGCTTGGACAATATGGAAACCTTGCTTAGCGATATGGAACAGCGCGACAATGACCTCTATCGTGTCATGTTTGAGGCCGACCCCATCCCGAGTGTCACGCGACGGTCGGGTTTCTCCAACCCTGAACGTTACGAACACCTGTATGGCTACATCAACTCGAACCAAGTGATTGCTGCGTCGCGCAAGCTCGACATCATCTCCAGCCAACTCTATCACCAGTCGGTTTCGTATGACTCCTTGTTTAATATGGCCCGTAACAAATCGGACATGTTGGCTCACATTCCTGGCATTTTTCCCTTGAAAATGACAGAAATCAAGTATATCTCTTCGTATTTCGGCTATCGCCCCGACCCCATCTATAAGATTGAGAAATTCCATAGTGGCATTGACTTCTCGGCGCAAATGGGAACTGAAGCCTATGCCACTGGCGACGGTGTCGTTTTCGACGTTGAGAAAGGACATTGGGGCTATGGCAACATGGTCATTATCGACCACGGCTACGGCTACAAGACCCGCTATGCACACCTGCAGAAAGCAGCGGTGCGCAAGGGACAACAGGTAAAACGCGGACAACTGATTGGCTTCATTGGCAACACAGGCAAGACCACGGGCGTGCACTTGCATTACGAGGTGTTGAAGAACGATGTGCATATCAACCCTATCAACTTCTTTTACAACGATTTAACACCTGACGAGTACGAGCAAATCCTTGAACAATCGACTTTGCCCACCCAAACAATGGACTGATATTAGTTAGGAGCGGATGATCATGAGTTGGACGCGCTTGAATCTTGAAATTTGAAATATGGAAACTGCTGGGAAATACTATTATTCGATAGGTGAAGTGGCTGACATGTTTAACGTCAACACTTCCACCATCCGTTATTGGGAGAAGGAATTTGATGTGTTGCGCCCTCGGAAAAACAAGAAGGGTAACCGCCTCTTTACCGAGCGTGACGTGCGTTATGTCCATGTCATTTATCAGCTACTTAAGGTGAAAGGCTACACTTTGGCCGGTGCCAAGCAAACCCTCAAGGAACGCTTCAGCGACTATGAGGAACGCATTATACTGCTTGAAACTTTGGACAAGACCCGCAATTTTCTTTTGGACTTGGACAAGTCGTTGGCTGACAGGCAAAAATAGGGACGGAGAGAAAGGTAAGTAATTGATTTTTTTTCAAAAGGCCAATTATTCAATACATTTTTTGTATGTTTGCCGTGTTAAATGAAGTATATGGTTAGCCCCCGCTATAGACGCAGACGTAAACTAAAGAAAAAGGATGCGACGAGTGTTGTATTCGTTGTTATTCTTGTTATCGTTTTAGCTATAGTGGCCTTTTTCTATTGGGAAAGCCGCTTCCATGTTGAAGAAGCCTCATCCTACGAAATTGTCGGATTGGGCGATTCTGATGATGATGCTATCGGTCCGCAATACTCGGAGGAGAAGAAAGCCTTTATTGAGATGCTCAACCAATTGATGCGTGTCCGACTCGATATGGACACCATTGAGTGATTCGGGTTTTGATAGGAAAGTTCGGTCTAATTATTCCTCAAATAAATTCCTCGCTTTCAAGTAAGTACGCCATTTTTCTAATACTTGCTTCATATCATCGGGCAGTTCCGAGGTGAACATCATCTCTTTGCCTGTGGTAGGATGCACGAAGCCCAACTCCTTGGCATGAAGAGCGTGGCGTGGCATGATTTTGAAGCAATTGTCAATGAATTGCTTGTATTTTGAGAATGTGGTACCTTTCAGGATGACATCGCCACCATACAAGCTGTCATTGAACAAGGGATGTCCGATAAATTGCGAGTGGGCACGAATCTGGTGGGTGCGGCCCGTTTCCAAACGGTATTCGTTAAGGGTCACATAACCAAAGCGTTCCAGCACCTTCCAATGAGTGATGGCTTCCTTGCCTTGTTCACCGAATGGATAGACGGTCATACGGCGGCGGTTGCTTTGGCTGCGCCCTATGTTGCCCACTATGGTGCCCTCGTCTTCCTCGAAATCGCCCCAAACCAAGGCGTTGTAACGACGATGTATGGTATGGTTGAAGAACTGTTTGGCGAGGATGGCTTGCGCGGTCTCATTCTTGGTAACGACCATGAGGCCGGTGGTGTCCTTGTCGATGCGGTGTACGAGGTAACCTATACGGTTCTCCACGTTTTGGTGCGTTTGTTCGAAATGATAAGCCAAGCCGTGCAGCAAAGTACCTGTGAAGTTGCCGTGAGCGGGATGCACCACCAACCCAGCCTGCTTGTTGATGACGATGACATCGTCGTCTTCATAAACGATATTCAGCGGAATGGGTTCGGGCTTGATGTCGGTTTCGCGGGGCGGATAGCTGAATACGATGGAAATCATGTCATTGGGC
>JAEEGJ010009261.1_pt1 | contig 26512 bp, 25 predicted proteins | sample 8958761 | NCBI WGS metagenome assembly JAEEGJ01 (sample SAMN16246546, study PRJNA631951) | gut metagenome | biome: gut microbiome; feature: rumen; material: RS-attached | host: Bos | place: Iran: Karaj | collected 2018-10 | reverse complement strand
TAGGATTGAAAGTTCTTCTGTTTTGTGTTAAGTTATCAAGGTAGGCTTATAAATGAACTCGTAAGAATTAATTTTAGTGCCTACGGGTCATTTTTTTGAAAACGGATTTTGTTGTTTTGGAAGATAACAAGATTTGAGCTCGTTTTGAAAAGACCAAAACGAGAAAAAGCCTTCGGCCCCTACGGGTCAAGCTTCTTGAAAATGCTTTTAAAGCTAAGCATTTTCAGAACAGAAGCATGATTTTTCCTGGCTCCGTGGTCAAGCGGTTAAGACATCGCCCTTTCACGGCGGTAACACGAGTTCGATTCTCGTCGGAGTCATTAGCAATTATTTAATTCAAGCATGTATGAATCTGTTAGGTTATTGTTTCATACGACTCGCTTTGTAAGGGACCAAAGCGAGAAGAAGACTTCGTTCCCTACGGGTCAAACTTCTAAAAAGCGATTTTAAAGCTAATCACTTTTTAAACAGAAGCGTGATTCTTGTTATTCCTCGATAGCTCAGCGGTAGAGCATCCGGCTGTTAACCGGAGGGTCGTAGGTTCAAACCCTACTCGGGGAGCTAATATATGGTGCGATAGCCAAGTGGTAAGGCCCCGGTCTGCAACACCGTTATCCGCCGGTTCAAATCCGGCTCGCACCTCTCTACAAAGCTTGGAAACATCGTTTCTGGGCTTTTTTATTTGTTCAAAATACTAAAACAAGGAGATTCATGAAAAGAACATAATGTTAACAACTATTAAGATTGTTTAAGATGTGATTAAGCTTGTTGATTTTAACTTATGGCGATAGGAAGATTATATTGTAAACAATAAGGAGGGTAGTTGTGGTCGGAGAAGGATTAAATATACATAAGGGTGCATTATGTGTAATTCTTATGTGCACCCTGCTTTTTTGTGGTTGTGGGCGTGAGGCAAAAATATCGGAGAGTCAAACATTCACTTAGTCAATCGACTATGAGGCACTCTATCAAGAGGAGCCGATAAATGATGTCCTTAAAGAGGACTGGGCCAAAGAAGACGTAAGCGAAGCGAAACAGTATATGGCTCTGTCTGAGTATAAAGCTAGTGTATTTCCGGCAAAAGATGCAGGAGAACGATTCACTTGGGGCTATTTTGCCGATTCGGAATATATCTATACTCTCGAGCAATACCATACTCAAGGAGCCGAATCCTCAACTGTGTATCTAAGAAAACTTAACATTTCAGATAAAGCCGTTCTAATTGAAACACCCCGAAGCAAAGATTGTTCCGGGGCGTTTTAATACAGAGCTGTTATTCAAATGATTTAAATGTCTATTTCCTTGGAGCGTTTAACCATGTATTCAACTTGAAAACACTTATTGATTACTTTCATAACAGCATCGTCATCCTGAGGAGAATATTTCCCTAATATCCATGACTCAAAAGCGTTGTAGTTGAAAAATCGCTCCCAGTACTTCCTGTCCAGCTGATTTAATATTTCTCTGCGCGCATTCACGAACCTTTCATCGGTCATATCAGGATTCTTATCACCAATTGCTTCCTGCGGAAGATTCCTATAACTGTTACTTTCTTTTTCACGAAGATTATATAAGGATTTGGGCATCAGATCTCTGAACGCTTCCCTGAATATGAATCTGTTTAAATAACGATAATGATATAGATATCTTGGTATGCCCAAAGCAAAATCAATTAATCTATAATCCGCAAATGGACAGAGATATCTGATGCCGACAGCAGCGCTATAAAATGAAACCACATCGAATCTGTTTCTTATGCCGCCACTTCGAATATATGTCTTGGGGTCGTAGGCAAAAAGAAAACGCTGTTCTTTGGGTTTTAGTCCGCTAACAAAGTCTTTGTTCAAAATACTATATCCCACTTCGTTACGAGGAATAGGCTTGAGGAGAGAACTATGGGCAATTTCAAAATTCTGTCTGATAAGTTTTAGAGTATTGATAAATCTATGCTTCTTGCCATGACTTCGCGAAAACATGAGTCTTGCATATCGGTAGTATTCGTGATTATAAAATAACTCGAACGGATTGGAACGATGGCTTATCCCTTCATCACCGCTATGTCCGCTGAATATCAACCTGACGCCATGCTCCTGCATGGTTGCGGCTGTCTCATATATTTCTGTTGTATTAATGTAACCGGGAAAAGCATATTTGTACGGAAAGGCCATATTATCGGCTTCCCGGCCAAAAATCAGAGGCGACCGTTCTTTTATCTGGTTGTGTTCAAGAAAACTGACCGAAAGGCCACCGTAATTACATTTAATATTGGCCTTATCACAAATGTCTTTTATTATTAAACGCTCATCTCCCTCGGCATAATCAAGTGCTTCCGGTGAAGGAGACCAGGAATAGTAAAAGCAATCCTTCTTCATATTTGCCAGCAAAAGAGCAACAACACCGGAATCCAGACCGCCCGAAAGCTCGGCGCCAATAGGAAAATCGGAGACATCGGCACGTATTTTGACGGCGTCTTCTACAAGCCTTCTTAACTCTTTTGCGTAGGCTTTACGATCTTTAAATTTATATTTCTTACAGCCGGGAATCCAATAGTGGCCCGCCTGCGAATTTATATGCTCATCGGCAAGAGAAAAAGCAATATACCCTCCCGGAGGAACACATTTGATATGTTTATATTCTGTATCAGTTACTGAAGGGCAATAAACATTAACGGTATTATAGTAGATCCAGTTTTCGTCTATTGATGCATCTACATCGGCTAAGGATGTTATACCGCGGATATCGGAAGAAAAAATAACTTTATCATCATCTTTGTAGTAGTATAGGGGACGCACACCTAAATGATCTCTGAAAAGAAGAAGTTTTCTCTCGGATTCGTACCATATTGCGCCGGCGAAATCACCGTTTATGTCTGCAACAGCGTTGATGCCGTTTGCCCTGATTTCATTAAAAAGAAATTGCTCATCAGATAAATTGCCTTTAACGTCCGAATATATGAGACAGTCTGCCACGCCGATCAGTTTATCAGACTTAGATATGTAAGATTCTGAATCAGATACGCGACTTTTTATAGATTCTGGCCTGATACCCATGAACAAGGCATCATCGGTGTGCGAAAGTGAAGGCAAATTGCCATAATTATCATTCCATCTTATGAGATTTAGGCAACGGGAAGGTTCAACCTTATTCAAAGATGCTATTCCATAGATTCCGCTCATATCGTACAAACGCCCTTCTTAGCTATCATGTTTTAAATAATTATATCATATGGATGATGAAAAAAGAAAAGCTCACCTAAACGATTGTAGGTGAGCTTGCGTGTGCTGATTAATAATAGCAGCTTATTATGAATTGCCTTCAGCAGGATCATTGGTAGGTGCGGTAAGGTCGTCGCCCTTTCCGGATTCCTCAACGGGGTGACCGAAAGAAACATAGTACTCATAGCTAATGCAACCAATTTTGCCTGAACCATGCTCAGGAATAAGGTCACATCTACCGTTTTCAGTCTTGGTAACTTCAAGTATAGCAATTTCGGGGTTATTCCACTTCTTCATCTTTCAATTCCTCCATACGAAATGTGTGTGTTGTAGTTTGATGCAGTCATCTTATTAAAAAAACAAGTGTTACGCAATTATCCTAACAGGATTGTTAGAAACCAAACGGCGCTGTAATATTTCAGAAAAGCGAAGAAATAAGTGGTTTTGGAAACTACTTTTAGTTGTCGAAAAAGCCCGAAAATATCGTGTTTTTAATAACATAGGGTATCTTATTTTCTTTTCCCCGGCGTATCCCCATACCTCTTCTTATACGCCCCTATAAAGTGTGTCTCCGAGCAAAAAGAAAGCCTGTAGGCAATCTCAGACAGAGGCAAGCCCTCAGACAACATTACGCGCGCGACATCAAGTTTCTCGCGTAGCACATAATCGTGGATGGTAACGCCCATCTCACGCTTAAACAAAATTGATAAATAACTTCTTGATAACCGACATTCCGTGGCAAGGGTGTCGGTTGTTATTTTTTCATAGAGGTGAACGTGGATGTAGTGTATGCAGCGGCGGATGGCGGGAGAAAAGGCTAGATTAGCCTTGGAGTTAAAAACAGCGTAAGTTAAATCTTCTGCTTTGTCCAGTAGATAGCTGACGATGGCCTCCGGCGAGGACGCCGCATCGATGTGGCGGATATATTCATCACTTAGGTTAAAGGCGTCGGTTTCGTCCATGCCGCCGAGAATAGCGTAGTGGATGGCTACGGCGATGGTAGAGATAGCCCAATAGCGATACTGCTTGAGGTTGTCGCGCGAAAGAAAGCCCATGGTGATCCCTTCATTGAGGTAGGCTTGAGCTTTGTCACGTACCAGCGCAGGATTACCCGCTTTGATGCACTCAAACAGTTCGTACTCGCGGCTGAAAGCAGAGTGGACAACGCCGGTCTCACGCTCCATGGAAAGCGAGTTTTCATCTCGGTTGATGGTTTCGAATCGATTCTTCATGAGAAAATAATAGCATAACAAAACGAATATAAAAAGAACAAAAGTGATATTTGAAACTTAGATTCCATGTTAAAGTGGAACAATAGGGGAGAAAGCACAAAACGTAGATTGAGAGAGGTACAACTATGAACATCGAGCAGACACTCAAGAACCTGACAACCGACGAAAAGATCAGACTCTTAACCGGCGACGGCGCATGGCACACATACGACTGCAACGGTAAGATTCCGAAGATATGCATGACCGACGGCCCTCACGGACTTAGAAAGGTTGCTGTCGAGAAGCACGGCGACATTGAGAACAGTATACCCGCCACATGCTTCCCAACCGCCTGTGCGGCCGCATCAAGCTGGAACCCCGAAGTGACGGCAGCCATGGCCACAGCAATAGCGCAGGAAGCCAAGAAAGAAAACGTCGCAATCGTTCTCGGCCCCGGCACGAACATTAAACGTTCGCCCCTCTGCGGACGTAACTTTGAATATTACAGCGAAGATCCTTTGCTTGCAGGCAAGCTCGCAAGTTCTTTTATCAACTCAATGCAAAAAGAAGGTGTCGGCACCAGCCTCAAGCACTTCGCAGCCAACTCTCAGGAGACAAGACGCATGACCTCAAACTCTGAGGTAGACGAGCGCGCTCTCAGAGAGATTTACCTTGCAGCTTTCGAAACAGCGGTCAAAGAAGCCAATCCTACAACGCTTATGTGCTCCTACAACCGCATAAACGGTGAATTCGCCTCTAATAACAAGCACTTGCTTACAGAAATCCTCAGAGACGACTGGGGCTATAACGGCGCAGTCGTTTCCGACTGGGGCGCGACCAACGATGTTGTAAAGTGCTTCAAGTCAGGCCTCAACCTTGAAATGCCCGACGGCTCAGGCTTCCATACCAAGGAACTGAAAAAAGCCTATGAAAGAGGCGAAATTACCGACGCAGAACTCGACAAGTGGGCAGGAGCGGTTCTTAAGAACTTTACAGAGCTTGCAGAGCGCTCAGACGGAGCTACACTCACAGAAGTCGATTTCAAGGCCCACAACGACCTTGCCCGTCGACTCGAGGACGAATGCGCAGTTCTCCTTAAGAACGATGGAGCCCTTCCCGTCTCCAAGGACCGCGACATAATCATAATCGGTGAACTTGCCGACAATATGCGTTTCCAGGGCGGCGGTAGCAGCCACATCAACGCGACCTTTAAGAAGAACGCAATCGAATCCCTTCAGGACGCAGGCTACACAGTAATCTATACCAAGGGCTACAGCAACGACACCGACGTAACAGACACTGCCCTGGCCAAAGAAGCCATCGACACCGTCCTTAAGAACTATCAAAGAAACCGCACCACAATCCTGTTCTTCCTGGGCCTCACGGAATCCTACGAGGGCGAAGGATATGACAGAACTGACATAAACATTCCCGGCAACCAGACCGAGCTCCTTGAGGCAATCTCCGGCATTGTAGATCAAAAAGACATAGCTGTCGTAAGTTTCGGCGGCGCACCTATGGACTTCTCCTGGGAAGACAAGGTATCATCAATTCTTCACATGTACCTCGGCGGCCAAGCAGTCGGCGAATCGGTAGCCGATCTTGTATCGGGCGTAGCTAACCCTTCCGGTAAGCTTGCCGAGACTATGCCTCTCGAAATTAAGCACACCCCTGCGCACCGCTACTTTGCCGCGCCTCACGACGACGTAGAATACCGCGAGAGCATCTTCGTAGGATACCGCTACTACGAGACCTATAACGTTCCCGTACGTTACCCCTTCGGCTACGGCTTATCCTACACAACATTTGCATATACCGACATCAAGGCGCCCGAAGTCTTCGAGGGTAACGACATCGAAGTTCAGGTAACCGTCAAGAACACCGGAACCGTAGCAGGCGCCGAGACCATCCAGCTCTACATTCTCCCGGACAAAGAAAACTTCCTAAGAAGCGCCATCGAACTTAAAGGCTTCAAGAAAGTATTCCTTAACCCCGACGAAGAAAAGACGGTTACCATACCGCTTAACGCCCGTTCATTCAGCGTATTTGACGTAGATAAGAATTCTTTTGCCACCATCGCTGGCGTATACACCATTGCGGCAGCGGCTTCGGTAAGAGACATCCGACTCAAGACTCAGATTGTAGTTCAAGGCGACAAGTACTTCCGCGACGAGCGAGACCTCTTCCCTGACTACTTTAAGCCACAGCCCGATGGCATGGACATCTCCCGCGAGCAATTCGAAGCACTTTACGGCCGCCCGCTGACAAACTTCCGTAACAGAAGAAGAGGCGACTTCGATCTCACATGCGCCCTCGGCGATGTAACCCGAAAGAGTCTCTTCGGAAGAATCTTCAGACTCATCCTGAACATAGCCATCGGCTTCATGTTCCCGGGTAAAAAGAAAACGGACCCCTCCTTCAAGATGCTCAAAATGGGCCTCGAAGAAGGCAACCTCGAAGGCTTAATCGCCAATAGCGGCGGTATGATTTCCAAGAAGCTTTGTGATGTACTCGTACTTAATGCCAACAGACACTACCTGAAAGCATTGGCAAGATTCTTTGCCAAAAAGGAGGCTTAATCGATGGGCAACCGCAAACTCGACAAAAGAACAAAATGGAGCTACTGCGTAGGCGCAACCGGCCGCGATATGGCATATACGCTCGTGAGCATGTTCCTGCTTACCTATATTCAGTACACGATGAAACTCACGGTTGCCCAGTTTGCAACAATCTCGGCAATCGTGGTGGTATGCCTCCTCTGGGATGCGGTCAATGACCCTCTCATGGGCATCATCATAGAGAACGCGAGACTCAAATCCGGAAAGTTTAAGCCCTGGATTCTCCTCGGCGTTATCTTAAACGCGCTGGTTATCATCGGTCTCTTCACCATCAGGCCCGAGGGCTGGGGATTTGTCGCTTTCTTTGGTATAGGTTACCTGCTCTGGGGAATGACTTACACAATGAACGATATTTCCTACTGGGGACTGCTTCCCGCGCTTAGCTCCGATGCCAAAGAACGTAATGCGCTTGTGACCATCCAAGGCATCTTCATCTGCATCGGACAGTTTTCCGTGGCGGGTCTTCTCCCCGACATGATAGCAGGCAACGCGGTCAAAGCATACAGAATCGCGGCAATCGTAATCGCAAGCTGCTTCTTATGCTTCCAGCTGCTTACCTTTTTCGGTGTCAAAGAACCTCCGAGACAGGACAACAAAGAAGTCCTTTCCTTAAAGGATATGTTCAAGATTTTCCTGCGTAACGATCAGCTCGTAGCCATCGGCATCGCATGCCTTCTTTTCCAAATAGGCAACAACCTTCTTATTATGATAGGCATGAACTTCTTTTACTTCGAGTTCGGGTATTCCGTAGGCGGCAACCTCGTCTTTTGGTTCACGGTTATGTACGGGCTCGGAACGCTCGTGTCGGAAGCGGGCTTTGCTTCAATCGCAGCGAAGTTTTCGAGGGCAAAGATTATTGCGGTTTCTACAGCCATGACGGTTGCGGGCTACCTTCTTTTCTTAAGTGTCGGCTATATCCTGCCCAAGAACTCGATTCTTATAAATGCAGTCGGTTTCATGATTTTCTTTGCTCAGGGACTCTTCAACATGACGATGATTGTTATGCTCAACAACACGATTGAGTACGATCAGGTGCGTTTCGGGGAGAGACACGACAGCATAATTTCCGCGGTTCGTTCTTTTGCGACGAAGCTTGCAAGTGCAATCGACCAAGGAGTTGTGGCATTAATCCTTATCATCAGCGGAATATATGCCATCAGCCAGAACATTTCGAACCTCGAGATTCAGTCGGGCACAGGTGAAATCACCAAAGAAGCAGCCATAGCCGGCGCAGACAGTTTCATAGCGACCGCCACCGGCGTACAAAGATTTATCTTAAGAATGGGTATTGCATCCGTTCCGATTATTGCAATCGGCATAGCTTTTCTCATTATTAAAAAGAAATACATTATAGATGAGAAGAAATATAAAGAGCTGGTGGATGAAATTGACAAAAGATTACATAACTAGGACAAAAAAATCATAGAACTATTTTTATGAGTACTATTTTCTTTTTTTCGGTTTTATGTTAATCTATATCTTGAGTGGGTGAGTCAATATATGCCCAAAATGTTCCATTTTTGTCGGAATTACGGAATTCAGGATAGATATGATTTGGACACTGATTAATATAGCCATTGTGCTTTTATTGATAATGTTGTTTCTTATAAAGCCCGGTAAAAAGCGCGACACATCTTATTTTAAGACCAAGATGTACGCCCACCGTGGACTTCACGGCGCAGGTGTGCCTGAGAATTCTCTTACCGCATTCAGACTTGCGAGGGAGCAGGGATACGGTGTCGAGCTCGATGTTCAGATGACCAAGGACAGAAAGCTTGTGGTGTTCCATGACGGCAATCTTATGAGAATGTGCGGAGTGGACGGCTATTTACGGGATTATACGTACGATGAATTGTGCGAGTTCAGACTTGCAGGAACTGATGAGAAAATCCCCCTTTTTGAGGACGTGCTTAAAGTCCTTAAGAAGACTGACCTTATATGTGAAATCAAAGGCGACAACGGCAACAAATGCTACGATTTGTGCAGATATACGTACGATGCGCTTCGCAATTACGAAGGCCGCTACTGTATCGAGTCCTTCAGCCCGTTTCTTGTGCAGTGGTTTAAGAAGAACCACCCCGAGATTATAAGAGGACAGTTGTCATGCGACTTCATGCACGATACCGGCATGAACTTTTTTGAGCGCGTCACCATGACGCATTTAATGGTTAACGTTTTGTCCAGGCCCGACTTCATAGCATACAAGCATGAAGACATTGGACGATTCGGTTATAGATTGTGTAGAAGGGTATTTCGTCCCTTTCTGGTGGCATGGACCGCTAAGGGGGAAGAAGAGCAGAAGCGAGCTTGGGGGAGTTTCGATTCTGTGATATTTGAACAGTTTCTCGGGGAAAGATAGAGGTACGCTGGGTTAATGTTACAACAACCGGTTCTTTCCGCGAAACAGGCCTATGGAGAGCAATTCGACGTCAAGGGGTTAAACTTTTTCAGACGTCTTCTTTTGGCGCTGCAGAACAAGGAATTTGTAGTATACTTTCAGCCGAAAGTATCGATACAGGACATGAAGATAGCCGGGGCCGAGGCCTTGGTCCGTTGGAATTATGACGGTCAGGTACTCCCGCCGGTTAAGTTTATACCTTTTTGCGAAAGAACGGGCCTTGTCATAGACATAGATTTTTATGTACTGGAAGAGACCTGCAAGAAGATGCGGGAGTGGATGGACGCAGGAATGCAACTGGTCCGCATCTCCGTGAACTTCTCCAAGTACCACTTCAATGAAGAGGGAGTCGCGGAACGCATCTACAACGTAATACAACATTACGGGATACCACCTGAGTACATAGAGGTTGAGTTCACCGAGACGGCTTATCTTGATAAGGAAGAATTGCTGGAATCCACAGTCGATAAGCTGCGAAGTTACGGCATCAAGTCATCGATAGACGATTTCGGCTCCGGATATTCCTCGCTGAACCTGCTTCAGAACATGGACTTTGAAGTGGTTAAGTTAGACAAATCATTACTTGGCAAAGGCGTTGAGAACGACAAAGCCAAGAAAGTAATATCAAGCATCATCCACATGGCCAAGGAACTCGATATGGAAGTCCTGGCGGAAGGTGTGGAGACGGCGGAAGAGCTTAAACTCCTAAGGGGGTTAAAGTGCGATATCGTACAAGGCTTTTTCTTTGACAAACCGTTGCCGGTTGCGGAATTCGAGAAACGGCTTCGCGCCGGCGGATACAAAGAAGACGGTTCGGTCAAAGAACCCGAAAGGATAAAGATGGAATTAAAGGACGTTGAAGAAATCGGAAACAGCAGCAAGAATGAAGCCAACAGTAGTTTGAACAGATATTTAAACTACGAAGAGCTTTATGACAGAAAGCGCAATAACGGTATGTTTATTGCGGGTCTTGTTATGCTGCTTGTGGCAATTACCGTCCTTCTTATCACTTTCTTTGTAATTAAGAGCGGCAAGTTCGGCAAGAAAGAGGCGAATGTATCTTCCGTAGTTGAGAAGACATACACTCAGGCTGAAGTTGATGAGCTCGTATCCGGCAGAGTAGCACTTGCCGAAGAAGAAACAAGAACACTTGTGGAGAGAGAGTACCTTTCACAGATTCGTGAAGTGGCAGGCGAATACAGCGGTATGACCAATTACCTTCGCTCTCTCTACCCCGATAATCTGGTATTTACGGATGGCAGCAGATATAATTTTGTTGCCATCAATAAAGACCTTAAGCAGAGCGATGTGCTGGAGGAGCTTTTCGTAAGAGATGAGGCTACAGGTTACCTCTATTATACGGATGCCTCCGGCAATAAGACTTCTTACTTAGGTATTGATGTGTCGTCACATCAGGGTAACATAGACTGGAACAGCGTTAAGGCAGCAGGCGTTGACTTTGCGGTTTTAAGATGCGGTATCAGAGGTTACGGCACAGGTAAGATTGTCGAGGATACTCAGTTTAAGAATAATATGCTCGGAGCGTCCAATGCGGACCTTCCTTTGGCAGTTTATTTCTACACTCAGGCCATTACTACTGAGGAAGCGGTTGAAGAAGCGCAGTTTGTAATCGATCTTCTTAAGCCCTTCACGGTTAAGGGTCCCGTGGTGTTGGATGTTGAATCCGCTTCATCGGATGAACGTATCAAGGACTTAACAGCCGGTCAGAGAACAGACATTATTCTGGCTTTTTGTGATGCGATAAAGCAGGCGGGCTATACCCCCATGATTTATGCTGATTCAAGATTCTACACCCTGAGAATGGAACTCGAAAGACTCGAAGAATACGACAAATGGTATGCCAATTACAATAACCTGGGAAGAGACCCTTCGGCTTCGATTTGGTCATACAACAGCCCTTTGTTGTTCCCTTACAAGTATCGTATGTGGCAGTATTCCAATACAGGAAGAGTTAACGGAATTGACGGAAACGTTGATTTGAACGTTTTGTTTGATAAATGGTGGTAGTCACGGGTGCACGGGCGAGGGGCTCGGCGTAAGGAGGCTTACTATGGATGAGAAACTTTTAACTCTTAAGAAATGGATTGACGAGTCTGACAACATCGTTTTCTTTGGCGGCGCGGGCGTGTCGACGGAGAGCGGTATTCCTGACTTTCGTTCCACAGACGGACTCTACAGTCAAAAATACAAATATCCTCCGGAGACAATTGTAAGTCACACATTTCTTACAAGGCGCACGGAGGAGTTTTTTGAATTTTACAAAGAAAAAATGGTGGCACCTGCGTTAGCGGCACGTCCCAACGCGGCACACCTTAAACTCGCCGAGTGGGAAAAAGCAGGCAAGCTCAAGGCGGTTATAACCCAGAACATCGACGGACTTCACCAGGCTGCAGGCAGCAAAGAAGTGCTGGAACTTCACGGAACCATCATGAAGAACTACTGCGACAGATGCGGTAAGAAGTTCCCTGTCGAATATGTAACCGAGTCGGCAGGCGTTCCCAAGTGTGAGTGCGGAGGTACGGTTCGACCGGATGTGGTACTTTACGAAGAAGGCCTCGACATGGATGTCATGGAGAGAGCCATCAATTATATCAGTAATGCAGATGTGCTTATTATCGGCGGAACGTCGCTTGTGGTATATCCGGCGGCGGGGCTGATCAGATATTACAGGGGCAATAAGCTCGTTCTTTTGAATCTGTCCGAGACAAGTCAGGATTCCAATGCGGATTTAGTGATTCATGCCAAGCTCGGTGAGGTTCTATCACAGTTATGATAATGGAATGACGGTATGGAAATTCACGTAGGTGATATTGTTAAGCTTAAAAAGGGTCATCCCTGCGGAAGCTTCGAGTGGGAAGTGCTCAGGGAGGGCGCAGATTTCAGAATAAAATGCACGGGTTGCGGTCACCAGATTATGCTTTCACGCAAAAATTTGGAAAAAAGCGTAAAGAGTATAAAAAAACCTTGATTTAACGAAAAACGTATGTTATTATAGTAACTCGTGATAAACAATTCCTTGCTCATACTATGTGTGTGGGCCAGAGACCAAAAGGAGGTAACAAGCATGAACAAGTATGAATTAACTGCTGTTGTTAGTGCGAAAATCGAAGATGACGAGAGAGCCGCTGTTGTTGATAAGTTAAAGGCTTACGTTGAAAGATTCGGTGGTAAAGTTACAAACGTCGAGGAAGCCGGCAAGAAGAGACTTGCCTATGAAATTCAGAAGCAGAAAGAAGCTTTCTACTATTTCATCCAGTTCGACGCTGAAGCAACTGCTCCCGCTGAAATCGAAAATCGTGTTCGCATTATGGACAACGTTCTCAGATTCTTAATCGTTCGCCCTGACGAAGACTAATCGATAGGAGAATCAAATATGAATAAAGTTATTCTTATGGGAAGATTAACAAGAGATCCCGAAGTAAGATACTCACAAGGAGACAGCTCAATGGCAATCGCAAGATACTCTCTTGCAGTTGACAGAAGAGGCCGCGGAAGCAACCAGGACGGAGATCAGACAGCTGATTTCATCAACATCGTTGCATTCGGTAAGGCCGGTGAGTTTGCCGAGAAGTACTTACACAAGGGAACCAAGGTATTGGTAACAGGTCGTATTCAGACAGGTTCCTATACCAATAAGGATGGTGTGAAGGTTTACACCACAGACATTGTTGCAGAGGATCAGGAGTTTGCCGAGAGTAAGAATGCAAGTTCTTCAAACGGCGGGGGATTTAACAACAATTCCGAGCGTCCTCAGCAGATGCCGGCAGAAGGCTTCATGAATTTCCCTGATGGGGACGGTATTGAAGATGACCTTCCGTTTGGCCCTGTAACCAGATAAATAGGAGGCAAAGTCATGGCATTTAATAAAGCTGATAAAGGCGATAAGTCCGATGCACCTATGAGAAGAAAGGGTGCCATTCGCAGAAGAAAGAAAGTTTGCGTATTCTGCGGCAAGGACAATACAATTGATTATAAGGATGTAGCTAAGCTTAAGAGATACATCTCCGAGCGTGGTAAGATTCTTCCCAGAAGAATCACCGGCAACTGTGCTAAGCATCAGAGAGCTTTAACCGTAGCTATCAAGCGCGCTAGACACATCGCTCTTATGCCTTATTCTCAGGATTAATTTAAGATTTAAGCACCTCTGCTTTTGCAGGGGTGTTTCTATTTTGCTCATTTGTATTAACAAATTGCGAAAGTTGTTATAAAATGATTAATTGAATACAATTATAATATATCCGTATGGGCTGACATGCGGGTCAGTATTGCTGTGACATATACTCAGGGGTTATAAAAGGGGAGCTTAGCCTTCTAAGAAGGCAGTAACATTTATCTCGGAGTATAGCTTATGAAAAAGTTTATCAGTAATATCCTTCCGGCAGATTGGAAGAGTTGTGTGGTAGGCGTCTTTGCCGTTGCCGCAATCCTTTTCTTTTGCCAGTATCAGAATTACCCTATAGACTTTGCTTGCGTCGCGCTTTGCGTAGGAATAGGGTATCTTATTTCGTTGCGAAAATGGAATTTCGTATTTTCGCTGGCAGTATTAATTCCCTACATTATTTTTGTTCCGAATAAACTATATATTTACACAGAGATGCTGGTTCATTCTATGGAGAATTTGGAAGAGGGTGCCATAGGAGTGAGCGTGGCGCTGATTCTGGCATTGTATCTGGTATTCTACGTGATAACTCAAAGAATAGGTATTTCTTTGGGGATTACTTCTCTTGTTTTGATGGTATTTTCCCTTGCAAACTATTATGTATATTCATTTCGCGGTTCGGCAATTTCTTTTGCGGATATAGTGGCTGTGAGAACAGCGCTGCTGGTAGGCAAAAACTATGACTACAGTTTGTCTGAGGAGATGGTATCGAGTCTTTTACTGTTTGCATTATGGGCGTGTCTTGGTTTTAAGATAAATATCTCTTCCAAATCAATAAGAGAGTTGTTCCCCAAATACAAAGCTTTACCCGTGCGTATTTTAGTAAGTGCATGCTCTGCCATAGCTGCATTTTCGTTCTTCTATACTCTGCTTAAGACTCCTTTTCTTGAAGAGCGGGGTCTTAACGACGAGAAGTGGGCTTATTACGATTTGAGTGAGACCAACGGTTTGATTTTGTACCCCTTTGTAATGTATCGAAGCTCAAGATTGGATAAGCCGGATGGATATTCCGAGGCTTCAATGATTAAAAAGGGCAAGAAGTATTCGGACTCGTTTGTTTCGAAAACGATGATCAGTGAAATACGTCCGAATATTATCATGATTATGGATGAAGCATTCAGCGACCTTAGGGTACTGGGAGACTTTGAGGTTAATGAGCCATATATGCCTTTTCTTGACAGCATATACAGCAGAGACAATGCAATCAGAGGCAATCTTTACATGCCTGTTTACGGCGGACATACGGTAAACAGTGAGTTTGAAGCGCTGACAGGAAACAGTATGTTCTTTCTTTCGGCAAGCTCGATACCTTATCAGACCACAATAAAATCATATTTACCGTCACTGGTATCTGAGCTTGAAACACTGGGATATTCGACAACTGCCATGCATCCCAATATCGGAAAGGCATACAACAGAGAAAATGTATATAACTGCATGGGATTTGACGATGCGGTGTTCCTGGATGAATTTGTCTACGAGCCGGAAATGCGAAATGATTCATTTACCAAAGATAAAAGCAATTTCCGTGAGATAATCAGGTGTTTTGAAGAAAGAGACAAAGAGAAGCCGTTTTTCTTGTTTGATGTGACTATACAGAATCATTCCCCTTACTGGGAAGAAGAAAGAACCACTAAGATTACATCCATAACCGGAGTTGAGTGCGATTTCGGCGGATTGTATGGGGCAGAAGAAACCTATCTGGATCTAGTGAGAGAATCGGATGAGGCGTTAAGAGAGTTGTGCGAATACTTTGAAAAGGTAGATGAGCCGACGGTAATATGTTTCTTTGGAGACCATCAGCCGTTCCTTACGAATGCTTTTTATGATGTGCTTTTTGGAGAACGAGCTATGGATGAATCTGAGAAAACGGCTCTGAAGCACATTGTTCCGTATGCAATTATCGCTAATTACGACATAGATATTGCCGATCAGGGCGACTTTGGCTCGAATTATCTAAGCGCGGTTTTACTGGATGTATTGGGTCTTCCGATCTCGCAATACTATAAATTCCTGCTTCAAGCGAAATCGGCGTGCCCGATAATATCGGAATATGTAGTTCCGGATCCCGAAGCTTTGAATTCGGGCAAAGAAGCCATAATAACAGAGATATTAAATGATTACCGTGCATTTCAATACGATTCGATGTTTAGTAAAAAGAAAACGGAAGAAGTGTTTGTGCCGGAAATTCATGAGATTCATACGATTGCGGATGGCGGTGGTAATTAAGGCTGCTTAACTCGGAGCCGTGAGTTGTAATGCGTACAATATATATACTTTCGGGCGGTGTGCCATAATTTCAAATAAAGATAAATACTCGCTTGACCGGCACTTTTGTGGTATACTGTTTTTATCTTTGATAATGGGGTCGGCGGTTACGCCCGGAAGGAACTTATGAATAATAAGATTAAAATCGAAGGTAGACTTAAAAATTATCTTATGTCGGGATTGCTTCTCGGAATCCTTGCAGTGGTAGTTAATATATACATCTATACTGTTGATGTCAGGGCAGGGCTTATTTTCACAGGCTTTGTTCTTCTTTATCTGGCTGTTCAGCTCGTTTTCTTTTTACGTGGTTCAAGGACGGTTTTCCGCGATATGGTGAATTTCGCCACTCAGTACGGCCAGGTTCAGAGTTCACTTCTTAAGAATCTCGATATTCCCCATGCACTTCTTGACGAGTCGGGTAAGATTATCTGGACGAATAATGCTTTTGAGCGTCTTCTCGGTGATGAGAAGGAGCTTAATAAGTCTGTGAGTCATTATTTTCCCACTATTACCAAGGATAAGCTTCCCGGTTCCGATGTTGATTTCAGCGAGAATGAGTTCGAAATTAAATATAACAGCAGCGAGTTTGTAGTTAAGCTTCGTAAGATTCCTCTTAAGGAAATGCTTGAGACCAGTAATACTTTGGAAGTTGACGAGGATTACAAGGGATTCCTTGTTGCTATGTATTTGTTTGATAATACGGCTTTAAAGCTGGCTTTACGTGAGGTTGACGACCAGAGCTTGTCGGTTGCGCTTGTGTACATAGACAACTACGAAGAGGCTTTGGAGAGCGTCGAGGAAGTTCGTCGTTCGCTCCTTACCGCGCTTATTGAGAGAAAGATTAATAAGTACATGTCAGCTCTCGACGGAATTACCAAGAAAATCGAGAAGGATAAGTACATGGTTATCCTTCGTAAGAGCTGTATTGCCAAGCTTAAAGAGAATAAGTTTGATATCCTTGAAGATGTTAAGACTGTGAATATCGGTAACGAAATGGCCGTTACGCTTAGTATCGGTGTGGGTCTTGACGGTTTGTCATACGGACAGAATTACGAGTTTGCCAGAGCCGCAATCGATATGGCTCTTGGCCGTGGCGGTGACCAGGCAGTTGTTAAGACTCCCGATCAGCTTCTGTACTTCGGAGGCAAGAGCCAGCAGGTTGAGAAGAATACAAGGGTTAAAGCCCGTGTTAAGGCTCACGCCCTTATGGAAATTATCTCGAGTAAGGACCAGGTATTTATCATGGGTCACAGACTCGGTGATGTAGACAGCTTCGGTGCCGCAGTCGGTGTTTATCGTATAGCTTCCGCCCTTGAGAGAAAGGCTCATATCGTTCTTGATGAAATTACAGCGTCTATGAAGCCTCTTGTTGATATGTTTATCAATAATCCCGAGTTCCCTCAGGATATGATAATAGGTTGTCAGAAGGCGATTGATGAAATCGGTAATAATGCAGTTTTAATTGTTGTGGACGTTAATAAGCCCAGCATAACCGAGTGCCCCGAGCTCTTTGGTAAGTGTAAGTCCGTAGTGGTACTCGATCACCACAGACAGAGCGCCGAGCCTATTGAGAACGCTACCCTTTCTTATGTAGAGCCTTATGCATCGTCAACTTGCGAAATGGTATCTGAAATCCTGCAGTATACCACCGACAACATTAAGATTCGTCCCGAAGAGGCAGACAGCATGTATTCGGGTATCATTATCGATACCAATAACTTTACCCAGAAGACCGGCGTCAGAACCTTTGAAGCGGCCGCTTTCTTGCGCCGTAACGGTGCGGATGTTACGCGTGTACGTAAGCTCTTCAGAGAAGACGTTAATGAGTACAAGGCCAGAGCCGACGCTGTCAGCCAGGCAGAGATTTACAAGACCAATTACGCTATTTCAGTGTGCGAGGCCGAGAACTGTGCAAGTCCTACCGTAGTAGGTGCTCAGGCCGCCAATGAACTCCTTAACATTAAGGGCGTTAAGGCAAGCTTCGTGCTTACTTATTACAACAATTTGGTATTTATCAGTGCACGTTCCATCGATGAAGTCAACGTTCAGGTCATTATGGAGAAACTCGGCGGTGGCGGTCACATGAGCGTTGCGGGCGCGCAGCTCAATGACACTACGGTTGAGGACGCTATTTTACGATTGAAAGAAACCTTAGATACAATGATTACCGGAGGAGAGTTATAAATGAAAGTAATACTTTTGGAAGATGTTAAGGCCCTTGGCAAGAAGGGTCAGATTGTGGACGTTAACGACGGCTATGCAAGAAACTTTATTTTTAAGAAAAAGCTTGGTCTCGAGGCTACTCCGACCAATTTAAACAACTTAAAGCTTCAGAAAGCCAATGACGAAAAGATTGCCAAAGAAATCCTTGAGAAAGCCAAGGCTTTTGGCGAAGAGCTTGCTAAGCTTACTGTAGTTGTTAAGATGAAAGGCGGCGAAGGCGGAAGAGTATTCGGCTCCGTATCGAGCAAAGAAATTGCTGAAGAAGCTAAGAAGCAGTTCGGCGTTGAAATTGACAAAAAGAAAATTGTTATGGAAGAACCCATCAAGTCCTTCGGAGCATACGAGCTTAATGTTAAGCTTCACCCCGAAGTTACTGCGAAACTTAGAGTTAAGGTAGAAGAGAATGGCTGAGGAATGGCAAAAACGAATACTCCCCAACAGTACAGACGCTGAGAAATCCGTTATCGGTTCCATGCTCATGGACCGCGACGCCATTACCACAGCGTCCGAAATTTTGACCGGGGATGATTTCTACGTTAAGCAGAATCAAATATTGTTCGAGACCATGGTCGAGCTTCACAACGAAGGCAAGCCCGTGGATCTTGTCACGCTCCAGAACAGACTCAAGGAGAAAGACATTCCTCCGGAGATTACCGCCATGGAGTTCGTGCGCGAACTCTTGGAGGCGACTCCCACATCTGCCAATGTTAAATACTATGCCAATATCGTAGCCGAGAAAGCAACTCTGAGGAAACTTATCAAAGCAACCGAAGGCGTAGAGAACGATTGCTACAACCAGAAGGACTCTGTAGACACAATTATGGATGAGGCCGAGAAGAACATCTTCAAGGTTCTTCAGAGGCGTAATGCGGGCGATTACGTGCCCATCAGCACCGTTGTTAATAATGCCCTTGATAAGATATCGCTTGCAGCCCGTAATAAGGGTGCCGTAACCGGTATACCCACAGGCTTTATCGACCTTGATTTCAAGACTGCGGGGTTGCAGCCCTCCGACCTTGTACTTATTGCAGCCCGTCCTTCCATGGGTAAGACTGCATTCGTACTTAATATTGCTCAGCATGTGGCATTTAAGCAGGGGCTTCCTACCGCTATATTCTCCCTCGAAATGTCCAAAGAACAGCTCGTTAACCGTCTGTTCTCACTTCAGTCCGGAGTAGATGCTCAGAAGCTTCGTACCGGTAATCTTGATGAATCCGACTGGGAGATGCTTATTGAAGGTGCTACAGATATCGGTCAGTCCAAGCTTATCATTGACGATACTCCCGGTATCAGTATCGGTGAGCTTCGTTCCAAGTGCCGCAGATATAAGCTTGAGCATGGATTGTCCATAATCATGATCGACTATTTGCAGTTGATGACCGGTTCCGGTAAGAATGCGGAATCACGTCAGCAGGAGATTTCAGAGATTTCGCGTTCCCTTAAGGGACTCGCAAGAGAATTACAGGTTCCTGTTATAGCGTTATCACAGCTCAGCCGTGCGGTTGAGTCTCGTCCCGACAAACGCCCTATGCTGTCCGACCTTCGTGAATCGGGAGCAATCGAGCAGGATGCCGACGTAGTAATGTTCATATACAGAGATGATTACTACAATCACGAAAGCCCCGACAAGGGTATTTCCGAGATTATCATAGCCAAGCAACGTAACGGTCCTATCGGAACCGTCAAGCTTGCATGGTTACCCGAACTTACCAAGTTCGCCAATCTCGCAAGAGATAACGACAGATTTAATCAGGAATAATACGACGATTAACGTAGGCGCTCACGGTTTTGGAGACAATACCGATAAGGGCGCCTGCTGTGATTCCGGAGAGCATAAGCACCGGCAAATATGCAAGAAGCGTCGTGCTCTTAAGAATAAGGCAAGCCACCGCGAGCTGTGCAAGGTTATGAAATACACCGCCTAGGAGGCTTATACCGAGGGGTGAGAAGGCTTTGAGCTTAGTTGCCCCGTACATTAACAAAAAGCTGATTATACCGCCCGCAAGACTGTATATAATGGTGGACAGATTGCCGAACATAAATCCTGCCAACAGAATTCTTGCGACAAGTATTATAAATACCTGTACAGGATTTAAAAAGAACAAGCCTGTCAGCGTCACCAGATTGGCAAGGCCAAGTTTCACGCCGGGAACAGGTATCGGAATAGGTATAATATGCTCCACATAACTGAATACAAGAGCAAGCGCTATGAGAACTCCTGATTGGGCCACCAATATCGCGGGAGTTTTTTTGTTACCGTTATTCTGCAACAGCATCAATGGACCCCTCGCTTTCTTTTGCCGGATTATCGGACTTAATGGTGATTACAAGCTTGTGGGGAAGACATACTATGACCTCGCCTGTAAGACTGATTGAAGCATGATTAACGCAGATTAAATCGGGGCAATCGGCAGACACGACCGAGACCTCCCGGTTGCGTACTACAATAGTGTTGGTGCCACGGTCTGTGGTGACGGTGAGAGTTGTGTCCGTATCTAAGCTGAGAGTGGCATACTCCGCTCCGTCAAGCTCCACAAGGGCATAAGCGCCGGGTTTCTTGGAGTGCGACACTATCGGAAAAAGAATGAGCGCCGAAACCACCAGAATCGCGAGCAAAACTATGTCATTTTTCAATAATCTCGAAGCTGATTTCTGATGAGAACTCATCCTTAATTCCTTCCGTTATGTATAAATTACCCGAATTATCGAAGTAGATAAAATCAAAGAGCGCAGAATTCTCGCGCCAAAGCGTAGTTGCCTTGTCACGACCCATAACAAAAATGGCGGTAGATAAGGCGTCAGCAAGTGTAGGGTCACTCGAAACAACCGTAACAGACTTAGCGCCGGAATCGGCAGGGTAACCTGTAGCGGGATCGATAATGTGATGGTATGTTATACCGCCTTCCTCGAAGAATCTTTCGTATCCGCCGGACGTAATGACAGCTTTGTCACTGATAGAAAGAACGCCAAGATACTTCATGGAATCATCGGGAGACTTGACAGCTACATTCCAGAGGCTGCCGTCGAGCTTATGCCCAAGTGCGTATACGTTACCACCGAGATTTATCAAAGCACTTTTGATATGCTTGTCGTTAAGGATATCAACCGCGACCTTGGTGGCGTAGCCCTTGGCGATACCGCCGAAATCTATCATGGTGCCTTCCGAAAGGTGAACAGACTTATCTTGCGTGTTCAAGGTTACTTCCGAAGAAGCAAGATTGTTACAAAGCGCCGACAGAACAGAAGACTCCGGTACGTTGAACTCACCGGTAGTGAAGCCCCATTCACGCATAATAGGATATATGCATATGTTAAATGCGCCGTCGGTCATATCCCGGGCCAAGAGACTCTTGTCAATCAGATACTCCATGTCCGAGTCGGCAGTGCATGAACCGTTCTCGTTGAGCTCATATACAAGACTTTTAGAGTTCGTGACGGACAAATCCCCGTCAAGACCGGTTATAGCGTCTCTGACGGCTTCTACGGCGCCCTGAGCGTCCTTTCCGGTTCCTTTGACGGACATATATGTATCCATGGCAAAAAAACTCGTCTCGTAAGTGGTTTCGGTACCGCCCCAAAGGCGAAGACAGAGTGCTACACCGACAGTGATTATTACAAGCGCCGCAAGCGCATAATACTTAATGTTTTTTCTTATCATGTTCTTTTTATAACAGTTTTTCTAATGCTTTTCAATCCCTGCCTTAGAGAGGGCTTCACCATAGGCTTTCAGCACCCCGCGGGTCGAGAATGTGGCTCCGCTGACAGTGTCTATTTCACCAAGAGGATCGGCTTTAATTGCTTCCAGAAGGCCATCGGAGAAGGTCTTATATTCTTCGTCATCATCGTATGAAGTAAAGTAAACATCGATGACTTCGCCGTTTTGAACCACGATTTCTACGGTAATGTCGCCTTCATAGCCGAGAGCGGTTGCACTGTAGGTTCCGTCGATGACAGCCGGTTCGGAAGCACTCACAGATTCTGCAGGCTCTTCGGATGTCTGTGCGTCGGAAATCTCCGTATCCTTAGGGGCACCGGCGTTCTTCAAAAGAAGATACACAACTGCGGACAAAACAAGTACCAAGACAAGTGATACGTATCTTGCAACGTTGAGCTTAAAGTCTTTCTTTTTAATGCTGTGAGCCTTTAGAAGCCTGCAGATTAAGTACCACAGGAAAACAGCGGTATACACGGACACGTTAACGACAGAACGATCCGAGCCGCGAAGTGCCCCTGTGATATTGAACAGGAATACGTGTAAATACACAAGAAAATAGAACCCGTATGCGAAGCGCTGCAACTTTTTCCACTTAAGCGGGTTGAATTTGCGCCTGATTCTTTTGAAAGAAGTGATAAAGAGCGGAAGCAGTACAAGTACCATGACAACAGAAAAAACTGTCGCCACAAGTGCCACAGGCTGCATCTTCGAGGGAGCTTCGAAAAGCTTAGACAAATATTTGATTCCGTATGCGACTATGTGTCCTAACGTGAGAATTGAGGCAATTATCGACAGCTCGCCCCTAAGAGACATGAGAAGCTTGATGGGCTTGGAACCGTTGGGGAAGGTCACTGCGTACATTACGAGTACAAAAAAACCTGCGCCGAGCGCGGCTCTGTCGAATAAGGGGTAGATATACGTGCCAAAAAAACCGCCAAAGAATATCCCGAGCCTGTCGATTACGATTACGGCTAGGGATAATCCTGCAAAAACCAGGTAGAAGGGTACCGGATTTTTCTTAAGCGGTTTCTCGAATATCAGGACAAACAATATCGCCGTAAGTATTGAGATTGTAAATACCATAAGGCAATATCAATCCTTTCTTGTTAAATTAGTGGTTGCCCTCTTTCTTTTCCTCTTCGGGAGCAACTTCGGTGATGTTAACTTTGATGGTTACGTCGGGGAAGCCTGCGGACTTAACGACTACTTCATATTCGCCGACTTCTTTGAATACTCTGTTAAGAGTCTTGTCGACAGTGCCGTCTTCGGTGACTATCTTGGCGCCGCGCTTACCGCTGCCGGCAACTTCTTCGCCGTTAACAACGTAGCTTACGATGTTCTTAACGAAAGCAGCGAACTCTTCGTCGGAAGCGTCTTTAGCCTTCTCGATAGCGTCTTCAGCAGCCACAGCAACTACCTTGTCTGTAGAAAGAACAAATGTGGTGCTGTAAGGTGCATATACGCCTGAAGCATCGCTTACGTTGAGAGTGTATGTGCCTGCGGTAGCGTTTTCCCAAGTTACATTGGAACCGTCGCAAGAAATGTCAGCACTGTCACCTACAACCTCATACGCGAATTCGTATCCTTCGGGATAGCCTTCAACAGTAACGGCAGCAGTCTTATCTGCAACCTTAGCGTCTGCTACTGCGAGGGTGTTAGCGAATTTCAAGGGAAGATAGAGGTTAACCTTAATCTTCTTAATACCGGACTTGGTGTAAAGAACGACTTCATCAACAGTCTTGCCGGGTAAATCTGCGTAAAGCTCGAATACTACAGTGTTACCGTGAGGCTCCTGATACTCGGCAGTGGTGGCAAAAGCAATCTCAAAGCCTCTCCAAAGGTTCTCAAGAGCACGGAATCCGTAAGAAGCACCGTCGGTAGTGTGAACGCTTCCTGCGAAAACAGTAAGCTCTGAAAGAGACTGGTCGAGGTCGATTTCGTAGTCGCCCCAGTGGGTAGCGGTGATAACGGAAGCAGTATCGCCGGAAAGCTCTTCAACCTCGCCCTCGGCCTTGCCGAATACGAATTTACCTGCGTCATCAACGCTTAACTCTTTGTAATAAGCGGGAGCTTCTGCAAGCTCGGTGTAGGAATAATCGGTAGCAGCGAAGAGAGCAGCCTCGTCGTCAACTTTTAAAGCCTCATCAAGTGTTACGCCTTCTTTGACCAATACAGGGAAGGAAACACCTAAAATTTTGCTGTTATCTTCAAGATGGTAGGTCCCGCCCACAAGATTTTCATTGGCGGCCTTGTTAAGTGTGGCGCTTGTAACTGCATCTACATTCTCGCCACCCTCAAACTCAGCGGCGAAGAACTCGCCGTAAGGGATATTCATTACTACAAAAGTTCCTGTTACTTCGGATTCGGAAGCTGCGGGAGCGACCTCCTCGGATACTTCCGTTGATACGGATTCAACAACGGACTCAGGCGCCTTCTCGGCACAAGCAGCCAAAGAAAGCACGCAAACTGCAGACAAAACTACAGCAAGTATTTTCTTTTTCATATTTCTCTCCTTTATATACAATGGTTAGCATATGCTAACATGCCGGCCAACGAGGAAATTATATAGTATGAAAAAGCAAAAATAAATACACTTTTTTTCACAAATAGCACACGTTTTTTAAATTCAATTTTGAGCAATGTGTTTAAGAGCAAAATAAAAAGGCCCCAAGCTTACGCTTGAGGCCGATTTTCCTGGATTACTCCTCGGAGATAGCTCCTACAGGACACTGACCTGCGCAGGAACCGCAGGAAATGCATGTATTTGCGTCGATTTCGAACTTAGAATCGCCTGCAGAGATAGCGCCTACGGGGCACTGAGACTCGCAAGAACCGCAAGATACACAAGAATCACCAATTACAAATGCCATTTTGTTAGTCCTCCTTGTTAAATATTTGCCAAATTGATTGTATTACAACTTAAGATAAGTTGCAACATTGTTTGGATAAAAAGAATCTAAACAATTTCTATAGGGCCGAAGCCTTTCTAACTCCCAAGTACTATATCGGCAAGAAGCGCAGAAACTTTAGCTCTCGCCAAGTTCGGCTCTGCGAGCCTTGATACCGTTGATAATAGCCTTCTTCTTGTCAAGAAGAATGGTCTTGTCCATGGGGGGCGTATCCTTGAGAGGATAGTCGATGCCGAGTTTCTCGTACTTAACCTTGCCCATGTCGTGGTAAGGCAATACATCAAGAGCTCTCAAAGTCTTAAGGCCGCCGATAAAATAGCCAAGCTTGTAAAGATACTCGTCATCATCGGTAATGCCGGGCACTACAACGTGACGAATCCAGGTATCTACACCTTTCTCGCTTAAGTACTCTGCAAAAGCAAGAATGCCTGCATTGTGCTGCTTGGTAAGCTCGAAGTGATGCTCATCATCGATATGCTTAATATCAAGCATTACAAGATCGGTGAGGGGCATGAGCTTGTCAAACTTAGCAACAACTTCGGGACTGTTGGGATTAAAGGTAATACCCGAGGAATCGATACAGGTATGGATTCCCTTAGCCTTGGCCTTTTCGAATAATTCGGTAATGAAATCAATCTGAAGTAAAGGCTCTCCGCCGGTAACGGTGATACCGCCGTCGGTATAAAAGCCTTTATTACGCTCATACTGTTCAATTATGTAGTCGGACTCCATAAGAGTGCCTGCGTTAACTTCCCAGGTGTCGGGATTGTGGCAGTATTTGCATCTCATGGGGCAGCCTTGCATAAATACAACGTATCTTACGCCGGGGCCGTCTACGGTTCCGAAACTTTCAAGTGAATGAATTCTACCTTGCATATGGTTTCCTTTTTACAAAAAGGGCCCGGATTACTCCGGACCCTTTAAGCATCATTTTAATTAGAATGACTCGTGGAATGTACGAGAGATAACGTCTGCCTGCTGTTCGGGAGTTAACTTGACGAAGTTAACTGCGTATCCGGATACACGGATTGTAAGCTGAGGATAGTTCTCAGGATGTGCCTGAGCGTCAATAAGAGTATCTCTGTTAAGTACATTTACATTAAGGTGATGACCACCCTTTGTTACATAACCGTCAAGTAAATGAACAAGGTTGTCAACCTGCTGTTTGTTAGCTACTGTTGCCATTGTTATATTCCTCCTAAATTATTCATAATCATCCAGACCCTGGTGAAGCGTAGGAACGCTGCAAGCAAGAGGGGTTCTGGAGCAGTCGGTGCATCCCATTGTCTGCACCGTCTTGGCTTTCTGTGCCTTCTCGTCGAAATCAACATTAACGTGTCCGACGCCTTTACTCATATCCTGATCAAGCATCTTTACAAGATCGTCAATCATGTCTTTTTCTTCCAATGAGATCACCTCCTGTGTTATGTATAAGTCTTATTTTAAATCAAGATCGATATCGCCTGCGAATACCTTATCTTCCTTACCAAGTGCGCCGGGGACAATAGTGAAGGTATTGGAGATACCATCCTGTGAATCCATGAAAGGAAGCTTAGCAACTGAGGAAAGGGAAGCAACTGCACCGTGAGTATCGCGGTTGTGCATCGGGTTAGCACCGGGAGCGAAAGGCTGTCCTTTTCTACGTCCGTCGGGTGTGTTACCTGTAGCCTTACCATAGGTTACGTTAGAGGTAATTGTAAGAACTGACATTGTAGGGAAGCCATGTCTGTAGGTGTGATGTCTTCTGATCATTGTCATGAACTTATGTACAAGCT
>JAEEGJ010009260.1_pt1 | contig 26519 bp, 21 predicted proteins | sample 8958761 | NCBI WGS metagenome assembly JAEEGJ01 (sample SAMN16246546, study PRJNA631951) | gut metagenome | biome: gut microbiome; feature: rumen; material: RS-attached | host: Bos | place: Iran: Karaj | collected 2018-10 | reverse complement strand
ACTTGAGATTGTTGAGTATGGTGGTCACTGGTATCTGCACCTTAATAATCCTGAAGATTATGCTAATTATGTTGGCCTTACAGACTTTGCAATTAAGGTTAAATTATATAAGACAAATAATACATGGGAAGATCCTCATATTCAGATTACAGCTGATAATATCAGTTCAGCATATGGTGGAAATGATGATGCTACAAAACTTCTTACCAATGCTGTATTGATTCCTGATGATTCAATTATTGTTGGTGCAACAACTGCATATAACAGAGCAAACGCTTCAGGTGTTATTTCCTTAAGAGGTATAGCATCAGCTGAAGATTGTCTTGATTCTGATGTTGAGATTATGAATATCTTCCTTCCTAAGGTTACAACAGCTATTACAAGCCTTAGTGGAGTAGTAAATCATCTTAATGATACAACTGCAAAACCTGAATATGAGGCAACATTTACATATGATGGTCTTGATGGTGTAGTTACACACATGCCACAGGTATTCCGTCTTGAGTTATATGGAACAAAGACTCTTGATGATGGTACAGTGGTTCATGAAACAGTTGCTCATAAGGAATACTCATTAAGCAAGGGTGAAAGTGCAGAAATCTCCATCGGCTACTACGATGCAGCTGGTGATGTTGATTTAAGTGTTTATGACCGTGGCTTTGCAACAGATATATGGTATGTATCACCTGGTTTAGGTGACGTTTATACATATATTCATACAGATGCTGCTCATGCAGCAAACAAGAAGAGAATTACCGGATTTATTACAGACTATAACGATGGTGTGGCTGACGTAGATTATCTCTTCAGATCAGTTAAACTTCCTACACCTGAAATTGAACCGGTAATTGTAGGATTTACACCTGATAATGCTACAACAAGAAGGCCTGTAGCTTACTGGGGTGTAAGAGTAGTAAATTACAAAGACTATGAAGCGTATAACGATAATGGTGACATTAAGGTTGGAGTTGGTTTCGCGTCTACCAATAATTATACTGTGCAGATTCCTGTAAGATGGGAAGTTCCTATCAGTGGCAGTGATATGTCTAACAAGGATGGTGTAAATATTTATCCGGCAGGTATTTCACTGGATATGACAGCAGATAAAGGTGACAGAGCTCAATGGCGTAACAGATTAAATGCTTATGCATGTGGTGAAGGTAAGATCAATTCTGATACATATGAGCATCTGGATGGTCGTTGGTTTGTGCCTTACTATATGACTGATACGACATATTTCGGTGCTACATTTAAGAAACTTGCAGCAGAAGATTATTATGATGGTCAGAGTGTTGTAACTGGTGCGTTCACATTTGATGGAACAAATCTTAATTACAATGGTGTATTGTCATATAATGATCCAAGCAAACAGGGTATAGAAGCTTATTATAAAGTTGAAGTCTATGCTTATGATGCTTCCGGCAATCCGATTACTCTATATATGAGTGATGATAAGTTGATGACTAATACTAGTGGTAGCAGCAGTACAATAAGTACTGACCCTGTTAATATTACACTTACAAATAATGAGAATCTTAACCTTGGTGATTATCATGATTATCATGTAGCTGTTTGGTACAGTGCAAACAGTAATGATGATAATCATTCAAATAATTATCAGGGAATGATCAGATATTATTTTGAAACAGAAGATCAATATGTAACTGGAAATTACAGGAATAATGGTTTCATTAAGTATCTTGATTCCACAACAGGAGAGTACAAGTACTACTACTCAGCTGTTCTTGCATACAGAGATCTTTGTGAGAATAACAACTATGCAAAACTGTATATGGAAAATGCTACAAATGCTGTTACTGTATCAAGTGCTCCTGTTTCAGATGGAATCTTGATTATGTGGACTCAGTACGATACAACAAATGTAAATAATCTTTACAATGTTGAAGAAGAGATATATGCAGTGCCGAGTGAGTTTGCAACTAAAGAAGAATTGGATGCATACATTCAGGCGAATGGTTTGAGCCCGATTGTTACAGTTGTTGATACGGTAGAAGGAACGCAGACCGGAGCAAACCAGGCTAAGATAGAAGCTTTGGCTGCGGCTGCCGGTACCCCGGTAACTTTTGATACTGCAACTAATATATATTATGCTCTTGCAAGAGTTAAGGATGCAGTTACTACTGAAGCATTTTATGGTGAGAAAGTTATGGTTAGGGTTGCTCCTAAGCCACCTGCACCTATTATTGGATTTACATGTGTGGACTACAACACACACCAATGGTATGCATATCTTGTTAACTGGAAAGAATTTGTGGGAACAAATGCAATTGTGCATCTTACAAAATCAAGTTCCATCAACAATCTTACAGAAATGAAATATAATAACCAGCCTGTTGTAATTGATACAGCACATCCTCAGTCTGTTGGTGGATTTAATTATGCTACTTACATCGGATTTAATGGTGGGCCGTATGATAATTATATAGCTGCTTATGCTACTGTGGGAGATTATACTACGGATGTTTATTATCACAATCAAGATACTAGAAGACTGTGGTTTACAAACAGTTATGTGGTAGCAACTAATGATTCGGATCTTAAGTTTAATGCAAAAAAACTTGAACGTATTGCCTCAACTGATCATATTAATATTACTGCAGTAGATTCAACAACATATAATTTTGATTATCAAGGCACATTTACTTACGCTACTTCAGCTACAGGCAAGTTGCCAGTCTTTGCTAGAACAGAAGTTTATGCATCTAAGGGTGGAGTTCCTTATACATTGTATATGGGAGATGAAATTTATACCAATGGAGCTCCGAATCCAATGCAAATTAGTATTAATTTTGATACAATTATTAATCTGAGTGAATATAGTGATTTCCGCGTAGCTGTTTGGTTATATGCTTCCGGTATTTATAATGATTCACATACAAAGCCTAATGATGGCGCAAGAAGAAATTATTATTGCGTGGAAATAACTTCAGATATGGCCACTGCACTTGGTGGTACAAGAGTAGATGGTGTTATTACTGATATTAGCAGTGGGGAAACAAAGTATTATTACGTATCAAGTATTACTAATGCAAATAATACAATTAACACAAGATATCAGTTTATAACAGAAGATCAACTGACTGGAGTTGTTGTGCCGGCCCTTCAGGCAGCGCCTGCTCCGGCACCGCCAGCACCTTCACCGGCTCCACCGGCACCAGGTAATGGTAGCGGAAATAATACTAATAGTACAAACAGTAATAATAGTGCACCACTTACAAGTATGATGCCAATGCCTGCAGCTGGTTCGGCTATACCGACTGAAACAGGTATTGATGCTGGTAATGGTGAGAATACTGATAATACTGCAAATTCTGCTACAGATCAGAATGATGCTAATAATCAGACAAATACTGATAATACAGCAGGAGATGAGAATCAGGGTGTAGATAATACAACACCAACAGATGTTAATGCTGATCCGGCTAGTGATCCTGCAAATACAGATAGTACAAATACTGATAATTCAGGAAACGGAGAAAATCAGGATAATAACTTACCTGAGAATCCTGCAATAGTTCCAGATAATCAGAATCTGGGCGGTAATGAATCTGCAAATACTGATAATACAGCAGGTGATAGTACTCAGGCTACTGATACTCAGAATACTGACAGCCAGGCAACTGATAATAATGATAATGGTGGAGATAGTTCTGCTAATGGTAACTAATATGAGATTAAATGATTATTCACAAAAGAATAAAAACAAAGGCGCAGCCATGATTGTAGTAATCATGGCTATGAGCGTCGTTATGATTTTGTGCTTAACTCTTATAGTTGGTGCTTATCAGATGTTTGCCACAGTTAATGATGAAGGCAGGGATGAGTTCTATAATCAGCAGGCAATATCAATGTCTGAGGTTATTAAATCAAAGGTAACAGCTGATACGGGAGTTGACATAACTTCACCAGATGGAAGTCTGGAAGATTATATCAGCGTTTTTGCTGCAGATCAGGATAATACACATGTTACAAAGACTCTTAAGACTCCGGCTGATGGAGATTATTATGGAATGAATATCACTCTTGAAAGACAGAGAATCTCCGGAAGTGGCTGCGATATGGTAGTAAGAGTTGAGGTGGTGGAAACAAGCGGTGAAGTAATGGCTGTATGTACCACCAAATATCAGGTGAAAGTATCAGAAAATGCAGGAAATAAGATTTGTACTTATGATTTCTATGCATATTATTAAGGTGTCATATGAAGAAGAAAATTAAAAATAAAATTTTATATGATAATAAAGGAATTGCCATGACAGAAGTGGTAGTTGCGTTCCTGCTGCTTACAATTCTTCTTGGACTGGTTTATTCCTGCATTCGTTTCTCATCACAGATGACAATGAAGGCAACTGATACTGACAGAGAGTACCAGGAGTATTCACAGGTTATGTCAACCAAATTTGTGGATGAGAATGGTAAATATAATTATGCTTTGGGTGGAACTGATAAGACGGTTTCCTTTACAGATGAAGAGGGTAACAGTGTTACACTTGAGACCAAGATTGCAAATGTAGATGTTACGGTTAATGAAAGAACCAGACATATTCATGTATATTCAACAGGTAATTAGGATACGTTATGAAAAGTAAAACTTATTTACAAAATAATAAAGGTGTAACTATGGTGGAACTGATAGTTTCATTTGCACTTCTTGCCATATTCTTATCCGTAGTTACAATGACAATATCTGATGTGATGACAACATACTTCAGGCAGCAAAAACTGATGAGTATGTATACTGTTGCAGATACTGTAATGGGAGAGTTAAGAGATGAAATCGCAACCATGCAGGGCTCAGAGTTAAAGGGCGGTGCAGGCAAGGGATATATCAAACTTCGTGATGAAAGCGGAGCAGCAATAACAGCTGTAGATGCCAATGGTAAGTATACCGGTACAACGATAGAATTCTTACAGTCCAATACTTTGGATGGTCCGATTATGATGCAGATTGATACTCTTGGAACCGAAGCTCCTATTATTGATTCTGAAACAATAGTTAAGACTAAGGCAGAGAATATTAATCCAAAACGTCTGACAATGCGTTATTATCTGCAATTTTCTGAAAATAACCTGGATTATAAAGGTCTTTATCTGGATAAACTTTGTAATGGTACAAAGGCTTTATCAACTTATAATACATTAAATCCAAGTATTATGACGGCAGGAACCAGGGTTATCTGGGATGGAGAGGAAAGACTCCCAGAAACCATGTATCAGGGATATGATGTAAAAATATCATATTCAGTTGATCCGAAAAGTGTGACTGTTAACGGTGAGAACAAGTTGCTCGTTACGACAGTTGAAGTTACTGTTCAGATACTTGAAGAGGATACAGTTAAATATGAAAAGGTAAGAACAATAGGCCTTGAGAATCCTGTATATTATAAGACTGAAGCCACAACATACAGCGATAAATAGGAACTCATAACATTTTATTGGTAAATCAGCCATATTAATTGCGATATATGTGATTATAGTGATATAATCTGTATATAAATAAAACGGAATTTGCAAAAAAGGACTAATTATTTTAAAGCAAAAAACCGATAATAAAAATGTAATGAAGAAAATAACTTCAAGGAGGGAAAGTTGATGAAAAAGATTAATAATGAGAAAGGTTTTACATTAGTTGAACTTATTGTTGTTTTGGTTATCCTTGCTATTTTAGCAGCTATGCTGGTTCCAGCATTACTTGGATTTATCGACAGAGCTAAAGAAGGTAAGTATGAAGAAGAAGTACATTCAATTTATACAGCACTTCAGGTAATTAATGATGAGAGATATGCAGTTGGTACTAAACCTATCTCAAGTACAGGTGCAGATGTATTAACAGCAAATGAACTTAAAGAACTTAATGGTATGATAGCTCCTGCAAAGGTTAATGCTGTTACTGATCTTACAGCAATTGGTTATGCAGGTACTGATGCAAAGGGTCAGTATACAATTGCTACATTTACAGTTAAGTTTAATTCACAGGATGGAAAGACTACTGGTCTTACAGGTGAATTAAAGGCTGGTTCTGTATCAGTTACAATTCCTACTACAACAAATAATAACAACAATAATGGTGGTGGCACAGGTAACTAAGTCATAAATTATAAAATGAAAAAATTAATCCCTCTCCAAAACGGAGAGGGATTTTTTATGTAAAAAAATGCCAAAAAACATTGAAAAAATAAGGGTTTTTTAATGACATAACGGTAAAAAAATGATATAATATACATTGGATTTGGTATGATTTTATGTCTACCATTCTAAAATGTGTATTAAATTAACAAATATGATTGCATAATGGGAGGACCTTATGCCAGAAACATATATTGTAGATAACGGGGAGAATACTGATATTGCCAAATATGAGAGAAGATTGCGCTTCTACCGTATTCTGGTTATATTCGTGGTGATTGCCGTTCTCGGCGTCGCAGGTTTTGCCTACGGTTCAATTAATTCTAACTGCAAAAAGGTTTTAAGAGAAGCCAAGGATGCGCGTATTGCAATGCGCATGCTGGCAATAGAAGAGTATGGCCTTGAGAAACCTTTATACAATCCGGATTCCCCAACAGGTTTATATGATGGAGCTGCTGAAAGAATCTCTGCTCTTAGCAGGACTGATGGAAAGATTGTTCTAACAGCCTGGAGTAAAGAAGACAGTGATGTTTTGGCATTTACTTATACAAAGGGTAAATATACAGTTGTTTATTCGAGAGATCCAAAACTGGCAGGTGATGGTGAAGGCACTCTGGATGGAAGTGAGTGGCAGGTCTATTACTATGTTAAGGTTCTTCAGTTTTAATAAGTAAGGCGTGATATGGAGATTATTTTAGATATTATTGCAATTGTCTTATTGTTCGCTCTTGGTGCAGTGGCAGGTTCAGTAATCAATGTGCTGACATACAGAATAGAGCATAAGAAACCGCTTATGAAAGGCGATATAATCTGCGATGACTGCGGCACTACGCTTAAGGCGAGAGAAATTATTCCGATAATCAGTTTCATCGCACTTAAGGGTGAATGCCCATACTGCAAAGCAAAGATTCCTGCAAGAGAGATTGTGGGAGAGATAATATGCGGCTTAATGTTTGTTGTTTTGTTTTACAGATTCGGATATACAGGAACAATTCTCAGCTCACCTGTATTAATTGATGCACTTAGCATTACAGTTAATATGACATGGCTTAAGATATTGTCCTTAGTTGGGATATATTTGATTTATATGATTTTATATGCACTTACGCTTATGTGCATAGAGGTTAAGAAAATAATGACAGTGACGGCGATTTTGCCAGTGTTAATGATGGCAGTGCTGTTCTGCGGATATATGATAATTAAAATGATAATCTGATATGGAGGCTGTTTATGGCGAATTACAGATATCGTGCTCAGGATGCGGAAGGTAAGGTAGTAACCGGACTTCAGAATGCAGCAGATGAGCAGGAACTTCATCTTAGATTAAGAGCCAAAGAGTTGATGCTTCTTGAGTGTAAGGAGATTACGGGAAAGAAGTTTTACAAGGCTTTTAAGAATAAGACTTTAGCTGAATATTCAAGGCAGATAGGAACCCTTCTTCGTTCCGGTGTTACACTTGTTAAAGCCCTTCAGATGTTATCTGAAGATGAGGCGGCAACACCATATGAGAAGGAAGTTTATACTGCAATAACCAACAATGTTATGCAGGGCGTTCCTTTATCAGAAGCAATGGAAAACTTAGGTGGTGTATTCCCACCGCTTATGATAAATATGTTCCGTTCAGCAGAGAATACAGGTAATATGGACGCTACGGCCCTTAAGGTTGCGGACCAGTATTCAAAGGAAGACAGACTTAATTCCAAGGTTAAGAGTGCTACGATTTATCCTAAGATTCTTAGTGTAATTATTGTACTTGTTGTGGCGATTATTTTTGGATATGTTCTGCCTCAGTTTGATGACTTGTTCCAGTCCATGCCGGTATTACCGCTTCCGACAAGAATAATGTTATTCATCAGTGATTTTGTTAAGAATTACTGGTATGCGATTATCATTTTTGTTGCAGTAGTTTGGACAGCCTGGTATTTTATCAAGAAGATTCCGGCAGTCATCTATGTACTTGACAGAGCGAAGGTTCATCTTCCAAAACTTGGAAGGCTGTTTAAGGTTATTTATACAGCAAGATTTGCAAGAACTTTAAGTTCACTTTACAGTTCAGGTATTCCTATTATCAACTGTCTTTCAATTGCGAAGAAGACAATTGGTAATGCTTATATAGAAGCACAGTTTGATCAGGTTATTGCAGATACTCAGGCCGGTGAGCCGTTATCTGTAGCGCTTGGTAAGGTAGATGGTTTCATTGCCAAGATGATATCTTCTGTAAGAGTTGGTGAAGAGGCGGGCAGCCTTGAATCAATGCTTAATTCCATCGCAGATGACATGGAATTCGAATCAGAGAGAGCTATTCAGCAGATGGTTGCAATGATTGAGCCGGTTATGATTATTGTTATGGCTGTAATAGTAGGATTCATTATGATATCAGTTATTGTACCGATTTATCAGTCTTACTCAACCATCGGTGCAGGAAGTATGTAAATTAGTGATTACTTAAAATATAAAGATAAAGCTATAAGGAGAGATTATGGCAGTTACAGTTTATTTATCCAATACGGATATTGAAGTGCTTATCGGAAGCGGATCGGGTAAGTCAGTACAGGTTAAGAAGATGTATTCAGCGCAGTTGCCTGAAGGCTGTGTTCTTAATGGTGTTATCACTGACGCCGGTTCATTGGTTGATACCATTGGAAGTATGTGGAGACAGTGCAAGTTACCGGCTAATGACGTTGAACTTGTTGTTAACTCACCACAGATTATGGTAAGGGTTCCTGATATTCCGATTCAGAATGTTCAAAAGAGCGTTTCATACCTTAGAAGAGAATATGCTGAGAAGAATGAAGATCAGCTTCTTGGTTTCTACCGTCTGTTTAATGACAGTAAGAAGAAAACTTCCAAGGTTTGCGCTGAGATTGCGGACGGGGATTTTATCAATACGTATTTGCAGGTGTTCGCTGAGGCGGGTGTTAAATTATCCGGTATTCAGAGTGCGGTAGGTGCGGCTATTAACTTTTTCCACAAGACTGATTTTGCACAGGGTGGAAACAGCGTTGTGCTTATTCGTGACGGCATGACAGTTACTGCGATTCTCTTTGTAATGGGTATTTATTATTACTCATCAACTAACAGACTCTTTAATACACCGGGTACTGAAGAGTATGCGAACGAACTTGCGAAGATTATCAATCAGATTGATCAGTTCTCACGTTCACAGAAGATTGAGAATCCGATTTCAGCCATCTATCTGGCAGGCATGGAAGCAGGGGATGATGCTTTATGTAAGGTGGCATTTGAGGATGTATTGTCAACAGCCGTTAATGTAAGAACGCTTACATCAGTTAAGGGCGTTAATACATCGGGTGCCGGCAAGAATATTGACAAGATTTTCTATCCGACAGCGGCCCTGATGCCAAGACAGGATGATGTAAATATTCTTAAGTCCATAAAGAAGGAAAAGAGCGAAAAAGAGGTTAAGAGAGAGACTTTCATTAAGCGCTATGTTCCTTATGTTCTTACCGCTCTTGTTATGATAATAATTACAGTTATCGTATTTGTGATTCATATTAAGAATACGGTATATCTGGCATATCTTGAAAATTATAATTCAGATACTGCAAACAGATATGCGGTTATGGATTATGACAAGGCAGCCAATGATGTGGCGCTTCTTAATCAGCACTACGGCGGACTTAAATTAATGGAGAAGCATATTAATTCATATCCGGCTCCTGTAAGCCGCGTAATTGATGTGATTGAGGCTGATGCGCAAGGCGTTGGCGAAGTTGTTGTAACAGGTTATGATTCAACATCAGGTGAGCTTGAATTTACTACAAGTTTTACAAATGTTATGTCCTTAAATGAGTTTATCACAAGGCTTAAGGGCGAGGATATTTTCACCAATGTAGATTATAAGGGTTATACAGAAAATGTAGGTCAGGATTCATGGACGGCAATTCTTTCCTGTGCTTTGGCAGAAGAAGCCGGAAGAGATCAGGTGCCTGTCATTGTTACTTACCCTGATGAAGAAGAATCAGAGGAGGTGAGCGAATGATGAATAGCACAATGACTGAAAGAGATAAAAAGTTATTATATATGCTTGGCTTTATTATCATTATTTTCTTCTTTATTATTGCTTTCATAAGACCGCTTCTTAGAGCAATAAACAAGAATAATGAGGCTATTGCAGAGGCACAGGTTGTTCATGATGAAATCGAACTTAAGATGGAAAGATTACCTGTACTTGAGGCATATAAAGAGAAGGTTGAGAAGAAGGTTGACGGTTATGCAAAGCGTTACTATGAAGTAATGGATTCTACCAAAATCGACGAACTCTTAACAGGTTATGTATTAGGACATGGTCTTAAGGCTGTAAATCTTTATATTGATATGCCAAAGGAAAGCGAAGTTTTAGTTGCCTATATCAATTCAGATGAGTGGGAAGAAGAGGTTCATAATGTATCATCTTCAGCTTCTGTAACTGATGAGGAATATGATGCTTTCGGTATTTCAAGTGCACCGGTTATCGAGGATTTAAATTCACTTGATGATGCTGTTGATGAAGTAATGGATACATCACGTGCCGGCGTATATGCAGCAACAGTAACAATTGATGCATATGGTACACCTGATAATCTTCAGAAGTTATTGGATGATCTTGTTGCAAATCCATCAATCAGAGTAACAGGATTTAACTGGAGAGAGACAGCAGGCAGCGGTTTTTCATATGTTGATGGTCAGCTGGTAGAACTTGAAGAGAAAGACATGCAGCTTCAGATTAACCTTGAAGTTTACATGTATGACAGCGGTATTGAGGAATAAGTAAGCAAATAAATTATATTATCGGAGGATGATATGGATACAAGTATTATTCGTAAATTACGACTTGGTGATACCCTCATAGAAATGGGATATATTACTGATGAACAGTTAGGTCAGGCCCTGGCTTATCAGAAGGAACATAAGGGAGAGAGAATCGGTGGTATTCTTATAACTTTAGGTTTTATTACTGAGCGTCAGATGCTTAATGCACTCGCTGAGAGACTTAATATTCAGGTAGTTGATATTTCTGACTGTTCAGTTGATATTAATGCAGTTGGTCTTATTCCAGAGCAGCTGGCAACCAAGTATAATATGCTTCCAATTGGAATTGATAATGATCAGCTTCTTTTGGTTGTTAATGATCCTCTTGATTTGTATGCCATTGAAGACATTCGTCAGACAAGTGGTAAGAGCATCCAGCTTTATCTTGCTGAAGCACAGCCACTTAAGAATGCCGTATCATATTACTATTCAGAAATTTCAGCAAAGAGTGCTGTTGCGGCAGCTAACTCATCCAAGTCTGAAACAGAAGTTGATGAGATGGTTATCGATACATCAGATGGAGATGATGATACACCTATCATTAACCTCGTTAACAGCTTACTTGAAAAAGCATACCTTGATAATGTATCAGATATTCATATCGAGCCATTTGAGAAAAATACCATGGTTCGTATGCGTATAGATGGCGCGATGGTTGATTATGTTACACTTCAAAAGAACATTCATGCATCATTAATCGCCAGAATCAAAATCATGGCCGAGCTTGATATCGCAGAAAGAAGAGTACCTCAGGATGGTCACTTCAGAGCGCGTATTCAGGATCAGATTGCAAACGTCAGAGTATCACTTATTCCTACAACATTTGGTGAAAAAGCGGTATTAAGACTCTTAGCAAGTAATGCTAAAATTGATTATTCAGATACCTTTGGTATGAATCCTGAAAACTATGCCAAGGTTCAGAAGATGCTTCAGTCCTTAAATGGTATTATTTATATGACAGGTCCTACAGGTTCAGGTAAGTCTACTACACTTTACATGATGCTTGCAGAACTTAGTAAGAAACCGGTTAATATTTCAACAATTGAAGACCCTGTAGAGAAGAACCTTCCAAGACTTAATCAGATGCAGGTTCATCCGGTAGCAGGTCTTACTTTCGAAGTTGGTCTTCGTGCACTTCTTCGTCAGGACCCTGATATTATCATGGTTGGTGAGACAAGAGATACAGAAACTGCTAACATCTCAGTAAGAGCAGCTATTACAGGTCACCTTGTATTATCAACACTCCATACCAATGACGCAGCTTCATCAGTTATCCGTCTTGTGGATATGGGTATTGAGCCATATATGTTATCAAGTGCTCTTGATGGTATTATTGCACAGCGTCTTGTTCGTAAAGTCTGCCCATACTGCTCAACTGATGGGGAGATGACTGAGGCGGAGGCTGATTTTGTCGGAAAGATTATTCCTAGAGTAAAGATTGCTCATGGATGTAATTACTGTAATAATACAGGTTATTCAGGACGTATTTCAATTCATGAAATTCTCCTTGTGGATAAGCCGATAAGAGCGATGATTGCAAAGGGTGCAACAACTGAGGAACTTAAGGAATATGCGATTCAGTACCAGGGTATGAAGACTCTTAAGGATTCCTGTACAGAACTTGTTGAGCAGGGAATTACCACAATGGAAGAGTTTAGAAGGGTTGCTTATTTTGACTAAGGAATATAAGTTTTATGGATGGGAAACAGCATCATGTACGCCGGTTCAGGTGCTTAAGGGTGTGAATGATCCCAGGGATATGTATGATGTTTTATCGAAGATATGGTGCGAATATACATGCGCGCCGAGGCTTCGTGATGGTTGGTCAAAGGATAATATGACATTAGGTCAGTGTTCCATAACTGCATTTTTAGTACAGGACTTCTTTGGGGGAGAGGTATATGGAGTGCTCAGGCCGGGTGGAAATTATCACTGTTATAATGTGATTGGTGATGTGGTTTTTGATTTGACATCGGAGCAGTTTGGGGATGAAGTCTTAAGTTATGAGAATAATCCGGTGCAAAGAAGAGAGGATCATTTCGCCAAAGCCGAGAAGTATGAGAGATATTTGTACTTGAAGGCGGAGTTTGAGAAGGTAGTTATGTAAACCTTGCGTGGCGACGAGGGGCGCGCGGAGTTATGTAAACTGCACGAGTGCGGTGGGCCGGCATTAGGCGGGCGAAGGTTTAGGCAAGTTTGTGATAAGGTGGGGTTAGTGTTCGAGAAATTTTTTAAGTTAAGTGAAAACAGGACTAATAAAAGGACAGAAATAACTGCGGGCATAACTTCATTTATGACTGTTTCTTATATTTTGGCCCTGGCTCCGAATATACTTACAAATTTTAAAACTGAAGGCGGACAGGAATTATGGAATGCCATTTTTATGGCTACCTGTATTGCTTCGGCCATTGGTATGATATGTGTGGCACTTATTGCCAACAAACCATTTATTATAGGTCCCGGCATGGGGCCTAATACATTCTTTGCATTTGTATGCGCCAACATTGCCGCGATGACCGGCATGTCTTATATCGAGTCTTATCAGACGGTTCTATGTATTGTTTTATTTGAAGGAATTATATTTATAATCTTTTCAGTGCTTAGTGTGCGTGATAAGATTCTTGATGCTATTCCTCTGCCTGTAAGAACAGCCATTGCGCCTGCAATCGGTATGATGCTTATTAATATCGGCCTTGGTTCTAACTGCGGAGTTAGGGCAGAAGATGGAAGAACATTCTATGTATTAAGGGATTTCTTCGGATCTTTAACACCTTCCTTTGCAAAAGCAAATATGGGCGATGCTTATGCCAGCGTTGTGCTTAACTGCATAGTTGTTCTGGTAGGATTCTTTGTAATTCTGATTCTTTCCCTTAAGGGATTTAAGTTCTCTGTAATCGCCGGAATTCTGGTTTCTTCAGTATTTTACTGGATAATGGAATTCATAATGTTCAGACGCAATCCTTTTGAAGTTTTATTTACATCTTCATGGAAACCACCGGTGAAAGACTTGGTTGACATAACATTATTTAAGTTTAATTTCCACGGACTTATGCAGATAGGGTGGTTATCATTTATCACACTTTTAATTACATTTTGTTTAATGGATATGTTCAGCATTATCGGAACTCTTGTAGGCGTTGCCGATAAGGTTGGAATGATAGATTCAAATGGTAAGATGAAAGATACGGGAAGACCGCTGCTTGCCAACTCAATTGGTATTGTATCAGGTGCAGCTTCCGGTACTTCAACACTTGTTACTTTCGTTGAATCTGCAGCAGGTATAGGTGCAGGCGGAAGGACAGGCCTTACATCCCTTACAACAGGCATAATTATGCTTATGTGTATGTTTATATCGCCAATAGCTGCAGTTATTCCGGCGCCTGCAACATCAGCAGCCCTGGTTTATACGGGAGTTTTGATGGTATCAGATCTAAGAAGGATTAATTTTGCAGATATTGCATCATTTGTTCCAACAGCCCTTATGCTTCTGGCCATGCCAGTATCCGGATCAATTGGTGATGCAATTGGACTTGGAATGATATCATTTACGATTATTCAGACATTCTTAGGTAATGCTAAAAAGATTTCTATTATCACATATGTAATCAGTGCGATATTCTTAATTAAGTTTTTCCTGATTGTGTAATGTGACAAGTGGGAAGATTGTTATGTTGGTTTACATAAGTAAAGGGGCTTGTTTTAATGTAGAAAGGGGAATTATATGTTTTGTCCGAAATGTGGAAATCAAAATGCAGATAATATAAAATTCTGCGGTAAATGTGGTGCGCCACTTCAGACTTCTGCGCCTAGACAACAGGTACAGCAAACTTATGCTGCGCCTCAGCCACAGTATACGGCTCCAAGACAGCCTGTTCAGCAAGGCTATGCTCAGCAGCAACAGTATTATGGAGCGCCGCAGCAAACATATGCAAGGCCACAGCAACAGCCTTATTATGGTACTCAGCAACCTTATGGCCAGGCTCCAAGGCCTGCTCAGCAGCCTTATTATGGGCAACCTCAGCAGCCTTATTATGGCACATATCAAAATCCTTATGTTCAGGCTCCGAATCAGGCACCGAGACAACAGGCGCCGCAGTATAACCAGGCTTCAAATCAGGCACCAAGACAACAGGCGCCTCAATATAATCAGGTGCAAAATCAAGTACCAAGGCAGCAAGCACAGGTAAGACCTAGTCCGGCTCCGCAGCCGGCAATGCAGCAAGCACAGGCAAAGCCTAATCCTACGCCTGCACCTCAGCCTGCAACCCAGAAAAAAACAACTACTACAAAGTCTGAGAACTTCAGGTTCCAGGCTTCTACAGCAATGGGTGAAGCTGTATATGGTTCACTAAAACAGGAAGTAGTGTCTTCAGTATCTGAAAAGGTGTCTTTTGGCTCAGTCATTGGAAATGGATTTAAACAGTTTTTCCAGGGACTTGGTTCATGTCTTAAGAATCCCAAATATATTATTCTTACGCTTTTGGTTATTATATTTTATTTTGTTGTATGGCTGATTCTCAATATCTTACAGTCTCTTGGAATTAATCCATGGCCATTAAAAATTCTGTCCTTCCTTACCTGCGCTGATGGTGGTATGAGCGGTGGTTTTCTTGGTGGTGTTGGAGGAATAGTAGGAAAGGGTGTTTTTGTTAGTGGAATGATTACACTTATCAGTCCTTTATTTAGAAAGAAAGGAAGCAGCAAAAGATCTTTTGGCGATACTTTAAAAGGAACATTCTTAATCAAGAGAGAAATGATTGGATATTATGTTTTGGGAATTGGTATTGCATTAATTATTTATATTTTCATTACAGGCGGTGCTACAAGAATTGCCTGTCTTTGCGGCGTTGGTGCCATGATTGTTTCTGCTAGATCAGCGGTTAATAATGGATTTTTATCGAGGATAATAGGTTCATTAATTCCTGGAAAGAATGCAGCTGGTGGTGCAGGCTTAGGTCTTATGAAAGGATATGTTATAGGGTTTGCAATCTCTGTATTTCTTGGCGTGGTTACGGGAACAAGATTTATTCCGATTCTTTTATCGTTTCCGATTATTTTGACCGGTATTCTCCTTATAATTCTCAATTTGGTTGGCGTAATTAAACCAAAGAAGGAGGTGCAGGCATGATGAAAAAAGTGATTAAGAAGTTTTTTGCATATATAACTTTAGTATCAATTGTTGCTTCTTTTATGTTTATTCCGGTAAAGGCTGATAATCTGCCGGTTGGTTTTGAACCGGTTGATGATGTTTTTGTAATCGCTAATTCAGATGGAAATCAGCCTTATGAGTATGACAAGATAGATGGAATATATATGGAACTGGCTTATGCTACGTCATTACCGCGAATTTGTTCAAGCACTAATGTTTATGGAATGTCAATTGAAGAGTATAATCCTGATGGAACTTATACATATGACACATATTCGCAAACAATTAATTCCGGAGAATCTATTACAGTTACAAGAAAGGATGGCGGAAACGATGTAAAAGTCATAGGTACATCCAGTTACAAACATACTTTTCCGGGTGGAGAAGGTGCAGCATATGAAGCGGGTGAGTTTTGTGCTGAAAATACTGAATTTTCAATTTCACTAACGAATATTATATTTGGAAATGAAGAATTTCCTTATCATGTTATGGCGGATGTGGATGGATATATTAATTATGTTGGTGGTTATAACAACTATGATACTAATGAAAGACTTGACTTTAACGAAGACAAAGTTCTTTGTAATTACGGAGTAGATGGCACAAAAGGCAAGGCATATGTGACTTTTGTTGCCGGTGATAATGTATGTATGTGGTTTGAAATAAAAGGACTTATTCCGAAAAAATCCAACACTGTCAATATAGGCAATGCCTTATCATTCGGTGGCGAAGACAGTGGCGTTTCAGTTCCAGCGACCATTGCGATTGGTGTAACAGCAGGTGGTGCAGGAGTGGCCGGTGCACTTATTGGTGGTGCTAATTCAATTCTTCAGGGTAATCCGGAAGATGAAAAGAAGAAACGATTAACTGGCGAATTAAAAATGTATATCCAAAAAGACTTTGGTAATTCTGTAAGACGTGGCGGAAAACCGGTTATTGTTAGAGCGAGAATGGCTGAAGATTGTGGCGATGGAGTTATTAAAGACAGACCTGATTTAACGCCAAGAATATCCGTAAAGAGTAATGATTTCCAGGTTCATGGAGCTAGGATTTCAGGAAGATATTTAGAGGCAACTGTCAGCATTCCTGATAATAAAAAAATGGACGAAGCAGTACTTAGTTTTGTATTTAGTGGAGTTGGCGGGGATTTTACGAATTCGGTTATCTTTAGGGTATCGGATGGAGCGAAGATTAAGTTCCTTGAAAATGTCTCCCATAGAGGCGAGAATACCTGCGAACTTGATTGTATATATGGCGATGGATTTACATATTATGGCTTCTTTATGATAGAGGATACGCCAAATCCGCCTAAGTTAAGCGATATCTCAGGCGTGCCGAATCCGGAATTTGATTTTAAGTTTGAACTTACGGACAGACCGGGTGTGTTCAGGGTAGCTGTTAAGAATAATAGCAGACTGCCGGTTGATAAGAAGTCATTCCCTAAGACGGAGGAGACTGAACTTCAGTTTACTGTGAAGGCAGAGGATGAGAAAGAGCCTTTGACAGGATATATTGATATGAAGAAATATCCGGAGGGCTTAAGTGCCAAGTCCAGATATGAGGAAAGCAAGAATGGCGTAGATTATATCAGGGTTCAGTGTTTTGCTAAAGATTATTATGGTGGTTTAGACAACAAATGGCAGGTGACCGAAGTTGAATATACTCTTGCCGTTAAGGGTGAGGATAAGGCCATAATTGATCCGGATGGTGCTGAATATAACTTTGACAAAATCAAAGGCAGTGGCGGTCTCGGCACAAAAGCTTATAAAGAAGATTCCGTTGCCAAGAAAATGCAGTATAAAGGTGAAAAGAGTATATTTAATGACAAGACGGTTTATACGTTTGAACCGAATTCAACTCTTTGTGAGCCTGAAGACGGCAGCTTCTATATGGTTCTTCTTCCAACGTCTTGTGATTACAAAGGAACCAGATATACTTTGGATGTTCCTTTGAGACTTCGTGGTCTGGATCCGGATCCATATGAAGACTGGGATATTGAATACGAGAAACTTAAGAATCGTATTGAAATTTTCTCAATACCTGGAGAAAGAGGGTTCTGGCTCGGAAAACTTGAACTGGTTGCAATTGATCCGAAGGCAAGTACAGCAGAACTTCGTCTTGCAAGTAAATATTTAGTAAGACAGTATATGAGGTATTGGACAGTTGAAAGAATTGCGAATCTTAATGATGCCGAATTATATGATAATATAGTGGGACAACTTGAATGGCTGAAATTTGCGGGAGACTGTGCTTTCTCATATCTCATGACTGCTTATGCCGGACCTGTGGCTGAGGCATTGATTTCACCTGCCAAAGATTTTGCTGTAGAAAACATTGGTGAATTAATTGCGTTGTGGAATCATGGTGAAGAGATTACGCTTAAAAAATTCAGTGTTGCCAAATACTTAGAAGCGGCCGGTGACAACATAGTGTCCAACGGTATTAAATTTACTGACTGGCGTACGGCTGCAAGAACGCTTGCTGCTTACTTCGTATATTCATCAATTAAGAATTATATTAAGAAATGGAGAGAAGACGGAGAGAGTGATGTTTGGGGTGCATTTGTTGATGGCTTCTCAGATATGACGGTTCAGGGACTTAAGGCAGCTGCCGGCGAGCTTTTTGAAAACTGGGTTAAGAACAGTGAGTCTTTCAAAACAGGTTTTTGGGCAAAAGCTTCGAAGTGGTTTAATGATAACCTTGGAAGAGGAAGGACAATCAATCTTAAGACTCAGAAGATACAGAATGTACAGTATCAAATTAATGAAGTTCTGAAAACCGACCCTATCAGTAATTTGAAATTAGATGGTGCATCGAAGAAGGTTGCCATTACCAAGTCATCAATTGTTCAGAAGTACTTACAGGAATTGATCGGTAAGGAAGGTGGAGAAACTGTTGAAGAACTTGATAAGAAGGTTGATACGACAGGTGGATTCACAATAGGAAAGGATGGACATGTTTTATTCCAGACTACTATTGACTTCAAATGCTTTGCAGATGAACCGGGCCCGACAAAGTTCCTTATTACGTTTGATTTAACTAAAGTACTCATGGCTGCTGCTTGTCCGTTCTTTGCAATGATATGGGAATTGTTCTGTGGAAATTTGATTCCGTTTGCACCAAAGGTTTGTGAGATTCCTAAAGATCCGCCGCTTCCACCGGCAAAAGATTAGTGGTTGTTTAAGCTTAAAAATAAAGGCTTTCGTTCTAAGACGGAAGCCTTTTTTATGTGTAAATATGTATTTAAATATTATTACATAACAACTTTGTTGCGGCCGGTATTCTTGCCTTCATAGAGCTTGTCATCGGCTTTAGAGATTGTGGCCTCGATGCCGTTTATCTCGGAGTAGTCCTCTAAGCCTGCGGTGATTGTTATGTTTAATTTGTTATTCTTATAGTAAAATGGCGTATTCTCGATAGAGGTACGGATATTGTCAAGAATCTTGTATGCCTGGTCGGCTGTCATATTCTCGAATGTGAATAGGAATTCCTCGCCGCCCCATCTGGCAACTCGTCCACGACCTTCAATAGCCTTACGAAAAATATCCGACACGGACTGAAGTATATAATCGCCGCTGTCGTGGCCGTAATTATCATTTACTTTCTTAAAGAAATCGATATCGGCGATGGCGATGGCGAAGTTGTCATTCTTTCTGGCGTGCTCGTAGGCAAGAGTTGATAAGTATTCGTTCATGGAACGACGGTTGTATAACTGGGTGAGAGGGTCGATGGTGGCCATTTTTAACAAATCCTCATTGGCCTGACGAAGACTCTCCTCAGTTGAGTTAAATTTCTTATTGAAGTAATAGGAAATGATAGCAAGGGATGTGCTGTACAAAAGGGCTGCCAGAATATCCATTGCTATAAGAACGCCGCGTCTTGATGTTGGGATGCTTCCATAGAATGCGGAGAAAATCGCCAGCGCAGACATAATTGTAATAAATACCTGTGTGAGGCGAATTTTGACCTGTCTGTCCAAAGACGTGCTGTAATATGTCAAAATGATTGCAACAACGATGCTCCACTGATAATGGCATCTCCAGCCCAGAGTTATCGCAAGGGTACAGGATGAAGCCACCAGGGTGCCGATGAGAGTGTAGTAGCCGATTTTGTTAAGACCTTCGTATGTGAAGATAAAACACATAAGGCTTGAAGCCACGAAGATTAAACAAAAAATTGCTACTATATATTTATAAAGAAATGTCATTAAGAGGGAGGAAATAAGAAAATAGGCGATGTAATTCAAAGAGATGATACGGATGAGCATGGCAGCATCCTGAGACTCATTTCTTTCCTTAACATCCAGGGTTATGAAACCGGTTATGAAATTCCAATATTTTCTAAACATAATCCTGCTCCGACACTAATAAACTGTGGTACAAAATAAACCAAGATTATTATATCATATAAGTAATACAAAATCAAAAAAAAGCCTATGGGATGTTGACTTTTCACCTAAAGGTAATATAATTTTATATTGATATGCTTTTTTATAACAGATAGAAACAGGAGGAAAACTCATGGCATTATTTACAGGTGCTGCTTGTGCGATCGTAACTCCATTTAAAGCTGATGGTTCAGTTGATTACGAGCAGTTTGCTAAAAACATTGAATTTCAGATCGAAGGAAAAACAGATGCCATAGTTGTGTGCGGCTCAACAGGTGAAGCTTCAACACTTACTATGGAAGAACATATGGATGTAATAAAGTACTGTGTAGAGAAGGTTAACAAGCGTGTTCCTGTTATTGCAGGTACAGGTTCTAACTGCACAAAGACAGCTATTGAATTAACAAAGAATGCTGAGGAAGTTGGTGTAGATGCAGTTTTAATCGTAGCTCCTTACTACAACAAGCCAACACAAAAGGGCTTATATCAGCATTTTAAGGCTATTGCAGATTCAGTTAAGATTCCTGTAATCCTTTATAATATTCCTGGCAGAACAGGTGTTAATGTTCAGCCTCAGACAATTGTTAAGCTTTGCAGAGAGGTTCCAAATATCATTGGTACCAAGGAAGCAACCGGAGATTTATCACAGGTTGCAAGACTTATTGCTTTAGGCGGAGACGATGTTGATGTTTATTGTGGTGATGATAATCAGACACTTCCATTCCTTTCACTTGGAGCTAAGGGTGTTATCTCAGTATTATCAAATATTGCACCGACAGAGACACATCAGATGTGCCAGGACTTCTTCGATGGTAATGTGAAGAAGGCAACAGAAACACAGATTAAGGCTATTGCATTAATTGATGCATTATTCTCAGAGACAAATCCTATTCCTGTTAAGAAGGCCATGAATCTTATGGGCAACTGGGCAGGACCTATGAGAGCACCTCTTACAGATATGGAAGAGGAACATGCTAAAGTTCTTGAAGATGAAATGCGTAAGTTTGGACTTAAATTCTAAGTAAGTTAGTGTGGTGGCAGAGGTTTAGGCTGATGCCACCATTTTTGTTTTTTTGAGGAGGATTGTAAACATGGTAAAAGTTATAATGCATGGATGTAATGGTAAAATGGGAAGAATCATTACAAGATTGGTTGAAGGCATGGAAGATGTTGAGATAGTAGCAGGTATCGACGCTTTGGACAGCGTTGTTGTTAATACATATCCGGTGTACCGTAATATTAATCTTTGCGGTGTTAAGGCTGATGTAATCATTGATTTTGCAGTAGCAGGAGCACTTGATATGCTTCTTGATTATGCGCTTACCAATAAGACACCTATCGTACTTTGTACAACAGGTCTTAATGAGGAGCAGATTAAGAGAGTTGAGGATGCATCTAAGAAGATTCCTATTTTAAGAAGCGCGAACATGTCACTTGGTATTAATCTTCTTATGAAACTGGTTAAGGATGCAGCGAGAAGTCTGGAGCCGGCGGGTTTTGACATAGAGCTTGTTGAGAAACATCATAATCAGAAACTTGATGCTCCAAGCGGTACAGCTTTGGCGCTGGCTGATTCGATTAATCAGGAGCTTGGTAATAAATATAATTATGTTTATGACAGATCCCAGAGAAGACAGGCACGTGATTCCAAGGAGATTGGTATCAGCGCAGTCAGAGGCGGCACAATTGTGGGTGACCATGATGTGATTTTTGCAGGTGAGGATGAGGTTATTACCATCAGTCATAGTGCATATTCAAGAGCGGTATTCGGAAAGGGCGCAATTGCGGCAGCTAAGTTCTTAGCCGGCAAGGAGCCTGGATTGTATACAATGAGTGATGTAATCGGATAATCGCCAGGTTTGTGCCAGTAGGGACGGGGGAAAGTGCATCTTGTGCCAGCGGGTGGAGAGCAATGCCAAGTGGACCGGGGTAAAATGCACCTTGTGCCAGCGGGTGGAGTGCGATGCCAAGTGGACCGGGGTAATGTGCATATTTTGGAGGTTTGAGTGAGTTTTAGACCTTGTATTGATATACATAATGGAAAAGTTAAGCAGATAGTGGGTTCTTCGCTTGAAGACGGCGGAAGAGTAACTGAGAATTTCGTGTCGGACAGGGACAGTGCTTACTATGCAAGGCTTTATAAAGAACATGGGTTAAAGGGTGGTCATGTTATTATCCTTAACGGCCAGGGCAGTGAATACAGGAAGGCAAGTGAAGAGGCGGCATTCATGGCTTTGGAGGCTTATCCAGAAGGACTGCAGGTTGGCGGTGGAGTGGATGATAAGAATGCTATGACTTATGTTAACCATGGTGCGTCTCATGTAATTGTGACCTCGTTTGTGTTTGAGGATGATGAGTTATGTAACCCTAAGATGGAGAGTCTGGCGAAGGCTGTTGGAAAGAACAGGGTTGTAATTGACTTATCGTGTGTGAAGACAGAAGAAGGATATATGGTTGCCTGCAACAGATGGCAGACGATTACTAAGATTAAACTTGACGAGAATCTGGCAGGAGAACTAAGTAAATATTGTGATGAATATCTGATTCATGCCGTTGATGTGGAAGGCAAGCAGGGCGGTATTGATGAAGCGCTGGTTGAGATGCTTGGTAAGTGGGATATATGCCCGGTGACCTATGCAGGTGGCATCAGAAATCTAGATGATGTAAGAAAAATAGAAGAGATTGGGCGTGGGCGTGTTAATTATACAATAGGATCTGCGCTTGATATATTCGGAGGAAGCCTTTCGTTTGAGAGTGTGGTTTCAATTAGATAGAATAATAAAATAATTAATGCTGGTTGACATAACTTGCGAGCACGGTGGCGATCGAAGCCGGCGACGCGGGACTGGGCAGAAAGGCACGATGGCGTGGCGAGGGTCGCGCGGTCGAAGAAAAAGGTAGATAGCGGGTGCGGCAGGCAGGGGCCAGCATGGGCAGTAAAATAAAAAAACAAAACCGAGACATCATGTCTCGGTTTTTAAGTTTCCTTAATCTGTGTTACTTTGTGTTTCTTATAAATGCTTAATACTTAAAACTTAAATATAGTAATTTATAAATAGGCACGAGTACTGATTAATTATAACTTGGTTACGTTGATAGCCTGAGGACCCTTGTCACCCTCTTTGATTTCGAACTCAACAGCCTGACCTTCGTCTAAAGCCTTGAATCCGTCACCAGCGATTCCTGAGTAGTGAACGAAGATATCCTTGCCACTTTCATCAGAAATAAAGCCGTAACCTTTTTGGTTGTTAAACCATTTAACTGTACCTTTCATCGTACATACCTCCAAAAATATAAAAATCGTTGCCTTGGCAACATAATTACAATATCATATTTGACCAAAATTGTAAAGAAAAAGGAAACTTTGACTATTTGGGGATTTTGTGGTAATCTTGTAAAGTTAAATAATTTAATTATTTAACGGGGTAAAGCATCGGGTAGAAAGGCGAGAAATGAAAAAAGTAAAAGAAATCTTAAAAGAACTTTTTATTGATGGCTTAAGTGGAATGGCTACAGGTCTGTTTGCCACACTTATTATTGGTACCATCGTATCAACAGCAGGTGGTTATGTTCCAGGCTTTGTAGGTACATATATGGTGCTGATGGGTAAAATGGCCATGATGCTTACAGGTGCAGGTATCGGTGTTGGTGTTGCCTGCAAACTTAAGGCAAGCCCATTAGTTACACTTTCTGCCGGTGTTGCCGGTCTGATCGGGGCTTTTGCGTCACAGCTTATTGCCGGTACGGTTTTAGTTGATGGACTTATGCATTTCAGGGCTCCTGGTGAACCTCTGGGTGCTTTCATTGCAGCAATGGTTGCAATTTATATTGGAAGACTTGTTTCAGGTAAGACAAAGGTTGACATAATATTGACACCTTTAGTATGTATAATACTTGGTGGAACAGTAGGTCTTATTCTTGGACCTCCGATTTCACATTTTATGACATTTGTTGGCGATTTAATTAAGTTTGGTACAGAACAGGCACCATTCCTTATGGGTATCATTGTTTCTGTACTTATGGGTATTGCACTTACACTTCCTATCAGTTCTGCAGCAATCGGAGTTATTCTTGGACTCAGCGGATATGCAGCAGGTGCAGCTACAGTTGGTTGCTGTGCAAACATGGTGGGATTTGCGATTGCAAGCTTTAAGGATAATAAGTGGAACGGTCTTTTTGCACAGGGACTTGGAACAAGTATGCTTCAGATGCCCAATATCGTGAAGAAGCCGATTATCTGGCTTCCTGCAATTATTACAAGTGCGATTTTGGGACCAATTTCTACAATGGTTTTCCATTTCTCAAATGATGCAACAGGTTCAGGTATGGGTACATCAGGTCTGGTTGGACCAATTAATGCGTTCCAGGTACTCATTGGAGAGGGTCAGTCACCTTGGTGGGCTTTAGCGCAGATTGCTCTTTTGTGCTTTATTTTGCCGGGCGTTCTTTCATGGCTCATTTCTTTTGCAATGAGAAAGATGAATCTTATTAAAGATGGCGATATGAAGTTGGATAACTAAGGAGCGATATGAATATATTGGTAATAAATGGCCCGAATATTAATATGCTGGGTATCAGGGAAAAGAATATATATGGAAGCGAGACCTATGATGATCTGGTTAATCTTATAAAAAAGAGCGCAGATGAGAAGGGCGTTTCGGTGGATTTTTTTCAGAGTAACAGCGAGGGCGATATTGTTACAAGAATACAGCAGGCTTATGAAAAATACGATGGTATTATCATTAATCCTGCAGCATATACACACACATCTGTAGCGATTCTTGATGCGCTTAAGGCGGTGTCGATAAAGACGGTGGAAGTGCATATTTCAGATGTGGATGAAAGAGAAGAGTTCAGACATATTTCCTATGTTTCACTTTATGCGAGCAAAGTCATTAAAGGACATGGCTTTAATGGGTATATAGAGGCGTTAAATTATCTGTGTGAGGGTTAATATGGATAACGAGACAAATGTGGTACATGAGTTTCCGTCAGATGCCATGAGCGTCGAGGAAGCAACGGCCATTGAAAACCAAGAAAATATGATAACTACGGAAGAAACTTCGGAAACTGCCGGGGTGGTCGAAGAATCTTCGGTGGCTGCTGAAACAGCTGAAGTAGTAGAAGAAACTACGGAAGGTGAGCAGGAAAACGCAGAAGGCGAGCAGACTGGGGCTGAGGCTGAAACTGGAGCTGGAATGCCAGAAGAAACGGCAGAAGAATCAGCAGATGTTGCCGCGGATGTGGCAACTGAGATTCCGGCTGAGGCAGAAAACACTCAGGAGACTCCGAAAGAGCCAATCAGCAAGATGAAAGCGCATTCCATTGGATATGCAGCGGGTGTTGGTGTTCTGCTTATTTTGGTGCTTATCAGACTTATTGTGATGGACAATCATATTAATAAGCTTGAAACTGAACTTCAGGAAGCAGTTGAAGCAAAGAAAACCGCTGAGATGGATCTTGAAAGAGAGAAAACAACTCTTGAAGAGAAAATAGCACTTCTTAGTGACAAGGTTGCAGTGCAGATTGTTGCTGATGAAGAGGCCGAGGCTAAGAAAGTTCCGTCAGGACTCCCTGTAACGGGAAGAGTTTCAATCGTGGCTGAGCCGGTATTCGTGGATGAAGACGGTGACGGTGAGCCGGATGGTGATCTTACTGCTTTCATTGATAATGGTGATCATACCTGGAGTAAGCCGATTGAGTCCGATGACGGAGAAGAGATAATCATTACCCAGGAAAATATAACAGCACTTCCTGTAGTATTCGGTGCGTCGGCAGGCTCAAAGGTAGTGGCTTCAGGTGCCGGCAAGGTGCTTACAATCGAGAGTGATGAGACTTATGGCAATGCGGTAGTAATTGACCATGAGAATGGATATATGACCATATATACATATATGGAAGAGCCAAAGGTCAATGTGGGAGATGAAATCCTTAAGGGACAGCTTATCTTTGATATTACAGGAGATAATGCGGAAGTAGAATTCCAGGTATTCTTAAATGATGAGCCGATTGATCCGATGGATATAA
>JAEEGJ010009259.1_pt1 | contig 26522 bp, 17 predicted proteins | sample 8958761 | NCBI WGS metagenome assembly JAEEGJ01 (sample SAMN16246546, study PRJNA631951) | gut metagenome | biome: gut microbiome; feature: rumen; material: RS-attached | host: Bos | place: Iran: Karaj | collected 2018-10 | reverse complement strand
GCATTAGCAATGATAATAATAGCCACTTTGATGGCCTCCTGCGAGAAGGAAATCGAATTCAATGGTGATCAGACCGACTCCAAATTGGTCATCAACAGCTTGGTGGAGCCAGGAAAACCTGTTTCGGCCAACATCAGCAAGAGCGTTTTCTTCTTGGACAACAATGGGAACACCACTGCTCCCGATGATTTGGTGGCCTCTCTTTCTGTGAACGGGAACCTCATAGGTGAGATGATACGGCAAATTGATACGGTTTGGAATGGCTGGTACGAATACGACGACCAAGGAAACATGTATCAGAATTACCGGATCGTCACCACTTATTCCAATGATTATCGTCCGAGAGTAGGTGATGTCGTCAAGATCGCCGCTTCAGCCAATGGTTTCGATGACGTGGAAGGCGAGACGAGTTCGCTGCCGGGCACTGTGGCTTGTGCTGTCACTGATAGCAGAATCTCCAATTGGGAGTCACGATGGGATACTTGGTATTATACTGAATATGAGTATGATAGTGTATTTTATGCTGGTTTTGTCATAGAGTTAACCATCGAAATCACTGACGCCAACCCAGGACAGACCGATTACTATAGACTCCGTGTCGACGAAGGAAGCAAGTATGATGACGAGGTGAATTACTTGTCATATTTTGCGGAGTATAACGATCCTGTGTTCGGCTCACTTGTCGCCGAAAACGATTATTTCGACATCAACGACCTGGACATGGCCCCCGAAGGCGTGTTTACGGATTTGCTTTTCGATGGCAGGTCCTATCAAATCAAGGTTCCTATCAGTGTCTCATTGAGGAGGGATGATGAATACGATCCCGACTTTTTCCGCTTCGGCATTGCCTTGGAACACTTGGGTAAGGAATATTACTATTACCTTAACACCAGCAAACAAATCGATGAAGTCTTGCAATTTTTCATGGAGCCAGTCCAGACCTATTCCAACGTAAAAGGAGGCTATGGCCTTGTAAGTGGCCTTTCCACAGACTCTTTATGGTTCCCTGTTCCTTTTGAGCCTTGAAAAAAATCGGATTTTGTGCTTGTTTTTTTCGATTCTTTGGTACATTTGCAGTCTAAGAGAACGTAATATTATTCTTAATACACTTTAATATGGATTTAACAAACATCTTAGGTGCTTTGACAGGCAATGATGCTGTCGGCGCCATCGCAGAAAGCCTGAACATTGACTCGACGCAAGTGTCTTCGGTAATCACAAATGCATTGCCCTCATTGTTGGGTGCCATGCAGAAGAATGCCTCCACGCCTGGCGGCGCTGAAGCTTTGGCCAAGGCCCTCGGCGACCATGCCGTCAACGCGGGCAACATCATCAACAATCTGAAGGGTGCCGACCTTATTGACGGCTCCAAGATTCTGGGCCATATCTTTGGTGGCAACCTCAACAACATTTTGGGTGGCATCTCAAAACAGACCGGTGTGGCTTCCAATGCCGTGGGTAACATCCTTGCCTCCATCGCTCCCAGCCTGCTCGCCATCCTCGGCAAGCAAAACGGCAACTCGGGTGCAGCTGGCTTAGGTGGCCTGCTCGGCGCTCTCCTTGGCGGCTCACAAAGCCAAAGCACAGGCGGCTTAGGCGGTCTTGGTAGTATCCTTGGCGGCTTAGGCAGTCTTTTCGGGAAGAAATAAATACTCTTTTCGAAAGACGTTTTTCCACTGCAAACCATCATGCTGGGCTTGACTTATTCCATACAACTATGAAAAGCATTTTTTTATCATGCAAAAAGGCAGCGTATGCGGTCTTATTCCTTCTTGTTTTAGGAATGGGAACGACGCATCTGCATGCACAGACCCTTTTCACCATAGGGAATTTGTATTATCAAATCAATGCTGACAGTCTATCTGTAACGCTTGTAGGTCCTGTCGACGCTACACAAGTGGCTGGTGAAATAAGCATCCCGACAACCATCATCTATAATGGAAAAGACTATCCCGTGACAAGGATTGGGAAAAACGCTTTCATTTCGAGTGGAGGATTGACAGGATCCTTAACCATACCCAATACGGTGATCTCCATTGGTGAAAACGCATTCTTGGCTTGCAGTGGATTGACCGAATTACATCTCGGTAACTCCTTGGATACTATTGGCCCTGCGGCATTCTATGGTTGCAAGGGTTTTACCGGCTCATTGACCATTCCCAATTCGGTGAGGGTCATCGAAACTGCTGCATTCTATGGTTGCACTGGGTTTAACGGCGCATTGACTATTGGGAATAGTCTGACCCGCATCGAAGACGCGGCGTTTTATAAATGTAGGGGTTTTTCCAGTTTGAGTCTCAGCAATGCTGTGACTACTATCGGCACTTCTGCATTTTGGGGCTGCATCGGTTTTGCGGGTTCTCTGACGATTCCCAATTCCGTGACGGTGATTGAACCCAATGCATTCCACAATTGCAGCGGATTTACAGGCACATTAACCCTTGGAAATGCCTTGGAAAGCATTGGTGGAATGGCCTTTTGGAATTGCAGCGGATTTACCGAAGTCATTTCCTTGGCCACCGTACCGCCAACGTTTTCATTTGAAGATGTGTTTGCAGGGTTCAGCTGCACAACGCTCACTGTTCCATGCGGTTGCATCGCTGCCTACGAGAACTCGGAGTGGCATGATTACTTCCCCACCATCATCGACGATTGTAATCCTGTGCCAGAGCTTGATGAGAAGATGACCTCCGTTTATCCCAATCCAACCTATGGAACGCTTCACATCGAGGCTGAAAACATAGAAAGCATCAGAATCTATAATATGTTGGGAGAAAAGTTGTTTGAAGCTTCAACAAGTGGAAACAGCTTTGAATATGATTTCAGTCCTCATGAAGTCGGGATTTATCTCGTCAGAATCCTAACGGAAAAAGGGATGGTGACAAAACGGGTGATGGTTCAAAACCAATGAAAAAAGGCGGTTACACCGCCTTTTTTCATTTATTCTACAATTGTCATTTCATCTATCAAATGCCCTGCACCGGCGAACTTGTCGATAATGAAGAGCACATAGCGGATGTCGACGCTGATATTGCGACAGATGTCGGGGTCGTAGATGAGGTCACTCATTGTGCCTTCCCAACAACGGTCGAAGTTGAGGCCGAGGAGTTGGCCTTCGGCATTCAGAATCGGGCTGCCTGAGTTGCCTCCTGTGGTGTGCACACTGGCGGTGAAAGCCACGTGCATGGTGCCGTCCTTGTCGGCATAGCGACCGTAGTCCTTATTATTATAGAGTTGCTTCAGGCGTGGCTCCACCACATAGTCGTAGATGTCGGGGTTTTCCTTCTGCATGATACCTTCGAGCGTGGTGAAATGACGGTAGGTCTTGCCGTCCTGCGGCTTAAAGCCCTCCACTTTGCCGTAGGTGACACGCAGCGTGAAGTTGGCATCGGGGAAGAGGCGCTTTTCAGGCTGCATGTCCATCTGGCCTTTCATGTAGATGCGGCGCAGGCGGTCATTGTCCTTGGTGATGCTCGAGATGTTGTCGTAGACCTTGTCACGATAGAAGCCAATCAAACTTTGGTAAACCTTTAAGGCTGGGTCGTTGGCCAGTTTCTTGGCGTCTTTTACCTTGAAATTGTCCAACAAAGCGGTCACCTTGGCTTCGTCGGTAAACATTGACTTGTCGAAAAGTTTGTTTACATACTCGTTCACGTCCTTGATGTCGTTGAGGAAGGCAGGACGAAAATCAGCGGGTTGGGCTTTCAGGTATTCGCTGAGTGCCATGACGGCCACTTCGCGGTCAATGGGCTCATAATAATCTTTGAAGAAGGAGTCAGCAGTGCCTTTCAATTGGTTCAACATGCGGTCGATGTCTTCCTGTGGTGTGTCTTTGGTCACTTCAGAGAGTCGGGCGAAACGTCCTGCAAAACTGACCAATTCAATGCGCATACCAGCTTCCGTGAAATAGGTGTAAGCCAGTTGGTAGGGCTCAAGTTCCTTGTAGTTTTTGTCAAATTGGTTCAGTAGGTCAATGTACATGTACCGGTTGCGTGCGCCTAAAGCCCATTCCTGGAAGTCTTTCTCAAAGGCTTGTTTCTTCTCCACCCCGTGGAAGTGGTTGATGCCCTCGGTCACACCCATCCATTTCTTCCAGCCGTTGCCGAGGCCGGCATGTTTCGAGGCGTATTGGATGCGTACTTTTGGGTCTTGCTCCTGGTATTTGTTGTAGATGTCCAACACCTTGCCGCGCAGGTCAACGGTGATGGGGTCGATGAGGTTGGCTTCCTGGTCGACGGCCACAGCGGGCAGGTATTCGTTGGTGCGGGCAGGATAGCCGAATACGAAGGCAAAGTCGCCCTCCTCGGCACCTTTCAGCGAGATGTCCAAATGCTTGGCAGGCTTGTAAGGTACATTATCTTTGTGATAAACAGCGGGATGACCGTCCTTGTCGGCATAGACGCGGAAGATGCTGAAGTCGCCCGTGTGGCGAGGCCAAACCCAGTTGTCGGTGTCGCCGCCGAACTTGCCGATGTTGCTCGGCGGGCAACCCACGAGGCGCACATCGGTGTAGACCTCGTTCAGCAACAGATAGTATTCGTTACCCAAGAAGAACGGTTTGATGCTGACCTTATATGGGGTTTCCTTCTCAATTTGGGCAATGAGTTTCTTCATGTTCTCATTGACTTTGGCCTGACGTTCGTCTTCGGGGGTGTCGGGCGTGATGCCATTTAGCACTTTTTCGGTCACGTCGCGCATTTCGCGGAGGAAGATGACGCTAAGGCCAGGGCAGGGCAACTCTTCGCCGCGGTTCATAGCCCAGAAACCGTTGGTGAGGTAGTCGTGCTCTACGGAGCTGTGTTTCTGGATGTAGTCATAGCCGCAATGGTGGTTGGTGAGCAGCAGGCCGTAGTCGCTGACGATTTCGCCCGTGCAGCCACCGCCAAAGAGCACGATAGCGTCTTTCAGACTGCTGTGGTTGATGCTGTAGATGTCGTCAGCAGTGATTTTCATGCCCATTTCCTGCATCTCTTTTTCATTGTATTGCAGCAACATGGGAATCCACATGCCTTCGCCGGCGAAGAGGAAAACAGGGAAGAGGACCAAGATGGTCAATAATAAAGAATAACGTTTCATATTAGTAAAGATTAATGTTGCAAAGATATAGTTTTATGTATTATGTTCAATCCCAAAAATACAAAAAACTCACCACGCGGCAAAACAACTCCCGATACCAAGCTTGCTCCAGCTCGAGGTCGACGTCCTTGGTCCGGCTGCGGAAGACATGAAACTTATAAAAGAAGTTGTGTGACCGCCATTCGCGTATTTGGGACTCTATATCGCGTTGGTTGACCGCCATTTCGGGTGCAGACGATTGCTGTAAGTCTTCCAAATAGGCACGCATGTCAGCCTTGCTTTTCACGAGACAAGAGTCTGTGATGTGAGTGTTGGTAGGGGTTGTTATGGCGTTGTCAATTTGCATATTATTTTGCAGGTCGTTGAGCCTGTCGAAACGCCGTCAAAGAAAAGTCTGCCCTTCGACAGGCTCAGGGTCCTTAGCTTTCTGTTGGTTTGAACACGTGTCGTTGTGAGAGCATAAGCAAGAAGGCAAGTAGCGCGCCTAGAAAGTCGGAAATGGTCATTGATGCCCAAACACCCGTCAAACCGTTGCCGCCCGCATTGACAAAAATCGGTGGGATGAGGTAAATCATCGGGGCGAGGAACAGTACCTGACGCGAAAGGCTGGTGACGATGGCAATCCAAGGCTTGTCGATACTTTGGAAGAAGTTGGAATTGGTGATGGTGAAGCCCACCAAGGGGAACATCACCAATATGAAGCGCATGGCAGGGATGCCGATTTGTATCAGCTCTTCCTCTTTGGTGAACAAACGCAACAGCGCATGGGGGATGGCCAAACCCAGCAAAGCCCCAACTGCGCCTATCAGCACATTGAGTTTCATGGTTAGGGTATAGACCTCCTTCAAGCGCAAGGGATGTCCTGCACCATAGTTGTAACCAGCAATAGGTTGCATGCCTTGGCACAGACCCAACATCAACATCACGCAGAGGCTACAGAAGGTGTTGACCAAACCGTAGGCACCCACAGCCAAGTCACCGCCGTAACGGATGAGCTGGTTGTTGAGCAGTGCCACCACCGCCGAGGCCGCCAAGTTCATCGAGAAAGGACTCATGCCGATCAACAGGATATTGCGGAAGATATAAAGTTTGGGCTTCCAAGCGTGGCGACGGAAGCGGATGAACGAACTCTTTTGCAGGAAATGCCAGACCGCAAGGATGCCCGTGCAAGTCATGGAGATGGTGGTGGCCCAAGCCGCGCCCGCGATGCCCCAGTCCAAAACGTAGATGAACAACGCGTCCAAAAAGATGTTGAGTATGGCACCCCCAGCCATAATCCACATCGACTTCTTGGGATAGCCCGTGGCTCGCATCAAGCCCGTGAGGTTGAATGACAAGGTGGTCATGAACATACCTGGAAGCACGATGTCCATATATTCGCGGGCATACGCTATAGTGTCGGCCGAGGCTCCGAAAGCCGTCAAGATGCGGTCCATGAAGAGATAGCCGCCCGTGACAAAGAGGAAACCGAAGAGGAAGGTCAACAAGAGGCTGTTGCCCAAGATATCCTCGGCCCATTTGTAGTCTTTCTTGCCCAGGATGATGGACATGCGAGCCGCCGAGCCTGCACCCACAAGTGAGCCGAAGGCATGAATGATGTTCATGATGGGCATGGTGATGGCCAAGCCAGCAATGGCCAAGGCTCCCACATACTGCCCCAAAAACACACGGTCGACGATATTATAAATCGAGGCGATGATGTGGCTAACAATGCTGGGCAATGCATACATCCACAGCAACCGCCTGATACTCTTGGTCTCTAACTCTAATGTCCTGTCAATTTGTTGCATGGTTACTGGGCTTGTCGAAGTATCCGAAAAAACATTCACAAAGGCAAACTTGCGTATTTGCCAAAAACGGGTGCAAAAGTAGCAAAAAACCCTACGCCAAATTCAAACAATTTGCTTATTTTTGCCGCTTGTTTCCCGAAAGGAGAACGACAATCATCTGAAAGAATAAGGTAATGAATTTCAAAGCATTAGTAGTGGTTTTGTCTCTTTCTTTCTGCTTGACAGCCAACAATTGTTGCGTGTCATCAGATGCTAATGCTATTTCTAAGGAGTTGAAAACGATGGAGAAAGACATTCCCTTGCCTTATCATGAAGCTCTGGAGAAAAAGATGAAGCAGTTGGCCGACAAAAACCTTCCGAAGACTTTTTCCAAATACGAGGCTTTCATTGATTCAGCCTTGCTGCAACGGAATATGCCTTTGGAACTGAAGTACTTGCCTTATGCCCTCAGCGGAATGAAAGCCGATTACCGAGTGGGTGACCGTTGTGGTTACTGGGCTTTGCCCACTTTGGTGGGAATGCACTATGGCCTCAGCATCGATGGGAAACAAGACGAGCGGCTCTCTGTGAAAATTGCCACTTTGGCCGCTTTGGATTATCTGAACGACTTGCACAAGAAGTACAACGACTGGTGGTACAGCATCTTGGCCTTCGCCAATAGCCCTACCTCGCTGAGTCATGCGCTGATTCATTATGGCGCTGAGCCTGAGCTTTGGGACTTTTATGAACAGCACTTGATACCCAACACCAATGTCATTGCCGACTTCATTGCCTGCGTTTATCTCGGCAACGAAGGTCGCCTCAAGTCAGGTACCAATGCGGCAACCTCATCCGAAACCAAGGTCACTGAACCTGTCGAAACGCCGACCGAACAAAACATCGAGGACCCTTCGACAAGCTCAGATACCCCAGTTAAACAACATATCATCAAGAAAGGCGAAACCCTGTCAGGCATCGCGGTCAAAAACCATGTCACCGTTGAGGAACTGATGGAGTGGAACCATTTGGAAAGTGATAAAATACTTGAAGGAAATACATTGATAATCAAGCAGAAATGAAACCGATACGCATATTAATCTTTATTTTTTCTATCATACTCATTTTAGGGGTGGCATGGTATTTTTTCCCTGCTGAAGGTCTTGCCGTTGGCAAACATTCTTTGCGCTTCCCATCCTATGAAGAGGACTTGGCTCCAGAGAAAGAGGAAGTGGACGTGGATGCCGTTTTGAATAGGGTCAACAAGAGTTTTGAGATGACCTGTTCGGATAACCTTTTGGACAGCTTGAGATTCTTCCGCAGCTACCTGAAGGATAATCCCAACCGCATTTACCTTCCCAACGACGACTATACCTATTTTGACCCGCTGTTCTACCAATTGGAACATGCTAACGAAGAAGGCAAGACCTATCGGATCATGCACTATGGCGACTCGCAAATTGAGATGGACCGTATTACCTCGGTGTTGAGGCAAAAGCTGCAGGAGCTGTTTGGCGGTTCTGGACCTAACATGATTCCTGCCATACAACCCGTTTCCACCATCTCGGTGACGCAGAATGCCTCTAATTTGACGCGTTACATGGTGTATGGCGATGCCGCACGTGCCTCCCACAACCGCTATGGCGTGATGTCGCAGTTCGGCCAAGTGAGAGGTACTGGCAGTATCTCGTTTACGAGGACGAGTCATTCACAGTCTTTTGAGAAGGCCAAGGAAATCTCCTCGGTTTCGGTGCTGTTGGGCAAAAACAGCAAGAGTTTCACAGCTATACTGAAGTGCGACACCTTAGCCCCCGATGCCAAGATGTTGCCTGCTTGCGACAGTGTTTCACTCATCACCTGGATTTTGCCCACCAATGTAAAACACGGAACTATCACCTTCAAAGGCAACGCCGAAATCTATGCCGTGCTCTTGGACGGCGAAGCGGGCGTGGCCATCGACAATGTGGCGTTGCGCGGCTGCTCGGGCACCATCTTCACCCGCATCAACGAAAACACCCTGCGTCAGTCGTTCGATTTGCTTAACACCCGTCTGATTATCATGCAGTTTGGTGGCAACCGTATGCCAGGCATCAGTTCCACAAAGAACATCCCGCCTTATATCGCCGAACTCGAAAAGCAGATTCAATATATGAAGCGTGTCGCCCCCAAGGCCACCTTCCTCTTCATCGGTCCTGCCGACATGGGTAAGAGTTACGGAGGCAAAATGGGCACTTGGAAAAACCTGCCCGAGTTGAACGACTCGCTTCGTGCTTTGGCCTTACGTAACGACATGGCCTATTGGGACATGTTCAATGTGATGGGCGGCGAAGGCTCGATGGCCCAATGGGTGAAACACAAGCCACCTATGGCTGGCCCGGACTATGTGCATTTCACTTACAGAGGCGCTCAGGAAATCGGCTCCGACCTGGCCAAGTCGTTCACCACCTATTACGATTTCTACAAGTTGCGTCAGCATGTGCCAAGTGAAAAGGTCATTGAGTTCATCAACCTCGACCAAAAAGAAGACTCCCTCCGTACCGCTGGCCGTGTCAAAATGCCCTTCTATCAACCTCGGTATAATTTCATGAAATAATGAAAAAGTGGTTGGTTTTCATAGGATTGCTGTTGGTTTATAGGCTTCTTTCGGCACAGACCTTGCCTTTGGTGAAGCCCGTGCCCGACCTCCCGTTTGCTCATCTCGAACGCAACCAGATCATCTATCCTGGCGATAGTTTGGCGATGGAACGCTTCTTCCAGAAAATGGATTCCGTGGTTTTCTTTGGCGAAGGCAACCTGAGCATCATGCACCTCGGTGGTTCGCATGTGCAAGCAGGTATGTTTACCCAACAATTCCGTGACAACCTACTGAGTATCAGTACGGATTTGATGGGAGGACAGTATTTCGTCTTTCCTTTCTCAACGGGGGGTACCAACAATCCCTCCCATTATATTGTCCGTTCATCTGGGACTTGGACCTACTGCCGCAATGCCGTCAGAAAGGAAACCGACAAGCGCATGGGACTGGCTGGAGCAGCCATCACCACCAACGATTCGACCGCCAGGGTGAGCATCTTGACGAAGGAGAGATACCCCTCCAACCTTCCACCCGATTATGACTTCAACAAGGTGACGGTCATCGGTTTCTCAGAGACCGAAAATGTGGTTCCTGTGGTCAGTTATGACGGCACCACTATTCAGGGGCAATACGACGAATGGAAATCAACCTATACTTTCTCTTTGCCCGATTTCACTGACTCCATCTGCATCATGTTCGATTCCGTTCCGGGCGAATTCACCTTGACAGGGATTCTCCTCGAAAACGACATGCCAGGCATCAGCGTGCATGGTGTGGGCGTCAATGGTGCCAGGGTGTCGTCTTATCTCCGTTGCGACGACTTTGAGCGCGACCTCAACCTCATCCGCCCCGACCTCATCATTTTCGGCATCGGCATCAACGACGCTGCGGAAAAGGACTTTGAGAAGAATAACTTCAAGAGGAACTACAACGAGCTCATCAAGGTCATCAAGCGTGTCAACCCCGACTGCGCCTTGCTTTTCATAACCAACAATGATAGTTACAAACGAGAGAAAGTCAAAAAGAAAACCCGCTATGAGGTCAACCTCAACGGCATGATTGTGGAAGAGGCTTTTATGGAGTTGGGCAAGAAATACAATGCCGCCGTTTGGAACCAATTCGACATCATGGGAGGTCTGGAGTCCATGCAGGACTGGGAGGAAGCCGGATTGGCCAAGAAAGACAAGGTGCACTTCACCAATGAGGGTTACAGACTCTTGGGTGACTTGCTTTACAACGCTTTGATTACCAGATATATTGAACACATCCAACAGAACGCGAAACGATAAAAAATGACTCAGAATTCCCAAATAGCATTGGACTTCCTTACAAGAGTCTTCTCGTTCGACAAGGCCCATCCCTTGCTGTTCACCCAGTTCTATTTCTGGGCGTTCTTTGCCATTGTGTTCGCCTTTTTCTGCCTGTTTAAGAACAAGTGCCTGCTGCGCAATACCTTCCTGTTTTTTGTAAGCTTGTTCTTCTATTACAAGACTAGCGGACTCTTTGTTTTAATACTGATTTTCACCACATTATATAATTTCTTCGCGGGCAAATGGATGCATACGCGAAAAAAAGAGGGTAGCCGGAATTTTGTGTTGGCACTCAGCGTGATTGTCAACCTAATGACGCTGTGTTACTTCAAATACGCTTATTTTCTCACCGATGTACTCAACAATTTGACGGGCTTTGAGTTCCGCGTGTTCGATGTCTTCTCGTGGATTGGCAACCAAATCACGGGAGATAACCGCTTCAGCGTGGATACCATCCTGCTGCCTGTGGGTATCTCGTTCTATACCTTCCAAGCCATCAGCTACATCATGGACGTCTACCGCAAGCGCATCGAGCCTGTGCGGAATGTCTTTGACTTCGGCTTTTATGTCAGTTTCTTCCCGCAGTTGGTGGCAGGTCCCATCGTGAGGGCCAACGAGTTCATTCCACAGCTGCACAAGAAATACTTCCTCAGTCGCAGGCAGTTTGGCATCGCCGTGTTCTGGATCATGAACGGCTTGGTGAAGAAAATCGTGCTCAGCGACTACATCGCCGTCAATTTCATCGACCGCGTGTTTGAACAACCTTTGCTTTACACGGGCTTCGAAAACCTGATGGCTTTGTTTGGCTATTCGTTGCAAGTCTACGCCGACTTCTCGGGCTACACCGACATTGCTATAGGTGTGGCCATGCTGATGGGTTTCTACCTGCCCAAGAACTTCAATTCGCCTTACAAAGCCAAGAATCCAGGGGAGTTTTGGAATCGTTGGCACATGTCGCTCTCCCGTTGGCTGAAAGACTACCTCTACATCCCGTTGGGCGGCAACCGCAACGCGACTTTTGGCACGTTCTGCATCATCATCGTGATTTCCGCCATCGCTGTGTTCCTTTCGGGTAGCGTGTGGGTAGGCATCGGTGTCGGTGTCGTGGCCTTGATTTTGGTTTTGGTAGCGATCTTCATTCCCGAAAAACGGATAAAAATCACTGCAGACATCAACCGAATGGATACCATGTTGTTGGGAGGTCTATGGCATGGCGCCTCGTGGAACTTCATGATTTGGGGCGGCTTGAACGGCATCGGCCTGATATTTTACAGGTTCTGGAAAGACTGGAGCGTGTATGGTCGCACCTTGTTTATAATGGCCATCACTTTCTTGCTGAGGGTGCTTTGCCTCTATGTGCCTCAGCCTGTGTTCAATGTGCTGTTTGTGTGGTGCATGATTATTCTGGTGGGCAACGTGATACGGATGCTCTACAACCTCTTTGGCGGCAAAAAGGCATGGCAGTGGCTACAAGACGTTTGGGCCATTTTCCAGACTTTCACTTTCATCACCTTCACGCGACTGTTTTTCCGCAGCGGCTCCAACCTCAACCCAGCCGAGGCCAACGAGACCGCATGGAACACCGCCAAAAACATGGTCAATCAGATGGGCGGCCACTGGGATTGGAGCAAGGTCCCGACCATTATCGTCCACTATCAAAATGTGTTCATCCTCATTCTGATAGGCTTGATTATTCACTGGTTGCCGGAGAACTTCAAGCGGCGTTATCGCATTTGGTTTGCCAAGATGCCTTTGCCGCTGATGATTGTGGTCTGCGCCCTCATCGTGTTCGTGATATACCAATTCATCACGGCCGACTTGCAATCGTTTATTTACTTCCAGTTCTAAGAAAAAGATTAATGCGTTAGGATTTCCAATCCTGTTTCCGTCATTAAGAAAGTGTGCTCCCACTGCGCAGAGGGCAGTTCGTCCTCAGTGATGACCGTCCAACCGTCGGCGCTATCGACAAAGACCTTCCACGTGCCCATGTTGATCATCGGCTCGATGGTGAACACCATGCCGGGGACAAGAAGCATGCCTGTGCCTTTTTTACCATAATGCAACACTTCCGGGTCGTCGTGGAACTTGAGACCCACACCGTGGCCACAGAGGTCGCGCACCACGCTGAAGCCGTTTTTGTGGGCGTGTTGCTGGATGGCATTACCGATGTCACCGACAAAGCCGAAAGGCTTAGCGGCTTCCATGCCGATGTAGAGGCATTCTTTGGCCACATCCACCAGCTTCTGTTTGCGAGCCGTGGTCTGTCCAATGACATACATGCGTGAGGCGTCGGCGTAATAGCCGTTCAAAATGGTGGTGCAGTCCACGTTAACGATGTCACCTTCCTTGAGGATTTCCTTAGCCGAAGGAATGCCGTGACAAACCACCTCATTGATGGAGACGCACACGCTCTTTGGGAAGCCTTCATAACCCAATGTGGCGGGTATGGCGCCATGCTCGATGGTGTAGTTGTGCACAAGGTCATTAATTTCCAAAGTGCTCATACCTGCGTGTATCTTCTCGCCCACAAGGTCAAGGATGGCCGTGTTGATGACACCACTCTTCCTGATGCCTTCAATCTCTTCGGGGGTGCGGATGAGGCTACGCTTAGGCACCATCGCGCCTTTGGCCTCCATCGCCATCACCTTTTTGTCCAATGCTGTCGGTTCCTGTCCGGCCGGCACACGCCATTTTCTACGCCTGGTAAACATACTCTTATAATTTGGGTGCAAAAATACTGTTTTTTTAAATACGGCCTTTCGACAAGCTCAAGGGCCTTCGCTTTTTCAAGAGTTAAGGGTGTCTGAGCCTGTCGAAGACCCCGACTATTTAGCAATGACTATCCCCAACTCCTTATTAATTTGCCGGCGGATGTCATCGAGGTCTTTTTTCTGTTTGAGTAGGATGAGCTGGTCGGCGGCATCGGTAGCGGTTTTTAGTTCCTCTTCGATGGCCTTACGTCGTTCTTCAATGATGAGGTCCTTGTACCGGTAAATCGACGACAGCACCGTGGCTCTCAGGTTGTTTTCCTCTCGCTTGACAAAAATGCTGTACTTATCCCATTGGTCAAGTTTGTAAGGCGTGGAAAGCAAATCGGCAGCCAATTGGGCAATGGTTTCGTCCTCATGTGAAACAAAAACCTGATCGTCAGGGATATAACCAGCATCGATAGCTTGGTCGAAAATGTCGAAAATCTTCTTGTTGACGACATTGGTGAACACGAAGCCGTCCATCTTCAAATCGTCGACAATCAACTGGGCTACAGAGACTTGCTCATACACCTTCTCGCCGTTTTCGTCTTCACGCTCGTCGGCAATCATGTTTTTGCCGTACATCAGCAACAGCTTCACTAACTCACGCTCCTGATAATAGCCTGCGGGGAGTTGTTCTTCAACGGTTTCTTCTTGTTTGGGAGTGGTGGTATCGGGCTCGGGAACCGTGTTATCCTCAATGCCCAAGTTTTTCTTCAGCTTCGCTCTTAGAATCTTATTCAGCTCATTGGTGAGGGTTTGCTCGGGCATGTCCAGGAGGCGGCTACATTCCTTCACGTAGGTGATACGGAAGATGCTGTCGGGGATGACGGAGATGGTCTCCACGATGTCGCGGATGACTTGTCCCCGCTTAATGGGGTCGTTCTCGGCGTCTTTCAGCAACAACTCGGTCTTGAAGCGGATGAAATCTTTCGCATTCTCTTTCAAGTAGTTGCTGACATAGTCCACCGAAAACTCCTTACCAAAGGTGTCGGGGTCATGCTCGGGAGGCAGTACCACTACGCGGACGTTCATGCCCTCGGAGAGAATCATGTCGGTGCCACGCAGAGCAGCATGGAGACCTGCCGCGTCACCGTCGTAAAGCATGGTGATGTTTTTTGTGTAGCGTTTGACGAGGCGTATCTGCTCCATGGTAAGCGAGGTGCCACTGCTGGCCACCACGTTCTCGATGCCGATTTGGTGCATCCTCAGCACGTCGAAGTAGCCTTCCACAAGGATGCATTCATCTTGACGGGCGATGGCGTTTTTGGCAAAGTAGATGCCATAGAGCGTTTGCTTCTTGTCGTAAATCTCCGACTCGGGTGAGTTCTGGTATTTCGGGCTTTTCTTGTCGTTGGTGAGGATACGTCCACCGAAACCGATGACGCGTCCTGTGAGGCTGTGGATGGGAAACATCACGCGGCCATGGTAGCGGTCATAGAGACCCTTAGAGCCTTTGATGGACAAGCCTATTTGCTCCAAGAGTTCTTCGGAATAGCCGTTTTTCTTGGCAAATTCGGTAAAGGCATCCCAATGTGCGGAATCGGGATTGTAGCCAAGATGAAATTTCTGGATGATGGGGTCGAAATAACCACGCTCACGGAAATACTCCAATCCGATGGTCTTGCCTTCTTCGGTATTCCAAAGTGTATCAACGAAATACTTGTCGGCGAATTCGTTGATGTTGAACATCTTCTCGCGGATGCTCTGCTGCATGATCTCCTCGGGGGTCTGCTGCTTCTCCTCGATTTTGATGTTGTACTTCTTGGCCAAGTAACGCAAGGCCTCGGGATAGGTGAAATGCTCGTGTTCCATGAGGAACTTGGCCGAGTCGCCTGCCTTGCCGCAGCCGAAGCATTTGAAGATGTTTCGCGCGGGATTGACACTGAACGACGGCGTCTTCTCATTGTGGAAAGGGCAATTGCCCCATAGGTTCGAACCACGCTTTTTCAGCGTGACGAACTCGCCTACAACCTCCTCAATGTGAGCGGCTTGCAGGATTTGCTCCACTGTTTCCCTTGGAATGGCCATCGTTGTGTTTTGTTTTGCAAAACTACGAAATTAATTTATACCTTTGCAAATTGAATCAATTCAATGGGCAATGAAAAAGTCACTGTATTTGTTGATTGTTTTGAGCATTATCCTCATTGGATGTGCCGAACAGCCTACGGCCGTTGTTAAAAACGACGACACCACTGATTACATCCAATACGTCAACCCCATCATCGGGACGAACGGCATGGGACATACTTTTCCGGGGGCATGTGCGCCTTTCGGCATCGTGCAGCTCAGTCCCGACACCGACACTGTGCCGCATAACATCAATGGTGTTTATCAGCCGAGGGTGTATGAATACTGCGCTGGTTATCAACATAAAGACAGCACCATCGTAGGCTTTAGCCATACCCACTTTAGCGGCACGGGGCATTCCGATTTGGGAGACATTTTGGTGATGCCTGTCACGGGAGAAATCAAGTTCAATCCTGGAACACAAACCAATCCCGAAGCAGGTTACCGCTCACGTTTCAGCCACGACACAGAGATTGCCATTCCAGGCTACTATGAGGTGTTTTTGCAGGATTATGGCATTAAAGCCCAACTGACCGCAACAGAACACGCTGGCATCCATCGCTATACCTATCCGGAAGGCCAAGACGGCAGCATCATTCTTGACTTGCAGCACGGCATCTACAACTACGACGGCAAGACTCTTTGGGACAACCTCCGCGTGGAAAACGACACATTGCTGACGGGCTATCGCATCACCAACGGCTGGGCACGGACAAACTACACCTATTTTGCCATCAGCTTCAACCAACCCATCAAGGACTATGGCTACCGTGAGTTAGAAAAACCCAAATATAATGGCGGCTGGGGCAAGTTCGATGTCAAACACAACTTTCCAGAGATGACGGGGCGCAAGATTGTTGCCTATTTCACTTTCAGTGACCCTAAAACGCTAGAAATGAAAGTCGCCCTTTCGGCCACCAGCACCGAGGGAGCTTTGCGCAACCTCCACGCCGAGACCGACGGCCGCAACTTCGAGCAATTGTTGGCCGAAACCCAATCCAAATGGAACAAGGAACTATCCATCTTGCAAGCCGAAGGCACTGAAGACCAGAAGGCGATGCTATATACTTCGCTCTATCACACGATGATCAACCCCTCCATCTATATGGATGTGGACGGACAATACCGCGGCCTCGACCATAACATCCACCAAGCCGAGGGCTTCACCAACTACACCGTTTTCTCCTTGTGGGACACCTACCGCGCCTTGCATCCGCTCTTCAACGTGTTGCAACCACAGCGCAACGCCGACATGGTGCAGTCGATGCTGAAACACAGCGAGCAAAGCGTCCATGGACTGCTGCCTGTGTGGTCGCACATGGGCAACGACAACTGGTGCATGATTGGCTACCATGCCGTTTCGGTGCTTTCGGATGCCTATGCCAAGGACGTAGTCCGTCATTGCGAGGAGGCACGACGAAGCAATCCAGATGAAACAGCGATGCTAAAAGCCATGCAACGGAGTTCCACATGCCCGTATTATGTCAACCTCGACGACTATCAACAACTCGGTTATGTCCCCTTCGACAAGAACAACGGCTGTGTCTCCATCACTTTGGAATATGCCTATGACGATTGGGCCATTTATCAAGCCGCACTCAAAGCGGGCAATACCGAATTGGCCGAAACCTACAAACAGCGCGCCACCAACTGGCGTAACACCTTCGACACCGAACTGGGCTTTGCCCGTCCCAAGATGAGCGATGGCACTTGGAAAGCACCCTTCAGCCTCTTCGACACTGAGGGCGAAGGCTTCGTGGAGGGCAACTCCTGGGTGTATTCGTTCTATGTGCCGCAGGATGTGAAAGGACTCATCGAGGCCATGGGCGGCGACGCACAATTCATCCACAACCTCGACACCTTGTTTGTCATGCAATTGCCTCCCGAGTTCTTCGAAAACACAGAAGACGTCACCGAGGAGGGTTTGATGGGCTGCTATAACCACGGCAACGAGCCCGCACATCATATCGCCTACCTCTACAACTGGACCTCACAACCCTACAAGACCCAATACTGGCTGCGCGAGATCATGAACCGCTTCTACAAGAACAACATCGACGGCCTTTGCGGCAACGACGACTGCGGCCAGATGTCGGCCTGGTACATCTTCTCCGCGATGGGCTTCTATCCCGTCTGTCCGGGCAGCGACCAATATGTATTAGGTGCTCCTTATCTGCCTTATCTGAAAGTACGTTTGGGCAATGGCAAGACCTTGGAGATCAAGGCACCAGAAGTCAGCGATGAGAACCGTTATGTGCAAAAGGTGACGCTAAACGGACAGGAAATTACGAAGCTTTACCTTACGCATGAACAATTGATGCAAGGTGGGGAACTCATTTTTGAGATGGGCAATAAGCCCAATGTCAATCGAGGCATACAACCGAAGGACAAACCCTATTCTTTGTCAGATTGACCTCCTGATTTGAAAGCAATAAAAAACTGGTGCCGTAAACAATCACGACACCAGTTTTATTATGCACTTCGTTTTAACGCGAAGCGAAACTTATCAGTCGACGACAACCTTCTGAGTCTTCACAGTGTTGCCATTGCTCAGACGCAGTACGTACACGCCAGCGCTCAGGTTGAGGCTATTGTTGTAGCTGCCGTTGAATTGCTCGTTGCTGAGCACGCGCCCCATCATGTCAATGACTTGCAGGGTGGCTTCACCTTCGTTGTTGATGACCCAGCTGTTGCCATTGAAGAATGCGAAGGTCTCTGAGCTTGTCGAAGAGCCGACATTGGTATTGCCGCTGAACACCAGACGGAAGCGGCTCTCATAGTCGTTCGTGCGGGCCTCGAAGCTGTAGCTCGGAGTAGCCAGCAGGTCGACATCGGTACCTGTCATGTTGTCGATGAGGTGGAGGTATTCCATCTCCACGTTCTCGGCATTGACACTGAGGGTGTAGTTGCCATTCTCGGAAGCCTTGAAGCTGACGGGCATTTCGCCTTCGTTGGCGCTACGCACCACGGCATATTCATTTTCACCTTCGACAATATAAAGCTTGGTGTTGTTCTCATTGAGTTGGAACTTGGGCAGCACACCGCCTTGGCCGAAGCGGACGATGGCGCGGTCAACGACGTTACCACGATTGCGGCTGACGTTCAAGACGAGTTTCTCATCACCAGAATTAGAGCCCATACCGGCAGTGAACTGAGCATTGATAATGTCTCCTGTTTCTGGGTCTGTTTGGGCGATAACGAACACACCTTCCATAGGGTTGACCGTTCCTTGTGAAACAGGTTCTACTTCGGTGCCTTCAGTATTCATTCTATAGAAGGGCAGATTAAGACCAGCTTCTTCGTTGTAGGGGTTACCAATGAGGTTCCAGCCAGGGAAGTCGCCACCTTCAGTGTAATTCAGCTCGATTGTACCGTTGCCGTCATAAGGCGTGCCAGTGAGTTCGAAGTGGAAGATTTCGCCTTCAGTAGTAGCCTGCTTGGCATAGAGATAACCCTTGCCAGGAACGAGGTTGAAAGCATTAGCTTCATAGTTGCGCCATTCATTATCCTCAGCTTCATCGAAGTAATAGAGATCAAAGTCGCCAGTTGTCATGCCTTCAACTTCTTCAGGATCCACAGTGACAGGCGAAGCGATGAGGTAGTAGCCACCGTTGCTGCCAGCCTCGTAACCTGTGATGTCGAGGGTATAGGTCTCAGGTTCGACTGCTTCTGCTTGTACGAAGAAGTCAAGATAGAAGTTGTAGCCGCTGTTGTTGCTGTTACTTGAGAAGGCATAAGGAGCGAAATTGTGGTTGTTATTCAAGGCAAAAGCTCTACCATTGTTGTTAAAGTTTCTGATGACAAATCCATTGTAATTGGGCACCATGGCGCCATTGCCAGCGGTTTCAAGGGCGATGGTCCATTCAGTATTGTTACCATTCGTGGCGAAATTGGTGCTGCTGGAGTAACCAATATAATCATCACTAGCATTCATAAACATAAAACCATTGTTGGTCACATTTACAGTCCAGTAATAGCTATTCTCGTTAGTAACAATGGCTTCTGGAAGAATTTCATTACCATCAACTATGGTCGATGTGAACAATACACCCGTGGGTTTGCCAGAAGTGGTATTCTCCATGGCATAATATGAAGTAGCATAATCTGCATCGTAACGGGCAGCGATAATCACTTTGCTTCCATCCGTCAATTGATCGAGGGAAGTGATGCGGACATAATTGCCACCAACGGGAACCACGCTTTCCATAGCCGTAGCGCTGATAGTGACATTCTCGGCAGGCATGTCGAATGTGTATGTAAAGTCAGACGCGATATCATTGACATGGTTCACATTGTTCACCATCAAGGTCTCCATGGTATAACCTGGATCTGCGACAATGCTCAGCATGATTTGGTCGCCTTCATTCACTTGAATTTCACCATCACCTTCCATGACCATTTCGTCATTCACGAAGGTGATGAGTTCGAGGTTTTCAAACGGCTCAACGGTCAGCGTGTATTGCTGAGGAGCGGCAGCTTGGCTGATTGTAACGAGGTTGGAATAGACATCATTCAATTCAGCATCAACGCCATACACCTTGAAGTAAGCGGTGCGGGCTGCGCCTTCGTTTTCTTCAATCAGATATTCAACATTCAATTCTGTATTAATATCAGCTGATACCCAAGTGGGTTCAGTAGCAGTAGTCTCACCGTCGGATTCAAACCAGTAAATGCTGGCACCAAGACTGGTTTCGATTTCGGTATAGGTCACGGTCAAGGAGCCTTCTGTTTCGGCTGCGGTGGCCTCAATCAAGTAGGAGTTGAGCGTGATGGCAGGCTGAGGAGCCTCGTATGCGGTAAGGGCAATGGTACCTAAACCGACATTGCCGATAGCCTTAGTCGAGTAAATCCACTTGATGTAACGGACGTTTTCGCCTAAGTTGAACTCTGCATGTTGAGTAGCGCCGAGTCTCGTATAGACGGCCAAATCAGTGTAATCTATACCGTCTTCAGAGGTCTCCACGGTGAAATTACCATTGCTAAAACCATTACCAGTAATGTCGAAGGTCAGTGTGCCGGGACGCTCATCGAATTGGAGCAGCAGCCAGTCGTCAGTGTCGTCGAATTTCAGCGGAGTTGTAGCATTGGCACCACCATTGTAGTCGCTGCCAAGACCTTCCTGATAAAGACCATCGGTACCTTCAATGCCTTCTTTGCCGCCGTTGAATTCGAAAGGCAAAGTGGCATAGGTGGGAGCCACATATTCTTCTTGGTTGACGGTGACGATGGCAAAAACTTCTTCCAATTCATCATCAAAGGTATACACCTTGAAGTAAGCGGAGCGGGCTGCACCGTTGTTGGCATCGATGATGTAATCCATGAAGTAAACATCATTTTCCTCGTTGATTTCAGCATAAATCCAATCAGGATCCTCTTGAAGTTCGTTACCTTCAGCATCGCAGAAATAGTAATCGAAGCTTGTGAAATCTGTGATGTTCTCGTAAGTTAATGCAAGTGTGCCGTCAGCACCTTCTGCAGGAGCATTGATTGTGTTGGGAGTGACAGTGACGGTGGGGATGTTAATCACAGGATGTGTCAGTGAAACTAATTGGCAACCTTGGCCGAATTCGTAGGTTGAACCATATTTGATCAGATTACCATAAACCACGGCAACATCGCCAACGGCAACATTGGCGGCTTCATCGCCACCGCAGCGGTAGGCTTGCAAGAAGACCTCATCACCTTCTTCATCAATCATATTGAAAGTAATATTGCCATAAGTGGAGTTATAAGCTGTCGGGATAGCAGAAACGATACCCGTGGCATACACGTTTTGTGTGCCAGCATTGGCATCGATGGCTGTATGGGCATCAGACACAGTGTAAGGATCTGCCAATGTGCCGGCATGATCTAAAGTGATGAAAGCGTATTCGGCAGTGGCAACAGCACTATTGTTGTACCCTTCGGCGGTGGCCATAGCCTTAATGGTCATATTTGAGCTGACACTAATAGCCGCAGTATAAACCGTGCTGTTTGTGGTAGGATCGTTACCATCGGTGGTGTAATAAATCGTGGCCCCTTCGGTGGCGCAGCTGATGCTCACAGTTTGAGTTTGGGTGTAAGTGCCAGCAACGGGACTAAAGGTGGGAGTAGCAACGGTATTGGTACTAGCTCCAGCAGTCGTGACTATCAACTCGATATCATCAATACGGGCATTTGAGGAACCTGTATTCTTAATGGTAAGATCAAAATTGGCAACTGATCCTGTTACGTTAATCGTCCAACTCTTTTGACTACCCGAAATGGTAATGTCAGAAGTTGTGGTAGTAACAGCAAATGTTGTTTTATTGGATTTGAAAGTTAACGACATCCCTGTGGCCTGACCCGTAGGAATGTTACTAATAGTCCATGTTTGGTTGCTTTTGGACAATAATAATTCAGGAGAGGTTCCTCCTGCCAATTCTTCTGCATACAATTTGGTGCTACTTGAGGATTGAGCATACGTAAGAGTAACACCACCGTAAACAGTAGTACCCTCAAAACCATATGCCGAAGGTGTTTCACCGGTGTCACCACCAGTCCATGTTTCTTCCCAAAGAACCGTGTTCACGGGAGCTTGTCCCATCATCCCCATAGGGATAGCGAGGAATGCGAGCAGCATAAAGGCTGCGGTCAGGATTGTAAATCTCCTTTTCATTTTTTTTGTTTTTGTTGTTTTTAATGATTTGTATTATGTTATTTGATTGTTTTTCAGCTTTTTAATTAGACCTTATGGGGTCGTTCAAAGCGGGTGCAAAATTAGAGAAAAAAATTATAACTTTTACACAGGCGAAAAAATAATTTTCAAAGGCCTCATTTTAATTGTTTTTTCGGGAAAAAACGTACTTTTGCAGCCATGAATATCGCTGCATTGGTTTCGGGGGGCGTCGACAGCTCCGTGGTGGTGCCGCTGCTGAAAGAGCAGGGCTACGACCCGCATATCTTCTATATTAAAATAGGTATGGAGGGCAAGGAAGACCTGTCAAGCTGCCCGTCGGAGGAAGATATCGAAATCACGACCTATATCGCCAAGAAATACGGCTGCAAGTTCGACATCGTGGATTTGCAGCATGAGTATTTCGAGACCGTCGGTCGCTACACCATGGAAATGGTGCGCAAAGGCCTCACCCCCAACCCTGACGTGATGTGCAACCGCTGGATCAAACTCGGTGCCTTTGAGGAGAAGGAAGGCCATAACTTCGACAAAATCGCCACAGGACATTACGCCCGCTCTTGGGAAGACGAGAACGGCATCTTCTGGCTCGGCACGGCAGCCGACACCTTTAAGGACCAGACCTATTTCTTAGGTCGCATCACCTATGCCCAACTGAGCAAGGTCATTTTCCCCATTGGCGACATCCCTAAACCTGAAGTACGTCGTTTGGCCGCCCAATATAAGCTACCGAGCGCGGAACGCCATGACAGCCAAGGGATTTGTTTTTTGGGTAAGATCAATTACAACGACTATATCCGCGAATACCTTGGTGAGATGCCTGGCGACATCGTGGAACTGGAAACTGGCAAAAAATTAGGCCGTCACAGGGGCTTCTGGTTCCATACCATCGGACAGCGCAAAGGTTTGGGTCTTGGCGGTGGACCGTGGTTTGTGGTGAAGAAAGACATCCCAAACAACATTGTCTATGTGTCGCAGGGCTACGACCCCGTGGCGCAATACACTAACATCGTTCCTTTGGGAGACCTGCAACCCATGAATCCCGCCTTGCAGTTTGTTGACGGACAGCGTGTGAGGTTTAAGATTCGGCATCAACCGGAATTCACTTACGGTACAATTCACCTCACGGAGCGTGGTGCGGATATTGAATCAGAAGTGGCCATCTCAGGCGTGGCACCCGGACAATTTGGTGTGGTGTATCATGAGACGGAGCCTTATGTCATTGGCAGTGGAGTGATTTGCGAGACTGAGGCATCGGAGGATTAATGCGCCTCTAACCAGTTGGCTCCCGTGTTCATTTCCACAACTACCGGCACCGAGAGCGGCAAAGCATTCACCATTTTGTCGTTGACAATAGCTTTCAGCGTGTCGAGTTCGTCGAGATGCGCATCGAAGACCAATTCGTCGTGCACTTGAAGAATCATCTTCGATTGCATCTTCAGGCGTTCCAACTCCTGATGGATGCCAATCATGGCAATCTTAATCATGTCGGCAGAACTGCCTTGAATGGGTGCATTGATGGCATTACGTTCGGCGAAACCGCGCACCACGCTGTTGGCGCTGTTTATGTCGCGCAGGTAACGGCGGCGTCCTAGGATGGTCTCGGCATAGCCGCGTTCACGCGCCAAAGCGATGCTGCGGTTCATGTATTCCTTAATGCCCGCGTACTCCTCGAAGTATTTCTTGATGATATCGGCGGCCTCGCTGCGCGAGAGCTCCATACGCTCGGCTAGACCGAAGGCCGACATGCCATAGATGATGCCGAAGTTGACGGCTTTGGCACGGCTACGTTGTTCCTTGGTGACTTGGTCCATCGGTACATGGAACACTTTGGCCGCCGTAGCCGCATGGATATCGTGGCCCAAGTTGAAGTCGTTCACCATGGCAGGGTCTTGACTCAGATGGGCGATGATGCGCAACTCGATTTGGCTATAATCGGCAGCAAGGAGGGTGTATTGTGGACTGCGCGGCACGAAGGCACGACGAATCTCTCGGCCTTTCTCGGTGCGCACGGGGATGTTCTGCAGGTTGGGGTTGTTAGAACTCAGTCGCCCCGTGGCGGTGACGGCTTGGTTGTAGGAGGTGTGAATCAGACCATCTTTCGGATTAACCAAAGCCGGTAGTGCATCGAGATAGGTCGACTTTAGCTTGGTGAGTGAGCGATAGTCCAGAATCATCTGGATGATAGGGTGCCTATGTGACAGTTTCTTTAGCACATCCTCGCCCGTGGCATATTGTCCCGTCTTGGTTTTCTTGGCCTTTTCATCAATGCGCAGGCGCTCGAAGAGGATTTCGCCTAGCTGTTTCGGCGAAGCAATATTGAAGGGCGTGCCAGCAGCTTGGTAGATTTGTTCCTCGATTTTTTGTATCTCCATGCCAAAGGCCTCGCTGATTTGTTGCAGGTTCTCCGTGTCGATTTTCACGCCGTTGGCCTCCATACGACTGAGCACGGGTACCAGTGGCATCTCAATCTCGTAGAATAGTTTTTCCACGCCGTTATCCTTCAGCAGGGGCAGCAGTTTCTCGTAGAGTTGCAAGGTGATGTCGGCATCCTCGGCGGCATATTCCTTCACCAATTCCACAGGCACCTCGCGCATGGTCTTCTGCTGACGGCCTTTACCGATTAGGTCCTCGATGGGGATGGTAAGGTAGTTGAGGTAGACCTCGGCGAGGTAGTCCATGTTATGGCGTTGTTCAGGTTCGAGGAGGTAATGCGCCAACATTGTATCGAACATTTTACCCTTTACGCTGACGCCGTATTGCGCCAGCATGGAGATGTCGTACTTTAGGTTTTGCCCGATTTTCAGGATGCTTTCGTTCTCGAACAAAGGTCGAAGTAGTTCCAGTTTCGTTTGGCAAGCCTCACGTTCAGCGGGCATGGGCAGATACCAAGCCTCGTGTGCCTTAATAGCAAAAGAAACACCAACCAATTCAGCGGAATACACGTCAATATTCGTCGTCTCGGTGTCGAAGACAAATTGTTGCTGTTGGGAAAGCAATTCCACCAAGGCCTTGATGTCGGCTTCGGTTTCCACCAGTTTATAATCATGTGGCACGGTCTTGGCCGAGTCCTTGTCGGAGAACTCCAACAGGCCGCTGTTGTCGCCTTGGTGGAAGAGGTCGAACTCGCCCGTTGGGGTGGGGGTGGAGAATAGGTCGGGCGTATTGGGTTGACTCCCCCCTGAAGCCCCTGTGGGTTGGCCCGTCCCCCTCTGAGAGGGGGGCAGGGGGGAGTCAACCAAATGTTTCCCCTTATATTCCTCCAAAAACCTTTTTGCAAACGTCTTGAACTCCAGCTCCTCAAACAAAGCCATCAGCGCATGCACATCGGGTTTCTTGGCTTTCAGTTCTCCCTCGTTAAACTCAACGGGTACCTCCAAGTTGATGGTGGCCAGTGCTTTCGACATCAGTCCTTGCTCAGCGAAGTTGATGACATTCTCCTTCTGCTTGCCTTTCAGCTCGTCGGCGTGGGCGATAAGGTTCTCCACGCTGCCATATTGTCCCACCAAAGCTGCCGCTGTCTTCTCCCCGATGCCCGGAATACCCGGGATGTTGTCGGAGGCATCGCCCCAGAGACCTAAAATGTCAATAAGTTGCTTGGGCTCCTTGATGCCATAACGTTCGCACACTTCTTTGGGTCCCCAAATTTGGGCTGGCTCACCGAATTTGGCGGGCTTGTAGAGCAGGATTTTGTCTGTCACGAGTTGCCCAAAGTCCTTGTCGGGGGTCATCATGTAGGTGGTGAAGCCTTGTTGTTCCGCTTTTTTCGACAAGGTACCGATGACATCGTCGGCCTCATAGCCTTCCACGCCATAGACGGGGATGTTGAAGCCTTCGATGAGCCTTATTATATAAGGTATGGAGTCGCGCAAGTCATCGGGCATCTTCTCTCGGTTGGCTTTGTATTCGCTGTATTCGGCTTGTCGTTGCGCAGTTCCAGACACGTCGAAGGCCACGCCAATATGAGACGGTTTCTCTTTCTGTAGTATTTCGTAGAGTGAGTTCAAAAAGCCCATCACCGCCGAGGTGTTGACCCCTTTCGAATTCATCCGTGGGTTTTTGCTCAAGGCGAAGAAAGCCCTGTATATCAATGCGTAGGCATCTAAAAGGAAGAGTTTTTTCTCTGTGGTTTCCATGGTGTTCTGTTTGAGGGGGTAAAAATACAAAGAATAACTTGAACTGGCATGTTTTTAGCCTTAAAACGTCAAAAAACCGAAAAAAACCGTCGTAATAAAAAAAAGTTGTACCTTTGCCGCCGAAAACGAGTTATTATTGGTCACAAGAAAGGCCGACGTTCTTTTTTAAACGATTGATTATCATGTT
>JAEEGJ010009258.1_pt1 | contig 26525 bp, 25 predicted proteins | sample 8958761 | NCBI WGS metagenome assembly JAEEGJ01 (sample SAMN16246546, study PRJNA631951) | gut metagenome | biome: gut microbiome; feature: rumen; material: RS-attached | host: Bos | place: Iran: Karaj | collected 2018-10 | reverse complement strand
ATCTCCAACCGGTCATATTGTATGTTTTTGATAACGAATGAAATTCCACACCGACCTCTTTTGCTCCTTCGATTTCCAAAAAGCTCATAGGTTTTTCGTTGTCGTCATAATAAATTTCGGAATATGCATTATCGTAAGCAACTATAATGTTATACTTTTTAGCAAATTGTATAAGTTTAACATAAAATTCTTTAGGTGCAATTGCTGCCGTAGGATTATTAGGATAATTAACAAATATTATCTTTGCTTTTTTAGCAACATCTTCAGGAATTGCATCTAAATCGGGCAAAAAGCCGTTTTTTTCAAGCAAAGGCATAAAATAGGGTATACCATCGGTAAATATTGTTCCTGTGTTATAAACGGGATATCCGGGCTCTGGAATCAAAACTACATCCCCGGGGTTAACAAATGCCAAATGCATGTGACCTATGCCTTCTTTTGAACCTATTAAAGCACAAACTTCATTGCTTGGATCTAAATCTACATTAAATCTTTTTTTATACCAACCTGCGACCGCTTTTCTGAAAGAAAGCATACCTGCACCGAACGGATACTGATGATTTTGCGGTTTTGAAAGGGCAAGTTGCCCTGCCGTTACAATATGTTCCGGAGTAGGCATATCAGGATCACCGACACCCAACGATATTATATCTGCACCTCTGTCTATTGCTTCTTTTTTCTTTCTGTCTATTTCTATAAAAAGATATGGTGGCAACTTTTTTAATTTTTCACTCGTTTCAATCTTCATTTTATCTTCCTTTGTTTGTTAATTCCATACATTTATTCTTCTATACTTCTGCTTCTCCTGTAAATGCTACGACTGCCGGTCCTTCCAAAAACACTTCAGAAATACTTTGTCCGTCTGTTTTACAACTTACATAAAGATTATCTTTGCCTCTTGTAACAACATGAACAGGTGATTTAACTTTGTTTAACAAAACGGAAATTATAGACGATGCCGTTACTCCAGTCCCGCAAGCTAAAGTTTCACCTTCCACTCCTCTTTCATAAGTTCTTACAAGTATTGTGTTATCTTTATCCACTTTAACAAAATTTACATTTGTTCCTGCCGGCTCAAAATGTTTGTGAAACCTTATAATGTTTCCATATTTTTGAACACTTACTTTTTCTATATCGTCAACATAAACTACTGCATGAGGAACACCCGTATTTAAAGAATGAATCGTCCAAATATTACCTTCAACATCAATTTCTTCGTTAAGAACCAAATCTTTCGGATTATACAATGCAAGTTTTACAACAGTGTTACTTTTTATTTCTGCCGTAACCAAGCCTGCATCTGTTTCAAATTTCATATTTTTGCCTGCAATACCTAACTTATAAGCAAACATTGCAATTGATCTTCCGCCGTTACCGCACATACTTGCAAAAGATCCGTCCGAATTATAATATCTCATTCTAAAATCGGCTTTTGAAGATTTTTCCAAAAGGATAAGTCCGTCTCCGCCAATAGAGTATCTTCTGTCACAAAGTTTTGCGGCAAGTTTCGAATGTATATTTTCAGGAACAACATTTTCTCTGTTATCTATTAAAACAAAATCGTTTCCTGCTGCTGTTAGTTTATAAAAATTTATTTTCATATAATTCCTTTATAGCGACCTTATCTTAAGGTCTTTAACGACACTACAACAAGTTACAAAACATTGTGTTGCAATTTTTATCGACATTATACATTGTGCTTTTGCCGTTTCCATTCATCAATACATCTATACTTCCATACATCAAAAAAAGGCGCTAAAAAGATTTTTAATCTCTTTAGCACCTTTGCTAAAAGTTTGTTGTTGTATTGTTGTGGCTTAATTGTATAACAAAAAAAATTTTTTGTCAAATTTAACTATAAATTAATACATTCCACATTTTGAAGTTTGTCATATTCGTCGAGAGATTTTAAATATGCAATAACTTTTTCCATATTGGTTAACAAAGAACAACCGCACTTTATTGCAGCTTTTCTTATTGTTGCATTTTCTTTTCTCTCGGCAATATCAAATGTTTTATGTATATTTATTACAAAATCAACTTTACCGTCTTTTATAACATTTATTGCTTTAGGATCTTCCGTCCAGTTAACGGCATGAACATTGTATCCTCTTGATTTCAAATAATCTGCCGTTCCGGTTGTTGCATATACGGGAACATTCAATTTGTATAAATTTTCCACAACTTCCATAAATTTTATTTTATCTCTTTCTCTGCCGGAACTTACCAATATTCCTTTAACGGGTTTTTTTATTTGAGTTGCTTCAAGAGACAATATCATTGCCTGATTAAAATCTTTGCCCAAACACCCTACCTCACCTGTAGATCCCATTTCCACCCCGGTTACCGGATCAGCACCGTCGAGTCTCTGATAACTGAACATTGAAGCTTTCATCCCCACAAAAGGAATTTCACTTTCATCTATCATTATTTTGTTTATCTTTTCATTATTCATAACTTTACAGGATATTTCCGCAAGATTTTTACCGGATACTTTTGATATAAAAGGAAATGATCTTGAAGCTCTTGAATTACATTCTATAACTTTAACATCGTTATCTTTTGCAATAAACTGAATATTGAAAGGACCGTTAAGATTTAACCCTTTTGCAATTTTCCTGACGATATCTTTTATTGTATTTACGGTTTTTACATAAAGCTTTTCCGGCGGAAACACAAGTGTTGCGTCACCGCTGTGAATACCTGCATTTTCAACATGTTCACTTACCAACGAAATTATTACTTCACCGTTTTTTGCAACTCCGTCACATTCGACTTCTTTTGCATCAAGAATAAATTTTGAAATTACTACAGGATAATCGTCTGAAATATCTTTTGTTAACGAAAGGAAATAATCCAAACTCTTTTCGTCACCGGCAACATTCATAAGTGTTCCGGACAGCACAAAACTCGGTCTTATTAAAACAGGATAACCTACTCTGTTAATAAATTCATCTATTTCTTTTCTTGAAGTCGCCGATATCCATTCCGGTTGATCTATTCCCATTTTATCGAGCAATGCGGAAAATTTATTTCTGTCTTCCGCCATATCTACCGTTTTTGCGCTGTGTCCCAAAATTTTAACTTTTGCATCGTTTAAAGACGGTATAAGATTGTTAGGGTTTTGTCCGCCCATACAAGCTATAACACCTTTCGGCTTTTCAATATCCACAATATCCAAAACTCTTTCAAAAGAAAGCTCTTCGAAATATAATCTGTTGGATGTTGAAAAATCCGTCGATACTGTTTCAGGATTACAGTTTATAATTATACTGTCTGCTCTTTTCGTTTTGAAATATTTGCTTGTCATTACAGAGCACCAATCGAACTCACAACTGCTGCCTATTCTGTAACTTCCGCTTCCCAACGTAATTATTCCGGAATTTTTCTTTTTTAATTCTATATCGTTATGTATCCCGTCATAAGATAAATACAAATAATTTGAACTTGTAGGATATTCGGCCGATGTTGTATCTATTTGTTTTACTACTGGAACGATATTTAGTTTTTTTCTTAATTTCCTTATTTCAAGTGAAAGTTTCTTTATTTCTTTTTGAGTATGTTTTTTATCAGGTTCTTTTATACCAAGAAAAAACTTAACTAATTGATAGTCGGAAAAACCGAGTTTTTTTAAGTTTCTTATATATTCTTTGCCGAAATTTTTGAAAGTATCATAAACGGTTTTTGTTTTACTCTTTTTTATCAGTTCAATAAGCTCGTTTTCCGTATCTGCAAGATGTTTTATATGTGCCAGGAACCATTTTGAAATTTTTGATAAATCCGCAATTTTATCTATGGAATAATTTCTTTTAAATGCTTCATATATAGCAAACAATCTTAAATTGGTAGGATTTGCAATTTCGTATTCAAGATCTTTTTTTGATGCATCTTTAAATATTCCCGCCGTTATTCCTTCATCATTTTCATTTACCATTCTTATTGCTTTTTGTGTTATTTCACAGAAATTTCTTCCTATAGCCATAACTTCACCTACGGATTTCATCTGTGTTCCCAATAGTTTTGAAACACCGGTAAACTTTGTTAAGTCCCATCTCGGTACTTTTAATGTTACATAATCCAACGACGGTTCATAAAATGCGGATGTTGTTTGTGTTACGGGATTTTTAAGTTCAAGAAGATTAAATCCCGACACAACTTTTGCTGCAATATAAGCTATAGGATAACCTGTAGCTTTTGAAGCAAGTGCGGATGATCTTGAAAGTCTTGCATTTATTTCTATAACATAAAATTCTTTTGTGTAAGGGCTTAATGCAAACTGAACATTACATTCCCCTATTACACCTATATTATGAACAATCTTTATTGCCGTATCTCTTAACATATTGTTTTCAATGTTGTCTATCGTTTGGCACGGAGCAACAACTATTGAATCGCCGGTATGTATTCCCATCGGATCAAAATTTTCCATATTACAAATGGTTATACAATTACCTTGTCTGTCTCTCATTACTTCATATTCTATTTCTTTCCAACCGTATAAAGATTTTTCTATTAAAATTTGAGGAACACTCATTAAAGCCGCAGATGCAAGTTGTTCCAACTTTTCTTCGTTTTCCGCAAGGCCGCTGCCAAGTCCGCCCAAAGCAAATGCGGATCTTGTTATTACCGGATAACCTATTTCTTTTGCAACTTTTAATGCTTCTTTCACGGTAGATACGGCTTTGCTTGCAGGAATAGGAACATTTATTTCTTTCATCTTTGCGGCGAACAAATCTCTGTTTTCCGACATTTCAAGAGAATCAACAGTTGTTCCCAATACTTCAACTCCATACTTTTGCAAAACTCCGCTTTTATAAAGTTCTATAACACAGTTTAATGCGGTTTGTCCGCCGAAACTCGATATTATTCCGACAGGTTTTTCTTTCTCGATAACTTTTTGAACCCAAAATGGTGTTACAGGATAAAGATACACTTTCTTATCGACATCTTTGTTTGTTTGAACCGAAGCTATGTTAGGATTTACTACTATAACTTCAAGGTTCTCTTCCTGTAAAGCTTTTACGGCTTGTGAACCGGAATAATCAAATTCTCCGGCTTGACCTATGGACAAAGCTCCCGAACCGAGCAAGATTACTTTCGGTCTCTTTAAACCTGTATGACTTAATTTTTTTAATATTGGCATAATTTCTATCCTTCCAAACCTCTATACGTTCATCTTTCAACTTTTTGCAAAGTAAAAAGTTTCTATACCTCTGTTCTTCTCGTTGCTACAAGCAACGAATAAACTCCGAAATTATCCAGGCAGTATCATTCGGTCCGCTTGAAGCTTCCGGATGAAACTGTACCGACATAAAGGGTTTAGTTTTATGTTTTATACCTTCAACACCTTTATCGTTTGCATTTTCAAACCATAAAGACCAATCTTTTGCAATTGTTGACGGATCCACCGTATAACTATGGTTTTGACTCGTCATAAAAGCTTTTTGCTCCGGTATTATGAATACCGGTTGATTATGACTTCTGTGTCCGTAAGGCATTTTCTTTATTTTTGCACCGCTTGCAAGAGATATTATTTGGTGTCCCAAACAAATACCTAAAACAGGTTTGTTACCGTTTAATAACTCTTTTACTCTTTCTACCAAATCGCCGGTATTTCTCGGGTCTCCCGGTCCGTTACTTATAAGCCAACCGTCTGCTTCAACAGTTGAAAAATCAGTATCCCAAGGTACCAACTCTATTTGACATTCTCTATCTACAAGCATTCTTAATATATTCCATTTTACTCCGCAATCTACAACGGCAACTTTTTTCTTCCCTGTTCCGAAAATCTTTCTTTCTTTTGATGATACCGTCGGCATAAGATTAAATTTCGACGGATCCACATATTCATCCTTTTTAAAGTTTTCTATAAAAGGAAATTTTCTGATAGTGTTTTCTTTTTTACAACCCTCCGGAACAATCCATCCGAAAAGGTTTCTTGTGTTTCTTATTGTTTGAACCAAATATCTTGTATCTATACCGGCAATTCCGGGAACTTTTTGCTCTATCATCCATTGTTCAAGAGGTATCATACTGCCGTAATGATAACTTTCGTCAAAAATTTCCGATACTATAATCCCCTGCGTTTTTATGGATGAACTTTCATGTCCTAACGCCGTTAAAAAATTATCATTTTCCAATTTAGGAACTCCGTAATTGCCTATGAGACAAAAACTAAAAACAAGAATTTGACCTATATAAGACGGATCAGACATAGATTCGCTGTAACCCAACATTCCGGTATTGAAAACCATTTCACCGCTTACGGCAGCATCGTACCCTATAAGTTTTCCTTCAAACTTCATACCGTTTGAAAGTTCCAATACCGCTTTTTTCCTTTTCAAATTGTTTATCATTTTAAAAAATACTCCGTATTTTTTTTGATGTATGGACGTATTTGCCTTTGGCAATTTTCCGTTTTTCTATGCCTTTATTCCTCCGGCTCTCTATCCTTCCATACCTCAAAATTTTTGCAAAGCAAAAATTTCAGTTCTCTTATTCTTTAAACTTCTCAAACAACTGAATTATCGTTTTAGCTATATCGTTTATTGTTCTTCCCGAATCCATAGCTTTTTTTCTTAAATTGTTGTAGGCGGCTTCTTCGTCCATATTAAATTTTTTCATTAATATGCCTCTGGCTCTGTCAACATTTTTTCTTTCTTCTATTTGATATTGAAGATTTACAACTTTTTTCTCCATATCACGAAATTTGTGTGATAATCTTACCGCAAGTTCCGTAGTATGAATTAAAACTTGTTTGTTTATCGGTTTTGTTATACAAAATATATCCAACGAACCTTTTTTCAGTTCGTCTATATTGTCACTTTGAAATGTATTTGCAAGTATTATTGTCGGACATATTTTTAATTCTTCAACTTTTACGGCAAGTTCATAACCTGTCATATCTTCCAAAGAATAGTCCGTTATAATAATATCCGGCACGAATTGATTAACTTTCCTTAAAACTTCATTTCCCGATTTTTCTATGTGTGTAATTACGAAATTACTGGTAGATAGTGATAGAAGTGCCTTTAATTCTTCTGCCTGTTTCTCTGAACATACCAACAATAAATTTGTTTCGTTCATAAAAGGTACCTCCTTAAACCATATAAATCATACGATTTACAGGTTGAAAACTAAATTTAATATTGTGCTTTTGAAGATCTTTTGTCTATTCACAGATAAAGGTGCTTAAAGAATTGTTCTCTAAGCACCTTTGCTCAATATCTTTATTTAGTTTTTATTAATTATATTCTTTTTTAGTATTTATGTCAACAAGAAATATAATCGTTACTAAAATTAAATCTTAAATTGCAGATAATCCTTTTTCCAAATCTTCAATAATATCATCTACATTTTCTAACCCTACAGAAAGTCTTACCATTCCCGGATTGATTCCGCATGCAACAAGTTGTTCGTCGGTAAGTTGTCTGTGTGTGGCAGATGCAGGGTGCAATACACAAGTTCTTATATCCGCAACATGAACTTCGTTTGAAGCCATTTTTAAGTTATCCATAAACTTAATTGCAGGTTGTTTACCGCCTTTAATTGTTATAGACATAACTCCGCTTTGACCTTTAGGCAAATATTTTTGTGCTAAATCGTGATATTTGTTGCCTTTAAGTCCCGGATAGTTTACATGTTCTATTTTAGGATGTTTTTCCAAATATTTTGCTATGGTTATTGCATTTGAACAATATCTTTCCATTCTGACCGCAAGTGTTTCAAGACCGAGATTTAATAAAAATCCGGAATGTCCTGAAGGATATGCACCGAAATCTCTCATAAGTTGCATTCTCGCTTTTATTATATACGGAGCAAAAGGATACTTTTTCGTATAAACAGTTCCATGATAAGATTCATCCGGTTCTGTAAATTCGGGAAATTTCCCACTTGTAAAATCGAATTTACCGGAATCTACAATTACTCCGCCGCCTTGTACCGCATGCCCGTCCATATATTTTGTTGTTGAATGAATAACAATATCAGCACCGTAATCTATAGGTTTACAAAGTATAGGTGTAGCAAAAGTATTATCTACTATTAACGGAATTTTGTTTGCATGAGCAACTTTTGCAAATCTTTCTATATCGAATACTTGTAACGACGGATTAGTTAATGTTTCACCGAAAACCGCTTTAGTGTTGGGTTTTATTGCTTTTTGTATTTCTTCTTCACTTGCATCCACATCAACAAAAATACATTCTATTCCCAACTTTTTAAGCGTAAAAGCAAAAAGGTTTATCGTTCCGCCGTAAATTGCGGATGCACTTACAAAACTGTCTCCTGCATTGCAAAGGTTAAGTATTGAAAGCAACGAAGCCATTTGTCCCGAAGATGTGCACATTGCAGCAACACCATGTTCAAGGTCTGCGATTCTTTTTTCAACAACATCTACGGTGGGGTTGGTAAATCTTGAATATATGTGATTTTTTGTAGGATCATCGAACACTTCCGCAATTTCCTGCGTGGAATTGTAACGGAATGTTGTGCTTTGATATATAGGCATAACTCTCGGTCCGCCGTTTACGGGTGTGTACCCTGAATGTAAACATTTTGATTCATCTTTCATCTTTTGTACTCCTTATCATAAATATTGTATTGTTTAGTATTTCTGTGATTATATAAAATTGAAAATTTAAAATAAACCAAGAAAGCACAATAAAAAAGCGGCAGAGATTTTATTCTCTGCCGACTCTTATTTATAATTTTATGTTTTATTTCAAACTTTTATATGTTTCCGATATTTCCTTTAATAAACTTGGAATATCAAGCTTTTGAGGACACTTTGCTTTACATATTCCGCAATTTATACATTTATCTGCTCTGTTTTCTTCCTTAATGGCTTCATAAGCTATAATAAATCTGTCTTTCCTTTCGGTGGCTTTATATTGGTTATATATTAAGAAATTTTTAGGTATATCTATTCCTACAGGGCAACCGTCACAATATCGACAATAAGTACATGACACTGCACCTGAAGAATTGTAAACGGTAATTGCATTTGCAAGAACTTCCTGCTCTTTATCGGTTAAAGGTGTAAAGTTTGTAAATGTTTTAACATTGTCTGTAACCTGTTCCGGTTCCGACATGCCGCTTAGAACGACAAAAACATTAGGCAAACTTGCTGCATATCTCAAAGACCACGATGACAGGGAATCATGAGGATTTTCCTTTTTTAATATTTCGGCAGATTTTTCGTTTAATGTTGAAAGTTGTCCGCCTTTTAACGGATTCATTACTACTACCGGAAGTCCCGCTTTTGTCGCAATTTCGTATTGTCTTTTTGCATCAACGGTTTTCCAATCTATAGGATTTATGGGAAGTTGAACAAAATCCCATTTGTATGTGTTTACAACTTCTTCCAAAAGTTCGGGTACATCATGAATTGAAAAACCTAAATATTTTATTTTACCTTCTTTTTTCTTCTCAAGTAATTGTTCGTAAACATTACATTGTTTTAATGTTTCCCACTCTCTTTTGTTTATGTTATGTGTTAAATAAAAATCAAAATAGTCTGTTTGGCATTTTTTTAATTGTTCTTCAAATATAGGTATAACTTCGGATTTATCTTTTAATATTCTTAAAGGCATTTTATCTGCAAGATAATAACTGTTTCTCGGATGCTTACTTAATACCGTACCTGTTGCAAGTTCGGATTTTCCTCCGTGATAAAACCATGCCGTATCAAAATAGTTTATACCGTGTTCTATTGCATAATCAACCATTCCTTGAAGCTTTTCAATATCCGGTTCTCCGTCTTTCAAAGGAAGTCTCATCATTCCAAAACCTATCAGAGAAACATCAATATCTTTGTACTTTTTTGTAAAAACTTTATCAGCTAAACTTTTTGTTGCTGTCGTAACTTTTTTACATGCCGACAGAACCACAGCTCCTATCGTCGTAAACAGTGCGGATTTTAAAAATTGCCTTCTGTTCATAAAAAAATTCCCCCGAATTGTTATATTTTTTTATATTGTTTTCTTATTTTTCTTCTATTTTTTTTATTACTTCATCAATCGACAAATTTTGTTCCTGTGCGATTTTTGATATATCATCATACTCATATTTTGTTTTTGTTATTCCGTACCCCGAGGAAACTTTTTTCCTTACAGGTCCGAAAACGGTTTGTATTTGTTCCTCTTTTCTGTTAAGAGTATATCTTTCGCTTATATTTCTTCTTATACCGAGAGTAGTTGTATGTTTAAAAATTAAACTTACAATTTTATCTTCCGCTTCTTTTTTGCACATAACGGAAAGAACTATACCCGGACGAGACTTTTTCATACAAACATTAGTCGTATATACCTCTAAAGCTCCCGCTTCAAAAAGTATTTTCGTTGCAAATCCTACTTTTTCGGGAGTCATATCATCGATATTGCATGTAAGTTCAACAATACTGCTTGTTTGTTGTGCGCTTCCAATCATTGCTCTTACACAATTTGCATAAATAAAATCCTTTTTCCCCATTCCATACCCTGTTTTATCCACTTTTATAACAGGCATATCGGCAAATTCCGTTACAAAATATTTAAGTAAGGCTGCTCCTGTAGGAGTACACAACTCTTCTTTAACAGCTCCGCTGTAAATCGGTATATCTTTTAAAATAAAAGCCGTTGCAGGTGCGGGAACAGGTAATATTCCGTGTGCACAATGAACGTGACCTCCGCCTACATTTATAGGCGAAGATATAATTTTATCCGCTTTAAGTTTATCCGTTAAAACACATACTGCCGTAATATCTGCAATTGCATCCATCATTCCTACTTCATGGAAATGAACTTCCGTTACGGGAACACCGTGTGCCTTGCTTTCTGCTTCGGCTATTAATTTATAAACAGCAACGACATCATCTTTTATTTTATCGGAAACCTTTAAAGAATTTATAATATCCGTAATTTCTTTGAAACTTGCATGATGATGTGTGTGGTTATGTTTGTGTTCATGCTCATGATTGTGCTCGTGTACATGGTCATGGTGATGATGATGATGTTCATTTTCAACACAAGCACTTTCTTCTTTTATACCGTCAACGGATATATCAATACGGGTTCCTGAAATTCCGCATTTTTTAGTTTGTTCCACGGACAAACTTGTTTTAGGAATTCCGATAGTATTCATTTGGTTTACAAAATCTTTTTGTTCACTGTCACTTAATAATTCATATAAAGCAGCCGTAAGCATATCACCGGCAGCCCCCATAGAACAATCTAAATATAATATTTTCATTTTTTTGTCTCCATATGATTAATCATGTTAGCAATGTAACCTGCACCGAACCCGTTATCTATATTTACTACAGATACACCGGCAGAACACGAGTTTAGCATAGATAATAATGCAGATATACCTTTAAAAGATGCACCGTATCCCACACTTGTAGGAACAGCAATAACCGGGCAGTCCGAAAGACCGCCGATAACACTTGCAAGAGCACCTTCCATCCCCGCAATTGCTATAATAACGGATGCATTCATTATATCATCAATATGTGCCATAAGTCTGTGTATTCCGGCAACACCTACATCATATAATCGAACAACTTTATTTCCGAAAAATTCCGCGGTAATTGCAGCTTCTTCGGCTACGGGAATATCACTTGTTCCGCCCGTTGCAACAACGATTGTTCCTGCTCCGTCAGGTATTTCCGATTTTCCTATAATTCCGATTTTTGCATCACGAAAATATTTTATGCGGTATTTTTTTGAAATAATTTTTTTCTTTTCTTCTTGAAGACGAGTAATCAAAATATTGTTTTGTTTGTTTGAAATCATTGTCTTTATAATACCGATTATCTGTTCGGCGGTTTTTCCGGCACCGTAAATAACTTCATTTGTCCCCTTACGAAATTTCCTGTGTAAATCAATTTTTGCAAAATCAATGTCTTCAAACGGTTTTTTTTTAATTTTTAATATTGCATCTTGCACGGAAAGTTTTTTATTTTGAACTTGTTCAAGTATTTGTTTTAATTCACTGTTCATTTCTTGCCTCCATATCAAGGCAAACAGCTTTATAATCTGCCGACAACTTTTTAAATATTTTTTCCCTGTTTGAAAGCATCAATGGAAATTGTTCTTTCCTTATTTGAATTTTTGCCGTATCGTTAACGGTTCTTACTCTGAAATCAACAAAACCCAAAGAAAAAAGGTATTTTTCCGCTTTTTCCGTTCGTTGTAAAAGATGTTTGTTTATCTTTTGCCCCGTAATAATACGAGTTGCAAGACATGTGTAAGATATTTTGTTCCATGTAGGCAACTTTTCTTTTTTCGATAATTTACGAACATCTGCTTTAGTAATGTTACATAATTTAAGAGGTGATAAAACGGACAATTCCTTAAGTGCTTTCATACCCGGTCTGTCACTTGCTTTGTCGGAAGCATTTGTTCCGTCTAAAACAAATTTAAATCCGTCTTTTGATGCTGCTTTATATATTGCCGAAAAAATTTGTTTTTTACAGAAATAGCATCTGTTTTTTGGATTTGCAACAACTTTTCTGTCCGATAATACACTCAATTTGATGACTTTTAATTCTATACCGTAGTCGGAAACAAATTTTAAAGCATTTTCAAACTCAAAGCCGGGTTGAAATTCTGATTTCACGTAGTAAGCTTTTACTTTTTTGGCATATTTTTTTGCAGCATATAAGAGATAAGAAGAATCAACTCCGCCTGAAAAAGCAACTGCTACTTCATTATATTTTGAAAAAAAACCTTTTAAATTCATAAATATATAGGTGATTCCAAAATTTTATTAAAATTTTTTAATTCTCAGACGGAACTTTTTTCTCTTCAATTTTTTTAAACAATTTTTCTTTAATAACACCTTTCGGATCGGTTATTAAAACATTTACTAACCAAATAAGAAGGCCTAAAGCTACTACTGATAACCCTAAATAAGTGTCGTTCAACATATCCAACGGAGCGGGATTAAAGAATTCAGCTTTTAATTCCGCATATTCGAAAATTGCATCTACAAACCACATAATAGATGCTCCCCAATATAACCAACACAGGAAACCGACCTTCATATTGCTTTTATGAGCTCCTGCATACCAAATCACGGTACATATAATTGCAGCAAAAACAGTAATTAAAAGTGTCATATTTATAAAGCCTCCCTGCTAAGTTTAACTTCACGAACAGCTCTTTTTTCTATAATATTTGAAACTATCAACATACAAACCCATACTGCCGTAACTAAAACCGCCATGGTAACACCGGCACTGCTCATTTCCGCAAGCATGTCAGCTGTTTCTCCGTTCTGAACAGCTGTAAGAAACGGGAAAAAAGGAACTACTTCTCCGTGCCAAATATGTTCAAATGCAAGGAGAGCAGAACCGCCCCACAAAAGATTACTTAACCATTTAAGTTTTGCGGAAAATTTAACTTTTTTTACTTCTTCGACAGTTCCGTCGGACAAAGAAACTTTTACTTTTTCTTCTTTTTCTGTTGATTTAACTATCTTTGTAACAATTGTTGTAACAATTGCTTCTGCAGCTGGAACTAAAAAGCATGCCATAGTAATACTCTCCTTTATGTATAAATTTTATTTTTTTATATTATAGTAATTCATTGAATTAAGTTCAACGAATATATCTCTGAAATTTTAATGTTTTTATAAAAACTATTTTAATTTTTTATATAATTCCGCAACATCTTTTAAAAGTGTCGGAATTTCCAATTTTTGCGGACATTTTGTTTTACATATTCCGCAATTTATACATTTATCTGCTCTGTTTTCAGGCTTAATTTTTTCATAAGCGAAAATAAAAATATCTTTTTTATTATCGGCTTTATATTTATTATATATACTGAATACTTCCGGAATATTTATTCCTACGGGGCAACCGTCACAATATTTACAATATGTACATGTAATTGCTCCCGAAGATTTATATACGGCAATTGCATTTGAAAGGACTTTTTCTTCTTTTTCCGTTAACGGTTTAAAGTTTATAAAAGTGTTTACATTATCCACCATATGTTCCATTTCCGTCATACCGCTTAACACACAAAAAACATTTTCCAAAGATGCAACATACCTTAAAGACCACGAAGACGGCGAAGCATCCGGATTTTCTTTTTTCAGTAAATCAACGGCTTTAGGACTAAGTGAAGATAACTGTCCGCCTTTTAACGGATTCATTACCACTACCGGAATACAGGCTTTTGCCGCAATTTCATATTGTTTTTTTGCATTAACACCGTACCAACCGCTGCTGTCGGTTTTTTCCCAATCTATTAAGTTGATGGGAAGTTGAACAAAATCCCATTTGTAAGTGTTTAAAACTTCTTCCAAAAGTTCCGGTGTATCGTGAATGGAAAATCCTAAATATTTTATTTTACCTTCTTTTTTCTTTTCTAAAAGTTGTTCATAAACATTACATTTTTTTAATGTTTCCCACTCACCTTTATTTATGTTATGTGCAAGATAAAAATCGAAATAATCCACCTGACACCTTCTTAACTGTTCATTAAAGAATTTTAAAACCTGGTCTTTTGTATCAAGAAGTCTTAAAGGAAGTTTGTCTGCAAGATAATAACTGTTTCTCGGATATTTCTTTAGTACTTTACCTGCGGTAAGTTCGGATTTGCCGTTATGATAAAACCATGCCGTATCAAAATAGTTTACACCATGTTCTATTGCGTAATCCACCATTTTTTGAGTTTGAGCAACATCAGGTTCCCCAAGCTTTTGCGGCAGTCTCATAAGACCGAATCCTATGGCTGAAATATCAAGGTCTTTAAATTTTTTCGTATAAACTTTACCTATAACTTTTTTTGTTTCCGCAGTAACTTTTTTGCATGCGGATAATACAACTGCTCCGATTGTCGTAAATAGTGCAGATTTTAAGAATTGTCTTCTGTTCATAAAGGCCTCCGATCTGATGTTATCCGGTCATTTACTTCTTTAAATTATATAACTTAGAGCAACTCCAATGTCAACAAAAAAAATTAAAACTATTTACATTGTATGAAACAAACATACAATAGCTGTGATTGCCAAAATTATTCCCATTATATTGATAATATTTATTTTTTCTTTAAAAAATACCGTTCCTGTAATTGTACCGAGAGATATTACTCCCAAATTCATTGCCGCAAAAATCAGCGTGGGATTATTGTTGTATGCTTGATGAGCACGAAAATAGAAATAAATATTCCCGAAATTCAAACAACCTAAAATTATTCCGCCCAATATACTTCTTGCCGTCCATTGTGTTCCGCGGATTATTAAATATGTAAATAATAATATTGCCGCGAGAATAAAAACAGCACATAAATTGGTTGCTGTCATTGCTACATTTTTTGATAACTGTTTAAACAAGATATCAATTATTCCGTATCCTAACCATACTCCAAGCAATGTCCACACGGCACCTGTACCCGATATTTTACTTTTAGGTTTATAAACCAATGCCGATAACGAAATAATTGCCAAAATAACAGCTAAAATCTTCCCTGTAGACAAAACTTCGCCGAAAATTAAAAATGCTGCTATTATCGGCAAAAACAAAGATAATCTCTGTGCGGCATCCGATTTTGCTATTCCGGCACGATTAACACATTTGCCCATAATTATAAAAACACTCGGCAACAAAATACCTAACGGTAATAAAATCTGCCATTCGGACAATAAAACATTGAAATTATTGCCGAGATTCGGTCTAAATAAAACAAATGCACTAATTGCCGCTACGGGATAGTTAACCGCTACCGCTTGATTAATTGAAATTCCACTGTTTTTAGATATTTTTAACAATATAGATACAGCTACACTGCATACAATACTTAATACTAAATAAGTCATATTAATTTCCTTTCTGTTATGAATATATTTATTATATAAAATCAGAACAATTTTTGCTTTATAAAAATTCAATTTGATAAAATATATGTTAAACAAGTTAAAATATAAAGTATCAAAGATATAAAAATATTAGGAAACATAATTATGATTATAAAAGCGGTAAAATTTTGTGAAAACGGATTTATGACACAACCTTTCGCTTTCGGCGGTGAAGAAGGACCGGACAAATTTGATTCGTCAATAAAGTATCGTTCAAGTTTACAAAACTATATCATAGATACAGGCAGTGATGTTATTCTTGTAGATACCGGTTTACCTAAAGAAACTCCGGAAATGGTTCCCGACGAATTTAAGAAAACAAATACAATAAAACAATTAAAAGTTAAATTTAACAGAGAATCTTTTTTGAATGATGTTTTAACCTGCACAACATATAAAACGGATACTCCGAAATTATATGTTCATAAAATAGAAAAAGACGGCATTTCCGTTTGCGACATTTCCACATTATGGGAAGAAAAAACAGATACCTCTACCATCGTGGATTATCCGTTAAAGATTAAGGGATAATATTATATCAATTCGACTTTGCCGGTGGTGTGTGAAAAGTGGCATTTTGCAATGTACAATTTGTCGTTATCAACAGCTTCTTTAATTATTTTGGAATTTTCAAGCAGATACTTTTCCACCCATAAAGTATGTTTTCTTGCAAACTCGTTATTGCAATCAAATTTACCTTTACCGTCTATAACGGGATACACACATTTCAATATCGACTGAAAATGTTCCGGCATTTCCGGATACTGTTCATTTGCATATTTCATAACACCGCAATCGTCGTGACCTAAAAGTATTAACAACGGAACATGAAGTTTTTTAACAGCATATTCTATACTTTCTTTAACATTGGGGCCTACTGCAATTCCTGCAACTCTGACAACAAAAAGTTCACCTATACCGCAATCAAAAATTATTTCCGGTACTACTCTGGAATCGGAACAACTTAAAACACAAGCATAAGGTTCCTGATAAAGTGCAAGACTTTGCAATGTCTTTAAACACATGTTTTTCGCGGTAGGTTTTCCTTCTATAAAATTCTTGTTGCCTTCCAATAATTTGTTTAATTCTTTTTGTGCAGTTTGTGATATCATAAAATTTACCTTTTACTTTAATAATTCTTTAATACAATCTTCTACAACTTTCATATCTGCCGTCGGCTCAAATCTTGCAACGACATTACCGTTTTTATCTACAACAAATTTTGTAAAATTCCACTTTATATCACTGTTTTTTTCAAAGTCGGGATCTATTTTTGCAAGATGCTGATTCATAAATCCTGCCATTTTCCCTTCGCCGAAACCTTTAAATCCTTGTTGTTCTTTAAGATATTTATATATCGGCAACTGATTATCTCCGTTAACATCGGATTTTTTCATTTGCGGAAAAGTTGTGTTGTAATGTAATGTGCAGAACTCATGAATTTCGTCATCTGTTCCCGGAGCTTGAGCTCCGAACTGGTTACAGGGAATATCAAGAATTTCAAGTCCTTTTGAATGATAATCTTTATACATTTGTTCTATCGGTGCATATTGAGGTGTAAAACCGCAACCTGTCGCCGTATTTACTATCAAAACAACTTTGCCTTTAAAATCTGCCATCTTAATTTCTTCACCTTTTGCACTTATAACGGAAAAATCATAAAAGTTTGCCATTTGCGGTTCTCCTTTTTCTTTAATAATTGTATTATTTACGGAATATATTCTTAATGTTATCAAACATAAAACAATTAATGCAAATAAAATTCTCTTCATGTTTTTATTTTACTTTATTTTTTCAAATCTCTTCCGGTTTGCCGATGGTTAACACCAACAAATTTTTATTTGAATCTTTTGCGGCTTGTTGTTCCGCTTTTAAAGGGTCATCCCAACTGTGTTTTGATAATGTATATTTTGAATGATGAACGGTAACATATCGTTTAGCATTAAGTTCCTGCATTTCTTTTGTAAGTTCTTCGGGCATTGTGTGTATTTGGTTCCAATCCCGGTTATATTGTCCGTTTTCAAGTATTGCCAAATCCATATTAGGAAAATGTTCCCCTATATATTTAAAGTGCGGTCCGTAACCGGAATCACCGCCGATATAAACTTTTTTACCGTCGGCAAATTCCACAACAAAAGATGCCCACAAAGTTTTGTTTCTGAAAATACTTCTTCCCGAAAAATGGCGGGCGGGCAAACAATAAAATTTTGTGCCGCCGATTTCAGCTTCTTTATACCAATCAAGTTCGGTAATGTTGTTTAAAGAAACATTCCAATATTCAAAATGTTCACCCACGCCTAAAGGAACAACTATATTTTTTATTTTTGATTTTAATTCTTTAACGGTAAAATAATCCAAATGATCCCAATGGTCATGACTTATTACAAGAAAATCCACTTCGGGAATATCTTGCGGTTTGTAAATGTCCGTTCCGGGATAGGGTTTATTTATAAATTTTACCGGTGAACCTTGTATAAGAACAGGATCAACCAAAATTTTTATACCGTTAACCTGCAACAAATACGAAGAATGGCCGAACCATATAATAAGGTCTTTATCTTTCGGTAAAGACTTTAAATCTGTTTTAACCGACGGTACAGGTTGTGCCGGTGCCAAATCTTTTCTTTTTTCGGTTAAAAATTCCCACATAGTTTGAAAACCGCTTTTGTTGCCGGTCATAACTGTTGTGGGAACTTCATTTTGAAATTGTCCGTCTTTATAGTTTGGTGATTGTTTTATAAGTTCCAACCTGTTACCGCTCGGCAACTTTCCGAAACTTTCCATAAATTTACCGTCTGCAGTTTTATCGATAAATATATAACCGCCCGTTGCCGCACCTGCCGCAACAACTGTTCCCGCTATTAATGATTTTTTTATAAAATCTCTTCTGTTCATATTGTAAAATTATATAAATTAAAGCAACTATACTTTCTTGCTCTAAAAAAATTTATCCATCCTTTTGAATTTTTTTGATGCTGTTATAATACTGCATTCTGAAATTAACAATACCGCTAACAAATTTGCTTTCAATTTTTTAAATATGCCACTTCCTTATTTTATTTCTATTTATTTTATAGCTTTTGCAGGATTTCCAACAACTATTGAATTCGTGGGAACATTTTTTGTAACAACACTTCCGGCTCCGATTGTAACATTATCCCCTATTTTAATGTTAGGAAGAATAGTTACATTTCCGCCTATCCAAACATTGTTTCCTACACTTACGGGAGCAGCAATATCTATAACTTTGTTATTAACAAATCTTTCTCCGGGGTTTGTTGAATGATATGCGGTATATATGTGAACTCCGGGGCCAAACATTACATTGTTACCTATTTTTATTTCGGAACAATCAAGTAATACACAACCGGTATTAAAATAAACATTATCTCCTACGGAAATATTTATTCCGTAATCACAATAGAAAAATGGTTCAATATAAATATTTTCACCTACGGAGCAGAAAAGTTTTCTTATTATTTGTTCTCTCAAATTTTGTTGTTTATAGCTCGTTTTATTATATTTTTCTATTTTATCTTTACATTTAAAAAAAAGTTTTCTAAGTTCTTTATCACTTGCATCATAAGGCAGACCTTTTAACATTTTTTCTTTTTCCGTTAATTTCTTTTTATTCAAATGCATAATATTCTTTAACATCCTTTTAACATTTTTAAACAAACATATTTTATCAATTAAAGTAACTCTAATGTCAAGATTATAAATCCTTAATCCAATCTTTTTTTAAACATCCATGCTGCAAAAGATAATGTAATACAGGCAATAATTATTAATGGTATCAAATTCATTATAATATCTTCCAAAATCATGCCTTTTAAAAATATACATCTTGTTATCTTTATAAAAAATCTTAACGGATTGGCATAAGTTAAAATTTGTAAAAATTGCGGCATATCTTCTACCGGTGACACAAAACCGGAAAGCAAAACTGCCGGCATTTGAAATGTAATTATTCCCAAAATTGCCTGTTGCTGTGTTTTGGCAATTGACGATATTGAAAGGCCTACACCTACAATTGAAAGTAAAGAAACCGCTATTGCTCCAAAAAGATAAAACGGATTTCCGGCAAACGGTATTTTAAATACTATTACAGCCAAAAAAGACATTACTGAAGTAACGGTTAACGCCAAAACAAACGGCGGTATAGTTTTTCCCAACAAAATTTCAAAAGAGCTTAAAGGAGTTATTATAAGTTGATCAAAAGTGCCTAATTCTCTTTCCCTTGCAACGGATAATGCCGTAAGCAAAAGAGTAACCACAAGAGCAAGAAGAGCAACTATAACAGTTAAAACATACCATCTGTATTCAAGATTAACATTAAACCAATTCCTAACCGATATATTCACCGGAGAAACGGATTTTGTAAGTTCCGTATTATATCCGTTAATTATTTGTGTTGCATAAGAACCGGCAATTGAAGCGGAATTTGTTTGTCTGCCGTCGGTAACAATTTCTACGGATACCGGTTTGTTTGCCTTAATGTTTTTTGAAAAATCGTTGTTTATATAAACACCTATTAAAACTTTTTGAGTATCAATTTTTTCTTTCAGTTCTTCAAAACCGTTAACATAATATATTTTTCTAAAGTATGGTGAATTATCAAACTTTTCAATTAAACTTTTACTTTCAAAACTGTTACTGTTATCCAAAACCGCCATATCAATATTGCGGACTTCCATTGTTATTGCCGCCGAAAAAACAAAAAACATCATAAAAGGCATAACCATAATAATGGCTCTTGTTCTTTTATCTTCCCAGATGGTAATAAATTCTTTTTTTATTAAAGATATTAAACGAATCAACATTTAATTCTCCAACCGCAGTGATGTTTTTTTGTAAACAACAACAAACAATATAAGTCCCAAAATACTTAAATATACCGAATTTATTAAAACAATATTCCAAACAGTTCCGGCCATAAATTCACTTTCGATAAAAGTAATAAAATATCGCGGCGGTAAAATCATGGTTAAATATTGAAATATTTTAGGCATGGAACTTATAGGAAACATCAAACCGGACAACAGCAAAGACGGTAAAAATCCTGCTGCTACGGAAATCATACTTGCAAGAAACAAACTCTTTGTAATTGTTGAAATTAAAAGACCTATTCCCAAACAGGTAAACAAAAACAGTCCGCTGACAAAAAACAAAACAAAAATATTTCCTCTAAACGGAATAGAAAAGACAAATATACATAAGAAAACATTAAATGCCATAGATAACATTCCCAAAATAAAGTAAGGAACGTATTTACTTAACAAAATGTGTATTTTTTTTATTTTTGTACTTAAAAGAGCTTCCATTGTTCCACGTTCCCATTCCCTTGCAATAACAAGAGCAGTTAACAAAATTCCTATAAGTGTCATTGTTATTGCCAATGAACCCGGCAAAATAAAATAATGGCTGTTCAAATCCTGGTTGTACCATGTTCTTAGCTGAACATTTATTAAACTTTTATTAACAGTTCTTAAATTTGTTGCATATTTACTTGAAGAAAGCCATCCGTTTATTATCTGCATGGAATAAGCATATACATAATTTGCAGTATTAACTTCACTGCCGTCGGTTACTATCAATACATTTGCAATTTTACCTTTTGAAAGATTTAAACAAAAATCCTGCGGTATAAAAACGGCTCCTTTTATTCTTGATCTTGCGATATCTCTTGTAATATCTTCTTTGTTATCATACACAACAGCTTTAATATATTTGCTGTTACCGAACGATTTTATTAACGAATGAATCTCGGAGCTTGTATCATCGCTTTTTATTCCCATTGTCACAGACGGTGTATCGAGATTTATTCCGTACATATAAATCAATATACATATCAACGGCAACACAAAAGCAATTATTATGCTGCTGGGATCCCTTATTATTTGCAGAAATTCTTTTTTTATTAGGGCTGTTAACATACTTTTATCCTTATATCGACTTTAATTTTTAACTTCGCTTTCCTTAATTAAATTTATAAAAGTTTCTTCCATGTTTTTTGCGCTTGCTTTTTCTTTTAATTCTTTAGGAGTACCTATTGCTATTGTTTGACCTCTGTAAAAAAGACTTATTCTGTCACAAAATTCGGCTTCATCCATAAAATGTGTAGTTATAAGAACGGTAACACCTTTTTTTGCAAGTGAAGTTATATGGTTCCAAAAATCTCTTCTTGCAACGACATCAACACCGGATGTCGGTTCATCCAAAAACAAGACCGGCGGATTATGCATAACCGCACAAGCCATGGATAACCTTTGCTTAAAACCGAGCGGCAACTCATCGGCTTTTTGTTTTAATACCTTTTCAAAATTAAAAGATTTTATCATTTCATCTATTCTTTGCTGCTTGTCTTTTTTATTAAGTCCGTAGACACCTGCAAAAAAATTAAGATTTTGTTCTACCGTTAAATTTCCGTACAAAGAAAACTTTTGTGCCATGTATCCTAAATAACTTCTTGCTTTTGTAGGATTTTCTTTCATATCCGTTCCGAAAATTTTCGTTGTTCCGGAAGTAGGTTTTGAAAGACCGCACATCATTTTAAAAGATGTGGATTTTCCTGCTCCGTTAGGCCCGAGCAACCCGAAAATTTCACCTTTCTTTATTTTAAAAGTGTTGTTTTTAACGGCATAAAAATCTCCGTACTTTTTCACTAAATTATCGGCAAAAACGGTATATTCCATATCTATATCGTGCGGAACATAACTTTTGGCAACCAACGATTCTTCTTTTTTGTATCCGCCCATAAGTTCTATAACTTTTTCTTCAAACTCCTGTGCCGTTTTTGCCAACAAGTGCGGACTGCCTTTATAAATTATTTTGCCTTTATCCATTACCACGGCCGTATCAAAACTGTGCGCTTCATCCAAATATGCCGTTGACCACAAAACCGTTGTATCAGGCGAAATTAATTGCCTAACCATTTTCATTAAATCTCTTCTTGAAATAGGATCAACACCGACGGACGGTTCATCCAAAACCAAAAATTCAGGGTTACCGAGTAACGAACAGGCAAGACCTAACTTTTGTTTCATACCTCCGGAAAGTTTTCCGGCAAATCTTGTTTGAAATCTTTTTAAGTCTGTAAATTCCAAAAGTTTGTCAAAATCGTGAGAAACATTTTTTAAATCGGCATATAACTTTAAATTTTCTATAACTGTTAAATCTTCGTATAAGCCGAACTTTTGCGGCATATAACCTGTTTTTGTGTTAAGAATATTTTTTTGTTTTTCCGGATTTAAATCTAATGTGGAAATTTCACCTTTATCCGCAACAAGTAAGCCGATAACCAAACGGAGCAAAGTTGTTTTTCCTGCACCGTCTGCGCCGATAAGGCCTGTAATTTTACCTTTTTCTATCTCCAAAGATAAATTATCTATTGCAGGTTGTGTTTGCCCTTTAAAAGTTTTAGTTAAGTTTTTAATTATTACACTGTTCATTATTACCCGTTGCTAATTATTATTTAGGTTAATTTTAACGGTTACCGGCATTCCTTGTTTTAAATACTCGTCGGCATCATTGATATATACTCTTATTGCATAAACCAAACTTGTTCTTAAATTTTCCGTTTGAACGGTTTTCGGAGTAAATTCCGCAACAGAAGAAATATACCCTATATATCCACTGTATTCCTTTTTACTGTTTGTTCGTTTGTCTATACTATCGGTAACAACTTTCACTTCCACATTATTTTTTATATTACCCAAATAACTTTCTTCAATGTATGCTTTAACCCAAACAGGTTTTGTTTTGGTGATGGTGTATATTGTTTGTCCTTGTACAATATTTGCACCCGGTTCTTGAGCTCTTATCGTAATATACCCTTCATCCGGAGCATACAATTTGGTATATTCCAATTTATTTTTTGCTATTTTTTGGTTTACAAGAGCAACATTATAATTTGCTTTTGCTTGTTGATAGTTGTTGTAAAGAGTTGTTAATTCCTGTTCCGTAACGGAATCTCTTAATAACGGTTTATGTCTTTTATATTTAGATTCCGCTTCATCTATTAAAACTTTTCCCCTTTCAACTTCTGCCGTTGCCATTTCGTAATTTAATTTGTAATCCGTATCATCCAAATGTGCTATTAGTTCATCTTTCTTTACTTCATCACCTTCGCTTTTCAACATTTCTTTAATTTTTCCGGAAACTTGAAAACTTACATCCACCTGCCTTATTTCAATATTGCCGTATAATGTTAAATTGTCTGTATCTTGTTTTTCATTAAATTTAAAATAAAGAAAAACACCTAAACAAACAACAACTAAAAGTATTATTATTTTCTTTATCATATTACCTCCTTCGCTGCTATTCAAACATCACGGATATATATTTTTTCAAATTGTTTCTTATTATTTTTATATCTTCATCCGTAAAAGCTTTTTTATTTGCCATTTTTAAAGAAAAAGCAGAAAACAATTTAGGTGAATTTATTTGTGAAATGAAAAATATTACGGACAATATCACTTGCCTGTCAGTTTCTTTTTTATTCATGATACTTGCAAAAAGTTTATTCATAAATTTTAATGCGGGAACGTTTATTTGTGCTCTTGAATTTTGTTGTTCTCTAAACATAAACAACAACACGTCGTTGGAAATTTTGGTATAGAGAAAATCTATCATCTTGTTTCCGTAATTATAGAGAAAATCTAATTTTTCTTTTTTTGAAAGTTTGTTTAAATCCATATCAAAATCAACAAAAGTTTTTACATATTCCGTAAGATTTTTAGTTAAATTGTCTATTATGGCTTGATACAGTTCCTGTTTTCCTCCGAAATAGTAAGAAATCATACTTATGTTTATGTTTGCCTGTTTACAGATAGTTCTTATACTTACGCCGTCAAAACCGTTTTCTGCAAAAAGTTTTGTTGCCACTTCAAGTATTTTACTTCTTGAATTTTCATTTTGAACTGATTCTTTTATTTTTTTCATGATATATCTCCTTTTCCTATAGATAGTATATCAAACAAACGTTTGATTGTCAACAATTTTTTTTAAACAAAAAAAAGCAAGTGTTTATAACTTGCTTTCTTATACCGTGTAAGATTTTTAAATTAATTGTTTTCCGCTAAAATAACTTTTATATCTTTTTTGTCTAATACCGTTTCAATGTCTGCGGAATTTTCTATATGACCTATTTTTGTGTAACTGTAGGATGTAGTGAAACTTTTATAGAATATTACAAGGCAACTGTTACCGAAAAGCATAATGTCGCCTTTTTTGATATTTTTTACCGATTTTGAATCAGTAGGAAGTGTAAAATCCAAATAACAATATTTTTCGTTATTGTTTAAGTCCGACATTGTTAGCGTTATCGGGAGCTTTTGATATAATTCTTTTACTGTTTTGTTGTTTTCAACAATAACCGTAAATGTTTTATTATCAATTTGAATATTCATTTTTTGACTGTTCCCCGTTTGTTGAGCATATACCGCAAAAACATAAATAAGCAATGCTCCCGATAACAATAATGAAAACAAAATACCTTTTATCTTCATTATTTCAAATATGTCTTAAAAAACTGTTCTATTTTATCAAAAGGAATTACATCAACGTTATCGTACAAATCTACGTGACTTGCACCCGGAATAATCATTATTTCTTTATTATCTTTATATTTGCTGCCTTCCCCTTGAACCATATCTATATAAGCATCTTTACTGAAATAGCAGGAATGTGCTTTTTCACCGTGTATCATTAACACTGCACTTCTTATTTCTTTAGTGAAAGTAAGTTCCGGTGTATTAATAAACGAAAGTGCGGATGTTTTGTTCCAACCTGTATTAGAGTTCAAACTTCTTTTGTGGTATCCCCTCGGTGTTTTGTAATATGCATAGTAATCTTTTACAAATTGCGGTGCATCTGCAGGTAACGGATCAACAACTCCGCCGGCAAGTTCATATTTTCCGCTTTTAAAATCTTTTATTCTTTGTGCATTCAATTCCTGTTTTAAAGCATAAAGTTCGTCTTCCGTCATTTTATCGAAATATCCTTTATGGTTTACTCTGCTCATGTTGTACATTGTGGATGTAACTGTTGCTTTTATTCTTGTATCTATACTTGCCGTATTTAAAGCATGTCCGCCCCAACCGCAAATACCGATAATACCTATTTTGTCAGGATCAACATTATCTTGAACGGACAAGAAATCCACTGCTGCCTGAAAATCTTCCGTATTGATATCAGGTGATGCCACATATCTCGGTTCACCTTTACTTTCACCCGTATATGAAGGATCAAATGCTAATGTAATAAAACCTCTTTCAGCCATAATTTGTGCATATAAACCGGAACTTTGTTCTTTTACCGCACCGAACGGACCGGAAACTGCAATTGCTGCCAACTTTTCACCTTTCTTATATGTTTTAGGAGTATATAAATCGCCTACAAGTTCTATACCGAATCTGTTTTTAAAACTTACTTTTTTTACATCTACTTTTTCACTTTTAGGAAAAACTTTGTCCCAACCTTTAGAATCTTTTTTTGATGCTGCCATAACGCTTCCTCCCGAAATTAACAATACCGCCAACAAACTTGTTACTAATTTTTTAAACATGCTATCCTCCTATTTTATTTCTATTTGTTTTATAACTCTTGCGGGACTTCCAACCGCTATTGAATTTGCAGGAACATTTTTTGTCACAACACTTCCTGCACCTATAACT